>WNFD01002700.1_pt1 | contig 24346 bp, 22 predicted proteins | sample 5400491 | NCBI WGS metagenome assembly WNFD01 (sample SAMN13153343, study PRJNA577476) | soil metagenome | isolation source: 120 cm saprolite under Douglas fir tree site 2 hole 2 replicate 2 | place: USA:California | collected 2015-04-18
GACGACGAGGAGATGAAGATGGCGCGGTAGCCGTCGAGGTACGGCTTGCCCTTGTCCCAGTAGTCGGGGTTCTTCTTGCCGACCAGGTGCGAGCCCTTCACGTGCTCGACGAACTTGAACGGGCCCGTCCCCATCACGTTCGTCTCGTACCAGTGCACGTCCCTGGCGAGAATGTCCGCCTTGTAGATCCAGTTGAAGGGGGACGCGACGTTGACCAGGAACGAGGCCTCGGGCCACTTGAGCCGGAAGCGCACGGTGAGCGGGTCGGGAGCCTCGATGGCTTCGACCACGTGGTAGGCGCCCTTGCGGAACGAGATCACGCCGGGCGGCGGGAAGACGATCTTGTCGTAGCTGGCCTTGACGTCGCGTGAGGTCATGGGGCTGCCGTCGTGGAAGCGGACGCCCTGGCGCAGCCTGAAGGCGTAGGTCATCCCGTCGGGCGAGACCGTCCAGGACTCGGCGAGATCGGGGACCGGGCGCGTGCCCGTGCGGTCGCCGGGATCGATGCGGAGCAGGGTGTTGTACAGCGGCGCGAGCGGGTGAACGGTACCGAAGGTACCCTCGCGGTGCCCGTCATAGGACGGCGGCTCCGAGGGGACGGGAAAGATCAGCTCTCCACCGTAACGGGGCCGTTCCTGCCCTGCGGCAGGGCCGGCCGGCATTCCGCCCGCCAGGAGCGCGCAGGAGAGAGCGACGGAAACGAGGAGTCGCGGGGCACGGATCATGGTGCACCCCCCTTGACGAAATAGGAGAAGCGCTCTCCGGGGTCGCCCGACCTTAAGGGCTTGGGCGGTGCGCTGTCAAGCCGGCGCGAACACCGGCACGCGCGTGGTGAGGCGGGCTGGTCCAGGGCGGTTAGTCCATGCCCCACGAGAAGACGCGGACGGGCGTGACCTCGATGACCACGGAGTCGGACTCGGCGAGGGCGGCCTCGCGCGGATACTGCGGATACTTCTTGTAGAGCAGCGCGCGGATCCGCCGGAAGCGCGGCCCGCGCTCGATCAGCTTGGCGGTCCCCTGCACCATCACGCCCCGCAAGCCCGCCCAGGCATCCGAATAGCAGTCAATGGTCACCGTGACGCGCGGATTCTCCATGAGGTTCTTCACCTTGCGGCCGTCGTCTCCGGAGGCGAAATAGATCTTGCCGCCATGGAGCACGTGACAGACTGGCACCAGGTGCGGCATGCCGCGCCGGCCCACCGTAGCCACGCGGCAGACGCGCTCCCATTGAACAAGCTCGGCCACGGATTTCTTGAGCTTCATGGAGGATCTCCCTCGTATCAATCGGCGTAAAGCTCGACCGTATAGCCGTTCGGATCCTTGACGTAGATCGACGAGCGGCCGCGCCGTCCGACCACTTTCACACCCGCGGCCTTCACGCGCCTGCCGAGAGCCGGGAGGCGCTTCGGCCCGACATAGAGACCGAAGTGATCGAGACCGCCGGCGCGGAGGTTGATCGGCCCTCGGACCCGGATGAAATTCAGAAGATCGCCACCCCCAGGAGTCTCGAGAAAAATCATGCCGGGATATGGAAAGGCCTCCCGCAGCCCCAGCACCTCGACGTAGAAGCGCTTGGTCGCCGCCAGGTCCCGTGTCTTGAGCGCGAGGTGCCGGAGGGGCATGACAGAATTGTACTCCCGCGAGCCGTCCGGGCCGAGTTCGGAGCTGAAAGAGCTCCGCGCCGCCATGGGGAACAGTCGCCTCGTGGCCGGTGTATATTTGGTGGGCCGGGCGGACCCGGCTCACCCCGATCCGTTCTGAGAGGAGTCGCTCATGGCCGAAGGCACCCAGCTGATCCGCGGCCTCGAAGGCGTAGTCGCCGCCGAGACCGAGCTCTGCGACCTCGACGGCACGAACGGCCGCCTCGCGTACCGCGGCTACGACATCGCCGACCTCGCGGGCCAGGCGACGTTCGAAGAAGTCGCCTACCTCCTCTGGATGGGCGAGCTGCCGACGCGGGTGGAGCTCGACCGCTTCCTCGCCGAGCTGGCGACGGCCCGGCCGATCCCGGAGGATCTCGTCAAAGCCTTCGCCCTCATGCCGAAGCAGACCGATCCGATGCGCGTGCTTCAGGCTTCCGTGGCGATCCTGGGCATGCACGACCCCGCTGCGACCGACAACACGCACGCGGCCAACCTGCGCAAGTCGGTGCGGCTCACCAGCCAGTTCGCCACGGCCATCTGCGCCCATCACCGGGTGCGGAGCGGGCTGGAGCCCGTGCCGCCGGCCAAGGACCTCTCGCTCGCGGCCAACTTCCTCTACATGCTGACGGGGAAGAAGCCGAGCAACGTCACCACCAAGGCCTTCGACGCGAGTCTGGTTCTCTACGCGGAGCACGAGCTGAACGCTTCGACCTTCACCACACGCGTGATCGCGGCCACGCTCTCCGACATGCACTCGGCGGTCGCGGGCGGCGTCGGCGCGCTCAAGGGCACGCTCCACGGCGGCGCGGGAGAGGCGGTCATGAACACGCTGCTCGAGATCGGCAAGCTCGACAACGTGGACGGCTTCGTCGACAAGGCCTTCGCCGCGAAGCGGCGGTTCATGGGCATGGGCCACCGCGTCTACACGGCGGGGGATCCGCGGGCGGCGATCTTGAAGGGCATGGCGGAGGACGCGTGCCGGGAGACCGGGCAGGCGCTGTGGTACGACCTCGCGGTAAAGCTCCACGCCAAGGTCAGCGCGACCAAGAAGCTCATACCCAACGTGGATTTCTACTCGGCGCCGCTCTTCTATTCGATCGGCATCCCGGTGGACCTCTTCACGCCCGTCATCGCCGCGTCGCGGATCGTCGGCTGGACGGCCAATCTCCTCGAGCAGTACGACGACAACCGTCTCATCCGCCCCCGCGCCGACTACAAGGGGCCGGGCCGCAAGCCTTTCGTGCCGGTGGAGAAACGGTAGGGATGGGTCTCTCGGTCGCGCGGAAACTGATCGATTCCCACCTGGTGGCGGGCAAGGCCGTGGCCGGCGAGGAGATCGGGCTGCGCGTGGACCAGTGCCTGCTCACGGACACGAACGGCAACATGGCGTGGCTGCAGTTCGAGACCATGGGCTTCCCCCGCGTCAAGCCACCGCGCGTGGTCAGCTACATCGATCACAATGTCAACCAGACCGACTCGCGCAACACGGACGATCACCGCTACATCCAGACGGCGTCCGCGCGCTACGGCTCGTGGTTCTCCAAGCCGGGCAACGGCATCTGCCACCAGGTGCACTTCGAGACCTTCAGTGTCCCGGGGCAGTTCGTACTCGGCACGGACAGCCACACACCGCTCTGCGGGTCGACGGGCATGCTGGCCATCGGCTCCGGCGGGCTCGACGTCGCGGTCGCGATGGGCGGCGGTCCCTATCACCTGCCCATGCCCAGGATCGTGCGCGTGTGGCTGACGGGCCAGCTCAAGCCGTGGGTGCACGCCAAGGACGTGATCCTCGAGCTGCTGCGCTGCTACTCGGTCCGCGGCGGCAGCGGCAAGATCTTCGAGTACGCGGGACCGGGCGCCGCGACCCTCTCGCTGCCCCAGCGAGCGACCATCTGCAACATGGGCGCCGAGCTGACGCTGACCACCAGCGTCTTCCCATCCGACGAAGCGACGCGCAGCTACTTCGCCCTCTTGGGCCGCGAGAAAGACTGGCAGCCCCTCGCCGCGGACCCCGACGCGGAGTACGACGAGCAGATCGAGCTGGATCTCTCAGCCCTCGAGCCGCTGGTGGCGCTGCCCTCCTCGCCTGACAAGGTCGTGCCCGTGGGCGAGGTCGAAGGCACCGCGCTCGAGCAAGTCATGGTCGGCTCGTGCACCAACTCTTCGTGGGAGGACATGTGGGCCGTGGCACGGACGATCCGCGGTGAGCGCGTGGCGCCGTCGGTGTCCTTCGTGGTCTTCCCCGGCTCGAGCCGCATCCTCGAGATCATGTCCCGCGAGGGGCTGCTGACGGATCTCCTCGCCGCCGGCGCCTCGGTGTCCGAGCCCACCTGCGGCGCCTGCGCCGGCATCGGGCACGTGCCCGCGACGGGAGGCAAGAGCCTACGCGCCTTCAACCGCAACTTCGCCGGGCGGAGCGGCGTCAAGGACGACCAGGTCTACCTCTGCTCGCCCCTGACCGCCGCCGCTTCCGCTCTGACTGGAGTCATCACCGACCCGCGCAAGCGCGGCGCCGCGCCCGAGCGCCACTACCCGTCCTCGCTCATCGCTTCCAGCGCCGGCCTCGTGCCTCCGGCGCCTGAGAGCGTGGCCGCATCTACCGTGGTGCTCAAGGGACCGAACATCAAGGAGGTGCCGCGTGGTCGCGCCGTCGAGGCGACGCTGCGCGCGCCCGTGCTGATCAAGCTCGGCGACAAGGTCTCGACCGACGACATCTCACCCTCGGGTACGGCGGCGCTCGTCTTCCGCTCCAATGTCCCGGCCATCGCCGAGTTCACCTTCAGAAACGCCGACGCGGAGTTCGTCGCGCGCGCAAAAGCCGCCGGCACGGGAGTGCTCGTCGGTGGCGAGATCTACGGCCAGGGCTCCTCGCGCGAGGCCGCCGTGCTCGGCCCGCTCCATCTCGGCGTGCGCGCCGTCCTCGCCAAGAGCTTCGCCCGCATCCATCGCGCCAACCTGATCAACTGGGGACTGGTGCCGCTCGAGTTCGACGACCCCGCCGACTACGAGACAGTCAGGCGCGACGACATGCTTCGCTTCGACGACCTGCGCGATGCGCTCCAGGCCGGGCGCAAGATAGCGGTGACGAACGAGCGCACGGGCACGGCCTTCCAGGCGCGCTGCGTGCTCACGCCGCGCGAGCGCGACATTCTCCTGGCGGGCGGCCTCCTCGCCCAGACCGCCGCTGCCACATGACCCAGGCCCGCATCCGCGCCGTCTACATGCGCGGCGGCACCAGCCGCTGCCTCGTCTTCCACGAGCGCGACCTGCCGCCCGCCGGCGTCGAGCGCGACTACATCCTGCTGGCCGCGCTCGGCAGCCCCGATCCCTACGGCCGCCAGTCTCGTCGCTGTCCAAGGCCTGCATCATCGGCCCCACCACCCACCCGGGCGCCGACGTGGACTATACCTTCGCCCAGGTCGAGGTGGGCAAGGCGCACGTGGACTACACGGGCAATTGCGGCAACTGCTCCTCCGCCGTCGGACCCTTCGCCATCGAGGAGCGCCTGATCCAGCCCGTGGACGGCGAGACGCTCGTGCGTATCCACAACACCAACACCAAGAAGCTCATCGCCGCGCGCGTGCCGGTGGCCGGCAGCGAGCCGGCCGTGCACGGCGACTTCGCGCTCCCCGGCGTGGCGGGCACGGGCGCGCGCATCGCGCTCGACTTTCTCGAGCCAGGGGGCGCGGGCACCGGGCGCCTCCTGCCGTCAGGCAAGACACGCGAGATGGTCGAAGGCATCGAGGCATCCCTCGTGGACGCCTCCATCCCGATGGTTTTCGTCCGCGCCCGCGATCTCGGCCTCACCGGCACCGAGTCACCGCAAACCATAGACGGCGACAAGGCCCTCTCCGCTCGGCTCGAGAAGATCCGCGTCGCCGCCTCGCATCTCATGGGCATCCCGGGCAGCGCGGCCACGCCGAAGATCGCCATGGTGACGGCGCCCGTGGATACCGTTGCGCTGGATGGGACGAGCTACGACGCCAGCGCGTATGACGTCGTCGCGCGTGCCATCTCCATGAGCAACTGCCATCGCGCCTTCCCGTTGACGTCCTCCATGTGCCTCGCCGTCGCGGCGCGGATCGAGGGCACGCTGGTCCACGAGTGCTCGACGGCCGCCTCCGGTGCGGACGTCCGCCTCGGCCACCCTTCGGGGGTGCTTCCCCTCGACGCCGCCGTCGCCAGGCAGGGCGGCGACTACGTTGCCGAGCGCGTCACCGTCTACCGCACCGCGAGGCGCCTCATGGAAGGCTGGGTCCGCATTCCTTGAGCGGTAGCCGGCGCTGGACCCCGGCAGCCATCGTTGCGTTCGCTGTCGTCCTCGCCGTCGCCAGCACCTTCGGCCCGGCCTCCGGCCAGCCGGCCGCGGGTCCCTCCCGCGTCGGCATGCTCACCCCGGCCACGTCGGCGACAGCGAAACCGCATTGGGACGCATTTCGCGAGGCGATGAAGGAGCTCGGGTATGTGGAGGGGAAAAACGTCGTCTACGAGTACCGGTCGGCGGAAGGGCAGCCCGAGCGGCTCCCCCAGCTGGCGGCCGAGCTGGTCAAGCTTCCCGTCAAGATCATGGTGGTCGCGAACACTCCGGGCAACCTCGCGGCCAAAAAAGCCACCACGACCATTCCCATCGTCATGGTGGCGGTCGGAGACCCCGTGCGCGTAGGTCTCGTCTCCAACCTGGGGCGGCCGGGCGGGAACATCACCGGGTTCACCAACCTCACCGGCCAGATCACCGCCAAGAGGCTTCAGCTCATCAAGGAGGCCATCCCGACCGCCACGCGCATCGGGGCAATCGGCGACCCCGGCGAACCCAACTCGCTGGTCCAGATCCAGGACGCCCAAGCCGCCTCCCGTGAGCTCAAAGTCCAGCTGCGCGTCTTCACGGTCCGGGAAGTGGCGCAGCTCGAGCCAGCGTTCGAAGCAGCGCGGAGCTGGCGAGCGCAGGCCCTGATCCAGCTCGGGGGCGCTCTCCGAACTTCTCTTCGCGATCGGACCATCGAACTTGCCGCGAAGACCCGGATCCCTGTCATGTACGCCTCCCGGGTCGATGCGGAAGCAGGCGGGCTCATCGGTTATGGCATCGATCCCGCCGACAACTACAGGCGCGCCGCCGACTACGTGGACAGGATTCTCAAGGGCGCCAAGCCGGGTGAGCTCCCCGTTCAGCAGCCCACGAAGGTGGAGATGGCCGTCAACCTGAAAACCGCCGCGGCCCTTGGCATCAAGATCCCGCAGGCCATTCTCGTGCGGGCCGACCAGGTGATCGAGTGATCTCACGCCGCGCCTTCGTGGGTGCGATGGTGGGCCTCGGCCTCGCCGGGCTGCTCACCGTCATCAACCTGAAGACTGCGAAGGCGATCGGACTCACTATCCCGCAGGCCCTCCTCGCGCGGGCCGACCAGGTCATCCAGTGACGGCGCGGAACATGACGGATTACGCGGCGACGATGCGGGACTTCCGCCTCGAGGTGCCCGCGCGCTTCAACTGGGCCTTCGACACCTTCGATGCATGGGCGCGGGACCCGGCGAAGCTCGCGCTGCTGTGGGTGTCGGCCGACGGCCAGCCCCGGCGCTTCACCTTCGCCGAGCTTGGCGAGCGCTCGAAGCGCTTCGCCAACGCGCTGGCCGGCATGGGTGTCGAGCCGGGCGAGCGGGTCGTCGTGATGCTCCCGCGCGTCTATCAGTGGTGGGAGATCCTGCTGGGCTGTCTGCGGGCGCGCACCGTCTCCGTTCCCGGCACGACACTGCTCACCACCAAGGACATCAAGTACCGCCTCCAGGCCGCCGAAGCCAGCGTCGTCATCACGGACGCGGACAACACGCACAAGGTCGACCAGGTCCTGGCCGAGTGCCCCACGGTGAAGCACCGCATCGTGCTGGGCCGCGGTCCGGGCGGCTGGCTCGAGTACGAGCGGCTGCTCGGCGCGGCCTCGCCCGAGATGGCGCATCCGCGGAACGTGAGCGGCGATCCGATGATGGTCTACTTCACGTCGGGCACGACGGGCTATCCCAAGATGGTGCTGCACACGCACGCGTCATATCCGATCGGCCACATCATCACGGGCAAGTTCTGGCTCGACAACACGCCCGAGGATCTGCACTGGACGATATCGGACACGGGCTGGGCGCAGGCTGCGTGGACGTGTTTCTTCGCGCCGTGGAACATGGGCGCCGCCCTCTTCGTCTGGGACGCGCGGGGCAAGAAGTTCGACTCGCAGGAGACGCTGGCCATGTTCGAGCGCTTCCCGATCACGACCTTCTTCGCGCCACCCACGGCCTACCGCATGATGGTCCAGGAGCCGCTGAAGAAATACCGCTTCCCCACTCTGCGCCACTGTCTCGGCGCGGGCGAGGCGGTCAATCCCGAGGTGATCGAGGCCTGGCGAGAGGGCACGGGCCAGCACATCTACGAGGGATACGGTCAGACCGAGAGCGTGCTGGTCGCCGCCACCTTCCCCGCGACGCCGTGGAAGCCCGGCTCCATGGGCCCGACGGCGCCGGGGCACCGCATCGGCATCGTGGACGCAGAGGGGTGCGAGCTGCCGCGCGGGCAGGAAGGCGATCTCGGCATTCTCGTGAAGCCGCAGCGGCCGGTGGGCATGTTCCAGGAGTACTGGAAGAACACCGAGGCGACGGCCAAATGCCACCGCGGCGACTGGTACATCACGGGCGACCGCGCCTCCATGGACGAGGACGGCTATCTCTGGTTCGTCGGGCGCGCCGACGACGTCATCAACAGCGCGTCCTACCGCATCGGGCCCTTCGAGGTCGAGTCCGCGCTGGTCGAGCACCCGGCCGTCGCCGAGTCCGCCGTCATCGGCAAGGCCGACCCGCTTCGCGGCGAGATCGTCAAGGCCTTCGTCGTGCTCGCCCCCGGACACACGGCGTCGGATGCGCTCGTCGTAGAGCTCCAGGAGCACGTCAAGGCCGTGACCGCTCCCTACAAGTACCCGCGCGAGATCGAGTTCGTCGCCGACCTGCCCAAGACCATCAGCGGCAAGATCCGCCGCACCGAGCTCCGTCAGATGGAGCGCGACCGAACCAAGCCCAACCTTCCCTCGGAGGGGAGAGCGTAGGGTGAGGGGTGATCCAGTGATCGCCCGGCGCAGGTTCATCGGCGCCCTCGCGGCCGGGCTTGTCACGGCGCCGCCCACAGTCCACGCGCAGGAGTCGGGCAAGGTCTGGCGGATCGGGTTCCTCGGGGGCGCGTCCGCTTCCTCCACCACTCCCCGCGTCGAAGCGCTTCGGCGCGGCCTGCGAGAGCTGGGCTACGCGGAAGGACGTAATCTCGCGATCGAGTTCCGGTGGGCCGAAGGGAACGCCGCTCGTCTTCCTGCGCTCGCGGCGGAGCTGGCGAAGCTCAAGGTCGACATTATCGTAAGCGAAGGGACGTCGGCCACCATCGCCGCCCGTCGCACCACCACAACGATCCCGATAGTGTTTTCGGTGGCCGGCGATCCCGTCGGCACCGGCCTCGTGAGCAGCCTGGCGCGGCCAGGAGGCAACGTCACGGGACTCACGGACATCGCACCAGAAATGGCCGGGAAGCGTCTGGAGCTGCTCCGGGAGGCGGCACCCGGTGCGACTCGAATCGCCGCACTCTGGAATCCGGCAAACTCCTCGTCTGAGCTCCACATGAAGGATACGGAAGCGGCGGGCCGAACACTGGGGTTGGCCGTTCGATCCATCGAAGTGAGGGACGTGAACCGGCTCGATGGCGCGTTCGCAACGGCGGTCCGGGACCGGGCGGGGGCTGTCGTTGTTCTCGCTGACGCTGCCCTCTTTGGCCTACGGGATCAGATCGCCCAGCTCGCCGCGAAAAATCGGCTGCCCTCCATCGCCTGGACTCGGGAGTTTGCCGAAAGTGGCTGCCTGATGATCTACGGCCCCAACGTCGTGGAGATGCATCGGATCGCCGCGACCTACCTGGACAAGATTTTCAAGGGCGCCAAGCCTGCCGACCTGCCCGTCGAGCAGCCCACCAAGTTCGAGCTGGCCATCAACCTCAAGACCGCCAAGACGCTCGGGCTGACGATCCCGCAGTCCCTGCTGTCGCGGGCGGACGAGGTGATCCGGTGACCAGCAAGGACGATCTCCACCGTCAGAATGACGGAAGAAGCGAAACTTTGCAGCGGTTGAGTCGCGTCTTGGCGACGGGCGCCTCCCGTCGCCCCGAATGGCTTATGGTCGCCCCGTTGATGGCGCCGGGGCGATTGGCGAGACAAGCGCCGTCATGCTTCTCTGCTCCAACCGGCAGTCACGAGGAGACGTCATGAGCAAGAAAAAGCCGCGGGCAGCCTCGAAGAGGAAAAGTGCCGTCAAGGGGAAGGCAACACCGGGACCACGCGGCAAGTATCTCGGCCACTACGGCTGGGCGCCCGATGTCCCGGATCATCGTGACTTCGTCCTTGCCGCAGCGCCAGTCACCGCGCTTCCGCCCTCGGTCGACCTGCGACCAGGCTGTCCTCCCGTCTACGATCAAGGTCAGCTTGGCTCGTGTACCGCCAACGCCATTGCGGGGGCGATCCAGTACGAGCAGATCCGGCAGAAGGCACCCAAGCCGTTCACCGCGTCCCGCCTGTTCATTTACTACAACGAGCGCGTGATGGAGCACACCGTGGCCGAGGATGCGGGGGCGCAGATCCGCGACGGCATCAAGTCGGTCAACCATGTCGGAGCCTGCCCGGAGACCGATTGGCCGTACGTGATCACGAATTTTGCCAAGAGGCCACCCACCCGGGCCTACAAGGATGCTCCCCTGGGCAAGGCGGTCACCTACCGGCGCGTGGTTCAGACTCTTGATCAGATGAGAGCATGTCTGGCCGGGGGGTTACCCATCATCCTGGGAATCTCGGTGTACGAGTCGTTCGAGTCGCAGCAGGTCGCCAGGTCCGGTGTCGTGCCGATGCCCGCCCAGAGCGAGAAGCTTCTCGGTGGTCACGCGATCCTCGCGGTCGGCTACCACGACACCGAGCAGCGCTTCATCATGCGCAATTCGTGGGGCACCTCGTGGGGCATGCATGGTTATTTCACGATCCCCTACGCGTACCTGACCGATTCCAATCTGTGCGACGACCTGTGGACGATCCAGATGGTGGCGTGAATGACGACTCGCGCCGACGGAGTGACCCAGTGAGAGCTTCTCACCCCAGCCCCTCACCCTATCCTCTCCCTCCGGGGAGAGGGTAGGGAGACCAGAGGGGGGAAGGTAGGAAGCGGGCGTGTTTACACCAGAGCACGCGATGCTGCGGAAGAGCGTGCGCGCCTTCGTGGAGAAGGAGGTTGCGCCGCGCGTGGACGAGTGGGAGGAGGCGGGGCGGATCCCCAAGGCGTTCTGGCGGCGGCTGGGAGAGCTGGGATTTCTCGGGCTCGAGTTTCCCGTGGAATACGGCGGGGCGGGAGGCGATTTTCTCTCGAGCGTCGTGCTGGGCGAAGAGATGGCGCGGTGCCGATCGGGTGGCGTGGCCTTCAGCGTGCTGGTACACACCGACATGTCCTCGCCCTGGCTCACACGCTACGGGACGGACGAACAGAAACAGAAGTACCTGCCGGGCATCGTCAGCGGCGAGACCGTCTGCGCGCTCGGCATCACGGAGCCGGGAACGGGCTCCGACATGGCGAACCTCTCCACGCGAGCGGTGCGCACGGGCGACCGCTACCTGCTCACGGGCAGCAAGATCTTCATCACGAACGGGGTGTACGGCGATCTCTATTTCGTCGCGGCGCGGACGGCGCAGGGGACTGCCGAGCGGCGCTACGACGGCATCTCCATGTTCCTGGTCGACCGCGATCTGCCTGGCTTCACGGTCAGCCGCAAGCTCGACAAGATGGGCATGCGCGCCTCCGACACCGCGGAGCTGGCTTTCCACGATTGCCCGGTGCCGGCGGAAAACCTGCTGGGTGTCGAGGGGCGCGGCTTCCAGCAGCTGGCCGCGGGACTCCTGCGCGAGCGCATCATGGCGGCGGTGCTGGCGCTCTCGGGCGCGGCGCAGGCGCTGGATGACACGACCGCCTACATCCGCGAGCGGCAGGCTTTCGGCGAGCCGCTCAGCCGCAAGCAGGCGCTGCGCCACCGGATCGCCGACATGGCGACCGAGATCGAGGCGGCGCGGCATCTGGTCTATCACGCCGCGACGTGCTACAACGCGGGCGAGGACTGCATCACCGAGGTCTCCATGGCCAAGCTCTTCGCGACCGAGGTCGCGAACCGGGTGGCGTATCAGGCGGTCCAGATGCACGGCGGCTACGGCTACATGCGGGAGTTCCCGGTCGAGCGCTTCTTCCGCGACGTGCGGCTCTGGACCATCGCGTCGGGCACGTCGGAGATCATGAAGGAGATCATCGCCAAGCGGCTGCTGTAGCGGACGAATCTCACTGAGAGCAAAGGAGCTACTCATGATCCATCCGATACGAGCTTTCATCGCGACCGCCACGGCCCTGATGGCGATGGTCCTGGTGCCGGCAGCGACGCCGGCGTCGGCCCAGGACGTCGTCAAGATCGGCCAGATCGAGGCCCAGACCGGCGCCAACGCCATCTACGGCTGGATGTCCTCGCAGGGCGCGGCCCTCGCGGTGGACGAGATCAACAAGGCGGGCGGCTTCAAGGTCGGGAACAAGACCTACAAGATCCAGCTCATCGCGCTCGACACGCGCGGAGAGCCCAAGGAGGCGACGGTCCAGCTCAAGAAGCTGGTCGAGGTGGACCAGGCGAAGTACATCTTCGGCCCCTTCCTCTCCAACGTCTTCCTCGCCGTCCGGCCGTACGCGGCCGAGTTCAACGGCAAGCTCCTCATGTGGGGTGGTGCCACGCGCATCCACGACTACGTCGGGACGCCCGGCCACGAGTTCCTGATGCGCACGTGGAACTGGGACGCAGGCAAGAACGGCTTCGGCGAGCTGATGGTGGACAACCTCGTCAAGACCACGGGAGCCAAGAAGGTCGCCATGCTCTTCCAGAACGACCAGGGTGGCAAGGTGCTCGAGGACATCTACGTGCCCATGTTCAAGCAGAAGGGCATCGAGTACCGCCTCGACTACTTCGAGCCCGGCACCAAGGACTTCTCGGCCGTCCTCGCCAAGATCGGAGCCTGGAAGCCGGACTTCCTCTTCCCGAGCTACGCCGACTCCTACCTCTACGACATCGTCCGCCAGGCGACCGAGACGGGCCAGCTCACGAAGTTCTTCCTCGTGCGCGGCTCCCTCGGTCCCGGGCTCAAGAACAAGGACGGTATCGAGGAATACATGGTGTACGTGCCCAAGTATTTCGAGGAGGCGGAGAAGAAGGACCCCAAGGTCGCCAAGTTCGTGAAGGCGTACAAGGACTTCTACAAGCGCGACTTCCCCTACGACCAGGCGCCCCTCTGCTCGGCCTCCTGCTACGACCACGTCTACATGCTGGTCGAGGCCATGAAGAAAGCCGGGACGGTGGACGATCCCGCCGCGGTCAAGAAAGCGCTCATGTCCATGAGCTACGACGGGCTGTGGAAGATCCGCTTCGACGACAAGGGCGAGGCCATCTTCAATTTCGACGTCGTCCGGCTGAAGAAGGGCGGCGCCCTCGAGGTGACGCACATCAATCCGAATTGAACGGGACCAGAGCCCCCCTCACCCTGCCCTCTCCCCCAATGGGGGAGAGGGATCACCACTTAACCCCGTGACCCAGCTCGTCCTCGGGCAGGTGCTGAACGGCGCCATCATCGGCGCGATGTACGGCATCATCGCCCTCGGCATCACGCTGACCTTCGGCATCACCGGCATCGTGAACTTCGCCCTCGGCGAGTTCATGATGATCGGCGCCTACGTCACCTACACGCTCGCCGAGCGCGGCGTGCCCTACCCGGTGGCGGTGGTGCCGGCGTGTCTCATCGCCGCCGCCGCCGGGTATCTCTCCAACAAGGCCTTCTTCCGCTTCACCCGCAACAACCTCGTCAACGGCCTGCTGGTCTCCATCGGCCTCATCTCGATCTTCGAAAGCGCGTCCATGCTCCTCTGGACGGCCACACCGGTCGAAATGCATTTCGTACTGCCGGGCGCGCTGCGATTGGGCGACATCGGCCTGCCCAAGATGAAGCTGGTCGTCTTCGCCGTCATCGTGGTCGTCATCGTCGCCACGTACTTCGCCCTCGCCCGCACCTGGCTCGGGCGGGCCGCCTTCGCCTACGCGCAGAACCCCGAGGCCGCCATGCTGATGGGCGTGCACACGCCCCGTCTCGAAACGGCCGTCATGCTCTACTCGACGGGGCTCGCGGGACTCGGCGGCGCGCTCTACGCGAGCCTCTATTCGCTCGAGCCCGCGATGGGCGGCGTCTACGTGCTCAAAGGCATGGAGGCGGCCATCCTCGGCGGCATCGGCAGCCTCATGGGCTCGCTCTGGGGCGGTGTCATCCTGGGCGTCATCGAGGGCGTCGGCTCCATCTTCCTCCCGACGGCCTTCCGTGACGCCTATGGTCTCGCGGTCCTCGTGGCCATCCTGCTCTTCAGGCCGTCCGGACTCTTCGGAGACGAGTGATGGGCCACGTGCTCCTCTGGGGATCGCTCTACGCGCTACCGTTCTTCGTGCGCAGCGACTTCCTGCTCACGATCTTCATCTTCACGTTCATCTACGGCATCCTGGGCGTCACGTTCGACCTGATCTTCGGCTTCACCGGCCAGCTGTCGATGTTCCATCCGGCGGTCTTCGGCGTCTCCGCCTACATGACGCACCTGCTCGCGGTGCATTTCAAGCTGCCCTTCTGGGCGGCCACCCTGCCCTCGGCCGCCGCGGCCGTCGTCCTCGCGCTCGTCGTCGGCAGCGTCTGCTTCAAGTTCAGGCTCAAGACTTTCTACTTCGCGGTGGTCACGCTCGCCTTCGCGGAGATGATCCGGCTCGTCGTGATGAACTGGAACGGCGTCACCAACGGCACGCTCGGCCTCGTCGTCTCCGGCAAGCCGACGATCTACTGGCCGGGAAGCGGCATCGTGCCGATCAAGGGGCCGATCGCCTGGTACTACCTCACCCTCGTCTGCCTCTCCGTGACCGTGCTCGTCTGCGCGCGGTGCCTTCGCTCGTGGATGGGACGCTGCTTCGGCGCCATCCGGCTCAACGAAGATCTCGCCCGCACGCTCGGCATCAACGTGTTCCGCTACAAGCTCCTCTCCTTCGCCATCGGGAGCGCCCTCGCCTCGTTCGCGGGCGGGCTCTACGGCTACTACACCGGCTACATCGACCCCGGCTACCTCAGCATCAACCAGTCCATGGAAGTTTTGGCGATGGTCCTGCTCGGCGGCCAGGGCACGCTCATCGGCCCCATCGTGGGCTCGCTCGTGCTAACGGGCCTGCCGCACGCCATCGACCTCCGCGCCGAGGTGCGCGCCATGCTCTACGGCGCCATCCTGATCTTCACCATCCTCGTGATGCCGCGTGGCATCGTCGGCACGCTCTACGCGTGGAGGTCGAAGCGTGGCGCTTGAGGTGCGCGGGCTCAGCAAGCAGTTCGCCGGGCTCGTGGCCGTCGCCGACGTGTCGTTCGTCGTCGAGCCCGGCGAGATCGTCGGCATCATCGGCCCCAACGGCTCGGGCAAGACGACGCTGCTCAGCATGATGGCCGGGCTCCTCGCTCCCACGTCCGGCCGCGTGCTCTGGAAGGGACGCGAGATCCAGGAGCTGCGCCCGGACGTCATCGCCGGGCTCGGCGTGGTCAAGACTTTCCAGAATCCGCAGGTGTTCGCCGAGCTCTCCGTCTTCGACAACGTGCAGGTGGCGAGTCACCTCACGCTCAAGCGCGCGCTGGGGCTCCGCCGTGGCCTCGAGGTCCTCGGCGCCGCGCGCGACGTCGAGCGCCAACTGGCCGTGCGGGTGGCCGAGGTGCTGGCCCTCTGCGACCTCGGCGGCGCCGCCAGGCAGCTCGCCGGCAACCTCTCCTACGGCGAGGAGAAGATGCTCGGCCTGGCCATGGCCCTCATGTGCGACCCGGAGCTCCTCCTCCTGGACGAGCCGGCATCGGGTCTCGGCCGCGACGAGGTCCACAATCTCGCGGCTGTCCTGGCGAAGGTGCACAACGCCGGCACCACGCTCTGCCTCGTGGACCACAAGATCGGCTTCCTCCGCGGCCTGGCCGACCGGGTCATCGCGCTCAACTACGGCCGGAAGATCGCCGAGGGCACGCCCGAGCAGGTGCTCAACGAGACGGCGGTGATCGAAGCGTACCTGGGTGTGAGGCGGGGAGCGGGACATGCTCGAGCTTGACCGGATCGATTGCCGCTACGCCAAGGTTCACGTCCTGCACGACGTGAGTCTCGAGGTGGAAGGCGGCGAGATCGTCTGCATCATTGGCCCGAACGCCGCCGGCAAGACCACGACGTTGAGGGTCATCGCGGGGCTCAAGGAGCCCTCGGCCGGTCACGTCCGCTATCTCGGCGAAGACATCACGCGGCTCCTGCCTTTCGAGCGCGTCGAGCGCGGCCTCGTGCTCGTGCCCGAGGGGCGCCAGATCTTCCCCAAGTTCACGGTGCTGGACAACCTGAGGATGGGCGCCTACCAGCGGCCGGATCGCGGCGACATCGGCGGCGACCTCGAAGAGGTCTACGAGCTCTTCCCGCGGCTGCGCGAGCGCGTCCAGCAGCGCGGCGGCTCGCTCTCGGGAGGCGAGCAGCAGATGCTTGCCATCGGGCGCGGGCTCATGGCGAAGCCCAAGTGCCTGCTCCTCGACGAGCCGTCGCTGGGGCTCGCGCCCATCATCGTGAGCGAGATCGCGCGCATCATCCGCGAGCTGGCGGGGCGCGGCCTCACCATCGTGCTCGTCGAGCAGAACGCGGCCATGGCTCTCGAGCTGGCCGACCGCGCCTATCTCCTCGAGTCCGGCCACGTCTCGCTCCGCGGAACAGCCGCCGAGCTCCAGCGGACCGATGTGGTCCGCAAGCTCTACCTGGGCGCGTGAGGCCGCGGTGACGGCCCTCCTCGACGTGATGGCTGTGCGCGCGACGGGGGATCCCGCCACGGCAGTCGTGGAGTGCGCCGAGCCGAGCCGGGGCGGCGAGGAACGCGAGTGCGACGTGCTCGTCGTGGGCGGTGGCACCGGCGGGATCGCCGCGGCGCTGGCCGCAGCGCGCGGCGGACGAACCGTCTGCTTGCTCGAAGAGACCGACTGGATCGGCGGCCAGCTGACCGCGCAGGGCGTGTCGGCGCTGGACGAGCACGAGCACATCGAGCGCTTCGGCGGAACGCGGAGCTACTACGCCCTGCGCGAGGCGATCCGCGATCACTACCGCCGCCTCTCCCCCGCGCTGGCCGCCCAGCCCCATCCCAATCCCGGCGCCTGCTGGGTCACGCGGCTCGCCTTCGAGCCTCGCATCGCGGTGGACGCGCTCGACGCCATGGCGCGTCCATTCGTCGAGTCCGGGCTGCTGACTATTCTCACGCGAACCAAGGTCGCGAGCACCCAGGTGAACGCCGGCAGGGTCGAGAGCGTGCTCGCGGTCAACCTGGACCACCGTCGCTGGACGCGCATCAGGCCGCGCATCGTCATCGACGCGACTGAACTTGGAGATCTTCTCCCGATGGCGGGCGCGGAATACGTGGTCGGAGCGGAGACCAAGGCCGAAACGGGCGAGCCGCACGCGCAGCCGCTCGAGACCAGGCGCCACTGCGTCCAGAGCCTCACCTACACGTTCGTGCTGGAGCGCATGCGGCCGGGCGCGCGCCACGTGATCGCCAAGCCCGAGCGTTACGAGCACTACCGAGGCAGCCAGCCGTACTCGCTCAGGATTCACGTCCACGGCGGCGAGATCTATGGTGATGAGACGCGCTGGCTCGACTATGAGGTGCTGGAGCGGGCCTCCGGCACCAAGGGCGGGCTCTGGAGCTACCGCCGTCTCATCGACGCGAGCCTCTTTCCGTCGGGCACCGGCTATCCCAACGACATCAGCATGCTCAACTGGCCGGGCAACGACTACCGGGATGAGAGCATCCTCGACCGGTCGCCACTCGAGCAGGCGCGCGCGCTCCAGGACGCCAAGCGCGTGAGCCTGGGCTTCCTCTATTGGTTGCAGGCGGAGGCACCGAGGCCCGGCGCCGCGCCCGGATTCCCCGAGCTCAAGCCACGCTCGGACGTGTTTGCCACGGAGGACGCCCTCGGCAAGCATCCATATATACGGGAATGCCGGCGCGTCCGGGCGCTCACGACCGTGGTCGAGCAGGACGTGTCCGCGGACCATCAACCCGGGGCGCGCGCTCGGCACTTCGAGGATTCGGTGGGCATCGGCTGGTATCCCATCGACATACACAATTCCGGCCCCGACGATGTCGGCGTGTCCTGCCGCACCCGTCCCTTCCAGATCCCCATGGGCGCGCTCATCCCGGTGAGAGTGAAGAATCTCCTCGCCGGAGCCAAGAACCTTGGGACGACGCACATCACCAACGGCTGCTACCGGCTGCATCCGATCGAGTGGAACATCGGCGAGTCGGCGGGCGCGCTGGCCGCCTACGCGCTCGACACGGGCAAGGATCCCGCGGCGATTCACGGCGACGCAACGCTCCGCCACGACTTCCAGCGCCGCCTCGCCACCGAAGGAGTGCCGCTCTGCTGGTTCACCGACGTGGGCGTGGGCCATCCCGCTTTCGCCGCGCTCCAGCTGGCGGCTGTCAGCGGTGAGGTCGAAGGCGCGCCGGACAGCCTGGAGGCGGCGGCGTTGCCTACTGCCGCGCGTGGAAGGTTCGGACTGTGACCGGGAGCCTCGTCATCGACGGCGCCGTCGCGCGGCTCACCCTCGAGCGGCCCGAGGCCCTCAACGCGCTGAACCGGGATATCGCCACGGTGCTCGAACATTCCCTCGGCCGGCTCGCGCGGTCCAAGGACGTCACGGTGGTGATCGTGTCGGGGCGCGGGCGCGCCTTCTGCGCCGGCAACGACATCGCCGAGATGCCAAAGCTCAAGCCGGCAGAGGCCAAGGCGCTGTCGCGGCGCTGGCAGCGCATCATGGATCACTTCGCCCGCCTGCCTCAGGTGACGATCGCCGCCGTGCACGGCTATGCCCTCGGCGGAGGTTGCATGCTGGCCGCGGCCCAGGACCTGCGCATCGCCGAGGCCTCGGCGCGCTTCGGCCTGCCCGAGGTGACGCTGGGGTTCAATCCTTCGTATGGCATCGCGCGGCTCCTCGACATCGTGGGCGGCGGCCCTGCGCGCGATCTCCTGCTCACCGGCCGCGCGATCGACGCGGCCGAGGCGCTCCGCATGGGGCTCGTGACGCGCGTCGTCCCCGACGGCACGCTCGCTGCCGCCGCGGACGAGCTGGCCGCCGGGATCGCCCGCCATCCGCGAGGCGGGCTGGCCGCGAGCAAGGCCATCGTCGCGGACATCCGCGCCGGCAAGTCGGGCAATGCGGCGCAGGCCTATGCGGCGGCGTTGAGAAGAGACAAGGGCGCGCAGGAACGCATCGCCGAGTTCGTAGCGCGCAAGAAGAAGGGCAGCTGACACGCCATGCTGATCACTGCCACCCGTACCCTCAAGGGCGCGCTCGAGGACAAGGCGCTGCGCTTCCCCGACGAGACCTTCCTCATCTTCGAAGATGCCGCGGGTGCGACCGCGCGCTGGACCTGGCACGAGCTCGACGCGGACGTGAACCGTGCGGCGCACCTCCTGTTGGAGCGCGGCCTTGCCCCCGGGGACAAGTTCAACCTCCACCTCGGCAACTGCCCCGAGTTTCTCCTCTTCTGGATGGCCGCGGCGAAGACGGGCACGGTCATGGTGCCGACTAACCCCGTGTCCACCGCCGATGAGATGGAATACATCCTCGGGCACTCAGAGGCTCGGCTGTCCATCACCGAGCCCCAGTACGCGGCGCCGGTCCACGCCGCCGCCGCCCGCTGCTCCGCGCTCGATGCTGTACTCGAGGCGCGCCCGCTCGCGCCGCTTCTGGGCGGCCTGCCATCCACGCCGCCCGACACCGCCGTCTCATCGCTCGACGAGATCTCGATGCAGTACACCTCGGGCACGACCTCCAAGCCCAAAGGCGTGCTCCTGACCCACGCCAACTACCTCTACGGCGGCGAGGTCATGTCAAAGGCCATGCGGGTCGAGCCGGCGGACCGTCACCTCATCGTCCTGCCGCTCTTCCACGCGGGCGCCCAGGTCCACGCCTTCCTGCCCATGCTGCTGGCCGGCGGCAGCGTCGCGCTCATGGAGCGCTTCAGCGCGACGCGCTTCATCGAGCAGGCCATCCGCCACGAGGCGACGCTGGCCGCGCTCTTCGCGGCGCCCATACGGATGCTGCTCGCCCAGCCCCGCGCGCCACAAGACGGGCAGACGCGCCTCCGCGCCATCTCCTACGCCCAGAACGTCACGCCGCAGCAGTACGAGGAATGGCACGAGCGCTTCCGCGCGCCCCTCATGCAGATCTGGGGCATGACGGAGACCATGAGCCTGCCGCTCATGCAGCCGCTGGACCTCCCGCGCAAGCCGCTCTCCATGGGCATGCCCGTCCTGGGCTACGAGTGCCGCGTGGTGGACGAGAGCGGCAAGGAGGCGCCCGTGGGGACGGTCGGCGAGCTGATCGTCAAGGGCATACCCGGCGTGAGCCTCATGAAGGGCTACTTCAAGAACGACAAAGCAACCGCCGAAACGCTACGCAATGGCTGGCTCTACAGCGGCGACCAGGCCTACATGGACGAGGAGGGCTGCTTCTACTTCGTGGACCGGAAGAAGGATATGATCAAGCGCGCCGGCGAGAACGTGTCCGCCTCGGAGGTGGAGGAGACGCTGAAGCAGCACCCCGCGGTCTTCGACGCGGCCGTGGTGGCCATTCCGGATCCGGTTCGAGACCAGGCCATCAAGGCCTATGTCATGGTGAAGGACGGCGCCGCCGCGACGGCCGACGACCTGATCGCGTGGTGCCGGGAGCGGCTGTCCGGCTTCAAGGTGCCCGAGGTGGTGGAGTTCCGGGACGCCTTCCCGCGCACGTCCGTGGGCAAGATCCAGAAGCATCTATTCTAGAAAGGATCGGACATGGCCTCAAAGCTCCCGCTTCTCTACACCCACGTGATGGGCAGCCACGGCTTCCCCGGCTGGTTCTGGACGGCGCTCGACAAGATCAAGGCCGAGGAGTACGGCCAGACCGACGTCCGGGAAACCTTCGACGACGCGACGCAGCTGGCGATCCGCGACCAGGAGCGCGCCGGCATCGACGTCATCTGCGACGGCGAGATGCGGCGCTTCTTCTTCGTCCAGAGCTTCTACGGGAAGATGGAAGGCCTCGAGGAAGTCGAGCCCTTGCGCAAGACCGGTCTCTACGCGTATGACAGCGTGCCGCGCTACCGGCCGACCAGGAAGATCACGGTGCCCAAGGGCTTGGGCACGGTGGACGAGTTCAAGTACCTCAAGTCGCAGACCGACAAGCCGGTCAAGGCCACCTGCCCCGGCCCGGTGACGCTCTCCATCCACGTCCAGACGCGGCCGGGCGATGCCTACAACAACGATCGCCTGGCGCTCTGCTGGGACCTGGTGCCGGCCGTCAACGCGGAGCTCAAGGCGCTGGCCGCCGCGGGCGCGGACTGGATCCAGGTGGACGAGCCCTCGGCCGCCATCGTGCCCGGCCAGGCGCCCGAATACGTGAAGATGTTCAACGCCTGCGTCGAGGGCGTGAAGGCGAAGATCGGCTACCACGTTTGCTTCGGCAATCTCCTGTCGCGCCCGCGGGGCAAGCGGAGCTACCGTTGGATGTTCCCCGCCCTCCTCGAGACCAGGTGCGATCAGTTCGTCTTCGAGTACGCCAACCGAGAGATGGCCGAGATCGACATGTGGAAAGATGTCGGCGTCGACCGGGACATCGCCTGCGGCGTCGTTGACGTGAAGTCCTTTTACATGGAGAGTCCTGAAGACATCGCGGAGCGGGTTCGCCTCTGTCTCAAGCACATTCCCGCCGAGCGGCTCTCGCTGATTCCAGACTGCGGGTTCTTCCCCGTGCCGCGATGGGTGGCGTTCGAGAAGCTCAAGCGGCTGACGGCCGGGGCCCAATTGGCGCGCAAGGAACTGAAAGGCTAACTCTCACCAGGGCTTCACACTCAAGGACGAGGGGGGACAACATCATGGCCGCAACGAGGCGTGAATTTCTCAAGGTGGCGGGGGGCGCTGCGGCGGCGGGCGCCGTCGGCTTCCCCGCGGTGGCGCGGGCACAGGCCAGGCCGGGGGTGCCGTCGGACCCGGTCAAGATCGGCATCCTTGCCATCCGCGCGGGCATCGCGGCGCCCGTCGGCACGGCGGGGCTCCGCGGCACGGAGTGGTGGACCGAGCGCGTCAACAAGGCAGGCGGCATTCTCGGGCGCCCGGTGCAGCTGATCGTCGAGGAGGAGTCCAACCCCAAGGACACGGTCGAGCGCTACCGCAAGCTCATCCTCCAGGACAAGGTCGAGGTCGTCATCGGCGGCATCTCCACGGGCGTGACGCTGGCGCTCGGCCCCGTCGCCGAGGAGATGGAAGTGCCGTGGCTGTCCTGGGACGGCACGACCCAGAAGGGCGTGGAAGAGACCATGCCCAATCCCAAGTGGGCCTTCAAGAGCGTCGACAACGAGGTCGAGGCCATCGTGGCGGGCCAGCTGACACCGAAATACTTCAAGGGCATCCAGACCATCGCGGGGATCGGCAACGATTATTCCTATGGCCACGACTGCTGGGAGACCTACCAGGCCGTGCTGAAGAAGATGGGCATGAACGTCAAGCCGGTGCTCGAGCTGTTCCCGAAGCTCGGCGTGACGGACTTCACCTCGCACATCGCCGCCATCCAGCAGGCCAAGCCCGATCTCCTCATGTGCTCGTTCTGGTCGGGCGATGCGACGATCATCATGAAGCAGGCAGCGGCGGTCGGGCTCTTCAAGAACATGAAGGGCGTCTTCACCACGGCGGGCGGCGTCCACGACTCGCTCAAAAAGGAGTTCACGCCAGAGGGGCTCCTCCTCGGCTACAACACCATGTACTTCGACGATCCGACGGGCTCGCCGCTCCTCAAGCAGTTCGTGCGCGAGTACAAGGCGAAATACAACGAGTACCCGCCGCGAAATACAACGAGTACCCGCCCTACGAATGCGACCACGCCTACTTCAACATCGAGTCCTACAAGGTCGCCGTCGAGAAGGCTTTTGCCCTGGCCAAGCAGTGGCCGACCAAGGCGCAGGTGGTCAAGGCGCTCGAGGGCATCGAGGCCCAGTCGCTCTCGGGCACGCGCTCGTGGCGGACGGACCACGTCCAGATGTGCAACTTCTACCAGGGCATCACCACCCACAAGAACAACTACGACTTCGTCACCATCAACCCCATCGAGGTCGTCTCCACCAAGACCGCGATGAAGCCCGCGGGCACCAAGCTCCTCGACTGGATCAACGGCTGGAAGAGCTGAGGCGCAGCATCGAGCAGCGCAGAGGCGAGTGGTGAGTCATAGGGCGGTCGACTCTGTGCTCGCGCTCGCCCTCGTGCTGTGCCTCGCATTTTCGGCAGTCGGGCAACAGAGTAAGCCAATCCAGATTGGGATCCTCTTGTACTCGTCGGCCTCCACCTTTGCGGCCCGCCTCCCGCTGTACCGGCAAGCGCTTGCCGAACTCGGCTGGATCGACGGGCGCAACCTCGTCATCCTACAGCGCTCCGCCGATAGGGAGAACGAGCGCCTGCCCGAGCTGGCCGCCGACCTCGTCCGAGCCGGTGTCAGCGTCATCCTCGCCGAGAATGCCTCCGCGACCCGGGCGGCGATGCAGGCAACCAGCACAATCCCCATCGTCATGATGGGCGTCGGCGACCCGGTCCGCTATGGCTTCATCGCCAACCTCGCCAAGCCGGGCGGGAATGTCACCGGTCTGTCGTTCCTTGCGGGTGAGGTGATCGCGAAGAACCTCGAGCTCCTGAAGGAGGCGGCGCCCCGGATCACGAAGGTCGCGTTCCTCGTCAATCCCACCAACCCCGCTGCTTCTTCGCTCCTGGCCGACCTCCCGAAAATAGCGCAGGCCGTGGGAATGCGGTTTATCGGGGTGGAGGTCGTGAGCGCGGACGATTTCGAGCGGGCGTTCGCCAGCATCCTCCGTGAGAAGGCCGACGCTATCCTGGTGGGTCCGGAACAGCTGGTTTTCTCCCAGCGTCACCGAATCGCAGCGTTCGCCGAGAAGCAGAAGCTGCCCAGCGCGTACGCGTCGGTAGGCTTCATGGATGCCGGTGGCCTGATGGCCTACTCCCCGAACACCGACGACATTCCACCGCGAGTCGCCAGGTTCGTGGACAAGATCCTCAAGGGCGGGAAGCCCGCCGATCTTCCGGTGGAACAGCCGACGAGGTTCGAGTTCGTCATTAACGCCAAGACCGCAAAGGCGATCGGTCTCGTCATCCCGCAATCGCTGCTGCTCCGAGCCGACCGCGTCATCGAGTAGACTTCCCTGCTGTGACCGCGAACTTCGTGAACATCCTGATGGGCGGTGTGTTCCACGCCGCCATCCTCTTCCTCGTCGCCGCTGGGCTGCAGGTGGTCTTCGGCGTCCAGAAGATCTTCAACCTGGCGTGCGGGTCCTTCTACGCGCTGGGCGCGTACACCGGCGTGTCGGCCGTCGCGTTCTTCACGAGCCACGGCGGTCCGCCGGCGCTCTTCATCATCCCGCTCGCGCTGGGCGGGCTCGCGGTCGGCCTCGTCGGCGTCATCGTCGAGCGCGGCCTGCTCCGCTTCGTCTACGACCGCGACGAGACCTTCCAGCTCCTGCTGACG
>WNFD01003367.1_pt1 | contig 24344 bp, 28 predicted proteins | sample 5400491 | NCBI WGS metagenome assembly WNFD01 (sample SAMN13153343, study PRJNA577476) | soil metagenome | isolation source: 120 cm saprolite under Douglas fir tree site 2 hole 2 replicate 2 | place: USA:California | collected 2015-04-18
TGGATGGGCGTGGTCGCGGTGACGCTGTGGTGCCTCGGCGGCGGCGTGGCGCTCGGGGAGGACAAGGAGAAGCCGGTCCGGGTGAAGGTGGACGCCAAGGACGTCAAGGTGAACATCAACGAGGCCACCAAGACCGAGCTGATGCACCTGTCGGGCGTCGGCGCCGGGGGCGCGCAGAAGATCATCGACTACCGGCAAGCCCACGGTCCGTTCAAGAAGGCCCAGGATCTGGAGAAGGTGGACGGCATCGGCAAGGGCGTCATCGAGAAGAACTCGGGGCGGATCACCGTGAAGTGAAAATTGCTTTCCCGGTCGTTCGGGCTCATGTACGATGGGCCGAAATCGGTCGGAGCTCACACAGGCTCCTCAGAGCGTCCCTCCCGGTAATTTCGCCGGGAGCAGCGTGACCGAGCCTTGCGGCGGGAGTCGGCGTCCGCGGCAAGGTGAGTGGGTCCTGGGCCCTTGCGTGGGCCGCGCCGAGAAAGGGAGGTGATCCAGCCGATGTGTACCCCTACGGTGATCTGTGAGGTGGTCGCCTCCTAAGGCCCAGTTGTAGCAGTTGCAGGTGGCCCTGGAGGATCCAGGAACCACCGGCCCCGACGGACCCGCTCTTTCACCAGCGGGGCGGCATGGCAGAAGGATCGCCGCCGCAGCCTCCGTCGGGGCTATTTTTTTGCCCCGGCGCGCCTGAAAAAGAAAACGGCCCGCCGGGTCTACCGGCGGGCCGTCAAGTGGTCGGCGACGCCTACGCCGACTTCCGAACGTTGGAAGCCTGAAGCCCCTTGGGCCCCTTCGTCACCTCGAACTCGACCTTGTCGCCCTCGGCCAAGCTCTTGAAGCCCTGGGCCTGAATGGCGCTGTAGTGGACGAAGACGTCTTCCCCGCCTTCGACCTGGATGAAACCGTACCCCTTTGCGTCGTTGAACCACTTGACCGTTCCTTGTGCCATACGTCTGTTCCCTCTCTCCTTGGGCGGGGATGGGCCGCCCGCTAAGCCCCGCGCCACCATGGCTGGGGATTCCCCCCGGGATCGGGGGGAACAACAAAAAAGCGCCGATGAGGGGCCGAGGCCCTCACGGCGCTCACATTCCCTAGAACCGAGTTTCGTTTCACGTACGAAAGGAACCGAACTTCAGAGTCCCCGAAAACGCGCGCAGGTTAGCAAAGGACCGGAACGGCTGTCAAGGGCGTTTCTGGTACCGGGACCGGGGGTCTACGGGGGTAGGAGAGAGGAGGCCGGGCCCCGGATCGTCCGGGGCCCGGCCGGTGCGACGCTAGACCTTGCGGACGTTCGCGGCCTGGAGCCCCTTCGGGCCCCGCGTGACCTCGAACTCGACTCGATCGCCCTCGGCCAGGCTCTTGAACCCCTGGGCCTGAATGGCGCTGAAATGCACGAACACGTCCTCGCCATCCTCCTGAGAGATGAACCCGTACCCCTTCGCGTCGTTGAACCACTTCACGTTGCCCTGAGCCATCTACTGTCCTCTTTCGTGAGGCGTCGTGCGCCTCGGTGATTCCCCGTCACCATGACGGGGGCGTCCTCCTGAATCGGAGGACAAACAAAAAACGCCGCCCGGACTTGAGGTCCTCGCGGCGTTGGTCTCGAATCTCTGAACTCCGACTACCGGATGAACCTACAACCTAGCAGAAAACATAACGGAGAGGGCCCGCCCTGTCAAGGAGTATCCCGGATCGGCACCGTGACCGGGCGGGAGCCGTTCCTGGTCCCGAGCCAGCCCGGGATGGCCATCGAGAAGCGCCCGGCGGTGCCACCCGCCACCACCACGTGCAGCTCCTCCGGGGAGGGGAACTTGGGGATCGGCTGATCCGGGGCCGGCTCGGTCCCCTTGACGAAGCGCAGGTTGGTGCCCTCCCCGTTGTCCTCGTCCGGCTTGAGGCGGCCGTATGGCACGCGCACGGCCTCGAAGATGTGCCGGACGAGGTCCTCCTTGCTCCAGCCGTCGTCGGCCAGGGTGCGCGCGTGCTCGGGCCCCACCACCAGCATGGTGTGGGAATAGAGGGGGAAGTGCTTGGCGTTCCAGAGCGAGGCCATCGACCAGCCCAGTGAGCCCGCCAGCGCGCGCGCGGTCCGGCTGGCGTGATCGGAGATGCCGTGGGGGGCTTCGCCCGCGAACACGGTCACCGCGCTGTCGGCGGCGGTGAGCCCGCGGCCCGCGTGATAGGGAGGCCAGGGACTGACCTCCTCGTGCTCGCCGATGCAATAGGTGTAGCGGCCCGGGTGGCCGAAGGTGGACATCGAGGTCTCGCCGGGGCGGACGCCTCCCACGTTGATCATCACGAGACGCAGGGCGCGCCCGATGGTGGCGTTCGCGCGATGGCCCGGCCCGAACACGCCGAACGAGCAGTTGAGAGCTATCCGCGTGCGGATCGGGCCGTGCACGACGATGAGGGGGCTCGAGAAATGGGTCGAGGTCGACACCCCGTGCAGGTTGAACGACGGGTCGCACGCCGCCTCGACCGCGGCCAGCACCACCGGGAAGTACTCCGGCCGGCAGCCCGCCATGACGGCGTTGATCGCGATCTTCTCGACGGTGGCGCGGCCGTAGTTGGGCGCCACCTCCCCCACCAGGTCGTCGCGGGCGCGCGCGCTGGCCGCGAGCATCCGCTCCACCCGCGCGCGCGCGGGAGGAATCACGGGCAGACCGTCCGTCACCCCCTTGTCGAACCAGATCTCGAGGTCGTCCACCGGCGCCATGGTCACACAATTGCCTCGTGGCGGCCAGAGGTGGCGGGGGCGCCGAGCGCCGCGTGCGGCTATACTTTCCCCGTGAACCCGTGGCACGACGTGGAGCTGGGCGATTCCATCGAGCAGCACTTCCGGTGCGTGATCGAGATTCCGAAGGGCTCCAAGGTGAAGTACGAGCTCGACAAGCAGACCGGACTCCTCTGGCTCGATCGCGTGCTGCACTCGGCGGTGCACTATCCGGCCAACTACGGCTTCCTGCCCCAGACGTACTGCGACGACGGGGATCCGCTCGACGTGCTCGTGCTCGGCCAGGAGCCGGTGGTCCCGCTCTGCATCCTGCGCGCCCGCGCGATCGGCGTGCTCACCATGAGCGACGAGAAGGGCGGCGACGACAAGGTGATCGCGGTCCACGTCGACGACCCGGAGTACGCGCACTATCGCGAGGCGGCCGAGCTTCCGCCCCACCGCCTGAAGGAGATCCAGCGCTTCTTCCTCGACTACAAGGTCCTCGAGAACAAGGCGGTCGACGTCGAGCAGATCCGGGGGCGCGCTCGGGCCGAGCAGGTGATCCGTGACGCGGTGCGCCTCTATAAGGACCGGATCGCGCCCACGATCGGCCGAGGCGAGGGAGGGCGTGCCTAACCCACCGGAATCCCGCCGGTTTTCCCGAGCGTCTCCGCGGGCCTCGTGACGCCTCGGCCGAGCGGGCCGGTGACGTCCATCCTCTCGAAAATCCTAGGTTTTCCTTGTTGCGAAAAAATCAGAATGCTAGACTCAGCCTTGGGTTCGAATAGTCGTCGTTACGCGTCTCAAACCACCGATCTCACACGGGTGCCTTATGCTGATTAGCCTCCTCGCCGGGCTGTTCTCCAACGACCTGGCCATCGACCTGGGTACCGCCAACACGCTCGTCTACGTCCGCGGGGAAGGGATCGTGATGAACGAACCCTCCATCGTCGCCATCCACCAGGCCGATCACTCGGTCCTGGCGGTGGGGCACGAGGCCAAGGCGATGCTCGGCCGCACGCCGGGCAACATCACGGCCATCCGCCCGCTCAAGGACGGCGTCATCGCCGACTTCGACGTGACCGAGAAGATGCTCCACTACTTCATCAACAAGGTGCACCGCCGTCGCACCCTCGTGCATCCCCGAATCGTCATCGGCGTGCCCTCGGGCATCACCCAGGTGGAGAAGCGTGCGGTGCGCGACTCGGCCATGCAAGCCGGCGCTCGTGAGGTCTACCTGATCGAGGAGCCGATGGCCGCCGCGATCGGGGCCGGCCTGCCCATCCAGGAGCCGGGCGGGAACATGATCGTGGACATGGGCGGCGGCACCACCGAGGTCGCGGTGATCTCGCTCTCGGGCATCGTCTATTCCAAGTCGGTACGCATCGCGGGCGACGAGATGGACGAAGCGATCGTGCAGTACATCAAGAAGCACTACAATCTCCTCGTCGGCGAGCGGCGCGCCGAGGAGATCAAGATCAAGCTGGGCTCGGCCTATCCGATGGGCGGCGAGCGCATGACCATGGAAGTGAAGGGCCGCGACCTGATCGACGGAATCCCGAAGACCATCGTGGTGACCGACGAGGAGATCCGGGAAGCGCTGCGGGAGCCGGTGATGGCGATCGTGGACACGGTTCGGACCTGCCTGGAGCGGACTCCGCCCGAGCTGGCCGCCGACATCGTCGACAAGGGCATCGTGCTGACCGGCGGCGGCGCCCTGCTGCGCGGCCTGGACTTGCTCCTGCGACAGGAGACCGATCTCCCGATCACGGTCGGAGACGATCCCCTGTCCTGCGTGGCGCTCGGCACCGGCAAGGTCCTGGACGAGCTCGAGCTTCTCAAGAAAGTGGCGATCCCCGCCTGAACGCCGGCCTCGGGCCGGCCTCGCGCTGATCGACCGTAAGGGTGACGGAGCGGTGAGAGTTGGCAGATACGGAATCCTGCTCGCGGTGCTGCTGGTGTCCCTCCTGCTGCTGACGGTGCAGACGCGCGGGGGGGGAACCGGACGGGCCGGCGAGCTGGTCACGATCGCGGTCACCCCGGTCCAGAGCCTCCTCGTCCGCATCCACCGCGGGGCCCTCAACCTCTGGGCCAACTACGTGGACTGGAAGTCGGTCCGCCGCGACAACGCCACCCTCCACGAGGAGAACGAGCATCTCCGCGTCCAGGCCATGCAGGCCGGCGAGACCCGCGAGGAGAATGCCCGCCTGCGCCGGCTGCTGGTGCTGAGGGATCGCTTGCCGCTCGCCACCGTGGCCGGCGAGGTCATCGGGCGTGAGGCCGGGGGGTGGGTGCGCTCCCTGACCGTAAACCGGGGGCGCGGCGATGGCATCGCCCAGCAGACCCCGGTCATCGTCCCGGACGGCCTGGTCGGCCGGGTGGTGCAGGTCCACCGGGCCGCGGCGGTGATCCAGCTCCTCAACGATCCGGCGTCGACGGTCGGCGCGGTGGTGCAGCGCACCCGGACCGCGGGCCTGGTGGAGGGCGACGCGGGCGGCACCGTCCGCTTCAAGTTCATGGCGCGGGACGGCGCGAGCGTCGCGCCGGGCGACCTCGTGGTCACCTCGGGCCTTGGCACGCTCTTCCCCAAGGGCCTCCCGGTCGGCCGCGTGATCAAGATCGAGGACAAGGGCTCGGCGCTCTTTCACTTCGCGGTCCTCGCCCCTGCGGTCGACTTCTCCCGCGTCGAGGAGGTCCTGCTCGTCACCGGGCAGACCACCCAGGACGTGGCCACGCTCTTCCCGTCGGAGGGGTGACCCGTGCTCCGCCTCCTCGTGCTGCTCGTCATCGTCGGCGGAGGCGTGCTGCAGTCGACGGTGGTCGCGGTGGCGGGAGTGGGCGGAATCACCCCCGACATCCCGCTCATTCTCACCGTGCTCATCGCCCTGCGTCACGGGCCGGAGTCTGGCTGCCTGGCGGGCTTCGTGGCGGGCCTGCTCCAGGACGCGACCGGCGGAGGGCTCGTGGGCGTGCAGGCCCTCACCAAGGGCCTGGCCGGCTTCGGGATGGGCTTGCTGGTGGGACGCTTCTGGGTCAGCAACCCGCTCGTGCAGGTCCCGGGGCTTGTGCTCCTGAGCATCGCCGAGGGATTGGGCCGCTTCCTGCTCCTGCAGATGTTCCACTATCCGGCGACCTTCGGCGACCTGATGCTCCACGTGATCCTGCCGCAGGCGCTCTACAACGGGCTGATCGGCACTCTCTGCATCCTGGCCGAGGCGAGCTTCGAGCTGGTACGGAGGCGCACGTGGCGCTGAGCCCGTCCCCGGCCAGTCGCCGCGAAGCCTGGGGCCGGCGCGTGCTCGCCCTCGCGGTCGTCACCGCGGTCGCGTTCGTCGGGCTGGTCGGCCAGCTCTGGTACCTGCAGGTGCTCGAAGGCGGGCGCATGCAAGAGCTGTCGGAGAAGAACCGCATCCGGGTCCGCCCGGTGGCGGCGCCCCGCGGCATTCTCTTCGACCGCAACGGCCTGGCCCTGGTGGATAACCGCCCCGCCTTCACCCTCTCCCTGATCCCGCGGGAGATGGAGGACCGCAACTCGGTGGTGGCGCGCCTGGCCGTTCTCCTGAAGATGCCGGTCGGCGACCTCCTGGAGGCGCTGGAGCGCGTCCCGGCCGACTCGATCCGTCCGGTGCGGGTGCGGCGGGGACTCTCGCTCGAGGACGTCACCAAGGTGGAGGAGCGCAAGCTCGAGCTGCCCGGCGTGATCGTGGAGGTCGAGCCCCAGCGCGTGTACCCCACCAGCACGTTCGCGGCCCACCTGCTGGGCTACGTCCGCGAGGTGAGCGACGAGCAGATGAAGCAGGGTCGCTATCGCCGCGGGGACATGATCGGGCAGTCGGGCCTGGAGCGGCTCCTGGACGAGTACCTGCGCGGTCGCGACGGGGGCGAGCGGATCGAGGTCGACGCCATGGGGCGGCCGGTGCAGGTGATGCGTCGCGAGGAGCCGGACCCGGGAGCCCAGGTCGTCACCACCATCGATCGCCGGATCCAGGAAGTGGCGGAGCAGGCGATGGTGGGCAGGGCCGGCTCCGTGGTCGTCCTGGATCCGCGCAACGGCGACGTGCTGGCTCTGACCTCGAGCCCCGCCTTCCCCCTCGACCGCCTCACCGGGAACATCGATCGGGACGAGTGGCTGCGTCTGGTGAAGGATCCCATGACCCCACTCTTGAATCGCGCCCTGCAGGGGCAGTATCCGCCCGGCTCGGTGTTCAAGATCATCGTGGCCGCAGCCGGACTCCAGGAGGGCTCGCTCGCCCCGATGGATCGGATCTACTGCAACGGGGAATTCAGCCTGGGGCACTGGACGTTCAAGGACTGGAAGGCGGGCGGGCACGGCCACGTGGACCTGCGCACGGCCGTCGCCCAGTCGTGCGACGTCTACTTCTACCAGGCCGGCCTCAAGGTCGGCGGCGACACGATGGCCCGGTACGCCCAGGCCTTCGGCCTGGGCGCGCCGACCGGCATCGACCTGGGCGGTGAGCGGTTCGGGCTCGTCCCGTTCTCGGCCTCGCGCCCGCGGAACAAGCGCCCGTGGCAGTCGGGCGACACCGTGAACATGTCCATCGGGCAGGGCCAGCTGCTGGTGACCCCGCTCCAAGTTGCCCGGATGATGGGAGCGGTGGCCAACGGGGGTATCCTGTGGAAGCCCCGTCTCGTGCAGCGGGTGGCGAAGGCGGACGGGACCCTGGCCTACAGCGCCACCAGCAAGATGACGGAGCGGGTGGAGCTCTCGCCGGTGGTGTGGGCGTTCCTCCGTAACGCCCTCTCCGCGGTGGTCAAGGAGGGCACCGGGGCGGCCGCCCGGCTCCCGGGCCTGGACATCGCGGGCAAGACCGGCACTGCCCAGACCATCGCCAAGAGCGACTCCGCGAAGGGGCAGGATCACGCCTGGTTCGCGTCCTTCGCGCCCGCGGACGACGCGCAGGCGGTGGTAGTGGTGTTCGTCGAGCGGGGTGGCCACGGCGGTGACGTGGCGGCGCCCATCGCCCGCAAGATCTACGAGGCCATCTTCCTCCAGAAGGTCGCTCAGGTGACGCTTCCCGAGCCCGGTTGATGCTCCGGCTCGACCGGCGCCTGCTTCAAAACGTCGACTGGCTGCTCCTGGGCGCCGCCCTGTTCATCATCGGGCTCAGCCTCGTCTGCCTGTGGAGTCTCAATCCCGGCCGAGGCATCTCGTCGCTCGTGTGGCGCCAGGTCTCCTGGGTCGGCGTCGGACTGCTGGGCCTCCTCGTGGTGGCCAGCGTGGACTACCGGAACCTGGTGCGGTCCGCCCCGGTCCTCTACGTGCTGGGCCTGGGCCTCCTCACCTCGGTCTTCGTCCTGGGCCGCACCGTCTCGGGCGCCCGGCGCTGGATCCACCTGGGCCCCTTCACCGTGCAGCCCTCGGAGCTCTTCAAGCTCATCTTCATCATCACCCTGGCGTGGGCGCTCACCGCCGGCCGGGGCGAACGGTTCTCCCGGGGAATGCTCATCGGCATCTTCGTGCTGCTGGGGGTTCCCTTCCTGCTGGTGGTGCGCCAGCCGGACCTGGGCACCGCCCTGGTCTTGGTGCCGGTGCTGGCCGCAATCCTGGTGGGCATCGGGATCCGGCTGAAAGTCCTGGGCGCGCTGTCGCTCGCCGGGGTGGCCGCGATGCCACTCGCCTGGTTCGTGCTCAAGCCCTACCAGCGGGACCGGCTGCTCGTCTACCTCGATCCGTTCCGCGATCCGCTCGGAACGGCCTACAATGTCATTCAGGCGAAGATCGCCATCGGTTCGGGCCAGCTCCTGGGGAAGGGGATGGGCGGCGCGACGCAGAGCCGCCTCTCCTTTCTGCCGGAGCGGCATACTGATTTCATTTTTGCCGTGTTCGCCGAGATGTGGGGGTTCCTTGGCTGTCTCGTGCTGCTCGTGGCCTACGTGCTCCTGGTAATGCGGGGGTTCGAGATCGCGGCCGGCACGCGTGAGATGCGCGGGCGCATCCTGGCTCTCGGGGTGACGACCGTGTTCGCGGCCCAGATCCTGATCAATATCGGGATGGTGACGGGCCTGCTCCCCATCGTGGGGATACCGCTGCCGCTGATGAGCTACGGCGGATCCTCCATGGTGGTCTCGCTGACGGGCCTGGGACTTCTGCTCTCGATCCGAATGCGGCAGTTCCATTAACCGCAGAACTGCCGGCCGGGTCTCCCGCGAGACCCCGGATCGAGGTTGGCCGTGGGAAAGCGCATCGTCGTCAACGCCGGTGTGACCGAAACGCGTCTCGCCGTCCAGGACGGAAATCTCCTCACCGAGCTGTACGTCGAGCGCGCGGACCGGCGCTCCATCGTCGGCAACATCTACAAGGGCGTCGTCACCAACGTGCTGCCGGGGATGCAGGCCGCGTTCGTGGACATCGGCCTCACCAAGGACGCCTTCCTGTACGCGGGCGACTACACCGCGAACCTGGGCCAGGCCGAGCACGCGCCCGACGCGGAGGAGGAGACCGCCACCGTGGACGTGGGCGACGCGGAGGCCGAGGTGGAGCCCCGGCGGGAAGCGGTCGGCCCGATCGAGGAGATGCTGCGCAAGGGCCAGGAGGTCCTGGTCCAGGTCTCCAAGGAGCCGCTCGGCACCAAGGGCGCGCGCGTGACGTCCTTCGTCTCGATCCCGGGCCGGTACATCGTCTACATGCCGCAGGCGCGGCACGTGGGCGTGTCGCGGCGCATCCACGACGACGCGGAGCGTGACCGGCTCCGCGCCATCGTCAAGGACCTCCCCCCCCCGCCGGGCGGATTCATCGTTCGAACCGTCGCGGAGGGCAAGGGCGACGAGGACCTGGTGGCGGACATCCAGTTCCTGAGCCGTCTTTGGAGCCAGGTGCAGGCGCGCTTCGAGGCCGCCAAGGCCCCGTCGCTGCTCCACGAGGAGATGGACGTCACCTTCCGGGTGGTGCGGGATCTCTTCTCGCCGGAGGTGGAGGAGTTCCTGGTCGACAGCGAGGCCGCCTACGAGAAGTGCCTGCACTTCGCGACCTCGCTGGTGCCCCAGCTCGCCCCGCGGGTCAAGCGGTGGGACAAGGACGCGCCGATCTTCGAGGCCACCGGCATCGAGCGGGACATCGACAAGGCCCTGCGCCGGCGGGTGTGGCTCAAGTCGGGCGGCTACATCGTGATCGACCACACCGAGGCCCTGGTGGCGATCGACGTCAACACCGGCAAGTACGTGGGCAAGCGCGATCTGGAGGAGACCATCCTCAAGATCAACCTGGAGGCGGTGACCGAGGTGGTCCGCCAGATCCGGCTCCGGGACCTCGGCGGCATCATCATCATCGACTTCATCGACATGGAGCGCTTCGAGCATCGCGACCAGGTGTTCAAGGCCCTGAAGCGGGTGCTCGCGGACGACAAGGCGCGCACCAACGTGCTGGAGATCTCGGAGCTGGGCCTGGTGGAGATGACGCGCAAGCGCGTGCGCCAGAGCCTCCAGTCCCTCTTCTGCGCGCCCTGCCCCACCTGCAAGGGCAGCGGGGTCGTGAAGTCGGACGCCACCCTCGCCGCCGAGATCTTCCGCAAGATCCAGGCGGGGGCCCACGAGGGCGGACCCCGCGAGGTGGTCGTGCGGGTCCACCCCGAGATGGCCCACCACCTCGAATCGACCCAGCGCGACGGCCTCGAGCGCCTGCAGGCGCTGATCGGGCGCAAGGTCGTGGTGCAGGGCGTCTCCTCCTACCACCGTGAGCAGTACGAGCTGACGTTCAAGTGACCCCGTGACCCGCCCGTCGCGCATCAGCCGGGCCGCCATCCTCGCCCAGCTCCGGGCGGCCGCGACCAAGGGAGATCGCTCGGCCCTGGCCCTCGCGATCGACCAGATGAAGACCTGGGCGTACTCGCCCCGCTACTGGCAGAAGTACCTGCACCTGCTGACCCACCCGATGGCGCGCCTCGTGGACCTGACCGTCATCAAGCAGGGCGACAAGATCGCCCACCAGAAGGGCTGGGTGAAGCCCAAGCGCGAGCCGCGCAAGGCCAAGCGCGTGGCCGAGCCGCGCCCGGCCGGCCGGGCGCGACGGGGCGCCCGATCGGCGGCCGCCGGAACGCAGCCGTCCCTCTTTCCCGAGATCTGACCGCCCACCGCCTCGCTCTCCTCGGCCCCGCGGGAAGCCGCGCCCCGACCGCTGGATGGCTACCCCCGTAGGGTATATGCTCTCGACATGGGGCGTTCGGGTGCGATCGGGTTGATCGGCGGGCTGGCGGTGCTGGCGGGGACGGGTGCCTTCCTGATCCCCCCGATCCCGCAGGACCCCGCCTACCATCGACTGGCCGACGCGCGGAGCTGGCTCGGCATCCCCAACGCGCTGAACGTGCTCTCCAACGCGGGCTTCGTCCTAGTCGGCGCCCTGGGACTGGGTTTCCTCAACCACCGCGGGGCAACCGCCCCGGCCTTCCGGGCGCCCGGAGAGCGATGGCCCTACCTGGTCTTCTTCGCCGGCCTGTTCCTGACCGGGCTCGGCTCCGCCTACTACCACTGGGCGCCCGGCAACCCGCGCCTCGCCTGGGATCGGCTACCCCTGGCCATCACCCTCATGGGCCTCCTCGACGCGGTGATCGCCGAGCGCATCGGGGTGCGCGCGGCCCTGCGCCTCCTGGGCCCGCTGGTGGCCCTCGCGGCGCTCTCGGTGGGCTACTGGGCCCTGACCGAGCAGCGGGATGCGGGCGACCTGCGCCCTTATGCGCTCGTGCAGTTCTATCCGCTGGTCGCCATTCCGCTCATGATCTGGCTGCTGCCCGCGCGCTACGCCGGAAGCGCCGGGCTGCTGGCCGCCGCGGGCATCTACGCGCTGGCGAAGGTGCCCGAGCTCGCGGACGCGTGGATCTTCTCGGCGACCCGCGTGGTCAGCGGGCACACCCTCAAACATCTCCTGGCCGCTCTGGCCGGCTACTCGGTGCTCCGGATGCTCCAGCATCGACAGGCGGTCTGAAACGAGGACACCATGATGGACGAACAGACGAAGGGGAAGGCGCTCGGTCGCCTGCGCCGCATCGAGGGCCAGGTCCAGGGCATCCAGCGGATGGTGGAGGAGGACAAGTACTGCGTGGACATCCTGCTCCAGCTCACCGCGGTGCAGGGGGCGGTCGAGCAGGTCCAGAAGCTCCTGCTCGGCCAGCACCTCGAGACGTGCGTGGCGGATGCGGTGCGCTCCGGCAGCTCGCGGGACCGCCAGCGGAAGCTCGACGAGCTGCTCGAGGTCTTCTCCCGGTTCTCCGGGCGATAGGGAGGCCTTCGGTGAGCCCGAAGACGTCCGATGCCCCCCGCCTCGATCTCCCGGTCAAGGGCATGCACTGCGCGGCCTGCGTCGACAAGGTCGAGCGCGCGCTCCGGTCCGTGCCGGGGGTGACCGACGCCACCGTCAACCTGGCCACCGAGCGTGCGCGCGTGGAGCTGGGTCCGGAGCCTGCCGCGCTCGGCCAGCTCCGGGACGCGGTCGCCGCCGCCGGGTATGCGATCCCCGAGGAGATCGCGGTCACCCCCGAGAGCCGTGAGCGGGAGCAGGCGGAGCGGGCCCGCGAGATCGCGCGCCTGGGCGTGAAGCTCGTGGTGGGGGCGCTGCTGGCGGTGCCGGTCCTGCTCGGCAGCATGACCGACCTCTTCCCGTGGGCGCCGGCATGGCTCCGGGACCCCCGCCTCCTTTGGCTCCTGACCACGCCGGTGCAGTTCTGGGTCGGAGGACAATTCCACGTCGCCTTCCTGCGCGAGCTGCGACACCGCACCACGAGCATGAACACCCTCGTGTCGATCGGCACCAACGCGGCCTACTTCTTCAGCGTGGCGGTGACCCTCTGGCCGCACGCGTTCATGGCCGCGGGAGCGATGCCCTACTTCGAGGCCTCCGCGCTGCTCATGACCTTCCTGGTGCTCGGGCGCTGGCTCGAGGCGCGCGCCCGCGGCGGCACCTCGGAGGCGATCCGACGTCTCGTCGCGCTCCAGCCCCGCACCGCGCGTCTGGCCGAGCCCGGAGGAGAGCGCGACGTGCCGATCGGCGAGATCGTGCCCGGCGACCTGCTGCGCGTCCGCCCGGGCGAGCGGATCGCGGTGGACGGCTTGGTCGTCGAGGGCGCCTCCAGCGTCGACGAGTCGATGCTGACCGGCGAGAGCCTGCCGGTCGAGAGAGGCCCCGGCGCCCCGGTCGTCGGCGGCTCCATCAACCGCACCGGGACGTTCACCTTCCGGGCCACCCGCGTGGGACGCGACACCGTGCTGGCCCGGATCGTGCGACTGGTCGAGGACGCCCAGGGCTCGAAGGCGCCGATCCAGCGGCTCGCCGACCGGGTGGCGTCCGTGTTCGTTCCGGTGGTGCTGGGGATCGCGGCGCTCACGTTCGCGGCCTGGATGCTCTGGGGCCCCGCCCCAGCCTTCTTCCACGCGCTCACCAACGCGGTCGGCGTGCTCGTCATCGCCTGCCCGTGCGCCCTCGGGCTGGCGACGCCCACCGCGGTGATGGTGGCGACCGGCCGGGGCGCGGAGCTCGGGGTGCTGATCCGGAGCGCGGAAGTCCTCGAGACGCTGCACCGCACGCACACCGTGGTCCTGGACAAGACCGGCACGCTCACGATGGGACGGCCCGTCGTCACCGAAGTGGTTCCGGCGCCCGGAATCGAGACGGACGTGGTGCTGGCCCTGGCCGCCGCGGTCGAGCAGGGCTCGGAGCATCCCCTCGGCGAGGCGATCGTGACCGCGGCCAAGTCCCGTGGCCTCGCGCTGCCGCCGGTGCGCGAGTTCCGGGCCGTGCCGGGGCAGGGCGTGGAGGCGCTGGTCGAGCAGGGCAGGGTCCTGCTGGGCAATCAGCGCCTCATGACGGATCGCGGGGTCGAGCCGGGATCTCTGGCGGAGCCGGCCCGGCGGCTCGCTCAGGAAGGACAGAGCGTCGTCTACGTCGCGGTCGCGGGCGAGCCGCTCGGGCTGATCGCGGTGGCCGACTTGCTGCGGCCGGAGGCGCCCGCGGCGGTGGCCGCGCTCCGCGGGATGGGGGTGGAGGTGATCATGCTGAGCGGCGACGCGCGGAGCACTGCTGCGGCCATCGCGCGCCAGGCCGGCATCGATCGGGTGCACGCGGAAGTGCTTCCGGAGCAGAAGGCGACCGAGATCAGGCGACTGCAGGCCGACGGCCGGCTGGTGGCCATGGTCGGCGACGGGATCAACGACGCGCCCGCGCTCGCCCAGGCCGACGTCGGGCTCGCGATGAGCTCGGGCACCGACGTGGCCATCGAGGCGGCCGACGTCACCCTCATGCGCGACGACCTGCGGGGGGTGGTCGCGGCGATCGAGCTGTCCCGCCGCACGATGCGCATCGTCAAGGAGAACCTGGGGTGGGCGTTCGGCTACAACCTCGTGCTGGTGCCGGTGGCCGCGGGTATGCTCTACCCGATCTGGGGCATCCAGCTTTCGCCGATCCTGGCCGGGCTCGCCATGGCCCTGTCGTCGGTATCGGTGGTCACCAATAGCCTGCGGCTCGGCCGATTCCGCCCGAGCGCGTGGGGAACGGAGCGATGACGATGGCCAGGGACCCGGTCTGCCAGATGCACGTGGATCCGAAGAGCGCGGCCGCGCAGTCGAAGTATCAGGGGCAGACCTACTACTTCTGCGCGGTCGGCTGCAAGGTGAAGTTCGACGCCGATCCCCCCAAGTACCTCGGCCGATGATTGGCTCGCCGTTTCTCGCCGGCCGCGACCGCTACGAGCGGGTGATGGACGGCCGGGTCGACAACACCCACGACACTGCGCTCACCCACACCGTGCGGCTGACCGATCCGGACCGGTGCGTCGAGGTGACCGCCGTCTGCGCTCCCTCTCCGGGATACGAAATACGGGAGGCGAGCATGCGGGTGCTGTCGGGCGCGGTCGACCCCGGCATCGCCACCGATTTCCCCGGCCTCGCCGGAACGCGGATGGTGGGCGGCTTCACCAGGCGCCTGGCCGAGCTCTGCGGCCCGCGCGAGGGTGCGGGGCTGCTCGTGGACGCGGGCATCGAGGTGGCCCGGCTCAGCCGGCAGGTGACCAAGATGCCCGCCTCGGCCGTCGCGGCGCTCAAGCCTGGCGATTCGCAAGCGTGCTGGGCGCTCGACATGGCCGGGTGGGTGGACCTGCCGGACTCCTGCTTCACCTACAGTCCGGCCGGACGCGCGCTCTTCGGCACGCGGCCGGTCTCCTCGCCCATGGTGCCCGCGCTCTACAGCCCCGCGCCCGGGGCGCTCGGCATCTTCACCCGCAAGAAGGTCGCCCGTCTCGTGGTGACCGGGCCCCGGCTTCACCTGTTCCACTCCATGCACGACAACGTGCACGGCTTCGACGTGCACTACGAGATCGACCTCGACCGGGGCACCATCGTGGCGGCCGACTCCATTACCTCGCGCCTACCCTATGCCGGGATCTGCTCGGAGCCGCAGTCTCGCATCGAGTCCCTGCGGGGGCAGGCGGTTGACGTCGCCCTGCGGAAGCGCATCCAGGGCTTGCTCGGGGGCCTCGCGGGCTGCGCCCAGCTCTACGACCTCACCTCGGATCTCCTCAAGCTGCTGAGTCTTGATCCAAGTACTTGATAGGTAAGGACTATCTTCTGGAATTTGACAGCGTGGGTCCGCCCGGCTATATTTCTGTACCGACTGGTCAGTAAATTCATGGGGGGTTTCGACGATGGCGGGTGCAGCCGCGGTGGTGTCCGAGACGAGGAGCACCAAGGGGGCGGCGACCCGGGACCAGATCCTGAACGCGGCCGCGCGACTCATGCACGTGCAGGGCTATCAGTCCACGTCGCTGGACGACGTGCTCCGGGAGAGCGGGGTCGGCAAGGGCAACTTCTACTATTACTTCAAGAGCAAGGAAGACCTGGGATACGCGATCATCGATCGCATCACCCAGGGGTTCGTCGAGCGTAGCCTGGAGCCGGCCTTCGCGGATACCGACGCGGACCCGGTGACCCAGATCTACGCGTTCCTCGATCGGGTGCTCGAGGCCCAGCGGCTCCGCAAGTGTGTGGGCGGCTGCGTGATGGGGAACCTGGCCTCGGAGCTCTCCGACGTGCACGAGGGATTCCGGCATCGGCTGGCGGGTATCTTCGATCTCTGGCGCGTCCATCTCGCGGAGGCGGTGAGCCGCGGGCAGGCGCGGGGACGGCTGCGGGCAGACGTGGACGCTTCTCGGGTAGCCCAGTTCCTGGTCGCGGGCCTCGAGGGCTCCATCCTGCTCAGCAAGGTCGCCAAGGACATCACGGTCATGGAGAGATGCGTCGAGGAGCTGAAGCGGCACCTCACGCTCTATGGGACATGAGCATGTCGACGGTTCACGCACCGAATGGACACGAGCAGGACACCGGCGCCCCGCGGAAGGTGGATCGGGACGCGGAGCTCCCCGCGGAAGGTGGATCGGGACGCGGAGCTGGTCGAGCGCCTGCGCCGGCAGGACCCGGGGGCGCCCGAGGCGCTGGTCGCGACCTATGGGGACCGCGTCTACCGCCTCGCCATTCGCATCACCGGCAACGAGCAGGACGCGGAGGAAGTGGTGCAGGACGCGCTCTGGACCGCGGCCCGCAAGATCGACACCTTCAAGGGGGAGTCGGCCTTCGGCAGCTGGATCTACCGCATCACCGCCAACGCGGCCTACCAGAAGCTGCGGAGCCGTCAGGGCCAGCGGAACGAGATCTCGTGGGACGCGATGTCGCCCGGCTTCGACGAACTGGGGCAGCACGCGGAGCCGCTCCGGGACTGGTCGGCCCGCACCGAGGAGCCGGCGCTCCAGACCGAGCTGCGCTCGCTGCTGACCACCGCGATCGACGACCTGCCGGGTGACTACAAGACCGCGTTCCTGCTCCACGACGTGGAGGGGCTCTCGAACCCGGAGATCGCGGAGACCCTCCACATCAGCCTGCCCGCGGTGAAGTCGCGGGTCCACCGCTCGCGGCTGTTCCTCCGCCAGCGGCTGGCCGACTACATGCGGGCGGCCTGAGGACCGAGCCTAAAGCCCCGTCCGCCTTGACTTTCACGCGGGCGCTGTGGTCAGATAGGCGCTCGCGGTCATCGGCATATGGCCAAGCTGTCGGCTGGGCTCACGTGAGGGCAGACTCGAGTACGGGCGCCGGAGGGCGCCGGTAGTCGCAAGACAAGAAAGGTAGCGGGTATGGAAGCGGTCATCGCGACGGGCGGCAAGCAGTACCGGGTGGCGCCGGGCCAGATCATCAAGGTCGAGCGCCTCGGGAAGGACAAGGGGGCGGCGGTCGAGTTCACCAAGGTGCTCCTCGTCAACAACGAGGGGCAGGTGACGGTGGAGCCGAAGGCGCTGGCCGCAGCCAAGGTGGTCGGGCAGGTGGTGGCGGAGCGCAAGGGCGACAAGGTCCTGATCGTCAAGTTCAAGCGGCGGAAGAACTACCGGCGGCATCGCGGGCATCGCCAGACGATGACGGCGGTGCGTATCACCAAGATCGAGGTCTAGGGCGATGGCACACAAGAAGGGTGTCGGCAGCTCCCGCAACGGTCGCGACTCCAATCCCCAGATGCTCGGGGTGAAGCGCTTCGGCGGACAGTTCGTGACCGCCGGCAGCATCCTGGTCCGCCAGCGCGGGACCCGCTTCAAGCCCGGCGCGAACGTGGGCTTGGGCGTGGACCACACGCTCTTCGCCAGGTCGGACGGGTACGTGCGGTTCGAGCGCAAGGGCGACGACAAGTACGTCAGCATCGCCCAGCAGCAGCCCGCCTGAGCCGGTCCGGCCCCGCCGGACCGCGGTAACCACGCCATGTTCGTCGACGAGATCGACGTGTTCGTCAAGGGCGGCGACGGCGGCGCGGGGTGCATCAGCTTCCGGCGCGAGAAGTACGTCCCCCGCGGCGGCCCCGACGGCGGCGACGGGGGGAACGGAGGCAGCGTGATCCTCGAGGCGGATCCCGCCATCACCACGCTGCTCGACTTCCACTACCAGCGCCACTACACCGCCGAGCGCGGCACCCACGGGCAGGGCTCCAACAAGCACGGGCGGAGTGGAGAGGACACCGTGCTCCGCGTCCCGCTCGGCACCACCGTCTCGGAGAGGGACGGCCGGCTGCCGCTCGGGGATCTGACCGAGCGCGGCCAGCGCCTGGTGGTGGCCCGGGGCGCCCGGGGGGGACGCGGCAACGCCCGCTTCGCCACCTCCACCAACCGGGCCCCCCGTCGCGCGGATCTCGGCCGATCCGGCGAAGAGCGCTGGATCCACCTCGAGCTGAAGCTGCTGGCCGACGTCGGCGTGGTGGGGTTTCCGAACGCGGGCAAGTCCACGCTGGTCTCGCGCCTGTCCGCGGCCAAGCCCCGGATCGCCGACTATCCGTTCACCACGCTCGAGCCGAGCCTCGGCATCGTGCGCGCCGGCGACGATCGCACCTTCGTGATCGCGGACCTGCCCGGGCTCATCCCCGGCGCGGCCCACGGCAAGGGGCTGGGCATCCGCTTCCTTCGCCACACCGAGCGGACGCGCCTGCTCGTGCACCTGATCGACCTCGATCCCTCCACCGGGCGCGATCCCCTCGCCGACTACCAGGCCATCCAGGACGAGCTGCGCGCCTATTCCGAGGAATTGGCCGCGCGGCCGCAGATCGTGGCGGTGAACAAGATCGAGCTGCCCGGCACGGAAGAGCCCCGCGCGGCGGTCGAGCGCTTCTGCGCCCAGCACGGGTTCTCGTTCCACGCGATCTCCGCGGTGACCGGGGCCGGACTTCCCGGGCTGGTGCACGAGATGGCCCGGTGGCTGGCGAGTGAGCCATGGGTTCCCGCCGCCCGCTGAGCCACGCCCGGCGCGTGGTGGTGAAGGTGGGCAGCGGCCTCGTCACCACTCCCGGCGAGGGTCCCTCGAGCGAGCACATCGGCCGGCTCGCGACCGATATCTCGGCGCTGGTGCACGATCGGCACGAAGTCGCGCTGGTGACCTCGGGGGCCATCGCCACCGGAATGGCCCGGCTCGGGTTGAAGGCCCGTCCCCGCTCGATCCCCGAGAAGCAGGCCGCGGCGGCGGTCGGTCAGTCCGCCCTCATGTGGGAGTACGAGCAGGCGTTCAAGAAGCACGGCATCGCGGTGGGCCAGGTGCTCCTCACCGGCCAGGACATCAGCGATCGCTCGCGCTACCTCAACGCCCGCAACACGCTGCTGGCCCTCCTCGAGTTCGGGGTGCTGCCGATCGTGAACGAGAACGACACGGTGGCGGTGGACGAGATCAAGGTGGGGGACAACGACAACCTGGCCGCCCTGGTCGCCCACCTCATCGACGCCGACCTGCTCGTGCTCCTGACCGACGTGGACGGCCTCTACACCGGGGATCCGCGCCGCGATCCCACCGCCCGTCGCCTCGAGACCGTCGAGGCCATCACCGACGAGATCCAGCGCATGGTCTACGACGCCTCCGCGTCGGTCTCGGTGGGGGGCATGAGCACGAAGCTCCAGGCCGCCCAGAAGGCGGGGGCCTCCGGCATTCCCATGGTGATCGCGAGCGGGCGCGAGCCCGGCACGTTGCCCCGCCTCCTCAAGGGCGAGCCGGTCGGCACCTACTTCCAGCCGCGCGACGACCGCCTCGCGGCCCGCAAGCGCTGGATCGCCTTCGCGGTTCCGCCCCAGGGCCGGCTCACGGTTGACGCGGGCGCGAAGAAGGCCTTAACTGAGAGGGGCAAGAGCCTGCTGCCCTCGGGCCTGGTGGGGATCGACGGTCAGTTCGACGCGGGCGACGTGGTTGCCCTGACCGAGGCCGACGGACAGGAGTTCGCGCGCGGGCTCGTCAACTACGACACGGACGAGCTGCGGCGCATCCGGGGCGCGAAGACCGCCGATATCGAGCGGACGCTGGGCTACAAGGGCGTGGACGAAGTGGTGCACCGGGACAACCTGGTGATCCTCTAATCGGTTCGCCGACGGGGGCGGAGAGCGCGAGCATGGACGCGGCGGCACACGTCGAGACGAAGGCAAAGGCGGCCAAGGAGGCCTCGCGCGTCCTCGCGCTCGCCTCGACCCGCGCCAAGAACGAGGCGCTCGCCCAGATGGCCCGCGGCCTGGAGGAGCGGACCGGGGCGATCCTGGACGCCAACCGTCACGACCTGGAGCGCGCGCGGACGGCCGGGTACGCCCGGGCCTTCGTGGACCGCCTGACCCTCACCGAGGGCCGCGTCGAGGAGATGGCGGCCGGGCTCCGCCACGTGGCGAGCCTCCCCGACCCGGTGGGTGAGACGGTGGAGACGATCCGGCGGCCCTCCGGGCTCGAGATCGCGCGGGTGCGGGTTCCCCTCGGCGTGATCGGGTTCATCTACGAGTCGCGGCCCAACGTCACCGCCGACGCGGCCGGCCTCTGCCTGAAGTCGGGCAACGCGGTGCTCCTGCGGGGCGGTAGCGAGGCCCTCGAGTCGAACACCCTGCTCGCGCAGATCCTCGGCAAGGCGGTCGAGAAGGCGGGCCTGCCCCCCGAGGTGATCCAGGCGGTGGAGACCGCGGATCGCGCCGGGGTCATGGCCATGCTGACCCTGGACCGGTACCTCGACCTGATCATCCCGCGCGGCGGGGAGGAGTTCGTGCGCTTGGTCGCGGAGCGCGCGACGGTGCCGGTGCTCAAGCACGACAAGGGCCTCTGTCACCTCTACGTCGACGAGGGCGCGGACCTCGACATGGCGGTGGCGGTGGCGGTCAACGCCAAGGTCCAGCGGGTGAGCGTCTGCAACTCGCTCGAGACGCTGCTGGTGCACACGGCGATGGCCCCCGTCCTGCTGCCCCGGCTCGCGGCCCGCCTGGCCGAGGCCTCGGTGGAAGTGCGGGCGGACGAGCGGGCGCGGGCGCTCATGCCCGGGGCTCGGGCCGCCGAGCCGGCCGACTGGGACACCGAGTACCTCGACTACATCCTCGCGGTGAGGGTGGTGGAGAGCTTCGACGAGGCGGTGGCGCACATCCGCCGGCACGGCTCCGGGCTGGCCGAGTCCATCGTCACCCGCGACGTGCGACGCGCCCGCCGGTTCACCCAGGAGGTGGACGCGGCCGCGGTGCTCGTCAACGCGTCGACGCGGCTCGTCGACGGCAGCCAGTTCGGGATGGGCGCCGAGATGGGAATCTCCACCTCTCGGGTGCACGCGCGCGGCCCGGTCGGCGTGCGAGAGCTGACCACGACCAAGTTCGTGGTGTGGGGCGACGGGCATATCCGGGAGTAGCCGTCCGCAGCCGCGCGTCGGCGTGTTCGGTGGATCGTTCAACCCGATCCACTTCGGCCACCTACTCGTGGCCGACGAGGTCTGCGAGACGCTCCAGCTCGATCGTCTCCTGCTGGTGCCGGCGGCCCAGCCGCCCCACAAGCCGCTCACCGAGCTGGCGCCCGCCGCCGACCGCTACCGGATGACCGCCCTCGCGGTGCGCGAGCACCCGCGCTTCGAGGTCTCCGACGTCGAGGTCGCGCGGAGCGGGCCCTCCTACACGGTGGACACCCTGACCGCCCTGCGGGACCGTGGACAATTGCACCTGGTCATCGGATCCGAGACCTTCCTCGATCTGCTGAACTGGCGGGATCCCCACCGCGTCGTCACCCTCGCCCGCCTCGTGGTGATCCCGCGGAACGGCATGGGCTTCGATCCGGAGGCGCCCGCGGCGGTCAAGGTGCTGCGGGAGCTCGGCCTGCCCGGTTTCGCTCCTGCCCTCGGGGAGTCGCCGGACGGCGCCGCTCCGCTGCTGCTGCACGCGGCGTCCCTGCCCATCTCCGGCTCGGACCTGCGCCGCCGCGCCCGCGAGGGCCGGAGCCTGGCGTTCCGGATGCCGGACCCGGTGGCGGCGTACCTGCGCGATCACCATCTCTACCGTCCGGAGGCATGATGACCATCCTGTCCGCGGAAGCCGTCGTCCGAGCCGCCGCTCACGCGGCGCTGGAGAAGAAGGCGATCGACCTGGCGGTGCTCGACCTGCAGGGGCTGTCGAGCGTCGCGGACTACTTCCTCGTCTGCAGCGCGCGCTCCACCCCGCAGGCCGACACCATCGCGGAAGCCATCCGGGGCGCCCTGCGCGTGAAGGGGGTGAGGCCACGGCACAACGAGGGGAGTGCTCAGAGCGGCTGGCTCCTGCTCGACTACGGCGACGTGGTGATGCACGTCTTCCTCGAGGAGACCCGCGGGTTCTACGCGCTCGATCGCCTCTGGGGCGACGCCCCGCTCGTGTCGGTGGAGGGCTGAGGCTTCCCGGATTGCTTTGCCCGGGACCCCGTGGTAGCCTGCGCGACTAGCGGCGAAGCCGCGGGCAGCCAGGAGGGCGCGATGAAGAAAGATCGCTTGGTCCACTACCGCAAGAAGCTGGAGGAGAAGCATCGCCAGCTGGTGGAAGAGGTGGGTAGGAACGTGCTCTACGGGAAGGGTCCCGAGGACGACTCCATCAAGGACCTGGGCGACCAGGCCTCCTCTGCCTACAATCGCGAGTTCCTCTTCGAGCTGGGCAACGGTGACCGGCGGCTCCTGAAAGAGGTCGTGCTGGCCCTGCAGAAGATCAGCGAGGGTGGCTTCGGCGACTGCGAGCGCTGCGGCGAGCCGATCTCCGAGAAGCGCCTGGAGGCGTTGCCGTTCGCGCGCTATTGCATCGAATGCCAGCGCGCGGTCGAAGAAGAAGAGCGCACCGCCGCCCGCTAGCGCCCCGCTCCCTCCGTGTCGATCCGCCTGGGTCTCGTCGTCGGTCTGCTATTCGCCATCCTGGTGACCTATCTCGCCTCGATCAATCCGGGCCGCGCGCGCCTGACGCTCGGCGGCGACTGGGTGGTCGACGTGCCGCTCATGGGCCTGGTGGTGGGTGTCTTCGGGGCGGGCGCCGTGCTCGCGCTCGTGCTGGGATGGCTGCGAGACCTGACGCGATCCTATGCGCGAGGGCCGCTGACCGCCGCGGTTCCGCTCGCCCCGCTCCGCGCGGACGGCGCTCCGCTTCGGGCGGCCGGGCCGGCGCCGGGCCGTGCCGCCCGCGACGCGCTGATCGAGCGCCGCCGCTTCGCCGAGGCTCTGGTGGCCCAGACCCAGATCCTCGCTGCGGTGCCGCGGGAGGAGCGGGCCGCCGAGGAGGCCACCCTGGCGGGGCTGCACTACGAGATCGGGCGGGAGCGTCTCGAGCGGGGCGACCTCGCGGGCGCGGTAACGCATTTCAAGGACGCGCTCCGCATGCAGCCGGACTTCGTGCCCGCGGCCCTCCTGCTCGGCGAAGCCCACCTGAAGGCGGGCGAGCCGCGCGACGCGCTCCGGGTGTGGGAGCGGGCCGCGGAGGCCCCGCAGCCCGCGCTGCCGGTGCTGGCCCGCATCGAGCAGCGGCACCGCGAGGAGGGCCGGCCCACCCGCATGATCTCGCTCTACCGGAACGCGCTCGACCGGCATCCCGACAACCTCGCGCTGGCCTTCGGGCTCGGCCGCGTCTACTTCGAGCTGGCGATGCTGGACGAGGCGGCGGAGCAGTTCCAGAAGATGGAGGTGCGGGCGGCCGACCTCCCGCTCATCCACGCCTACCTGGGCGCGATCCTCGAGCGACGCGGCCAGTTCCGCGACGCGATGGAAGAGTACCGGCGCGCGCTCCGCCTGAGCGACAGCGTCCAGTGGCCGCATCACTGCGGGGCGTGCGGGGCCCTCCACCCGCGATGGGTGGATCGGTGTCCGTCGTGCCGTCGCTGGAACACGTCCCGACCCTAGACCGCTCTCGCCGCGCCCGCCTGGAGGAAGGCCGGCGCGATCCGCTCTGCGGCGCCTGCTGGGCCGGGCTCCCGCGCATCGGGCCCCCGTGGTGCCGCTCCTGCGGCCAGCCGATGGCGGGCTTCCCGGTCGCGGCCGGCGCGATGCCACCCGGGACGGTGCGCGCGGACGGAGGCCCGCTCTGCGCGGCCTGCCGGCGACAGCCGCCGGCCTTCGCGTACGCGCGCGCGGCGGTGCGCTACGAGGACGTGGCCCGCGAGGCCCTGCACGCGTTCAAGTTCGGTGGTCACCGCGCCCTCGCCGGCCCCCTCGGCGACCTGCTGGTCGAGGCGCTCGAGGGGCACCTGCCCGTCGGGCCGCCCGAGCTGCTCGTGCCGGTCCCGCTGCACCCGCGACGGGAGCGCGAGCGGGGCTTCAATCAGTCGCGACTGCTCGCCCGGCGACTCGCCCGGGCGTGGGGCTGCCCGGTGCGCGACGATGTCCTCGTACGCGCGGTGGCGACGCCATCGCAGACCTCGCTCGACGGCGCCGCCCGACGCGCGAACGTGAGGCGCGCGTTCCGGCTGCGGCGCCCCGAGCTGGTCGCGGGTCGCCACGTCGTCGTGGTGGACGACATCCTGACGACCGGCGCCACCCTGTCCGAGTGCGCCCGCTGCCTCGAGGACGCCGCGCCCCGCACCGTCGGCGTCCTCGCGGTGGCCCGGGTCGTCTAGGGCGCTCCCCGGGGCCCGCCCGGACCCCGATCCGGGCCGCCCGGACCTGGTCTTGCGCCTCACGCCCCGGGCTCGCTATAATCGGAAGCCTCCGTGGACCGGAAGTATTCGACAAACCGAGACAAACAGGAAGGGGAGCGCCCATGGCAGTGCGCGTCGGAGTGAACGGGTTCGGACGGATCGGCCGGGTGTTCTTTCGCGCGGCCCTGGAGTCGTCGGACATCGAAGTGGTGGCGGTCAACGACCTGGCCGACGCCAAGACCCTGGCCCATCTCCTGAAGCACGA
>WNFD01002562.1_pt1 | contig 24334 bp, 20 predicted proteins | sample 5400491 | NCBI WGS metagenome assembly WNFD01 (sample SAMN13153343, study PRJNA577476) | soil metagenome | isolation source: 120 cm saprolite under Douglas fir tree site 2 hole 2 replicate 2 | place: USA:California | collected 2015-04-18
CTACTCGCTCATACTTGCATACTGGCCTTTTCAGAGCTAGGATTCCGCACGCAGGCAGGAGGAATACATGACACGCGTGCGGGGTTCGATTTTTGCAGTGTTGTTCTTTTTCTTGATGTCGTCGCTGGGTTACGGCCAGGTGGATAAAATTGTGTTTCCTGCGGGGACGCCCGAGGACAAAGACCTGAACCTCATCACCAGCGAGCCGGATGCGCAAAAGAAGATTGCGATGTACGAGGACTTTCTCCAGAAGTACGCTTCCAATCCAGTTGCCGTGACCTATGCCGACTGGCAGTTGTCGCAGCAGTACCAGGCAGCCGGCGATTTGCAGAAGGCAACCGACTACGGTGACAAGGCGGTCGCGGGATCTCCGCACAACCTCGACATTCTTGAGTCGCAGGTGACGCTCGCGATTCAGACCAAGGACAATGCCAAGGCCTTTAAGTACGCAGTGCAGGGCGGCGAGGCTTATGACTCGATTGACCAGCAGCCCAAGCCGGCTGATATGACTGACGAACAGTTTGCTTCCACGATTGCCACGGAAAAAGACACCGACCAGAGCTCCTACGAGTTTTTCGAGGGTGCGGCATTCAACGCCATCGTGGCCGAAACAGACGCCAAAACTCGCATGGACTACATCGACAAATTCGCCAGCACGTTCCCAAAAACGAAAATGCAGGAGCAGCTTGCATCGTATGCAATGCTGTCGCTCTCCGAGCTCAAGGACACGAAACGGCTACTGGCATATGCTGAAAAGGCGCTGGCTGCGAACCCCGATAATTTGCCTGCGCTCCTCCTGCTTGCTAACGCATACGTGGACAGCCCAGAACCGGCGAAGGCCGTGCCGTATGCGCAACGGGCGATCGCGGCGGCGAAGGCAGATGATTCCGCGGCCGACCACTCACGCAAGGTGTCAGCGGGAGTGGCCCATTCGATCCTCGGCCGAGTGTACGCGAAGCAGAATAAAACAGCAGCTTCCATCCCTGAACTGAAGTCCGCTACCGCCCTGCTCAAAGGACAGGATGAACAGCAATATTCGATAGCCGCCTACTATCTCGGCTACGACTACGCCAAGCTCGGCAGGCTTACCGAGGCAAGGGCCGTGCTCACCGAACTTGTAGCCACGCCGAGTCCGGTACAGCAACTGGCACAGGACCTGCTCACCAAAGTGAATGCGGCGCGCGCGACAGGGCATTAGACTACTTCCGCATCAATTCATCGGAAAGCAAATGCGCCTTATAAGCCAGCGTGTGCGCGTGTGCCACGTCGCCTGCGTCCGAGGCATCCTTCGACTGGCGTACGTATGTGTGGATCTGGTCGAGAAGGCTCTGCTGCGGGGGAGTGAGTTGCCGGCCAGCGATGCTCTTCAGGTTTGCGTCAGTGGTGGCCAGGAGCTGGGTAGTAGTTTCGCGGCTGTGGAGTTCCTGCTCCTTGCTCATGCCGGGTGCGAGTTGCGTTGACTCGTCTTTTGCCCCGCCGTTGCGCACAACCACCTTATGGCCGGGAACCGACGCCTTTGTTCCCGGTTTCTTCTTTTTCGCTGACTTGGAAGTTTGGTTTGGCGGGTTCGTGGGCGGCGGAGGCTGAGGCTGAGTCTCAGGCGGTGGTTGCGCCGGTGTCTGCGGAGCCGCAGGAGCAAGCTCGGTCTGCGGCTGCGCGCTTGGAGGGGCCTGGTCTGGCGGTGAAGCTTGCGCACCCGGCGGCGGCTGATCTTGCGCAGACACAGGAATTCCCAGCGACAATAGCCCAGCGAACATCGCGATAGTGACCCATCGTTTCATGTTTTTCTTGTCAGATATTCTCAGGTTCGCGCCGCAGCTTCTTCCAGTGACGTTGAACGGGTCTCGGCCAGCGGCCAACGCAGGCGGAAGGTGGTCCCCTTTCCTTCCGCAGATTCGAAATCCACCGATCCGTAGTGCCACTGCATAATCTGATAAGTTGACGCCAGGCCGATTCCGCTGCCGGACTTTTTCGTCGTGAAGTACAATTCAAAGACTTTTTCCTGAACATCAGCGGGGATTCCAACCCCCTGGTCGCGGATTTCGGTGACCACGGTGTCCTCATCTTTATAAGCAGTGATGGTAAGGGTCCCCCCGCTTGGCATCGCCTGAACTCCGTTTAGCACCACGTTAAGAATTGCCTGCTTAGCGAAATCAACGTCAACTTTTACCGGGATCGGTTCCGCAGGCAGTTCGTGGACCAGCTTAACCCCGTGCTGTTCTGCGTCGGGAGTGGCCAGCAGGGAGACCTCATCCAAGACTGAACGCAGATCTGTGTCTTCGAGATGCAGATCGCGGGGGCGGGTAAAGTCCACCAGGATCTGGACTACGCGATCCAGCCGATGAATTTCACTCTCAATGATGTCCACGTGACGGTTCGTGTCCGGGTCAACTTGCCGCAACTTGTTGCGCAACAGTTGCAGGTGAAGAACGATGGCATTGATGGGATTTTTTACCTCATGGGCCACGCCACGAGTAACGCGGCCGCTGGCGGAAATTCGCCGTGAGAGTTCGATCTCATCTTCAATGCGGCGGACCGATTCTGCGTCGCGCACGGTCAGCAGCGCGCCGATCTGCGTACCCTTCTCCTGAATGAAATCGAGCGATACTTCCACCCGCCGCCCGTTAGGCATTTCGATCTCGCGCTGTCCAACATTGTGGTACAGGCGGAAGGCGTCGAGCATGAGCGCGCCGATTGGCGACTCGGCGGAGAAAATCTCTTTAGCGTCGCGCCCCAGCAGTTCGCCGCGTGACCGGCCCAGAAAACGCTCGACTGAAGCGCTGACCAGGACCACCCGCGAATCCCTGGTGAAGAGCATCAGTCCGTCCTGCAGACTGGACATAATCTGGTCCACATTGTTCTTCAGGGCGGAAAAAATCTCGCGCGCATCGCGCATTTGGCGGCCCAGGTGGGCAATCTTCAGGCTTACCTGTCCATACTCGTCGCGTCCTCCCTCAGGAGGGTTCAACTCCACGCCGTTGCCGTCCGTCATGCTGTCCAGGCTGCGGTTGATGCGTTCCAGAGGTCCGAGCGCAATGCGGGAGAGGGCCGCAGCCAAAATCAGAGAACACAGGACGGCAATTCCGGATAGCATCAGGGCGCGTTGCAACCGCGGCGTTAGCTCGTTGCGCAAGAAGACAGTAGAAACACCCACGCGAATGCTGCCAAATACCTGTCCGTTCAGCAGCAGCGGTATTCGGACTTCGTACACGGTTGGAGGGTTGTAAACCAGGCGCAGCTTGCGGCGGAAGCCCGCACTCTCGAGCGTCGCGAAGTCAGGGCGGTCGGCAATTTTCTTTCCCACTAGATTCGGGTCGGTGTCCAGGATCGCCTTTCCGTCCGTGTCCAGGATGGCCGCGTCATAAACGGTGGGCCAACTTGCGACCACAGAATCGAGCATGGCATTGAGATCGCGATCGGTCCCCAGGTAATAGGCGATGCCGCGGCGGACGGCTTCGGGATTGCTCGTATCCACACGAGTGCTGCTGAGATCGGGAGCGGCGTTAGCGGCCAAATACGCAAGCTGTGACGTCAGATAAGTGGCGTTGTCATGCGTGGTGGTGATTCCCTGCCGCAGAATTTGAGAGATATAAATATAGGAGGCTCCGGAAACCAGTGCGGCCACCATGAAGGTGACGGCGAGTACGATTTGAGTCCGGCGGCGCATGTGGAGAAAGTCAGCTCTTAGCTCTTAGCTGTTAGCTCTTGCTTTCATAAAGAGCAGGAAGTAACGCTTCCAAATCTTAGGGCTCCTTCAGTTCCTCTGCTTCCTCTTCTTTTTCTGCAACGTCTTCAAGCTGATGCCGAGAACCTCGGCGGCGCGGGTTTTGTTGTTGTTGGTGGACTCGAGCGTCTTCAGAATCAGCAGCCGCTCGGCTTCCCCTACCGTTGTCCCGACTCCAATGCGAATCGAATCCGCATCGTCGGCGGAGAGCCTTATGGGCGCGTGCCCGAATCCCGGCGGCAGATGCTTGGTCTCGATCACCGGGCCCTCGCAGACGATCACCGCTCGCTCCAGAGTATTGCGTAACTCGCGAACGTTTCCCGGCCAGGTGTGGTTCCGAAAAGCATTGAGCACGGCTTCGCTGACTGTAGCCACACGGCGGTCATGTTTCGCGCTCATCTCGGCGAGCAGGGCATGCACCAGGTCGGGAATGTCTTCGCGGTGCTCCCGCAGCGGCGGCATATGAATGTTGAAAACATTCAGCCGGTAGTACAAGTCGTTGCGCAGTTCGCCACGCGCAACCGCTTCTTCCGGAACTTTATTCGTGGCGGCCAGGACGCGGACGTCCACGGAAGTTTCGACTTTGCTTCCCAGCCGGCGCAGTTTGCGGTCTTCGAGAACGCGCAAAAGTTTGGCCTGAGTGCCAATCGGCATTTCGCCGATCTCGTCGAGCAGCAACGTGCCTCAGGAATGGCGGCGCAGTTAATTGCCACAAAAGGTTTGGGACGGCGCGGGCTGAGCTCATGGATAGTGCGCGCCACCAGCTCCTTTCCGGTCCCGCTGGCCCCGGTGATGAGCACCGAGGCGGTGCTGGGCGCTACCAGTTCTGTGAGCCGGAAAATCTCCTGCATCTTCTTGGAAGGGCCGACCAGCGACCCCAGGGACCCGGCGTCACGCAGCTTTCGGCGGGTGACTTCGAGCTCCACCCGTGCGCCCAGCAAAGCAGATGCGTTCTGCAGGATGGTGCGCAGGCGACTGGTATCGATGGGCTTGGTGACGTAATCATAAGCGCCCATGCGCATGGCCTGGACGGCGCTGTCAATGGTGCCCTGCGCGGTCACCACGATTACAGCGATGGTCTGGCTGTCGTTGGAAATCTTCTCCAGCAACTCCAGGCCGCCCATGCGCGGCATTTTCAAATCCGTGATGACGATCGAGGGCGACCAGACGCTTACCTTCTCGTGCCCCTCCTGGCCATCTCTTGCCGTCTCGGCGACGTATCCCCATGAGGAGATCAGCTCGGAGAGACCGGTGCGCTCGTTTTCTTCGTCTTCGACGATCAGTACCTTTTCGCGGCTCATTGTCAGATACTCATTATTCAGGGTGTCTGCTGCCCATGCAAGCGGAGACCGATTTTGGCCGACTCCGCTGTCCATGGCATTTACAAGCATTTCGGCAGCCATAATTTAGTATGGATGCACAAATCCATGCCCGAAGCACCTTTGTGGGGAGCTAAAGATCAAAGCGCACGGCTGGCCGAACTGACGGCCGGGACGGACGACCGCGCGAAAGAACACCCTTTGCGCCGAGACGTCCGCTCCCTGGGCATCCTGCTGGGCAGAGTCTTGGTGGAGCAGGCGGGCGAACCGCTGTTCAAAGTTGTGGAGCAACTCCGGCGGCTGTTGATTCAGTCTCGTGGGAGCTCGGCGGATTCTCAATTAGATAGCGCGGGGATGAGAGAAGCCCGGGGCATCGTTGAACAGCTTGCAATCCAGGACGCATATCGCGTAACCAAAGCCTTCGCCATCTACTTTGAGCTTACCAATCTTGCGGAGACCAACCATCGCAAACGGCGCCGGCGGGCCGGCAAATTTTATCCCGAGCAGCCGCCCCTGGCCGGATCGTTCCGTGGAACACTGGCGAGAATGCGCGATGCCGGCATGACCGCCGACCAGGCGTTGCAAGCGCTGCGCCAGGTGAAAGTGGTTCCCGTGTTCACAGCGCATCCCACCGAAGTTGCGCGAAGAACTGTACTGCTAAAACGGCGGCACATCGCAAGACAGCTCGAACTGCTTGACACTTTGCCGCTGCCGCCTGCTGAGGCGCTGGCATTGGAGAATGCGATCGCTACTGAAATCACCGCTCTCTGGCAGACGGACGAAGTGCGGGTGCAGAAGCCGCAGGTGACCGACGAAATCCGCATGGGGCTGGACCACTATCCCATGTCCATTTTCGAGAGCCTGCCGCGTCTTTATTCCGAGATGCGCGAGTCCTTCCGCGAGGTCTATGGGATGGAATTGTGCGCCGAACAAGTGCCGCAAGTCTTATTTTTTGGTTCGTGGATTGGCGGCGACCGCGACGGAAATCCGTTTGTGACCGTAGAGAGCACCCGCGAGGCGCTGGAGCGCGCCCGGAACACAATCCTGGCGCACTACATCTCGGAGGTGGACCGAATGATGGAACAGTTGAGTTCGTCCTGCCATCAGGGCAGACGCGTAGCGGTGAGGAAGACGCTTATGGTTCAGCGAGTGAGTTTGAGGCGGACCTCAGACTTGTGTATCACAGTCTGGAACGGAATCGCGGAGAGGACCTCGCCAATCTCCTTCTGGATCCCCTGTTGCGAAATGTGCGCACCTTCGGATTTCATCTGGCAGCGCTCGACATTCGCCAACATGCGGCGGTGCACAAACAGGCGTTGGAGGAAGTTCAGGCTTCGGGCTTTGGGCTTCAGGCTTCAGGAAAAGCTTTGAGTGACCTGCCATCTGCTGCCACTGGCGTGCTGCAGATTTTTCAGGGCATTGCCGAATGGAAAAAAATCTTCCCGGCGCTCGCGATCCGGAATTACGTCATCAGCGGCGCCGAGTCGAGCGAAGACGTTGACGCGGTTATCAAACTTGCGCAACTTGGCGGAGTCCAGCTAAAGACTGTGGGCGATGATCCCGGGCTCATGCCGCTGCCGCTGTTTGAATCCATCCAGTCATTGCGGGCTTCTGCGGGAATCATGGAAAAAGTGTGGAGCGATCCCGAGTATCGCAAGCTGCTCGATTCCTGGTCGGGCTGGCAAGAGGTCATGCTCGGCTATTCTGATTCGAACAAAGATGGCGGGATGCTGACCAGTATTTGGGAGCTTTATAAGGCGCATCGCGCCCTGCACCAGTCGGCGCGCAAGCACAACGTCAGGCTGCGGCTGTTTCATGGGCGCGGAGGGACGGTGGGCCGCGGAGGCGGACCGACGCACGCCGCCATCCTAGCTCAGCCCGCGGGAGATTTTTCTGGCGAAATCCGCATCACCGAACAGGGAGAGGTGCTCAACTGGAAATACTCCGACCCGGTCCTAGCCGAATGGAACCTGGAAATCATGATCGCAGCGTGCCTGGAGGCGCTTACGCGCCCCGATGGCTCGACCTCGGAAGGCGACAAGCCCTGGGCGGATGTAATGGAGCAGATGTCGGCGGATGCGTTTCGTTTTTATCGGATCAACATCGCCGAGAATGCCGAGATTCTGGAGTACTTCGAGCAGGCTACGCCGGTCAATGAACTGGAGCACGCACAAATCGGCTCGCGTCCGGCGCGGCGCTCGCAAAGCCGGCGCCTCGAAGACTTGCGCGCCATTCCCTGGGTCTTCGGCTGGATGCAAAGCCGTCACGCGCTGCCCGCATGGTTCGGAGTGGGATACGCATTGGAGCAATTTGCCTCGCAGGGAAGAAACGCGGAACAGCAACTGCGTGAGATGATCGCCCAATTCCCTCTGTTTTCCGACCTCATCCGCAACGTGGAACTGGCCATGGCAAAAGCCGACCTGGCGATCGCTCGTCTTTATGCATCGCTAGTGCGCGATCCAGGGTTACGAGAGCGAGTCTGGAAAATCGTCGCTGAGGAATTCGAACGCACCCGGCGGATGCTGCTCATGGTGAAGCAGCAGGAGAGGCTGCTGGAAAAGAACCCCGTGCTGTCGCGGTCCATCCGACTGAGGAATCCCTATGTGGATGCGATGAGCCTGATCCAAGTGGAACTTCTGCGCAGGAAGCAACAGGGAGACAACAGCGAGGACTTGAACTATGCGCTCGGGGCCACGATCAATGGGATTGCGGCTGGTCTGCATAATACTGGCTAACCCAGGTAGTGCACCTCGCCTGAATAGGTAGGGCGAATGTTGGTGCAATGGCGATTTGTCACCAACAACCGGATAGTTTCCGAGTTGCCGACTATCCAGGGATGAATGAGTTGGAGAACCCTCGCGCTATTCTCGTCCAATCCAGTTAGATCTCGCAAACCGGACCGGTAAGCGGCCTTGATTTTGGCACATCCAGTGGAGTGTTTTTCAGCGCTGCGAGCTTATTGGAATGTGCCATGAGTAGACTCATGGCCCGAACCAGGTACTGGGATTAGATGCCGGTCAGGGATACGCTGTTCCAGAAGAACGAACGCGTGTATGAACATCCTCGCACGTTTAGAGCACTGGAAGAAGGAAGGCGCAATATCGCTGGAGCAGCACGCGTTTTTGGCGAGCCTCTCCCGCGGAGAGCCTTTCTCCCTTTTTCTTGAGCTGAATGTTCTCCTCTACGCCGGTGTGCTGGCGTTCGTTGCGGGACTCGGCTGGACGGTCACCACATGGTCGCAGCAAATCGGGGACGTCCTCGTCCTGATTGTTCTCTCCACTATTCTCGCCGGCTGTTTTTGGTACTGCTTTTCCCGCGCGCCCGCCTGGTCCGCCGCGGAAACGGCTGCACCGAGCCCGATTTTCGATTACGTGCTTTACCTCGGCAGCCTAGTCTGGTGCGTAGAACTCGCTTACCTGGAGAACCGCTTCCACGTGCTCTCGGGACAATCGGATTTCTATCTTTTGGCGACCGGCGGCTTATTTTTCTTCCTCGCTTATCGTTTCGACAATCGCCTCGTGCTGTCGCTCGCTTTGTCCTCACTCGCGGGATGGTTCGGGCTCACCATCTCGCACTGGCCGTCCCATCAGGACGCGGCGTATCGCCAATATGCCCTCCTCTACTGCCTGCTGGTCGGCGTCGGCGGGGTGCTTCTCCAACGCCGCGGTCTGAAACCGCATTTCTTCGGCACTTATCTGAACATCGTGGCCAACGTTCTTTTTTGGGCATTACTCTCCAGCGTATTCAATCGGCAAGGCTACGGCCTGTGGTTCCTCGCTCTGCTTATTGCGTGTGGCGCGTCTCTCGCCTGGGGCCTGACGCGCCGGCAGTTTGCCTTCGTTGCCTATGCCGCCGTCTACGGCTACGTGGGTGTTAGCTCGATGTTCCTTCGTGGCGTTTTTGACGATACCGTTATCCTCAGCTATTTCGTGTTGACTGGAGTCGCAATGCTGGTGGTATTGGTCCAGATCGCACGCCGCTTCGGGAGGCCGGCATGAGACTGTACACGGCATCCAGCGAAGAGACTCTGCGGGCCCGCAAACTCCTGACCGACTGGGCTGCCGATGGCATCCTCACCAATGCGCAGTACGAGCGTCTGGAGCAGGAAACGATTTCTGAGCTCCGAACCACTAACATTTTTCTACGGCTGGTATTGTTCCTCTTCACCCTGATCAGCGTGGGCGGCGCGGTCGCGCTCTTCTTCGTGGTTTCGCGGCCATCGGAGCAAACCTCCGGCGTGCTCTTCCTCATCTTCGCTGCCCTCTGCTACGCGGCTGCCGAACTCGCCGTTTCCCAAGCCCGTCTGTATCGCTATGGGATCGAGGAGGCGCTCGCCGTCTGCTCGGTCGGGTTTCTGTGCGCGGGAATGGATCTCGCTCCCTTCAGTGGCAGGCCTTATTCGCCGAAGCCGTACGCAGCAGAATTCCTGGTTCCTGCAGCCAGCGCCGTCTTTTCGCTCTGGATTTGGCGCCGATTCGGGCTCTGGTATGCATTTCTCGCCGCAATGATCTTCGTCGTCTTTCTGCCAGGCTACTGGACCTCGTCGCACTCGGCGCAGCATGTGACCATTGCCGTGTTCTATGCGGCCGGCCTGATATGTGTAGCCGCGGTGCGCCCACGCCACCACTTCGATTACCTGGCAGATGCTTATTCGCTCGTCGAAGCGTTCCTCTGGCTCGGCATTTACCTAGCCATCAACCTCCAGCTTTCGTCGTTGAATCTGCGCACGCAGTGGTTAGGTATTGGCACGATCGCCTCTGAATTCGCGCGGCCGTTCTACTGGGCCACCTGGGTGCTAATCTGGTGCCTGCCGCCGCTCGTACTCGCCCGCGGCATTCGGCAAAAGGACCGCTTCGTCATTGCGGTGGGCGCGATTGTCGCCATCCTGACCTTCGTCTCCAATAAGCCCTATCTCGGCTGGCCGCGGCATACTTGGGACCCGATGCTTCTGGGCATACTCTTAACCGGCGTTGCATTGTTCATTCGACGCTGGCTTGCTCGTGGCCCGAGCGGCGTTCGTTACGGATTTACGGCAGCGCGTCTGTCGGGCAAGGACAAGCGCTGGATGAACGCCGGGTCCGCTGTACTGGGCCTCGTGTCACCCCAGTCAATAACCCCAGCCCCGCAGACAAGCAGCCCAGACTTCCGCTTTGGTGGGGGAGCTTCGGGAGGCGGAGGTGCGAGTGGCGAATTTTGAAGCGCACTCAACTGCCGATTACTCCCGGATCACGGGCAACTCGGAAGTTAGCATGAGAATCGCTGGTCGAGCTCGCGGCTAGAGCAGTCCGCCTGTCTTTATCTCCAGAACATTCAACGCCATCTCCAGCTTGGTAATGGCCGCGCCGATTTCTGGATGCTTTCCGATCTTCTCCTGCAGGGCGTTGAGAATCTGGTGAGCGCTCGCAATATGCACGGCTGCCTGGGCGGGATCTGGCTGGGGATTTCGTTCGTTCTCCGTTTCCATGGTCACTGGCTCTCCTGTAGATCAATTCTAAACAGATCTCGTAGTTATCTCACGCATTCGACAGGGCGTCGCGGCTAAGTTGACCGCTGGAGCTACGATTAACGGGATCGCAGTCTGAGTTGGATAATACCTGCTAAGTCCCGATGCCCGCCGGAATGAGTGTAGTCACTCCGGCTTCTGAGTCCAGGGCTTGCAGGTCCCTAACGCGAGCCATTTCGCCGATTTCCGTAGGAAACGTAAGTATCGCGCGCCACGTAATCGTCATCTTCATCTTCGCTGTGACGCGGTTTCGGTTTTAAAACCTGGGTGGTATTCTTGCGCTTAGGCGAAATTATCGCGGTTCCGTTTGGGGCTTGAACTGATTCAACCCGCGAGGCGGACTTTTGTAGGACCGAACTGGGGGCTTCGGCCGGCGTGCACACAGGGAACGAATTGCTGTGCAGCACGTGACTTGGAAGGGCCTGGGTCGCGTAATGCCGCACGGTTGAGATGAACCCAAACGCAAGCGCGGCTGAGAGTCCTGCCATTGCGACGGAAGTCCATAGCCGGGAATCGCGACGCAGGATGCGCAATTTCACTTTGTGCGAAAACAATCGCGCAAGTGCGACGCGCCCTCGCAGTGGCAGGCCAGTAAAGATTCGCGTTCCGGGGCTCCGCCGAGCGATCGGGTGAAGGTCGGGCGTCTTCACTGCCGGTTCTGCGGCGCCTTTATCACGCTGCGCTCTCGGCAGCCCCGCGAACCGGGCTTGTGCCTTCGCCTTCAATTCCCTGTAGCTGTGCCGTACCGTCGCAGTCGCGTTCCGCGCTGGGGCAACGATGAAATCGCAACCCCACCCAATGCGGGTGTTCCACTCTCCCCAGGGTGGGCGCTTCAGCATTTTCGCGCGAGCCTTACTAACTATCGCAACGGAACCGTCGCCGACTACGCCGATGAATTTGCGGGAGCTAAGGATAAGGTCCTTTACCTCTCGCCGCCCTGAACGTTCGCGCGCCACTTTGGGAACGTTTCCCATGGCTTCCTTCACTGGATTTGTTTCTTGTTTGACCGGATGGACCGCGGGAGATGAGCGTTCCACTTGATCATTGTTTTCCATTGCCCTAGTGTGAGCTGATTCTTGCGGAGGAATTGCCGAACTATTGCCGTGGGGCCCAGGCTTCACCATCTCAAGCTTGGCAAGCTTCTGCCAGAAAAGAGTCGGACCGCTGCGCACATCCTCGCTGGCCACAGGAGTCGCAGGCGATGACGCGCCCCCGGCAAGCTGAACCGGAGGTGGCACAATCTGAAGCGGTAACGCGGAGGCATTGCCCGGTTCAACTCCGGCTTTCGACTCTTCAGCAGCTTTCAACTCTTCCGCGGTCGCCGTCTCTTGCATTGCCTGCCAGACGAGACCGTGCGGGACTAGTGGTTCCTCCTCTTGGAGCCGGCGCTGCCGCTTGCCGAACATGAGGCTTATTGGATGCTATTGGCCTAAATGGGAACTCTTTACGAGCCTCTTTTTTCCTGGATCTCGCGCTACGCATGCGCGGCGCATCCGGCACCCCTACGTCCGGGCGCAATGAGGCCATTTGTGAGAACCTACCAGACCTCGTATATTCGTTTTGATAGCGCGGAGGAGTGAACATGCCGATATTCGAATACGTTTGCACCAAATGCGAGCATCGGTTCGAAGCTCTGATTTTCGGGAGCCAGAAGGCAGCCTGTCCAAAGTGCCAAAGCAAACATTTGGCTCCACAGCTTTCGGTTTTTGCGGTGTCTGCCCGAGGCTCTTCCGGGGAATCGGCGGCCACTTCGGGAGCTTGCGGCTCCTGTGGAGACCCGCGCGGTCCCGGGGCGTGCTCCATGCCCGATCTCGATTGAATCCCGATCTCGATTGAATCAGAGATTCCGCGACCCGTGAACGGCCTACCTGCGCTTGCGGCCTAAGCCGCTGAGTCTAAGCCACTTCTTTAGAACTCCAGTACCCTCAGCGATATAACTCGGGTAAGTTTCCAGAACGCTCTGCCTCACGCACAATGACAACACCTAGAAAGTGCAGGGGGAGGAACAATGGATCGGCGCCAAAATCCGCGGATCGCGGTTCAGTTGCCAGTGCAGGTCTGGGGTCTGGATGCTTTCGGCCAGCCATTTATGGATCCGGCAATCGTCATCAACATGAGCACCGGCGGCCTGGTGCTGCAAGGAATTCGCCGCCGAATTCGTGCCGGCGAGCTTTTGGATGTGCGCATGGGTAAGAAGAAAGCAGAGTTTCGCGTGGTATGGGTGGGCGCAACAGGCGACTTGGGCATGCAGAGCATAACTGCCCAAGTCTTTCTGCCGGATTCCGTCCTGACGTACTGTTCGCAAGCCGCTGCCGCGTGTTAGAAGTGAAACACAGGCAAGGGTAATTCCTTTCAACTGCTTGCCGAGCCGGTATATACTGCCTTCACTACGGATCGCTGTTTTCTGCGCGCCCCAAACGCCAGATACCGTCAGGTTCTGATTTCGAAGGCAGTCTGAATGCAGGATCCCTCACGATTTTCGGATCCAGATTCACCGACTCTTGCCCCGAGCAGCCCGAGTGGCGCCGGCGGTACTGCCACGAAGACAGGTTCTGGGGAATCCAGCTCCCCTGACGCGGCGACCATTGCTGAGGTAAGCCCTCTACCCGGCAGCCCGGTTCCAGGCGAGAACCTCACTTCGACAACGTTTTTCGCTCCCGGAACGCTGCTGGGCGCCCGCTATCAAGTTTTGCGAATTCTAGGCCAGGGAGGAATGGGCGCGGTGTACCAGGCCCGCGACCAAGAACTCGACCGCATCATCGCGCTGAAAGTCATCCGGCCGGAACTGGCAGCCAATCCCAGCATTCTGCAGCGATTCAAACAGGAACTGATTCTCTCCCGCCATGTGACGCACAAGAACGTGGTGCGGATTTTTGATTTGGGTGAAGCCGGCGGCACCAAATTCATCACCATGGAGTTTGTGGAGGGCGAAGACCTCCGCGGAGTGCTGCGCCGGAAAGGCAAACTTTCCGCCAAAGAAGCAGTGGCGATCATTCAGCAGATCTGCCGGGCTCTGGATGCGGCACACGCAGAAGGAGTAATCCATCGCGATTTGAAACCGCAGAACGTCATGCGCGATCCGCAGGGCCGGGTGGTGGTGATGGACTTCGGTCTGGCGCGCTCGCTCGAATCCGAGGGAATGACCCAGACCGGGGCGCTGGTCGGAACTCTCGAATACATGTCTCCGGAACAGGCTCTGGGAGCTTCGCTCGACCAGCGCTCCGATCTGTTTGCCGTGGGGCTGATCTTTTACGAACTGCTCACCGGCAAGGCCCCATACAAAGCGGATACCGCCATTGCCAGTCTGATGAAGCGCACCCACGAACGCGCGATTCCGGCCTCAGACATTGATTCGAGTGTTCCGGTTTCGCTGAGCGCAATCGTTAGCCACTGCCTGGAGCGCGATCCTAAAGATAGATATCAGAGCGCGGCTGATTTACTGAAGGACCTTGAGGCCTGGAGCAACGATCCCAATCTGGCGGTTTCCTCGCACGCGGGGATTGCTTCTTCGACGCCGGCCGCGCATGCGCCCGCATCGACGTCGTCCGGACCGCGCAGCGTACAAATCTCCCTCAACCTTCCCAGCCAGCGCGGGTGGATGTGGGCTGCCGTGGCATTGGGAATGGTGGTGCTGTTTTTTGCTATTCCGGTCACCCGGCATCTGGTGTTTCGGCCCGCTGCAGAGGAGAACGTGGACACAGCAGGGGTCGAGGGCATCCCTGATTTGAGCGAGGGCAAGTACATCGCGGTATTGCCGCTGAAAGTTCTGGGCGACGAAAAATCTCTGGGCTACGTCGCCGACGGGCTGGTGGACGCCTTGTCGGCCAAGATGTTTCAGCTCCAGTCGGTGCACGTTGCGTCCTCTGCGGCGGTCGAGAAAGTTACCTCCGGGGTCACCTCCAAAGACCAGCCGATCGCAAAAATCGCGCGCGCACTGGGAGTGAATCTGGTCCTGCAAGGCACAGTGGTGGGATCGCCCGACAAGCTGCGCATTACTCTCAATCTTGAAGACGTGGCCGACAACCGCAGACTGTGGACGCAAGAATTCTCCGGGGTCACGCAAGACCTGCTTACCCTCGAGGACCAGATTTATACCGGCCTGGTGCAGGCCCTGGAGTTGCGACCGTCAAGCGAGGAAATGGCTAAAAGCGGCGTGCATCCAACGGAAAGCGTCAGTGCCTATGACTTGTATCTGAAAGGCCACGACGCGCTGCGGGGAACCCAGGGCAAGAGAGACATTGAAGCCGCGGTACGTTTCTTTGAGAACGCGCTGCACGACGACTCTGGATTTGCCCTGGCGTACACCGGGCTGGCGGACGCTGATTTAAGGCTTTACAAGGCCTCCAAGGATCCCATCGATGCGGAGAAAGCGGTGGCGGCGGCGCAGAAGGCGGCCACCCTGAATCCCAATCTGCCGGAAGTTCACCTTTCCCTGGGCAGCGTTTACAACGCAACCGGCAAGAGCGCGGAAGCAGTTGGCGAACTCAAAAAGGCGCTCGCGCTTTCGCCGAACTCTGACGAGGCTTATCGGCGCCTGGGCGACGCGTATCGGGCCGGCGGACATAAGCCCGAGGCCTTGGCCGCTTACCAGAGCGCGGTGCATGCTAATCCCTATTACTGGTCAAATCACAACACTCTCGGCGGCGCCTATTTTCAGTTTGGCGACAGCCAGAAGGCGCTGCAGGAATACCAGAAGGTTTCTGAACTAGCGCCGGATAATCCCATCGGATACCAGAACACGGGTGCGGTCTATTTCCGGCTGGGAAAGTGGGACGATTCCATCACCGCGTATCAGAAATCGCTCGACCTCCAGCCCGATGCAACCGTCTATTCCGACATCGGCACCGCATACTTTTTTCTTAAGCGGTACGAGGACTCGATCAAGATGTTCGAGAAGGCTGTCGAATTGAGTCCGCAAGACGAGCAGTTGATGGGCAACTTGTCGGACGCCTATCGAGCCGCCGGACGAAAAGATCAGGCCTCTACCACGTACGATAAGGCGATTCAACTGGCATTCCGCCAATTGCAGGTGAACCCCAAGCTGGCTTCGGTCACCGGGGATCTGGCGCTTTACTATGCGAAAAAGGGAGACGGCGGGCACGCTCTGGAGTACATTCGCCAGGCGCGTTCACTCGACCGGGAAGACTTGCAACTGCTCTACTTCCAGGCGCAGATTTACGCTCTGACGAACCATCAGCAGGAAGCGCTGACCACGCTGCGGCAAGCATTTCAGAAGGGTTACTCTTCGGAAGAGGCAGTGAACGACCCCGAACTGGGGTCGCTCAAGTCTCTTCCGGAGTTCACCAAACTCGTGGCCGAGTATTCGGGCAAGAAAAACTAGGCGACGCTTTTGGCGCGCACCTTACGGCGAGCAAACAAAGCGCCCATCCCGGTCAGCATTAGCGCCATGGTGGCCGGTTCCGGGACTGCATTCGCGGTCGCTTCAAACTGCAGCCCTCCGGGCCAGCAGTTGGAGTTCACACAGCCCAGAATGATTTCGAAGCTGTGTCCATTAGGAATTCCAGACAGCGCACCGCCGGTCGCCGTCAGAACGATCTTGGCGCCGTTTTGCCCGAGAGCCAAAACGCTGCAACTGAAGACGTCTGAAGAGCAGGCAACGTTCGCCGCCGCCACCCCGGTTTCGGTCAGGATCAGGCTGTGCCAGGTCACTCCCGATGAGTTCAGGAAATGCAGGACGCCGAACCCGGCACTCGGGACCTGAAAACCAAACGTCAGACCGGTGACTGGTATGCAGGCATTGCTTGGACATCCGAGCGGGTCGCGAATAATAACCGTGGGGTCGATGCCACTGGCATTCGCGGCCACAGTACACACTGCCAGCACTATTCCCAGCACAAAGACTTTCATCGAGGTTCGCACGGCAGACTCCTTAAGTGCGATCTTGAGCGAATGCGGTCACAGGAGCGGAAAGCCGCGCCTGTCAAGGGGGAGTATCAAGTATGAAGGTCAAAACTCAGCTGTCAAGAGCAATTCTTGCAGTCAGTGAAGAAATTTGGAATCGGAGGAGAAAGGTTGCACATTTTTTCCTCTACGCGGCAAAGCCGCTCTCACCAAACTGCAATATCTTGCAACTTCTACTGAGTGCGGGACCGAGGGAAAGATTTGCTCCTTACGCACTCCTCCACTATCCTGCCTCAGGCGCTTGTAACTGAAAACGCGTTCAAATCCCTATGCGAATGATATGGATGGTCTCTGTCGCTATCGTCCTCATGAGTTCTCTAACCTTTGAGCAGGAAGCGAGTCCGCTTCACCTCATGCCTTGGCCGGCAAAAGTAAAAACCTTCCCGGCCTCCCAACACCTCTTGATTGACACTTCTTTTGCGGTAGGCCTGGACAACCATGCGGACGCTCGCCTGCGAACAACGGTCGCGCTTTTTCTTAACGACTTGCGGCGGCACACCGGAATGCTGCCGTTGGATTTCAGCATCACCTCGCCAGGGAAGGCCCAACTCGCTATACGTAGCGATCATGCGAGCAAAGAGGTGCCGGAGTTGGGAGAGGACGAATCCTACACGCTGGAAGTGACCCCAGCCGGCGCGGAGTTAGGCGCACCCACAACGTTGGGAGTGATGCGCGGCCTGCAGACTCTTTTGCAATTGGTCGAGACCACGCCGCAGGGATTTGCCGTGCCGGCCGTGGTGATCGAAGACAAGCCGCGTTTTCCCTGGCGTGGCCTGATGATTGATTCCAGCCGCCACTTCATCCCAGTGGATGTGATCAAGCGAAACCTCGACGCCATGGCCGCGGTCAAGCTGAACGTATTGCACTGGCATCTTTCGGACAACCAGGGCTTTCGCGTGGAAAGCAAACGGTTCCCCAAGCTGCACGGGATGGGATCTGATGGTTTGTTCTACACCCAAGATCAAGTACGCGGAATCACTGCGTACGCGCGGGACCGCGGCATTCGCGTAGTGCCCGAGTTCGATATGCCGGGACATAGCACCGCGTGGTTCGTTGGGTACCCAGACTTGGCCAGCGCGCCGGGACCGTATTCAGTTGAGCGCAAGTGGGGAGTATTTGATCCGGCGATGGACCCCACCCGCGAGAGCACCTACAAGTTTCTGGATGAATTCATCGGGGAAATGTCCGGGTTGTTTCCCGACCAGTTCTTCCACATCGGCGGCGATGAGGTCAACGGCAAGCAGTGGGACGCGAACCCACGGATTCAGCGTTTCATCCGCGTTCATGAGCTGAAGGACAATGCCGGCCTGCAGGCTTACTTCAACGCGCGGGTGCAAAAGCTCGTGGCCAAGAATGGCAAGACGATGGAAGGCTGGGACGAGATTCTTCGGCCGGATCTGCCCAAGAGCATCGTGATTCAGTCCTGGCGCGGGCAGAAATCACTGGCCGATGCGGCGCAGCAAGGGTATCGCGGGCTGCTTTCGTATGGCTATTACATCGACTTGATGAACTCTGCGGCTTCGCATTACGTTGTCGATCCGCTGGCTGATGCGGCTGCCACTCTTTCCCCGGCGGACACGCAGAAAATACTGGGCGGCGAGGCTTGCATGTGGGCGGAATACGTTTCAGCGGAGAACGTGGATTCGCGGATCTGGCCGCGTACGGCGGCGATTGCCGAACGTTTGTGGTCTCCGCAGAACGTCACCAACGTAAATTCCATGTATGAACGGCTGGATCACGTCAATGATTGGCTCAACGCTTATGGAGTGACGCAAAATACAAATTACGATGTCATGCTTCGGCGGACTGCGGGAACAGACGATATCTCTGCGCTACGGACACTCACGGACGTGGTCGAACCGGTCAAGGGATATTCGCGTGCGAATCTGGCCACCACGGAACCAACCGCGCTGACGCCGCTGAACCGCATGGTGGACGCCGCCCGGCCGGAGAGCGCGGCGGCGAGACGGTTCTCAGCTCTGGTGGACGCATTTATTTCTGGCCAGGAAAAACCTGTAACCGAGCCGCAAATTCGAGCCCTGCTAACGGAGTGGAGGGACAATCGGGAGAAGCTACGGCCAGTAGCTGAAAACTCGGCGCTGGTGCAGGAAGTTCTGCCGGTATCGCAGAATCTCTCGGCGCTAGGCACCGCCGGATTGCAGGCGCTCGACTATCTTGATCGCGGAGAGAAGGCGCCGGATGATTGGAAGACGCAGCAGCTTGCCATCGTGCAACAGGCGTTCGAGCCGAAAGCGCAAGTGTTGCTGATGGTCGCTCCGGCAGTGCAGAAGCTGATTCAGGCGAGCGCTGGGGAAAAACCCACGCAGCTGTCGATTCCGAAGAGTGCGCTGGAATAGGGACTATCCCTAACGGGCAACGGAAAAACCTTCAGGAACGGCCACGACGTTTCGCCGCATAGAAAAATGACGGATGTATGGAGCGAAAACTGCTACCTGTAACTGTCGGGCTCGTTATCGCGCTGCTAATCAGCTCCGTGGGGTGCCTGTACCGGTACCGCAGCGCCACTTGTAAGCAACGGGGAGCTGCGCTGTACGCGAGAGCTGAGACACTCAATCGAGAAGCCCATGAGACGCTCAAGATCGGGACGAAGAAGGATGCTGTAAGCCGCTTCTTTGCAGAAAACGGTATCCCCGTAACGTTCACCCGAAACGAGGCGAGTGGAACAATCTACACATCTGGGTGCTCCCCATCGGGCTGTGGATCGAACGACGCGGTTCTCGGCTTGCGGGTAAAGGTTGATGAGGCTGGCACCGTCGTCTCTGAACCAGTTGTCGGGGGAATTTATACCGACTGCTTATAGAATCTCACGCATTTGAAGCGTAACTGTTGTGAAACCCCATTTCACAAGCAATCGCTACATATCTCATGAGACAGCTTCCAGAGTGGCAGATTAAACGCGGGGCATGCGGCGCGGAACGTCTGGTTTGTAAGATTTTGTCAACTTGCAGCCGTCGGAACATCTCTGGTCAGAACTCCTGCTAAACTTTTTATTTGGACCCCGCAATCGCAATTCACACCCAGGCGCTCTGCCGCTACTATCAGATGGGAAGCACGACCATCCGCGCGGTTGATGGCATCACGCTCGAGATTCCGTCGGGAGAGTTCGTTGCCCTGCTGGGCGCATCGGGATCGGGCAAGTCATCTTTATTGAACCTCATCGCAGGATTGGATTCGCCAACATCCGGAAGCGTGGTGGCCGGTGACCGCGATCTTGCGCAGCTATCGCGCGATGCGCTGGCCAAATATCGCCGTCATACTGTGGGCATGGTCTTCCAGTCGTTCAACTTAGTCCCCAGCATGACGGTGCTCGAAAATGTGGAGCTTCCGCTGCGCTTTGCGGAGGTGGAACGTGCTCAACGTGGCGCGCTGGCGTTGAGCGCGCTGCAACGAGTGGGGCTGTCCGGCCGGGTGCGGCATCGGCCCATTGAGCTTTCTGGCGGCGAGCAGCAGAGGGTCGCATTGGCGCGGGCACTGGTAAATCAACCCAAGATATTGTTGGCCGACGAACCCACGGGCAATCTCGACAGCCGCACCGGGACCGAGGTCATGCAACTGATTCGGACGCTCAACGAATCTCTGCAAATGACAGTAGTGCTGGTCACACATGAGACCGCGCTGGCTGAGAAACATGCCGACCGAATGATCTTTCTTGCCGACGGCAAAGTCGTGGCCGACCAGCGCAATGCGGCCAAGGCACTGGCAAGAGGTGATTCGTGAAGCTGTATGATTCCGTCGAACTCGCGGCGCGCAACCTGCGGGAATCGGTGTTGCGGAATTCGCTGACCACGCTGGGAATCGCGGTCGGAGTTGCGTCTCTGGTGGCGATGCTTTCGCTTGGAGTCGGACTGCAGCGCATGGCTTCGCGGCGGCTGAAATCATCAGGGCTATTTGACACCGTGGTGGTTAGCTCACGGCGCGATCTGCGCAGCTTCAATCGCGAGCAGGAAGAGAACGGCCCGGCCCCCGCGGAAAGCCCGGACTTGGACGAAGCCGCACGCCGCAACATTGAGAAGGTAGCAGGCGTGGTCGAGGTCTATCCTGATCTGCGCTTCATCACCGAACTGCGCTACGACGACAAGCCACACCTGACTATGGTTTCCGGGCTTGCGTTCTCCTCGAAAGAGAGTGACAGCTTCGAGGGAATGCAGGGGGACTTTTTCTCATCCATCGCCGCTCACGAAGTGATCGTGCAAAAGAGTTTTGCTGCAGAACTGCTGGGCAAAGCACGCGCTCACGGGCCGGACGAGATCAGTGTTGCAGAAGTAGCGAAGCCTTTGCTGGGCAAGCAGCTCGTCATGCGCTACGCCGAGCGCGCGTCAAATAGCGGAGACGCAAACTCTGCGTCGTACTCAGTGATTTCGCGGGAATTGCCGTTGACTATCGTCGGTGTGACCGACCTCGACCCTGACAGCATGAGAGGCGCAGCCCGAGCGCGTTTATTTCTTCCCGAAACGCTGCTGGAAGGGTTGCACGCCGTGCAGGCCTACGATTTCCGCGACTCGACGCGGGCCACATCCAGCGAGCCAACGTACAGCACGTTGATTGCGCGAGTCAGTGGCGCGGGCAAGGTGGACTCGGTTGAGCAGGCAATCAAGAAACTTGGATTCAACACGTTTTCGATTCTTGATGCGACCAAGAGCTTGCGCAGGTTTTTTGCGATTCTCGATCTGTTTCTTGGAATCTTCGGAAGCCTGGCGCTCACGGTTGCGTCTATAGGAATCATCAATACTCTGGTGATGGCGATTCTGGAGCGGCGGCGTGAAATTGGGATCATGAAGGCCGTGGGCGCGAGCGATTCCGATGTCCGGGGATTGTTTTTTGCTGAGGCCGGAGCTATGGGACTTCTGGGAGGAGTTTTTGGTGTGACGCTGGGGTGGATTATCGGGCGTGTAATCAATTTTGGTACCAACGTTTACCTGAAGCGTCAAGGATTTGCGCCGGAGAACATCTGGGCGGTGCCGTTCTGGCTGGTGGGACTGGCCCTGGTATTCGCAGTTGTGGTCAGCCTGCTTTCCGGGCTCTATCCCGCATCCAGAGCGGCGCGGCTCGATCCGGTGCAGGCGCTGCGCTACGAGTAACCCAACTTTTCAATCGAGACCTCTGGGCCCTGTGTGGGCTAGGAATATCTTTACCACAGAGAACACAGAGGCTCACAGAGTAATATTGGTATTGGGGCGCATGAGAACATTTGCGAGCCGAATGGTTCGGTTTCTCGTCTTAACTTCTTTTCTCATTGTCTCCTCGCTTGTCTTTGCCCAGGGCCGCATTGATTGCAGCAGCTTCAGCAGCAGCATCCTGCATCGGGCCGTTCGATATTGCGTAATGCTCCCCTCCAGCTACGAAAAGGAAACCAACAAGAAATATCCGGTGCTGTATTTTCTGCATGGCCTCGGTGAGAACGAGCAGACGCTTCTGCGCAGCGGCGGCTGGGAGCTGATTGAAGATCTACGGCAGCAACACAAGGTTGGAGATTTTCTGATGGTCGCTCCGGAAGGATGGAACAGTTTTTTCATCAATTCCGCCGACGGGCGCGACCGCTACAGCGACTTTTTTCTTTCCGAGTTTCTACCGTACATTGAGACCCACTACCGAGTGATTCGTGACCGTACTGACCGCGGAGTGACCGGGCTTTCGATGGGCGGTTATGGCGCGCTGCGTTTGGCATTCACCCGTCCGGAACTCTTCGGTTCCGTGAGCGCGCAGAGCGCGGCGTTGATCACCGAGTCGCCTCAGGAAATGAACGCCGACTTGCGCAGCGCCGGGCCTCTGGCCAGGCTGCTGGGAGGGGCTTTTGGCAATCCGGTCAATGTCCCGCATTGGCAGCAGAATAATCCCTTCAGTCTCGCGCGAAGAAATCAAATCCAGATGAGGACGCAAGTTATCTACATTAATTGCGGGCAACAGGATGAATACGGCTTCGCGGACGGGGCCACCCGGATGCACAAACAATTGCTGGCGGAAGGCATGCGGCACGAGTTTCATCTGTATCCTGGGGGCCACAGTGCGGACTACTTTCTTTCGCACTTGGGCGAGACAATTGAGTTTCACTGGCGTACTTTCGCGCAGTCTCACGCACGGTGAAATAGTGCAGATTTCGGGACACGATCTTTTCACCACGGAGACACAGAGGCACAGAGACAAACAAAGCAAGAAACGCAAAGATCTTGGCCTTCTCTGTGCCTCTGTGTCTCTGTGGTGAAAGGGTTTTTGGAGCAATGATGCGTAAGGCACTTTTGCATTTGAAGAAGTCGGATCCGGTGATGCGGGCCCTCATCGAGCGTGTCGGCCCATGCAAAATGCAATTCGGCGAGCCCGTGTTTCACAGTCTGGCGGAGGCGATCGTTTACCAGCAGCTCAATGGCAAGGCGGCCGTGACCATCTTCAAGCGGTTCGCAGCCCTCGCGGGTGATCCGCTGACGCCCGAGGGCATTCTGAAACTCACGCCTGAGCAGATGCGGGCGGTCGGACTCTCCAAACAGAAATCGTCTTACCTGTTTGACATGGCAGAGCGTACGAATCGGGGTCAACTCGATTTCTCACGCCTGCCAGAATTGTCGGACGACGAAGTCATCGAGCATCTTACGCAGGTGAAAGGCGTGGGCGTTTGGACGGCCCACATGTTCCTGATGTTCACCTTGCGGCGTCCGAATATTCTGCCCACCGGCGATTTCGGCGTACGCACGGCAATCAAAAAGCATTACAACAAACGCAAGCTGCCGAAGCCGGAACTGATGGAGAAGATCGCCAAGCCGTGGGAACCTTATCGCAGCATCGCATGCTGGTATCTGTGGCAGAGTCTGGATGTGAAGACAATCGGGTGATCTGAAAAGCGACCCCCGGCTGGCCCGCCTCGAACGACCTTAGATCACCCGATGACCCGATCACCAGATCATCCGATGGTTAGTTGTGATTAAATGAGATTCGATGGCTGATCTTAAAATCCGCGTACTGGTCGCAAAGCCAGGCCTTGACGGCCACGACCGCGGCGCCAAGGTGATTGCGCGGGCGCTGCGTGATGCCGGCATGGAGGTCATTTACACCGGCCTGCGGCAGACGCCAGAAATGATTGTCAGCGCTGCGCTTCAGGAAGATGTGCACGTCATTGGCCTCTCCATTCTCTCTGGCGCGCATAATGCCATCGTTCCCCGCGTCATGGATTTGCTACGTCACAACAAAATGGACGACGTTCTAGTGGTGGTGGGTGGAATTATCCCCGACCAGGACGTGGACTCGCTCAAGAAAGCCGGAGTCGCTGCCATATTCCAGCCTGGTACCGCAATGGACGAGATTGTCCAGTTCATTCGTGCTAACGTTCCTGCCCGCGGCGTGACTGCCGGTGACTGACGTTCCAAGCAGCGCTGCGCTTCGCGAAGAGATCGCGCGCGCTATTGGGCCGGCTCCCTGGTATTGGAAGACCTTTCCAACGTTCAGATCCACAGCCGGGCAGCGCTTCGTCTGGACTCATCAGGGAGAACAGGGGCCGCTGGGATTTGTGGTCTCGCTGGCCCTGGAACAAGAACCTGAAAAACCGCTGCTGGCTCTGAATACCTATGCCCGTCCTTTTCTTGTCCCGCCTGCGCATCTCGGAATCTGGTGCCCGGAGGGCCGCAATCTTCGATTTGTCTGCTTCGACCCCGATCAACTCAAAACTTTCGATGTCGCCGAGCTTGCCGGATGGTTCAAACCATCGGATGAGCGCATGTATTCAGCCACTGCGCCAATCGCGGATTTCGAAGTACCCATCCAGATGGAGCCCGGAACCCACTCGCTTCGGGTGCCGTCTGAATTGCGCGGAGTAGATGAACTGATTGTCCCCAGCAGCTATCCTGCGAAGACCGCCGATGA
>WNFD01005142.1_pt1 | contig 24328 bp, 29 predicted proteins | sample 5400491 | NCBI WGS metagenome assembly WNFD01 (sample SAMN13153343, study PRJNA577476) | soil metagenome | isolation source: 120 cm saprolite under Douglas fir tree site 2 hole 2 replicate 2 | place: USA:California | collected 2015-04-18
GATTGAGAAAATGTCCGCCTTTCACCACTATCGCTATACGTCGCGAGGTGTAGGTATCCATTTCATCCACGAGCGCGGCCAAGGGCCGGCGCCAATTCCGCTGATTCTCACCCATGGCTGGCCGGGTTCCTTTCTGGAAATGTTGAAAGTAATTCCCATGTTGGCTGACCCCGCAAGCTACGGCGCAAACTCGGCCGACGCGTTTGATGTGATTCTTCCCTCTCTTCCCGGATACGGTTTCTCAGACCGCCCCACGGAATCTGGAGTAAACACGTTTCGCATCGCCGACATGTGGATGGAGCTCATGAAGGAGCTCGGCTACGAGCGGCTGGCAGCACAAGGAGGAGACTGGGGTGCGGATGTGACCACCCTTCTGGGGTTGCGCCATCCTGAGCGGGTCATCGGGATTCATCTCAACTCCATCCCACCGTATCAGCCGTATCTGGAGGCCGGCACAGTCCTGTCTAAGGTCGAACAAGCGTTCCTAAATGAAGCGAGTCGTTGGTATGAAAAAAGCGGAGCGTACGACCATATTCAGAAAACCACTCCACAAACGCTTGCTTACGGCCTAACGGATTCTCCGGCCGGACTGGCAGCTTGGATACTCGAAAAGTTCCGTGACTGGGGGGACTGTGACGGCAACATAGAACGCAAATTCACCAAGGATGAGCTGTTAAGCAACGTAACGCTCTACTGGATGACGCAAACCATCCACTCCTCATGCCGGCTCTATTACGAGGATAACCGCACCCCTTTCCATTTTCAGAAAGGCGATTACGTCACCGTCCCGTGCGGGATCGCGCGTTTGCCGAAACGCGAAGGCCCCTCACCTCCCAAGCGCTGGGTCGAGCGCGGATTCAATATCCAGCACTGGACGGAAATGCCCCGCGGGGGTCATTTCCCCGCGCTCGAAGAGCCGGAACTGTTGGTGGAGGATATCCGCCTGTTTTTCCGAGCTTTGCGCTCGTAAAGTCATCTTTCGCCCATCGTGTCGGAAGGTCTTTTTCCGCTAAGCCTAAGGACAGCGAGCAGCTCTTTTCGGAGCAAATCAAGCGAAAGAATTTTGTGGCAATCTGCGAATCAACGTAGCTTTCCGGGATTATTTATCGCCGCTTAAGAACAGGAAGAAGTTCAATCCTTGTTTGCAAAAGTTGGACAGGGATAATCGAAACGAGTAGTGGGGCCTATTGAAAACCGGAGCCCTAAAGAAGGTCAGATGGGTAGCCTTTGGATTGGCCGCCGTCGGAATCTTGCAGACTCCGATCTGACCGGAGTGCCAAATGGACCCAATTGAGATTCCTGTTGCTAGTCTCCTTGGCAAGGTTGTCGTAATTAGCTGCTGTGTTCTGATTGTCATCGCGGTGCTTTGGTGGGTCGGGCCCAAATTCAGAACCTTCTTAAACACCGTATCGGGACGCACGCCACGAAAACCGGAAACTAAAAATCTTCATATTATCTTCGGTTTCGTCGTCTATCTCATCATTGTAGCGCCTGTAGTGATCGCTGCTTATGTCGGTGTGGGCATTGCCACTACGGCGCCGACCCTCATCTCTTCGACAGGAGTAACGGGAACCACCTTCGTCTGTGAGGGCTTGCCGAGCGCTGTCATTTTTTCGTGTAGGACGCCATTCAGTTTAGGGAATCGGCGGAGGACGATCACGTGGAATGAAATCGATCGCGTGGAATGCGTTTCTCGCGATGACGGCACGATCAGTGCTCTCTCTGTCTATTCAAAAACGCAGCGAATTGAAATTGGTAGTTTTGCCGTACGTGACCTGAGTGGCGCACACGACATAATTTTGGCGCACGCGCCGCCGAGCGCTACTCGAGCGTGTCAGACGGCGTTTTGAACAAATCATTTCCGAAGGATGCTACCAGCTTTGCGCTCAAGCAAATTGTGGTCACATCAATGGGAGAACATCGTTCAATCACACATGCGTGATCCTTGCGAACGCGATGAACAGGATACCAACGATTCACCCAAAATCCGGATCTCGAAAAATGGCTGCACCGTCTCGCACTTCAATTGCAACCCGCGTATTCATTGAACACAGCTAGCTTGCCGTTTGCCGCATCGCACGGGCTGCCTCCACCATCGCGGCTAGCGCCGGTCGAACTTCCTCCCAGCGACGCGTTTTAAGTCCGCAATCGGGATTGACCCACAGTCGCGAGGGTGAAAGAACAGCAGAGGCTTTTTTCAGGAGGCTCTCCATCTCCTGTTGCGTAGGAATGCGCGGCGAGTGGATGTCGTAGACACCTGGACCGATTTCGTTCGGGTAGTGATATTCCGAGAATGTGTGCAACAGCTCCATTTGGGACCGTGAAGTTTCTATCGAGATGACGTCGGCATCCATTTGTGCAACAGCTTCAATGATGTCCTGGAATTCCGCGTAGCACATGTGCGTGTGGATCTGCGTCTCGTCGCGCACGCCAGAGGAGGCCAGGCGGAAGGATTCGACGGCCCATGCGAGATAGGTCGGCCAGTCGGAGCGGAGTAGCGGCAGGCCCTCGCGCAAGGCGGGTTCGTCAATCTGAATAACGCGGATACCGGCGGCTTGCAGGTCTGTCACTTCGTCTCGAATTGCCAACGCGATTTGCCGGCAAGTCTCTGAGCGTGGCTGGTCGTCTCGCACAAATGACCACTGGAGAATGGTCACGGGCCCTGTCAGCATGCCTTTCATCGGTTTGGAGGTCAGCGACTGCGCGAACTTGGACCACTCGACCGTCATGGGCCGCTTGCGCGCCACGTCGCCATAGATGATGGGTGGCTTCACGCAGCGGGAGCCGTAGCTCTGGACCCAACCGCTTTCCGTCACTGCAAACCCTGCTAACTGTTCGCCGAAATACTCGACCATGTCGTTTCGTTCAAACTCACCGTGAACAAACACGTCGAGGCCGACCTCCTCTTGAAACTGAATGGCCTTTTCGGTCTCTGTCCGCAGGAAGGCCTCGTAAGAAGCCCCGTCCCTCTTTCCGGCCTTGTACTCTGCGCGCGCGGCCCGGACTTCCTTGGTCTGCGGAAACGATCCGATGGTCGTTGTGGGGAATAGAGGCAACTTGAGACTCTGTTCCTGTAGCTTTCTGCGCTGGGGATATGCGCTTGTGCGCCGAGTCATATGTTGGCCGCCGTTGCGCCTCCGTGTTTTGACGTTGGGATCGTGTATCCTGGAGGAAGCTCGTTTCTTTTTCATCACCAGCCGGTTGCCTTCGAGAACCTCACTGACCGCTTCCTTTCCCTCGAGAACTGCGCGTTCCAAGACGACCACTTCCTCCAACTTTTCTTTCGCAAAGGCAAGCCAGTCCCGCAGTTCGTCATCGATGTGCGTTTCAGAATCCAAATCCACCGGTGTATGCACAAGTGAACAAGACGGAGCGACCAAGAGCCTGTCCGGGCCGATTGCCGTAGCGGCATGTTCCAAGAGGTTAAGAGCGCGGTCGAGGTCTGCTTTCCAAATGTTTCGTCCATTGACCACGCCGAGCGACAGATGCAAACCGGAAGGAATGATTTTCAAGACCTCATCGAGTTGCTCCGGCGCGCGGACCAAGTCGAGGTGGAGTGCGGCCACCGGAAGATTCACGGCGGTACGCAGATTCGTGCCGAGCCCTTCGAAATACGTAGCAACAAGAAGCCGGAGGTTGCTCGAAACCTGTGAGAGCCGTTCGTACGCGTCGGTAAATGCCCGATGGGCTTCCTCTCGGTTGTCGAGCGCGAGCATGGGCTCGTCGAGCTGAATCCATTCGGCGCCCGCTCTCACGAGCTGCCGAAGAACCTCCTCGTAGACCGGAAGAATTCGCTCGAGGAGCAGCAAAGGATCGAACCCAGTGTTCTTGGCCTTGCCGAGTAATAGAAAAGATACGGGACCAACCAAGAGAGGCCGCGTGTGAACGCCCACAGCTTTCGCTTCGAGAAATTCCCCGACCGGTTTCACCGATGCAAGAGAAAATTCTTGCTTCACAGTGAATTCGGGAACGATGTAGTGATAATTCGTATCAAACCACTTTGTCATTTCCATCGCTGGCACATCGGCCTGACCGGACTTAGGCGCGGTGCCTCTTGCCATCGCGAAATACGTCGCCAGATCGACCTGCGGCCCACGCCACGTGTAACGTTCGGGCACGGCTCCAACCATCGTGGCTGTATCCAGGACGTGGTCGTAAAAAGAAAAGTCATTGGATGGAATGAATTGAATGCCGAGTCGCTGCTGCAGCACCCAATGGTTAAGCTTCAGGACTTGGCCAACTGCATGTAGGCCGGATTCGTCCAACTTCCCGGCCCAGTGAGCTTCCAGCGCCTTTTTGAGCTCGCGATGGACTCCCATTCTCGGGAATCCAAGATTTGAAGAAATTCCCATGCAGGTTCCTCACTCCTAAGTCGACTCGGCGGAGGCAATCGGCGCGGGCCGACCTTGTTCATCTACCGCAACCAATACAAAACTGCCTTTCGTGCACAGCTCCCGTTTGCCGGTCAATAAATCCTCAGCCCACAGCTCAACCTCGACCGTGAGCGAAGTTCTACCCGTGGCCGTGACACGACCCACCACTTCGGCGAGTTGTCCCTGGCGGACGGGAACATGAAAATCAATGCGTTCGGAGCTGGCCGTCACAACAGGACGCCGTGCATGTCTTGACGCTGTGACAAACGCGGCCATGTCCATGAGTCGAAGTGCGTCACCGCCGAAAAGCGTTCCGTAGTGATTCGTCTGATTGGGGAACACCATCTCGACGATGCGTGTTTCCTGCGGACCAGCAGTGTCAGAAATCGTCATGGAATGCCACTTCTCCTTTGACCGCTACCTGGTAGGCGGAGACGCGGCGCTCGAAGAAGTTCGTGAGTTCCTGAACGTCTTGAAGCTCCATGAATCCAAAAGGATTCTTCGAACCAAATACCGGAGCGATGCCAAGCGCTTCCAGGCGGCGATCCGCGACGTATTGCAGGTATTCGCGCATGTCGGTGGGGGAAAGGCCGCTAACACCAAGACTCAATACGTCGTCCGCAAACGCCATTTCACAATCCACAGCATCTTTCAGCATGGCGGTCACTCTGCGCTCCAAATCCTTATCGAATAGGTCCGGCTTCTGCTGGCGCGCAGTGTGAATGACTTCCAGAGCAAACTGGATGTGAGCACTCTCGTCCCGAAAGACCCAGTTTGTGCCGGTTGCGAGCCCGTGCAACAAACCACGCGAACGAAGGAAATAAACGTAGGCAAAAGCTGCGAAGAAGAAGAGACCTTCGATGCAGCACGCAAAACAGATGAGATTCAACAGGAAGTTGCGGCGGTCCTCGACGGTCCGGATCTCCGTCAGTCCATTGATCGAGTCGATCCAGCGGAAGCAGAACTCCGCTTTCTTTCGAATCGAAGCAATGTTTTCCACCGCGTCGAAGGCCTTTTTTCGCTCTTCAGGTTCGGCGATGTAGGTATCGAGTAGCGTGAGATAGAAGTCCACGTGTTGCGCTTCCTCGAAAAGCTGGCGGGATAGATACATCCGGGCTTCGGGCGAATTGATGTGTTTATAGAGATTGAGCACAAGGTTGTTGCCCACGATCGAATCGCCGGTGGCAAAGAAGGCCACGAGGCGATTGATCAGATGCTGCTCGGCGGGCGTCATGCGTTCCCGCAAGTCGGCTAGGTCCGTCGAGAAATCAACTTCCTCGACAGTCCAGGTGTTCTTGATGGCGGCTTTGTATTGCTCGTAGAAAACCGGGTACTTCATCGGTCTGAGAGTCAAATCAAAACCTGGATCCAGAATCATGTGCAGCTCCTTTGCGAAACTTCTCTATTGGCAGGCGTCGCAGGATTCTGGATTTTCCAGAGAGCAAGTGACGGACTGCGTGACGGAAACCGGAACGGTTGTCTTGGCGATTTCTGTCGCAGGACGGGAACGCAAGTAGTAAGTAGTCTTGAGACCCTTCTTCCAGGCGTACATATACATGGAAGAGAGTTTCCCGATGTTCGGGCTCTGCACGAACAGGTTGAGCGATTGGCTTTGATCGATGAAGGCGCCACGGTCTGCGGCCATGTCTATCAACGAGCGCATGGGAATTTCCCACACCGTCCGGTAGATGGACCGAATTTCTTCGGGAATCTCTCGAATGCCCTGGACCGATCCATCCGACATCTTCAAGCGGTTTCGCATGTCTTCATTCCAGAGGCCCAGTTTCTTGAGCTCGATGACGAGGTAACGATTGATCTGGAGGAAATCGCCGGATAGCGTCTCCCGCTTGAACAGGTTTGAGACTTGCGGCTCGATGCATTCGTAGGCGCCCACGATGGATGCGATCGTTGCCGTTGGAGCGATGGCGATGAGGAGGGAGTTGCGCAAACCAGCCGTGCGAATCCGATTCGTTAGTTCCTCCCAGCGCGCCGCGTCCTCAGGTTGAACTCCCCAGAGGTCCATCTGCAATACACCTTCCGCCGCGCGAGTTTCCGGGAATGCGGGATGGGCGCCGGCTTCCTCGGCAAGAGCGCAAGAAGTATGCAGGGCATGGAAGTAGATTTCTTCTTGGATGCGCCTCGATAGCTGTCGCGCTTCAGGAGCGTCGAATGGGAGCCGCAGAGCAAAAAAAACATCCTGCAACCCCATGACGCCCAGACCTACCGGCCGCCACTTGCGATTCGAATCAGCGGCGGGTCCGATGGGATAGAAATTAATGTCGATGACGCGGTCGAGGAATTTTACTGCCGTGCGAACGGTTCTAGCCAGCTTCGCGAAATCAAATTGGCCTGCCGCCAGGTGCTTTCCGAGATTGATGGAGCCGAGATTGCACACCGCCGTCTCTTGCCGCGAGCTGACTTCCGTTATCTCGGTGCAGAGATTGGAGAGATGTACGACATTCGCCGGCTTCGCAGTTTGATTCGATTTCAGGTTGCAGGCGTCTTTGAAGGTCATCCAACCGTTTCCCGTTTCCGCGAGAACCTTCATCATTCGCGCGTAGAGTTCGCGCGCCTTGACCTGTCGTGCAAATAATCCTTCCTCCTCCGCTTTGACGTACGCCACTTCGAACGCTTCGCCAACGAGATCCGAAAAATGGGGTACGACTTTCGGATCGAAGAGAGACCAGACTTCATCGGCTTCGGTGCGCTTCATGAACAGGTCGGGAATCCAGTTCGCCAGATTAAGGTTGTACGTGCGCTGCGCGTTGTCTCCGGTGTTTTCGCGCAGCTCCAGAAACTCCTCCACGTCGGCGTGCCAGGATTCGAGATAAACGCAGCATGCGCCTTTGCGTTTTCCGCCCTGATTGACTGCTGCCACGGAGGAATCAAGAGTTTTCAGCCATGGAACGATTCCTTTGCTGTGACCGTTCGTGGCGCGGATCAACGAACCGCGCGATCGGACGCGGTGATAAGCCAGCCCGATGCCTCCTGCGAACTTGGAAAGCAGAGCCACATCCTTATATTTTTCGTAGATTGCTTCGAGATTGTCCGCTGGTGAATCGAGCAAATAGCACGAAGACATCTGTGGATGACGCGTGCCGGAATTGAACAACGTTGGCGAGCTCGGCATGTAGTCGTGAGCAGAGATCACCCGATAGAACTCAATGGCCTCCTGAACCGTTCGAGATAGCCCACAAGCCACGCGAAGGAAAAACTGTTGGGGCGTTTCGAGTGCTTCGCGAGTCTCCGGATTACGCAGCAGATAGCGGTCGTAAACCGTACGCAGCCCGAAGTATTCGAAAAGCTCGGAGCGGCCGTCGTCGATAGCGTCGTTGAGTTTTCGAGCGTTTGCGGTGACGAACGCGGCCAGATCTCTGGAGACCAAGCCATGTTGTTTGCCCGTTGCAATTGACTGCGAAAAGGAATGGATGTCTTGATTGGCGACTTCCTTGTCAATAAATCCGTCCAGTAGCCGTGCTGCTAGCCTGGAATATTCCGGTTCTTCCGCAATGAGGGAAGCCGCGGTCTGAATCGACAGTAGATCAAGTTCCTTTGTTGTCGCTCCGTTATAGAGACCGCCAATCGTTTTACTTGCGATGCGGATCGGGTCCAAAGAACGCAGCCCATCGCAGCAGCGTTCGACCGCGCGAACAATCTTGCTTACGTCGGCGGGTTCGAGCGATCCGTTCCGCTTTCGAACCTGCATCTGCGATGAATTGATCGGGATAGGACAAGAGACGACAGACTGTGCAGTGCTGACAAGAACGGGTGTTGCCATGGATGCCTATTCCGCCAAAGACACAAGGGGAAGGAGATGAAATGGAGACACGTCGAAAGACACCAGATCATCGCCAACCTCCCCTCGGAGGCTCGCTCGATTTGCACGCCGGGTGCGGCGTAGCTACTGGCAGGTCTTCGGACTTGCAGGCTTTTCCGATCAATTGAGACCGGCTTTTCTACTGACCCATCTTCCCGGTTTCAGAGAAAACCAGTGATAACTGGGTGTTCGATCCTGCTCACCGCTGCGGGGCAGTCCCGGAATTCCACCGGGTTCCCTTTTTAAGCGTTCCCCCTGGGAACGCCACCAGCAAGCGATGCACAACATAAAGGGTTGTTCGCATCGTGTCAACCTAAATGTTGCGGTCGTAACCGTCAAATGAAGCTCAAATGCGGCATGATATCAATCAGGTCATCGCTCTTCATCATGGCCAATACCCAAGTTCGTGCCCTATTTCAGGAGCGGTAATGTTGACGGTCCGGAGATTTCAGCCGCCGTATCTAGTGATGAACCCTCTCGGCTCGGCGGCCACCGAAGGCGTGGATGGTCCTGGTGCCAGCGACAGGCTCACCGCCATGCCAGAGTCCCTTTGGAATGAAATATTCCTCTCCGGCTTTGATGGGGATGCGTCTGCCATCAACGATTAGCGTGTAGCAGCCCTGTACCACGATCATGTATTCGTCGTAGTCATGCACGTGCGGTGCTGAGACTGCGGTCTCATGGCAAGTCCAGAACGCCATTTGACTCCCATCCCCTCCGTCAAAGACGTAACCCTCGACCCCGGGAGTCGCCTGACTGCTCGTTGCAATTCTATTTGCAGAAGATTTCATAAACTTCGGGAAATCGTCCATCGTGGCTCCTTCAATTTAAACTATAGAACCTATCTTGGAACACCAACCGCGTCTACATTCCTTTCTCGCGGCTAATTCTCGCACCGGCGTGAGGGTGTCAAGGCTCGATGCCCGCTTCGCGGCGCACTTCGTGCGGCCTTGACACGCTCACTCGTGCCGGGTGCGACTCTCCCGCTATGAAAGCAATGTCATCGCATCGCTCTGACGAGCGAAAAAGCGGAAAAAGGCGATTGACAGCGCGGTCGGCTGCCCGCCAATCGAGCATCCGGGAATAAACGAACAACGCATTGGTATTCATACCTTGTGGGGGCTTTAGGCTATTCGCTCAGGCCAGTTACGCACTGTTTTGCCACGTATCGCGTGGCTGAGGTATCTGCTCCCACGTACATCAGTTCCAATTCTTGACCTTAAGGGGGTCCGATGGATCAGGTTCGCTATGATGGAGGAAGTCTATTGCGAAAGACGGCAGCGTGTGTTTCCGCAATGACGCTGGCAACGGCTATGCTTCTGCCAAGCGCAGTGTCGGCGCAGGAACGAGAAGAACGAGGGGAAGGGAGAGTGGTACCGGCAGGGAATGGTCCCGGACCGGCGGCCAACGGATCGGGCCCGGGATGCAACATCATACCGCCCTTGGCTTCCATAGGAACGAAAGTCGACATTTCACAGTTTCCGCCTCCCGACTCCCTCACTGATCCCGAACTGGCGGGGCCGGTGCAACTGTTGAAGTCGGGTAAGTTCGACATACCGATTGAATCGCTCACCGGAGTAAACATTCCCAGCGGCAACCCGAGAGGGACGATCACGCTTCCACTCTTCAAGGGTGCTGTGAAGACGTCGTTCGGTCCAAAGCCGGCGTGGTACGTCATCCTTGACGTCGGCAACCAAGTGGAGGCAGACCGTCTTGGCGTGAACTTTTCCAAAAAGCTGCCGAACGCCGGCAATGCCGCCCGTTCAGCCACGCGGCAAGCCGACGGGACATTTTTGTTCGACTCCGGGATCGTGGACTTCAGCCCAAACCGACTGGTAGCCCCTGGCTCTGAGGACCGACCGTTCCCACCGAGTATCGCTCAACCGGGCTCGGTTGGCGATGCGGACTACAGCCCGCTGGTCAACGTCGACGGCATCATTTACGATGCTCCCGTTGTGGCTGCCGCCGTGGAAGATGGCTTTATTAGCTTTCCAAATGGAAATCCGAACTATGCTCTCGTGCACGATCAGGTGATTGCCATTGATCCGGCGAAGCGAACAGTCACGCTGACCTTGATCAACGGTTACAGCTTTGGCAAGCCGGTGTTTTATATCTCGACCGAATCGAGCGATCCCACCGTATCGGCGATCGAGGGGAACACTTTCGCTCCGCGACTGCGCCGACTCGAAGTCGGCGTCGACGACATCGCCCGCAGCGCCGTAGAGCGCATCTTCATCGCCACGAACGGCGAAACGAAAGGCGGATGCAACAATCCCCAGCGTCAGGGCCTGTCCGCCACGCTTTTGGACGGGCATCGGCCGAACAACACCTTCGGGGGCATTCCCACCACTGCCACGGATTACAGTCCAGTTTGGGACGCCAACCTCTATGAATGGACCGAAGACGCAATTGAGAAGGGCTATCGCGGTCTGCTGACAGAAGAGTTCCGCATTTTAAAACTGGCAAGAGACGGATACATTACGGGGCCCAACGGTGCGCCGTTCGGCAGCGCTGGCCCGGTAATCGTGTGCGGGGTCGCTGCACGGCTTAATTGATCAACTCAGTGACGTGTCGCCCGGCGTCGGCCTGGGACTGCCATTCCAGGCCGCAGCCACCCTCCTGAGGAAAAAGTTTAGTTGGAGCATGGTTTGTTTTTTCGCGCGAAGGTTCAACTCGAAAGCTTCGAGGTGGCGGCGATGCCGCACCTATCCGATCTCTATCGCACCGCTTCGCTGCTGCTGCGCGACCGGCATGAGGCTGAGGACCTGATCCAAGATACATATCTGGAGGCATGGAAGTCGTTTCACCGCTTCGAGCTTGGTACGAACTGCCGGGCGTGGCTCTTCAAAATCATGTTTCATCGTCTGCATCATGTTCGACGAAGGCTGGTAAAGACGTCGCGACTGATGACCATCGAGGGTCCGGATGGTCAAGACGAGCTCGCGGCCGAGCCAGTGGTGCCTCAGGAAATTAGAGATGAGGACGTGTTGAATGCACTGGAGAAGGTTGCCGTAGAATTCAGCGGAATCGTCCTGCTAGCCGATGATCCCACTGGGAACGGTAATGTCCAGATTGAGCCGAGGAAGGAAGCTGCTGCGCCAAGAGTTGGCGGAAGTAGCCCGCTCGTATGGCATCAACCCGCGTACGAAACAGGCTGGTGCAACGGAGACGGCATGAACACCTTGAGTTTTGACGCCAAACGATGTGAGCGGATCCGTCAGCAGCTTGATTCGTATCTTAGCAATGAGCTTCTGGTGGAAACCGCCAGCGAGGTGGTGCGTCATCTGGAGAGCTGTGAAAACTGCTCACGCGATCTGGAATCTCGTATGCGGGTCCGCGACGCGTTGCAGCGAGCATTTGCCAATCGTCCCGTGCCCGACGGCATCCGTGCCGATGTCCTGCACAAGTTGCGCGAGTCTCAGCCTCGATCTTTCGTGCGCGTAGGCGCAAGGAGGTGGGCTCTTGGATTGGCAGCGGTCGCTTTTGTTCTTCTTGGCCTATTCGCGGCGGAATGGTTGAATCTGCGCCGTGGAGAACAGCTAATCGCGAGCATTCTGAAGCTTGGAGTGAACGATCACCTGATTTGCACCATTAAGGGCCACAACTATCCGGAGACCCCCAATCCGCCGGACCAGATCCGGAAAAAGCTCGGCCCTCGGTATGCCCCTCTGCTTCAGGTTGTCCAGGAGCGGCTCCCCGGATTTGAAGTTCTGGAAGGACATCTCTGTTCAATACCAGGCAGCGACCGTAAGTACGTTCACTTCATCACCCGAGGACAGAGCACGATTGTTTCCGTAATTCTCACCGAAAGAAACGGAGCCAGCCTTCCGACCGGGAAAATCCTCGCGAGTGCCGAGTCCGCCGGACTCAACATCTACCAAGATCATCTTAGCGGGATGGAAATAGCGGGATTTCAATCCGCACAATATTTCGCCTTCGTTGTCTCTGATCTGAGTCAACGCCAAATGCTGCAGCTTGCACAGGGGCTCGCTCCAGCATTGAACGAGAAGCTTCATACGACTGCACTTATGCCAACGCCGAATACGAATAATTGGGCTGTTGATAGCGTGAATCGCCCAATCCTGACAGAAACACCCGAGTGCCATGAAAAGAGCCGCTGTGAAGTTCGAGAGCAACGACAAAATGGCTGAAACACGGTTCGACTCAAGACCTCGTCTTCGCTCGATCGCTTTTCTGTTCTTGGCATTCCTGCTAGTTACGTTTCCGATTCTAGCCCAGAACCACGAAATAACTTTGTCGCTCGGCGGGATCCCCAGTCAGTCGCGCAGTTTTAGAGGCCCGGCTGTGGGCTCGACCCAAATTTCCGCCGATGTCAGTTTGGGGGCCAACTACGGCCAGCGTTTTGTGGACGCAGAAGTCGCCGCACTCTATGGCGAAATCGAATTTGTCGCCCTGCCCAACCGAAGCTTGGCCGCCCCAGCGGCAACAGTCCCGCAAAACTACGCTTCACTCTACGTCACTCCCGGAGTGCGGCTGAAGGTCCTTCCGCGTGCTCGCCTGTCGCCATGGGTCGCTGTCGGCGGAGGATATGCCCTCTATGAGCAATCCGCAAAATTGTCGAATGGCCAGAACACAACGAATAAATTTCTGAATCGCGGCGTCTTCGATTTCGGTGGAGGTCTGGATTACAAGCTGTCTCGGTTCCTTGGTTTGCGCGGAGAGGTTCGCGATTTTTTGTCCGGAAATCCAAATCTTAACGTGGCGCTGTCCTCCACTACGCAGCACAATGTGGTGGCCAGCGGGGGCATTAGCGTTCGCTTTTGAGCTCGGAAGTTTTCGAAATGCTACGGCCATTTCTCCTCTTGCTGTTCGGTTCGACAGCTCGCAGGAATCAACGGGATAACGCCAAATCTGGAGCAAAGGTGAAAACTGGCATTGCTGTCCTAATCTCTGTTGGATTGCTTACCCTTGCGAGCGGGCAGGAAAGCCGCCAAACGGGCGACGCTGTTACTCGGCCAATTGGGCTCGAAATCGGCCAACAAGCGCCGGCATTCGCCATGATGGATCAGTTCGGCCACGAGCAGTCCGACAAGACACTGAAGGGTTCAAAAGGGACAGTTCTCCTTTTCTTTCGTTCCGCCGATTGGTGACCTTTTTGCAAAGCGCAGCTCGTGCAGCTGCAAAACGCCAAAGAAAGGTTCGAGAAGCAGGGGCTCTGCCTCGCAGCGATAAGCTACGACAGTCCAGCGATCCTCAGAGATTTCGCGAAGCGGCACAAAATTGAGTTTCCGCTGCTGGCTGATCCCAATTCCCAAGTCATTCGCAGCTTCGATGTCCTTAACGCGGATGCCAAGGGCATGACCAAAGGAATGGCGCACCCCGGCTTTTTCTATGTCGACGAGAGCGGAGCTATTCGCGAGAAGTATTTCGAAGCCCAATATACGAACCGCTTTACCGCCAACAATGTCATTGGGAAGCTTTTCCCTGAACTGACCGAGGAAGTAAGTCACACGGTCGAAGCGCCCCATCTTCGGCTTACTCTTTCACAATCCGATCGAACGGTGGTTCCCGGCAGCCAGATCACATTGATCGCAGACATCGACCTTCCTCCGGATGTTCACGTGTATTCTCCAGGAGTGCGGGGCTACAAGCCGATCCAGCTCATCTTGCAGACCTCCGCGGGGATTGAACCAGCGCCCGTGAGCTACCCGCCACCTAAGACCCTCTACTTGGAGGCGATTAAAGAAGAAGTGCCGGTTTTCGACGGCAACTTCCGAGTCACACAGGATGTCACGGTCGGTGTCTCTAAAGTGAGAGATGGCGCCCGGGCGCTGTTCTCAGCCGGGAAGACAGTCTTGATTGTCGGAGTGCTGCAGTATCAAGCGTGCGATAAGACGATTTGCTATCCACCTGTGTCGGTACCGGTAAAATGGGAGTTGCAGGTTCGACCGCTTGACTTGAAGCGATCTCCCAAGGATATTCAACACAAATAGTTACTGCACTCCCGAATTGGTAGACGAGGCTTTTGAAAGGAGAAGACCGTGACTGACGTCGTTTACGTTTCAAGGTCCCATATCGAACGGCGCGAAGGACCGCTGCGCATCGCGCAACTGCCCGGCGAGTCCAAGCCCGTGATATTCAGCGTGCATGGGGCCATCGCAGAGCATTACAAAATTGACCCAGCGAAACTGAAGGAGTCGCACTCCTCGACTATTGATTACGTCATTTCTGCCACCGCCGGTTGAATGATGGGCACCTTCGGAGGTGCGCTGGAGGCGCGCCACATTGACGCCAGTAATGGCCTATTGACTGCCGACGTAACAGGCGAAGTGGAAGCCGAGGAAGGCGTGCTGGTGATCCGGCGAATCCATGTGGCGATGCGCTTGAAAGCACCAGAACAGGCAAAAGAGACCGTAGAGCGCGTACACAGCAAGTATGCGATGCACTGCCCCCTATACCGCACATTACACAAGACAATCCAGCTCACTTCCTCCATCGAGCTAATGAATACCCGATCGGGGTAGCTTGCAAAGCCACGGAACGGGTGTAGTAGCTTGCAGCAAAGAGGGGCCGCTTAGTCGGGATTTTACCGCAGTTCAACGAGACGGTTAGAGTTTGCTGCTGGGGGATAGTTCGTCGCCCAAGCTTTCAAGACTTTCACCCTTGAGGATGACGGCTCGCCACTCGTCTAAGAACTCGCCACCGAGCGACCTGTAGAACGCTATCGCAGGCTCGTTCCAATCGAGAACCTCCCAACGAATTGCGAAACAGTTCTCCTGTTTCGCAATATGAGCGAGATGTCTGAGCAGATCCCTGCCGATCCCACGCCCGCGAAATAGCGGACGCACGAACATGTCTTCCAATAAAATGCCAGGGCCATCCCAGCTTGAATAAAATCCAAAAAAGAGCGCATACCCGACGGGCTGGCCCTCCCACTCGGCAATTAGCGCACGGAATTTTGGGTTTACACCGAATCCGTCGCGTCGCAGGTCCTCGTCGGTGATAACGACGGAATCGGCCCCTCGTTCAAATTCGGCAAGTTCATAGATGAGCGTTCGCAACAGCGAGACATCTTCAACGACAGCATTACGAATTGAAAGCATGGTCAAATTTCTCCACAAAATCGCTGGCGATGCTGGGGCAAATCATGGATTTGCAGTCGCAATCGGCATGAGTTTCCCGAGGTGCAAATGCCATCGAGGAAGCTTAGTCCCCGCCAATCAGTGTCTCGTCAAGATTCGTGAAAACCTGTTTTGTTTCGAGACGTGGATCCGGTACCCAGCAGTTAGCTTCGAGTCCCGATAGCCACTACCGAAACGAAGGCCTGCGACGCCGTAGGCGGAGTGTTTAGGCCGCAGTGGAGGGAGTGGCCCGCCCGTGGGCATTGCTTCTCGACGTGGAGGAGGCTCTCTTGTTTTTAGATTCCAGCACGCGACCCCATTTGCATAGTTCGTTGATCGTGGGCCGCAGGCGGAGGCCTTCGGCTGTAATTTGATATTCCACACGTACCGGCACCTGGGCATAAACGGTGCGGGTGATAAGTCCCGCACCTTCGAGGGCCCGTAGGTCTAACGTCAGCATACGCTGGGAAATTCCGGGCACGTCCCTCCGCAGGTCGCTGAAGCGTTTCGGCCCATCGAGCAAATAGAAAACGAGGACGGCTCGCCATCGTCCACCAAGGACTCGCATCGCTTCTTCGACGGGACATCCAGAGACGCTCTTTTTCAAGGTTCACCTCGGTATATTATTTGTACCAACATAACAATAATGTGCCTTCTTCACAAGAGGAACCAGCTATGGGATCGTTGCTTGTGGGGCTGCGGACAATCTGGCAAGCCAGCCGAAGGAAGGTAGAAACGTGCAAATGAAAGCGGTCGAACTAACTGGAACCGAGGGCTTTAAAAGTCTCCGATTGGCTAACGTCCCAAAGCCGACGCCGGGGGCGGCAGAGGTCTTGATTGAGGTCAAGGCCGCCGGCCTGAACTATGCGGAGATTGAGCAGACTCGGGGCAAGTACCCGGTGTTCAAGCCATTGCCTTTTGTGATGGGCTTCGAAGCTTCAGGGATAGTTTCTGAAGTGGGCTCCGAAGTAAAGACCTGGAGGGTCGGTGACAGAGTTGCGGCCATCGTTTCAAGCGGCGGATACGCGGAGTATGCAGTGGCCGATGCGAGTGCTGCTTTGGCTATCTCCGACGGAATCTCTTTTGCAGAAGCAACCGCGATTACGATCCAAGGACTCTCAGCGTACGCGCTTCTGAAACTCGCTGCGAAACCGCAACCATCGGAGACCGTGCTTATTCAGGCCGCAGCGGGAGGCGTTGGCCTGTTCCTTGTCCAATTGTCGAAAATTCTCGGAGTGAAGCGGGTGATTGCGCTCGCGAGTACGGAAGAAAAGCTCGCCCTCGTAAAACAATTGGGCGCCGATGTTGCGATCAGTTACGCCAACGGGGACTGGGCGGATCAAGTGAGGGAGGTAACTGGCGGGCAGGGGGCAGATGTCGTTCTCGAGTGCGTCTCCGGTGCGGTCGGAGAGGAGAGTTTCAAGCTGATTGCCCCTTTTGGCCGCGTTGTCGTGTTTGGAGCAAAGAACATGTACGACACGATCTCGCCGGAAAAACTCCAACAGTTAATCCATAAGAATCAATCTCTCATCGGTTTTAATTTTCCATCTTTGCGACCGGCTCAAATTGCTCCGTGTATTTCTGAGCTACTCAATTTAATTTCTCAGGGAAGACTGCGATTGTTTGCGAATAACTCATTCCCACTCGCGGAATTCGAGAAGGCGTTCGAGGCTCTGTCAGGCAGACGTACGATCGGCAAAGTCGTCTTAATTCCTTAGAAGGCGCGAAAAATCGAGGATTGGAATCGCTCGGGCGTCGCTATCCCGGCGACGCACACAATCGCGTGCTCCTTATTCGGTTCGCCAGCGACATGGGCTTCACCCTTGGCGAAATCAAGCTGTTTCTGAACGGATTGCGGGACGCTACACCGGTGGCACAAGATGGAAAAAACTGGCAAAACGTAAAATCAAAGAAGTTGACGCCAGCATTAAACGCACGCGCTGCCTGAAATCGCTTCTTGAACACCTGCTCCAATGCCGGTGCGCCTCACTGCGGGTCTGTGTTCAACGCCTCAGCCTCAGTCCCGATCTTCGCAGCATCGACCAATCTAAGCACTCTTCCGGTATCTCCCAAAGGGCACTTCAGCCAAACAGGCAAGCATTGCGATAGCACACAGAGTGAGGAGGAACGGCCCGGGATGCATCGGCACGACGTTTGCCGCTGCAAGCGCAACGTAAATTGCGGCCGGCACGAAGAGAGGCCAAGTGAAATAGCAATGCAATCTGCCGCAGCGACTCGCGTTCACGAGGCATCCGATGCCCATGACAAGGAGCGCTGGAATCCATAGCCACGGGCGCAGCATCGTCCAGCCCAAGCCGAGAACCAGAGCGACAGTCGGAAGACACCAGAGTAAGATCCCGGTTTTCTGGCCGACTAAATCATTCGCGCAGCAACACTCGGTCAACTTTGTGACCTTGTCTGTTTCCGTACTCATAGAAGCCTTACCTACGTGCAGTACCAATTCAGTTTTTCATCTCTGAATAAATAGTCTCCAAGGCCTTCCGCGCTCCCTCGATGAAGCGCACCACGGGGCGACCCTTGAATTCCGGTTGAGGCGGCGCGTCTGCCCAGATTTGTTCTGGCTTATAAACGGCGATGTAATCCCAGACGACGCTCGGACGATCATGCTCGCCCATCGAATGCGAGAGAACCCGACCTCTGTCCCAGTATTGGGCAACCCGTGGGTCATGAATCCGCCGAAGAGTAATGGTCGATGGTGCGCTCAAGTCCGTTGCTAACACCGGTTCCCAAATTACGAACACGCGAAGATGAGGATCTCTTTGCGCTTCCAGTAACGACTCGAGTGCGGAGGCCCCCCGCACGCAGACCGGTCAAGTCGGCGAAAGGAGCACCAATACGCGAACTTGCGAGTGGCTACTGTTGAATTCATTCTTGAGTTCACCTAGGTTTGCGGAATTTAGATCAGCGAGAGGACGCTGGCCGCTCGGAGCCTGGTGACCGCCGTAGAAGTAGTAAAGTAAGCCGAGAATTCCGAGTGCCACGAGACCGAAAAGAAGACTCCTGCGCTTCATAGGAGCCTCTCCACAAGATCTGCGAATGCTTGCGGAAGCAGAATCGAGATGGCCACAATCAGGGCCGACAGCCACAGAATCACTTGGCTAAGAACGCTTGGTTTGCAATTGCATTGGCTAGCTCGTCTGCTTTGATAAAAGCCAAAAGCAATGAAGACAACGGAAACCCCCAGAAGATATGGGCGAAGCGAGGTGATAAAGGAAGAGAGAAACGCAGCACTACCTGCCGTTCCAGCTGCCAGTACAAACGGAAGCACCGGCAGGCAACAGGTCGCCGCGGCCAGAACACTGCCGACTGCTGACAGCGCAGCGGCAAGCGCCCCTTTCGAAGAAGGTTTCCCGGTCGGGCTAATCGTTTCAGTATTCATGGACGCTCGTTACCCCAATCTCCTTTCTGGCTTAGTCCGTCCTTGGCAGTCCGTGTAACGTCACCCAGGCAGCATTTGCCAGCAGGATTTTTCACTTCGCACGCACAGCGATCCGCCTCGACTTCTTCTGTAATCCGCTCGGCCACGGTTGATTTCCCCGTGCTGCGGATTTCGTCCCAAATGTCCTGACGTGTGAATCCGAAGCAGTAGCAAATTGGAATCGGGTCCGCCGTTTCTTTTGCGCCGACCCGCACGACCAGGTCTTCGCGACGGAATCTCGGTGCTTCTGCGTCAAAGGCGAAATAGACCACGTCACAGTCCGAATCGTGGCAGAAGTAGTACTGCGTGTTTGGCATTTTCAGAGGCAGCTTGCGAACTAGACTCTTTACCGTAAGCATGCCCACACGCTTGGATCGCCCGCCGTTCGCGGGGCAAGCCATAGCGGCCGGTGCAGTACCAGATTTCGCATTTACAGAACAGCAGTCCGACATGCGCATCCCCTCGCCATATCCAGAGTCATCGCAACTACCCCGCAGCCTGCTACTTGCCGGCCTTCTCGGGCTGCGAGGGATAGCCCGCATTCGTCGTGGCTTTAACGAGCGCATCCGTGTTGGTTTTTGCATCGTCGAAGGTCGCCAGAACTTGTTTCTTTTCGAACCGCACTTCTACTTTCGAAACACCCGGAACCTTTTCGAGCGCCTTCTTCACCGTGATCGGGCATGCTTCACAGGTCATGCCGGACACATTCAAGGTTACTGTTTGAGGTAACGCCCAAGCTGGAGCAATCAAAACGAGCGGAGCAATAACGGCAGTCAGCAGGGATTTCATATTCTTCATAACAACTCCTTCTTGATCGAGATTCAGTAAAAGAACTTGGCCACATACGGATATACCAACGCAATGAGAACGAGCGCTGAAACTACCCCGAATAGAATTTTGTAAACGCGGCGTGTTCGCGGCATTGCGCACACTTCACCCGGATCGCACTCTTGGGTGGGCCGAAAGATGCGCCGCCCTGCAAAAAACAGAGCCATGAGAGCACCAGCGATAAAAAGCGGACGATATGGTTCGAGCAGCGTGAGGTTTCCAATCCACGCGCCGCTCAAGCCGAAAGCAACCAAGACCAGAGGCCCCAAGCAGCACGTCGAAGCCAGAGTGGCGGCCAAACCTCCGACAAAAAGCGCTCCAGAGCCGCTTCGGCTGGATTCGCTTTCGCTAATACCAGTCACTTTCGTAATCATGCTGATACCTGACGCAAGCTCGCAAGGAAGGGCATGGCCCAAATCTTCCCAGCAAATTCAAAAGCCTCCGCGACCGGCAATATCATTGCGCCCGGATGGCGGCTCAACCAGGGCGATGCCGCCCCTGGAGAAGAAAAAAACAGCACGTTCCCGCAAAACGCTCCGTGCGAACCCAGAAGCTCCGGTCCGCACTGACCACTGATCCCCGGCGTGCAGCCAGGAGCTACGATAGAGACGACCGCACTGGATGGATTCAGGTTCTGCACCCCATCAGCCACGTTGAGATGCACCCTTGTCCCCGTGCCACCGCAAATAGATTGAACTTCTGCCGGGTGGCCCAGGACGGGCGGTAAGAATAGCGTGTCGATTGCGCACCAAGCGAAGAGTTCTACGTTGTTGACCCGAAGATGATGAATCGTCGGCCGGAGGGATAAGATCATTCCTACAACTGCACCGCTGGCGTCGAGTTCAGCAAAGCCCATTTCGCGAAAATGCAGCACGGCTTGGTTAGCCTGTTCGATAGGAATCTCGCAAGCCTGGCCAATCTGTAGCAAAGAGACGGGCCGACCTTTGGCCAGCATTCGCATGATCCGCACTGCTGCTGCGGCCATGTTCTTAGGGAGGACGTTCGGACTAACAGTCCTAAACAACGAGGCTGTAAATTCCGAAAGCTGCGTATCTGACGCAGGCATCAACTGCCTTCCAGAGGTATTTGATTCCTGCCCATGGAGTCTCTCAAGTCTCATTTGTTACTCTCCGCCTCGCTCTTGTTTGTTTCTCTCAAAATTGGGCAATGAGCGGGGCGCTTGCGCATCTCTTTGTTGCAATTGCGCAGAGCCAAACGCAGTTCGTGCTCTAGCTTCTGAAGGTTGGCAAGTTTCCGCTGTACATCGACCAGTTTTTCTTCCAAGCGGCGGCGTACCGGCGCACACGGCTGCAAGCGATTCCCGCGCAGGCTCAAGAGCCCCCGAATCTCACTGAGTTTGAATCCCAGACCCTGTACGCGGCGGATAAAAGCAAGTGTCTCGACATCGTTTTCGCCGTATCTCCGGAAGCCCCCCTGCGTCCTAGGAGGCCGGGGAAGCAAGCCGTTGCGCTCGTAGAAACGAATCGCGTCAACGCTGAGACCGATCTTCTTCGCGACGATGCCAATCTGCATGGCCTGTCTCCTTTTTAGACGCTACACCCTGGAGTATAGTCCAGAGTCAAGCTCTTCTTCCGGCCGCGTCGCGCATGAGTCCACGACCCTCTTCCCCCATTGTGGCCCGCTCTTGACGCTTTCCGGTCCTTTCGCCGATGTCACTGAGTCCGGCACGCCACCTTTTTCTGCTTCCCATTTTCTTGAGCACTGCTTCAGGCCGATTCCTGCGCCCGGCAGCTTCGCGGCTTCTGCTTTCCCGGTTCCGCCCTAAAGACATGTGACTTGAACCATCGTTTGGCCATTTCAGAAGCATCGGTTGGCCGGAAGAGCAGAGTCGAAAGCATCCCCTCACGGACTGGATCGCAGGACTTTTGATGATTTTGACAGCCCGCACCGCTAGAATCGCACTGCGCGATCTGAAAGGTGTCTCTCATGCGAGTCGCTGTAATCTACGATATTCACGGTAACCTCCCCGCTCTGGAGGCCGTGCTCCAGGAGATTCGCCAGGCAGAAATAGACCAAGTAGTGGTCGGGGGCGATGTGCTTCCGGGTCCGATGCCACGTGAAACGCTCGCGTATTTGCTGGATCTAGAGATCCCTGTCCAATACATCTTTGGCAATGGCGAGGTTGCGGTGTTGGAACAGATGGCAGGCAAGGAACCAGCCGCCGTCCCTGAACCGTATCGGCCCATCATCCGCTGGACGGCAAAGCAGCTTAATCCTGAACACGAGCGGTTGTTATCAGCTTGGCCGAGAACACTTCGCGTCAAAATTGACGGGCTGGGCATGGTGCTGTTTTGCCACGCGACGCCCCGAAACGAGAATGAATACTTCACTCGCTTGACGCCGGAAGAGCCCCTCTTGCAAATCTTTGATGGACTTGATGCGCCACTGGTCGTCTGCGGCCATACGCACATGCAATTTGACCGCATGATTGGGGCGACCCGAGTTGTAAATGCTGGCAGCGTAGGAATGCCGTTTGGGGAACCAGGAGCCGATTGGCTCTTGCTCGGACCCGACGTTCAGCTGCAGCATACGCCTTACGATCTTACCCAGGCTGCTGAGCGCATTCGAGGCACGAATTATCCACAAGCGCTAGATTTTGCGGCACAAAACGTCCTCCAGCCTCCATCAGAGGCAGAAATGCTTGAAGTATTCACACGCGTTGAATTGCGGTAGAAGCGCGTATTCGTTCCTTCTTACCGAGGTCAGCAACGATCCGAACGCCGAGCCCGACCTGAAATCTTCATCGAGCCGAAAAGAGGCCATGGTAGGAGTGCTTTCGCGCAAGGCTATGTGTCGGCCAACCGATGCTTCTGAAATGGCCAAACGATGGTTCAAGTCACAAGACATCGGGTTCCCTCCCAGAATGCAGCCGCTCGCCTTGGGAGCAGCGGCCTCTCGCTTTTGTGTGCCTCAGGAAAATGGGGCACAAAAAGGAGATTCAAAAAATGTCTTACCTATATGTTAAGTGGAATAGCTTTCGGTGCAGTTCGCTCGCCGACGGTTCCGTCATTAGAGCATGGTTTGTCTCCGCTGGCCACTCCGGAACGGAGGCCTGCGACGCCGCAGGCGGCGCGTTTAGGCCGCAGTGGAGAGAGTGGCCAGCGAAGGGTCTTAGGCAACCGTCGTCCCGACGTACCCGTCACCCACCCAGAACGCCAATTGCAAATTCGCTCATCTGATCAACAACTTCCGGAACAGTTTCTGTTGTTTCGTTGTGAGCGCTCCTTACCTTTGGTATAAACGCCATCATAAAAAGGTTCTTCTTCGCGATCGTTGTCTTTTTCGGATGGATGGCAAGTTCGGCCCAATCCCAGGAAACCGACGTCTTCATCGACGTGCGAGGCGATCGTCTACATTTTCACATTCTGAGAGGAAATGGTGTACCAATTTTGTTCGAGGCCGGTGGAGGAGACGACGGAACAGTTTGGACGAATATTGCAAAGCCGGTCGGTGATATTACCGGTGCAACGCTGATCACATATGACCGCGCTGGATTCGGAAGAAGCGAGTTGAATGCCAACGAGCAAGCCATAGACAAACACGGCATACAAAACGGCGTAGAAGAACTGGAAGCGGCTCTCACACAATTGAGTTACAACGGCAATATCATGCTAGTGGCCCATTCGTATGGCGCCTTCTATGCCACGTTATACGCTGCAAGACATCCAACTCTCGTGAAAGCCGCCGTCTTAATCGATGGGAGTTCCGCTTGCTGGTTTACCGACGATTGGATCAAAGATTTCGTAAAAGAACGGCAAAGCGAAAACAAACCAAAAGCCGACGGCTTGGGGAATTATTACCAATCGGCGAACTTGCCGAAAACGGTTGAAATGATGAGAAAAACGATTTTTCCGCCAGAGATTCCAGTGATCGATTTGGTGTCGGAGAATCCGCCCTTTTCGAACAAGGGGGACGTAGCCCGATGGAAGCGTTGTCACCAGCAATTTGCAAATGCTCAAGCCAATCGAGAAGGCCTTACCGCCTATGGGAGCGGCCACTATATCTTTAAAGACAATACACCGCTGGTCGTACATGCCATTATCAAGGCGTATATCAGCATGTTAGACCGACGAGAGGCCGATGAAATCATGCGGCGACACATTGATTACGCCATTGACGCGGCGAACCAAACCAAGCGGCAACAGGTCGCATATCAGCATTCAGAGCTTGACTTGAACTCTTGGGGTTATGCACTCCTCGGGCAAGGAGAAACGACAAAAGCGATCGAGGTATTTAGGTTGAATGCGACTCTCCATCCAGAAAGTGCGGATGTTTTCGCTGCTTTGGCAGAAGCTTACGAGGCCATAGGACAAAAAGAGCTTGCGATCAGTAATTATAAGTATTCGCTGAAATTGAATCCGGGTAACAAAAATGCGGAGGAACATCTCAAAAAACTCTGGTCCCCGAATAATGGAACTGTGCGCTGATCGCCCGTTAGCCACTAAGTCGCCCTGGAACCGCGCGGCTGGCCTCTCGAATCGAGCACCATTTTCGAATCTGCGGTGATCGTGGCACGGCTGACTTTTTCTCTTTCGCTTCACCTGCCCAGATGTCTCGGCTGGGGCCACGCCGATCTTCCTAGTTCAGTAGGCCAGCCTTTTTCTGCCGCTCATTTTTTCTGAGCACTGCTTCAGGCCAATTCCTGCGCCCCGCAGCTTCGCGGCTTCTGCTTTCCCGGTTCCGCCCTAAAGACGGGTTCCCTCCCAGAATGCAGCCGGTCGCCTTGGGAGCAGCGGCCTCTCGCTTTTGTGTGCCTCAGGAAAATGGG
>WNFD01005252.1_pt1 | contig 24320 bp, 25 predicted proteins | sample 5400491 | NCBI WGS metagenome assembly WNFD01 (sample SAMN13153343, study PRJNA577476) | soil metagenome | isolation source: 120 cm saprolite under Douglas fir tree site 2 hole 2 replicate 2 | place: USA:California | collected 2015-04-18
TGAGACTCACCAATTCGGTGCTGACCTACGCGCGCCATGCCCAGACCGGCCGCGTGCATTATTCGCGCATCAGTGCCGACATCTTTTACGAGCAGGTGTTCCCGGAACCCGCCGAAATCCTGGCCAGGATGGCCGCGGCGTCCGATGCCGGCGAGGCGCTCGGCTCGTACAATCCGCCGCATCCGGGCTACCGGGCGCTGCGCGCCAAGCTCGCCGAAGCGCGAACCCGCCGCGGCGACACGGGGCCCGCGCGCATCGGCGCCGGGCCGGTGCTCAAGCCCGGCATGCGGGATTCCCGCGTGTCGTCGCTGCGCCATCGCCTCGGAATCTCGGGCGACGGCAACGAGACCTACGACAAGCCGCTCGCCGAAGCGGTGAAGAAGTTCCAGCGCCAGCACGAGCTCTCCCCGACCGGCAATCTCAATTCCGCGACCATCGAGGCGCTCAACGGGCCGCGGCGCGACCGCGACGCCGATATCATCCTTGCCAATATGGAGCGCTGGCGCTGGCTTCCGCGCGATCTCGGCAAAGCCTACGTGATGGTCAACATTCCGGACTTCACGCTCAAGGTGGTGCGCGACGGCACCACGATCTGGCACACCAAGATCGTCACCGGCAAGCCGGCGATGCCGACGCCGCTGTTGAGCGAGTCGATGAAATTCATCACCATGAATCCGACCTGGAACGTTCCGCCCTCGATCGCGCAGAACGAATATCTGCCGGCGCTGCAGCAGGATCCGATGGCGCTGGCGCGGATCGGGCTCAAGGTCGAATACAATCGCGACGGCACGGTCCACATCTTCCAGCCGCCCGGGGATAAGAACGCGCTCGGACGCATCCGCTTCAATTTCCCCAACAAATTCCTGGTCTATCAGCACGATACCCCGGACAAATATCTGTTCGCGCAAGAAAAGCGCGCCTACAGCCACGGCTGCATGCGGGTGGAGAATCCGCTCAAATATGCCGAGGTTCTGCTGTCGATCGCCCGGCCGCATGACAATTATACGCAAGAGCGGCTCTCCCGGATGATCGGCAGCGCCGAGCAGGACATCAGCTTCCAGACCCAGATTCCGGTGCATCTCACCTATCAGACGGCGTTTGTCGACGAATCCGGCAAGCTCGATATCCGGGAGGACCTCTACGGCCGCGACGCGCGCGTGATCGCCGCGCTCAAGGGCGACGAGCGCCGCTTTGCCGATGTCGCGATCGAACGCCCGCCGACCGGCGCCCGGCAGCAGGCGGTTCGCCTACCGTCGCGGCAGTTCCCGTTCGGCGGGGGCGGGCAGTTTCCGTTCTTCGGCTGGTTCCGCTGAACCCCTTGGCGTCTCTGCAAGAACGCTGTTGATGCCGGCGCCGTCCCCGGCGCAAGGGCACGTTTTTGCCATACTCTGCGGCTACCCAGGAGCGATCGGGGGGACGGGGGACACGCGCTAATTCCGCGTTAACCGGTCCCAATGAAGACTGCGTTAGCCTTTGCCCGCGGTGGGGACGCCGCGGCGATGATTTGTAACGTCTTCGCGGAACAGCGCACGTGCCTCTGGGGATCGCGCGGAAGGCTGGTCTTGTGTCGTGCCCGTGGCGCGTGGGTCAGCGTGCCGGGCTCGCTGCGCTTTTCGTGCTGTTCGGCTCGCAGGGCCTGCAGAGCGTCTTCGCCGAGAGCGACACGCGCTCGCTTTCGCTGCACCACATGCACACCGGCGAGGAGCGCAACGGCCGCTATGACGACGAGGCGCTCAAAAAGCTCGACTGGTTCCTGCGGGATTGGCGCCGCGAGCAGTCGACCCACATGGATCCGCAGCTGCTGGATCTGGTCTGGGAGGTCAGCCACGAGGTCGGCGCCAAGGAACCGGTCCAGGTGGTGTGCGGCTATCGCTCGCCCGAGACCAACGCCATGCTGCGCCACCGCAGTCGCGGCGTCGCCCAATACAGCCAGCATACCGTCGGCCGGGCCATGGATTTTTACATCCCGGGGGTGTCGCTAGAGCAAGTGCGCATCGCCGGGCTGCGGCTGCAGCGCGGCGGGGTGGGATTTTACCCGACCTCCGGCTCGCCGTTCGTTCATGTCGACACCGGCAGCGTGCGGCACTGGCCGCGCATGACCCACGACCAGCTCGTTCGCGTGTTCCCGGACGGCAAGACGGTGCACATCCCGACGGACGGGCGGCCGCTCACCCATTACGCCCAGGCGCTCGCCGAAGTCCGGCGGCACGGCGCAACTCCGTCGGCGACCTTGCTGGCGCAGGCGCATGAGGCAGGCGCAATCAGCGATACCGACGCCCAGGCGGCGGGTGCGGAGAAGCCCAAGCGCGGATTCCTCGCCAAGTTGTTCGGCTTCAGCGCCGACGAAGAGGACGCCGATGCCGCGCGCGAGCAATCCGTCCACGCGCCGGCCGCCGTGGCGCACCCGCGCGCGGTAGAATCCAAGCCGGTTCGCGTCGCCGCCGTCCCGATCCCGCCGAAAGCGCCGCCGCGGCCGGGCCAATTCACGCTTGCCGCGACGACCCAGAATCCGGCCGACGTGATCCGTGCGCGCGGGACCTTCACCGCCGCGCCGGCAGCCGCCGCGGTGACCGCGGTCGCGGAACGCGCCGACGCAAGGGCCGCCGCCCCGCCGGGCGCGTTCAATGAAGGCGGACAAAAGCTGGTCTGGATCGCAGGGCCCGAGGGCCGGCCGGCCCCGCGCCCACCGCAGGAAATCGTCGTCGCCAGCGCCGATCCCGAGCCGACCGCGGGCCTCGGCGCCTCATCCGAGTTCGCCAAGGATCGCGTCCCGGCCGAGATCGCGCTCGCCTATGCGGCAACACCAACGGCGGCGCTCGAGCCCCCGCCGCGCGCCGCCCCGATGGGTGTGTTGGGCGCGCCGGCCCCGGCCGTCGCTCTGGCCGTTGCCGGCCCGGCTCCGGTCGCCGCGTTCCGCGGCGAGAAGATCCACGATCCCTGGCTGCGCGGCGTGGTCATGGCTCCGAGCGTGCAATATTCGATGCACGTCTCGGTGCTCGGTCCGACCGACTACCGCACGCTGCGGCCGCTGTTCGCCAAACCCTCGTTCGCGTTGGCGATGATCTTTTCCGACGATCCGCATTTCGGCATGAATGCCGACGCCTTCGGCGGCGCCGCGGTCGCGTTCCTGCCGACCATCACCTTCGCGTTGCGCACCGCGGGGTTGCGGTAGTTCCAAAAATTTACGGACCGTCGTCCCGACCAAGCGAGCGTTGCGAGCGCGAGCCGGGACCTATGAACACCAGCCGAGAGCTACCGATCCGATCGTGAGCACGGGTTCCGGCTCTCGCGCGTAGCGCTCGGCCGGAACGACGGTGCAGCGATGTCGCGCTACCCCTGGATCATGCCGAGCGCGAGCATGTAGGTCGCCAGAATCGCCTCGTGCTCCTTGCGCTCGTCTGCGTCCTGCTTGCGCAGCTTGACGATCGAGCGCAGCGCCGTGACGTCGAAGCCGTTGGCCTTGGCTTCGGCATAGACGTCGCGCACGTCGTCCGCGATCGTCTTCTTCTCCTCCTCGAGCCGCTCGATGCGCTCGACGAAGGCGCGCAGATGCTCCTTGGCGATCCGGGCCGGGGCGGCGGCGCGGGTTTCGGCGGCGGGCGCGGCATCGGTCATCGATGTTCCTTTTCCGTCGAGCGGACGCGGCCTACTCGCCGCACCGCAACGTTTCGGGAGGAACCGGTCGCCCGTCAAGCCGCGGCAGAAGCCATCCACAGGCTCAATGCTTGTGGCTTCCCGCCTCGAATGCGGCGCGCTGCTGCGGGCTCGCCTCGCGCTGGTATTTCGCCTTCCATTCCTCGTAGGGCATGCCGTAGACGAGTTCGCGGCTCTCGTCCTTGGTCATCGGGACGCCCTCGGCGTCGGCCGCCTCCTTCATCCAATTGGAGAGGCAGTTGCGGCAGAACCCGGCAAGGTTCATCAGATCGAGGTTCTGCACCTCGGTACGCGCTCGCAAGTGCTCGACCAGCCGCCGGAATACGGCGGCTTCGAGGCTGGTGCGGGTGGCATCGTCTGGCCTCATGATCGAAATCCTTCTCGCTTCGGCAAGTCGGGGCTGTGCCCTGGGGTGGAACAGAGGATAGTGGCGCCGGGGCGCGCCCGCCATAGCGCCGCGGCGTCAACAATGGGAACCGCAATGGCCGGGGCCGGCAAGCATCCATGCAGGCGGCGCGGATGAGCAAGACTGTGCGTTCGCGGCGGGAATTTCTCGAAGGCTTGTTCAAGACCGCGATCGCCGCCGCGCATCCGGCAAGCTGCCTGCCGCCGCATCTTCCCGCGCCGACGACCCAAGGCCGGCTGATCGTCCTGGCCGCCGGCAAGGCGGCGGGTTCCATGACCGAAGTGGCGGAACGGCATTATCTCGATGCTCATGGCGTTCCCGAGCGCCGCATTTCTGGGATCGCCGTCACCCGTCATGGTTACGGCCGCCCGACCCGGCTCGTTGCGGTGATCGAGGCGGGCCATCCGGTTCCCGACGCGGCGGGCCTCGCCGGGACCCAGCGGGCGCTCGATCTCGCCGATCGGGCCGGGCGGGACGACCTCGTCCTGGTGCTGCTCTCGGGCGGCGCTTCGGCCAATTGGATCGCGGCCGCGCCGGGCGTCACGCTCGAAGAGAAGCAGGCGGTCACCCGGGCGCTGCTGCGCTCGGGCGCCTCCATCGGCGAGATCAACACGGTGCGCAAGCATCTCTCCCGCATCAAGGGCGGCCGGCTCGCCGCCCGCGCGTATCCGGCGCGCGTCGTCACGCTCGCCGTTTCCGACGTGCCGGGCGACGATCCGGCGGTGATCGGCTCCGGGCCGACCGTGCCGGATCCTTCGACGCTTGCCGACGCGCGTGACATCGTTGCGCGCCATGGTCTCGAGCTGCCGGCTTCGGTCGAGCGCGCCCTCGCCGATCGAGCGAACGAGACGCCGAAGCCGGGCGACCCGGTCTTTGCCGGCACCGAGTTCCGGCTGATCGCGCGGCCTGCCGATGCGTTCCGGGCCGCGGAGGCCGCGGTCCGCGCCGGCGGATACGAGTGCGTGTTTCTCGGCGATCGCCTGGAGGGGGAAGCCCGAAAGATCGCCGCCGATCACGGCCGGCTCGCCCGCGGCATCGCGGCCGCGAGCCGGCGGGCGGTGATCCTGTCGGGCGGCGAGCTCACCGTCACCATTCGGGGCACCGGCCGGGGCGGTCCCAATCAGGAATATGCGCTCGCGCTGGCGCTGGAGATCGCCGGCGCCAATGGCATTGCCGCGCTCGCGGGCGACACCGACGGCACCGACGGCGGTTCCGGCCGTGCCGACGATCCGGCCGGCGCGTACGTCGATGGGACCACCTTGGCGAGGGCGAGGGCGCTCGGCCTCGATCCCGCCGCGTTTCTCGCCAACAACGATTCCACCGCCTTCTTCGCCCGGCTCGGCGATCTCGTCGTCCCCGGGCCGACCTGGACCAACGTCAACGACTTTCGCGCCGTGCTCGTTGACACGCCTTGAGGGCTGGCGCGAAATCCCCGATCAAAGGCGCGTTCATGAATTCGCGGACGGAGCCGTCCCCCTCTCCCCGCTTGCGGGGAGAAATTAGAGCGAGATGACCGCATTGCTGCTGCGCGGAATTGTGTTGGCATTGCCGCTCTGGGCCTATGCGGCCCCCGCCGCCGCCGATTTCCGGCTGTGCAACAACACCGGCAGCCGCGTCGGCATCGCCATCGGCTACAAGGACGGCGACGGCTGGACCACCGAGGGCTGGTGGAATCTTGCGGCGCGAAGCTGCGACACCTTGCTCAAGGGCGCACTGGTGGCCCGGTTCTACTATATCTACGCCATCGACTACGACCGCGGCGGGGAATGGTCCGGCAAGGCATTCATGTGCACGCGCGACAAGGAATTCACCATTCGCGGCATCGAGGACTGCCTGGCCCGCGGGTTCGACCGCGCCGGCTTTTTCGAGGTCGACACCGGCGAGCAGCGCGCCTGGACCGTGCAGCTCACCGAGTCGACCGAGCAGACGCCGCGGCAAGGCGCGATGCCGCAATATGCCCCGATCAATCCGGGTGCCCCGGCCGCCGGGCAGCCGGCGACGCCGTTCACGGCTCCCGGCTCATCGAGGCCTCCCGCGCGATGAGACGCTTGCGCCGGGCCAAGATCGTGGCGACGCTCGGACCCTCCTCGTCCGAACCGGACGTGATCCTGCGCCTGTTCGAGGCGGGCGCCGACGTGTTCCGCATCAACATGAGCCACACGACGCACGACCGCATGCGCGAGCTGGTGCGGCTGATCCGCTCCGTGGAGAAGAAGAGCGAGCGTCCGGTCGGCGTGCTGGTCGACCTGCAGGGGCCCAAGCTGCGCGTCGGCAGCTTCGAGGGCGACGCGGTCATGCTCGAGCGCGGGGCGACCTTCGTGCTCGACGCCGATCCGGCGCCCGGCGACGCCTCGCGCGTGCAGCTGCCGCATCCGGAGATCCTTGCGGCGCTCGAGCCCGGTCACACGCTGCTGCTCGACGACGGCAAGGTACGGCTGACCGTGGTCGAGACCGCGCCCGGGCGCGCGGCGACCCGGGTCGAGGTCGGCGGCAAGCTTTCGAACCGCAAGGGCATCAGCCTCCCCGACACGACGGTGCCGTTCTCGGCCCTGACCGCCAAGGACCGCTCCGATCTCGAAGCGGCGCTCGATGCCGGCATCGACTGGGTCGGGCTCTCGTTCGTGCAGCGGCCGGAGGACGTGGCCGAGGCCAAGAAGATCACCCGCGGCCGCGCCGCCGTGATGGCGAAGATCGAGAAGCCGCAGGCGGTCACCCGGCTCGGCGAGATTCTCGATCTCGTCGACGCGCTGATGGTCGCCCGCGGCGATCTCGGGGTGGAAATGCCGCTCGAGAAGGTGCCCGGCGTGCAGAAGCAGATCACCCGCACGGCGCGGCGCGCCGGCAAGCCGGTGGTGGTGGCCACCCAGATGCTGGAATCGATGATCAGCAATCCGGTGCCGACCCGCGCCGAAGTCTCCGACGTGGCGACCGCGGTGTTCGAGGGCGCCGACGCCATCATGCTCTCGGCGGAATCCGCGGCCGGCAAATATCCGGTCGAATCGGTGGCGATGATGAACCGCATCGCCGAGGAGGTGGAGAGCGATCCGACCTATCGCTCGATCGTGGAGGCGCAGCGCGCCGAGCCGGAGGCGACCGGCTCCGACGCGATCGCGGCCGCCGCGCGGGGCATCGCCGAAACCCTGGTGCTCTCCGCGATCGTGTGCTGGACCAGCTCCGGTTCGACCGCGCTGCGGGTCGCGCGCGAGCGGCCGAAGTCGCCGATCATCGCCATTTCGCCCAACCTATCGACCGGCCGCAAGCTCTCGGTGGTCTGGGGCGTGCATTGCGTCATCGCGCAGGACGCCCGCGATCTCGACGACGTGGTCGATCGCGCCTGCCGCATGGCGGTGCGGGACGGTTTTGCGAAAATCGGCCAACGCATCATCATCGTGGCGGGCATCCCGCTGCGCACGCCCGGCGCGACCAACATGATGCGGATCGCGTTCGTGGGCGACGAGGCGGCCGAGAGCGCGCCCCTGTTCCAGGCCGCGGACGACCGACGACAGAAGACGGGCGTGTGACGCGAGGCTCTCATGGCCGGGCTTGCCTTTGGCTTGTCTTGGCTGGTCCCGGCCATCCACGCCCTTCGATGCCTCGCGGTTCAGATCAATCCCGGACTTGATCCAGGGCCGCGCAAGACGAATTTTGGGCCAAAAAGGGCTCAAAACTGCACGCTGTTCATGAAAACTATTGAGGAAAACCAATCGCTTAAGCCCGTTCAATTCGTCAAATTGCATCTTTAGATTTACATGATTCGTGATTCAACCCATGATAAAAAGCAAGTGCGCTTTTTTGCGGGCCATGCACGGGTGGCGCGAGCTCAGAGATCGCGGCCCTCGACCTTGTCGGTCAAAGCCTTGACGAATTCCGGGATCTTCTGCAGATGCGGATCGATCTCGAGCGCGCGGCGGAATGCCTGGAGCGCGCGTTTGTCCTCGCCCATCTCCTGCAGCATCATGCCGAGCCCGGTCAGCGCCCCGAAATGGCGCGGTTCGCGCGCCAGCGCCTGGGCGATGTCGGCGAGCGCGTGCCCGTAGTCCTTCTTGGTGAAATACATCGTCGCGCGGCGATTCCAGGCCTCGGCGTAGTCCGGCTTGAGGTCGATGATCGCATCGAGCAGTCGGACGGCGAGATCGACGTCCTTCTCCTCGGCCGCCTGCTTCACGCGCGACATCAACAGGTCGGCGGTGTCGCTCCCGGAGGCGAACCACAGCGCCCAAATGCGGTCTTCGACGAGCTTGGCGGTCTCGGCATCGGGCGCGGCTTTCAGCGCCTCGAACAGAAAATCGATGCTCCGGCCGCGGTCGGCCTTTCCTTCGCGCGGCGCCTTGTCCGGCTCCGCCGCACCCGGCGCCGGCGCCTGCGCCTGGGCGCGCTCGACCGGCCCCGCCAGCGGGGCGGCGAGCAGAACCGCAAAGCCAAGCGCCGCGAATCTTGCCGTCATCAGCCGATTGTAGGGCACGGGACCGCTCTCGTAACCGGCAAAATGCTCAAACGCTCGTGAGCGGAGCGCAGTTCCGGCCGCTTCAGCCCTGGCGGGCCTTGTACCTGCGCTGGATCTTGTTGATGACGTAGACGCGGCCCTTGCGCCGCACCAGCCGGTTGTTGCGGTGCCTCGCGCGCAGCGATTTGAGCGAATTGCGGACTTTCATGCCGGGTTCCTTAAGAGCTTTGGCGGGTTGATAGGGTCCGCTCCCCAGCCTGTCAACGCCGGCACTTGGTGAGCGGATTGGGCTAGGAGCGCGCCGCATTCGCCTCCTCCCCTTGGAAAGGGGAGGGATGGGGTGGGGATCGCGACCCCCTCCCGACAGCTGCGCTGTCGACCTCCCCCTTTCAGGGGGAGGTGTTCCGAGCCAGCCGCCAAGCAAATGCGATTATCCTGCAGCGAGCATGTCGTACCCATGCGAACTGGTCAGCCGAATCCTGTATCAAATCCCCAGATACGCTTGGCGCACGCGGTCGTTGGCGAGCAATTCCGGCCCGGTGCCTTCGAGCACGGTGCGCCCGGTCTCCATGACATAGGCGCGGTCGGCGATTTTCAGCGCCGCATGGGCATTCTGCTCGACCAGGAAGATCGTGACGCCCTCGGCCTGCAGTTTCTGCACGGACCGGAAGATCTCGGCGACGAGCAGCGGCGCGAGCCCCATGCTCGGCTCGTCGAGCAGCAGGAGCCGCGGCTTCGACATCAGCGCGCGGGCGATCGGCTGGTCCGCGTGTAGCCGCCCATCACGAGGTTGTCCTCGACGGTCAGCGCCGGGAACATCTGGCGGCCCTCCGGGACCTGGGCGATGCCGAGCCGGACGCGCTTGGCCGCCGAGAGTCTTCGGATGCTCGCGCCCTCGAAGCGGATGTCGCCGCCGCTTGCCGGCCGCACCCCGGAAATGGTGCGCATCAGCGTGGTCTTGCCGGCGCCGTTGGCGCCGACCAGGACCGAGAGCTGGCGCTCCTCGATCTTCATGTCGACCCCGCGCAGCGCCGGGATGCGGCCGTAATGGCTGGTCAGCTTTTCGATCTCGACGAGCGCCATGGCTCGAAATCCCGAAGGCGACGATCCGCCGATCACGGCAGCGCCGGAAGATCCGGTTTGGCAGCCCGCCGGCGCTCGATCAGCCGCAGGTGCAGCGAGGGCACGATGCCTTTCGGCAGGAAGATCATCGCGGTCACCAGGATCACCCCGAACAGGAAATCGTGCCACAGCTCGAAGCCCGACAGCGCCTGCGGCAGGAGTGTGAGCAGCGCCGCGCCGACGGCGGCGCCGAAGGTCGAAGCCATGCCGCCGACCACCACCATCGTCACCAGCTCGACCGAGCGCAGAAAGCCGGCTTCGTCCGGCGTGATGAAGCGCTCGGCGTTGGCGAACAAGGAGCCGCTGAGCGCGGCGATCACCGCGGAGAGCACGAACACGCGCGCCTTGAGCGCGGCGGTGTCGAGCCCCGCGGTTTGCGCGGCGATCTCCGAATCGGCGAGCGCTCGCAAGCCGCGGCCGAACGCGGAGCGCATCAGGTTGAGCGACAAGAAGATCACGATCACCAGCACGGCGGCGACGATCCAGTACCAGGTCTGCGGCCCGCGCAGCTTCCAGGCGAAGATCTGCAGCACCGGCACCGAGATCCCGTCCGGCCCGCCGGTGAATTCGATCTCGCGGTTGATCACGATCGAGACGATGATGCCCAGCCCCAGCGTGGCCATGGCGAGGTAATGGCCGCTCAGCCGCAGGATCGGCCGCGCCACCAGGAAGGCGAGCGCCCCGGCGAGCGCCGCGCCGACCGGAAGCGCGATCAGGCCGTGCACGGAATAGCGCGACGCCAGGATCGCGCTGGAATAGCCGCCGATGGCGAAGAACGCCGCATGGCCGAGGCTGATCTGCCCGGCGTAGCCGATCAAGAGATTGAGCCCGACCGCCACGATGGCGTTGAGCCCCATCTTCATGGCGACGTCGTAATGATAATTATTGTCGAAGCCGATCGGGGCGAGCAGCACGATCACGACGAGCGCGCCGAGCCCGGCGTAGCCGCTGTCGATGAACGCGGCGATTTGTTTGTTGGCGAGAGCGGTTCTCATACGCGGTGCACGGCGCGGCGGCCGAACAGGCCGCTCGGCTTGAGGACGAGCACGGCGAGGATCAACAGGAACGCGACCGCGTCCTTGTAGGCGGAGGAGACATAGCCGGCCGCCATCGCCTCGGTCAGCCCGAGGATGATTCCGCCGGCGAGCGCCCCGGTCGCGGTGCCGAGCCCGCCGAGAATCGCCGCGCAGAAGCCCTTGAGGCCCAGCATGATGCCGACGTCGTAGCGGGTCAGCGTGATCGGCGCGGTGAGCGCGCCGGCGAGCGCGCCGAGCAGCGCGGAGAGCGCAAAGCTCAGGCGCAGGATTTTTTTCACGTCGATGCCCATCAGCTCCGCCGCCAGCCGGTTCTGCGCGGTCGCCAGCATCGCCTTGCCGAGCCGCGTGCGGTTGAAGAAGAAGGCGAGCGCCGCCATCACGACGAGCAGGCTGCCGACCACCCAGAACGCCTGCGGGTTCACCTGCGCGCCGCCGATGTCGACCGGCACGTCGCCCGAGAACGAGGCGAGCCGGTAGAAGTTCTTGCCGAGCAGGATCTCGACCGCGCCGCGGATCGTGATCGAGACCCCGATGGTGATGATGATGAGCGTGACGAGGCTCGAGTGGCGCACCGGCTCGATCGCCAGCCGCTCGACCGCCAGGCCGGCCAGCACCGTGACGGCGATCGCGGCCGGCACGGCCAGCACCAGCGGCATCGTGCCGCCGGCGGAGAGCGCCACCGCCGACATGCCGCCGATCATCACGAACTCGCCTTGCGCGAAATTGATGATGTCGGAGGTGTTGTAGATCATCGAGAAGCCGATGCCGATCAACGCATAGATCGCGCCGACGGTCAGGCCGGAGGCGAGGATCTGCAGGAACTCCGCCATGCGGGCCTCCGCAGCTATCGGCTCGCGCTGAGGACGCGCCCCAGTCTGCTCCCTCCCCCCACCGAACTCGGGTGTTCCCGAGTTCGGCCGATAATGATCGGTCCAAGTCGGAAACATCCGACTTGGACGTGGGGGAGGGATGGGGAGGGGGGTCCTGCAGATGCAAGACATCATGATCAATACAGCAGCTTCCACTTGCCGTTCTCGATCTCGACCATGTGGAACGCCGAGGTGTCGAGGCCCATGTGGTCGGTCGGCGACAGATTGAAGATGCCGTCGGTGCCCACCACCTTCTTCAGGTTCTCGATGGCGTCGCGCACCTTGGCCTTGTCGGTCGAGCCGATCTGCTTGACGGCGGTGACGTAGAGCAGCACCGCGTCGTAGGCGTGGCCGCCGAAGGTCGAGATCGGTTGGTGGTAGGCCGCCTCGTATTCCTTGCGGTAGTCGAGCCCGACCTGCTTCTGCGGATCGCTGTCGGCGAGCTGCTCGGCGATCAGCACCGCGGCGGCGGGTATGCGCACGCCGTTGGCGGCGGCGCCGGCGCCGTCGATGTACTCCTGCGAGGCGACCGCGTGACTGAAATAGAGCGGGATCTTCGACATGCCGAGCTGCTGGTAGTTGCGCGTCGTGATGGCGGTGGGCGCCTGCGAGCCGCAGTCGAGCACGGCCTGGATGTCGGCATGCGAGCGCAGATTGGTGAGCTGCGGCGTCATGTCGGTGTCGGTCTGGGCGTAGGTCTGGTCGTCGACGATACTGATGCCGTATTTCGGCGCCAGATTCTTCGCCTCCTTGCGGCAGGATTCGTCGAAGCCGACCGAGCCGGCGATGATCCCGATCTTGCTGAAGCCGCGCTTCTGCATGTCGATGTAGTCCTTTTCCACCGCCATGCGGTCGGTGTGCGGGGTCTTGAACACCCATTTCTTGACCGGCTCGATGATCACCGCCGCGCCGCCCAGCGAGATGAAGGGGATCTCGGCGTCCTGCGCGATCGGCACCACCGCCATGGTCTCGCCGGTGAGCGAGCCGCCGATCAGCACGTCGACCTTGTCGTTGTCGATCAGCTTGCGCGCGAAGGAGACCGCCTGCTTGGGATCGGACCCGGTGTCATAAAGCGTGAGCTGGAGCTGACGGCCGAGCGCGCCGCCGCCGCGGTTTGCCCGCTCGATCTCGAGCTTGAGGGTCTTCGCCTCGGGATCCCCCAGGAACGACCCGGGCCCGCTGGCGGACACGAAACCGCCGATCCGGATCGGCTCGGCCGCGCTCGCGGGCCGGGAAAAGCATGACCCCGTCGCAATGAGAAGCGCGGCCGTCAGGATCGTCGATCCAGCTGAGACTTTCATCGCTTCCTCCCTCTCTCGTTGCGGCCGGCTCTTCATGGGCCGGTCGTGTTTCATTCCGATCCTCGCCAAGTGTCCGCGCGGCCCATGCGGGTCTCGGGTCAGCCCAGCCGCATCGCGATCCGGCGCAGCGCGGCAACGAACTGCGCCTTTCCGGCGCCGAGGATCCGGTCGAGCTCGCGGTCGTGGGCGAGGGCGTGCCTCCTAAGCTCCCGCAGCAGCATCCTCCCGCCGCCGGTCAGATAAAGGGCGTGCACCCGGCGATCCTTGGGCGCACGCCGGCGCTCGACGAGACCGCGCCGCTCGAGGTCATCGAGCGCGGCCGTCAAGGTCGACTTGTCGCGCCCGCTCGCCCGGCTCAGCGCCGTTTGCGTCAGGCCGGGATTTTGGTCGATCAAGAGCAAAATGGCAAAGCGGCGGGGCTTGAGATCGCGCGCGCCGACCCGCTGGGCAAAGGCGCGGAACGAGGCTTCCTGCGCCAGCCGCAGATGGAACCCGACCATGTCGGCGAGCGGGCCCAGCGCCGGGGGGTCCCGCGAACCCTCGGTCCCGTTCCGCCGGGCAACATTGGACGATGGCCTGACCATTCGCGCGGCCCCTCCCCTGCGGCAAGGTTGCGACAAGTTTTCAGCCTTTGCAAGATCGTTCGATCCCAAATAGTATGGAGTCAAACTAAATGGGCCGCGCGCCCGGCGCGCCTGCGATGCGGGCCGGCGGCACCGCCGCGTCGCTTTCGGGAGGCACGACGTTGGAACGTGCGTTCAGCCGCGAGGTCGACTCTCTCAAGCTCGGCGCCGGCGAGATTTTCCGCGGCGAGGGCATCGTCGCGGTCACCAAGGCGCTGCTGCAGTCCGGCGTGAGCTACGTCGGCGGCTACCAGGGGGCGCCGGTCTCGCATCTGCTCGACGTCCTCGTCCAGGCCGAGGACGTGCTCGAGGACCTCGGCGTGCATCTGGAAACCTGCACCAACGAGGCCGCCGCGGCGGCGATGCTGGGCGCCTCCATCAATTATCCGCTGCGCGGCGCCGTCACCTGGAAATCCATCGTCGGAACCAATGTGGCGGCGGACGCGCTGTCGAATCTGGCTTCGCCGGGCGTCATGGGCGGGGCGATGATCATCATCGGTGAGGATTACGGCGAAGGCGCCAGCGTCATCCAGGAACGCTCCTACGCGTTCGCCATGAAGTCGGGGATCTGGCTGCTCGATCCCCGCCCCGACCTGCCGACGATCGTCGCGTGCGTCGAGCACGGCTTCGAGCTCTCCGAGGCCACCCATGCTCCGGTCATGCTGGAGCTGCGCATCCGTGCCTGCCACGTCACCGGCGAGTTCGAAGCGAAGGACAATCGCCGGGCGGTCTATTCCGGCCTCAACCGCATCGCCGGTCCGCCGCCGTTCCGATACGGCCGGCTGGCGCACCCGCCGGTCACCTTCGCGCAGGAACGCTGCAAGGTCGAGGAGCGCTTGCCGGCCGCGCAGACCTTCATCCGCGAGCGCAGACTCAACGAATTCCTGGACGGAGATCTGACCGATATCGGCATCGTCGTGCTCGGCGGCCTTGCGCACAACGTGCTCCGCGCGCTGGAGCGGCTCGGCCTCGCCGACATTTTCGGCGCGAGCCGCGTTCCCATCCACGTGCTCAATGTCGCCTATCCGCTCGTGCCGGACGAGGTGAGAGGATTCTGTCTCGGCAAGCGCGCGGTGCTCGTGGTCGAGGAGGGCTATCCGGATTACATCGAGCAGGCGATCCAGGTCGAGCTGCGGCGCGCCGCCATCCAGACGAGCGTGTACGGCAAGGGATGTCTGCCGAAGGCCGGCGAGTACACGTCGGCGGTCCTGCTCGACGGGCTTGCCGGGTTTTTCTCCGCAGCGCGTCCATCCGGCCTCGACGTCGATGCGATTGCCGAGCGGGCGCGCGCCATGCAGGCCCAGAAGGAAAGTGCCGCCGCGGCGCTCGGCGAATTGCCGGCGCGGCCGCCGACCTTCTGCACCGGCTGTCCCGAGCGGCCGGTGTTCAGCGCCATCAAGCTGATGGAGCGCGAGATCGGCAAGACCCACATCAGCGCCGACATCGGCTGCCACTCGTTTGCGACCTTCGCGCCGTTCAGCCTCGGCAATTCGATCCTCGGCTACGGCATGAGTCTCGCGAGCGCCGCCGCGGTCGGGCCCAATCTCGAGCGCCGGCCGATCGCGATCATGGGCGACGGCGGTTTTTGGCACAACGGCGTCATCACCGGCGTGGCCGGCCATCTCTTCAATGCCGGCGACGGCGTGCTCATCATCATGCAGAACGGCTATACGTCGGCCACCGGCCAGCAAGCCATGCCGTCGAGCGCCGCGAGCCGGACCGGGTCGCGGCCCGGCATGGACATCGAGAAGACGCTGCGCTCGCTCGGGGTGAAATGGCTGCGCAAGGTCCGCGCCTACGGCGTCGCCGACATGCTGGCCACGCTCAAGGAGGCGATGCGCACCGCCGAGCGCGGGCTCAAAGTCATCATCGCCGACGGCGAATGCCAGCTCGCGCGCCAGCGGCGGCTGCGGACCGAGCAGGCGGGAAAGCTCGCGCGCGGCGAGAGGCTGGTGCGGGCGCGCTACGGCGTCGACGACGAGATCTGCACCGGCGACCATTCCTGCATCCGGCTCTCGGGATGTCCTTCGCTCACCGTCAAGCCGAACCCCGATCCGCTGCGCACCGATCCGGTGGCGACCGTGATCGAAAGCTGCGTCGGCTGCGGGTTGTGCGGCGAGGTCGCGCACGCGGCGGTGCTGTGTCCCTCGTTCTACCGCGTCGAGATCATCCGCAATCCGAATTTCTTCGATCGCCTGCTGTTCGCCTGGCGCAACCGCGTCATCGGCTGGCTCGGCGGGCGCATTGCCGAGGCGGGCGGATGAGTCCGCGGCCGATCAATCTGCTCATTGCCGCGCTCGGCGGCGAGGGCGGCGGCGTGCTCACCGGCTGGGTGATTGCCGCGGCGGCGCGTCACGGGCTGCCGGCGCAAAGCACGTCGATTCCCGGCGTCGCGCAACGCACCGGCGCCACCACCTATTACGTCGAGATCCTGCCGGTCCCGGCCGCCGAGCTCGGCGGCCGGCGGCCGGTGTTCGCGCTGCATCCCGGCATCGGCGACGTCGACCTGTTGCTCGCCAGCGAGCTCCTGGAGGCGGGCCGCGCCGTCGGTGCCGGCTTTGTTTCCCCGGATCGCACCTTCGTCATCGCCTCGACCCATCGTTTCCTCGTGATGGAGGAGAAGATGGCGATGGGCGACGGGCGCCTCGACGGCGCGCATCTGGTGCATGCGATCGAGCGCCACGCCAAGCAGAGCCGGCTGTTCGACATGGCGAAATTGGCGAACCAAAGCGGCTCGATGGTCAACGCGGTCATGCTCGGCGCGATCGCCGGCTCGGGGGTCTTGCCGATTCCGCCGGAGCTGTTCGAGGCGGCGATCCGCCAGGACGGCAAGGCGGTCGAAGCGAATTTGCGCGGCTTCGGCGCCGGTCTCGCGGCGGTGCGCCGGCGCGTTCCGGCGCGGCCGGCTGCCGACGAGCAAGACCGCGCGGCCAGTGCCGTGGATGCCGTGCTGGCGAAGGCGGCCGCCGAGCTTCCGGATGCCGCGCGTGAAATCGTGCTCGAAGGCATCCGGCGGCTGATCAAATATCAGGATGTGGGCTATGCGCAGCTCTATCTGCGCCGGCTCGCAAACATCCGGGAAGCCGATGCGCGCACCGGTGCCGGCGGCAAGCTGCTGCGCGAGGCGGCGCGGCACCTTGCGCTGCGCATGTCGTTCGAGGACGTGATCCGGGTCGCGCAGGCAAAGCTCGACCCGGCGCGGTTCGCGCGCATCGCCAAGGACATGCACGTCGGCCCGGGAGAACCGTTCGCGGTCGTCGAATTCCTCAAGCCGGGAATCGACGAGCTCGCCTCGGTGCTGCCGCCGCGCCTGGCGGGCGCGATGCTTTGGTTGAGCCGGCGTTTTCCCCGGCTCGGCCGGCTGCACTGGGGCATGGCGGTGCGCAGCACTTCGATCACCGGCTATCTGCAATTTCGGCTGCTGCGCGCTCTCAAGCGCTGGCGGCCGAGGACGCATCGCTTCCGCGCGGAACAGCACGCGATCGAGGCTTGGCTCGCCGGCATCGCCGCCGCGGCGGAAATTTCCGCGGATCTCGCCATCGAGGTCGCCGAATGCGCCCGGCTGATCAAGGGCTACGGCGACACCCATAAGCGCGGCAGCGCCAATTATTTTGCGATCGACACCCGCATCATCCGCCCGGCGCTTGCCGGCCGCATGCCGGCGGCGCGGGCGATCGATGCCGTCGCAAGCGCGCGCACGGCGGCGCTCGCCGATGCCGAAGGCGAGAATCTCGCGCGCTGCCTCGCCGAGATCGAGGCGGGGACGCCGGCCGCGCCGGGCTGAGAATGCATCGCCCGCCGACGCGGCGGGCGATGCATTGTTCGCGTCGAATGTGATCTGGCGATGAAATCACTTGACCGCGTCGGCCCCGGCCTTGGCCACCTGGGCGTCCTGCGGGGACAGCGCCCCCGAAGCGCCGATGGCGCCGACGATCTTGCCGTCTACCACGATCGGGATGCCGCCTTCCGCCATGATGACGCCGCCGTAGCTCAGCGCACCCACGCCAGCGACATTGGCAAGTCTATCCTCGAAAACTTTGCTCGGTCGGCGGAAGTCGAGCGCCGTCTGCGCCTTGCCTTGGGCAATCCGGATCGAGCCGTACTGGGTATTGTCCATCCGGTGCAGCATCACGAGATGCCCGCTGCTGTCGAGGATCGCGATCACCTCCGCCCAGTTGTTCTTCATCGCCTCGGCTTCGGCGGCCGCCATCGCCTTCTTGGCGCCCTCGAGCGAGATCGGGGCGCCGTAGGGCAGCGGAGGCGGCGGCGCCGGGGCCGCGGGCGCGGCCGGCGCGGCGGGTTGCTGCGCGAATGCCGGAATCGCGGCCAACAGGCCGATTGCGGACGCAGCCACGATGGCTTTCAGGGTAACCATGGTTCCTCCCGTTGTTTGATCGTGCGCGTGTCTAATGCACGCCGGATCATCATAGATCGGAACGGGAGGCCCCGGGACAGGCTCGCGCGCAGAAGTGATCCCGGCCGGTCTATGCCGAGGGCTCCTGCCCGGCGCGTGCCAAGAGCGCCCGGGCGCGGGCGACGACCGGCTCGTCGACCATCTTGCCATCACTTTGCGATCCCAAGCATCGCCTTGGCTTTTTGCAGGCCCTCCTGCTGCGGCGTGAACATGCGTCCGCCGATGACGCCGCCGTCGACCACGATGTCCTCGCCGTTGACGAAGCTCGCGCGGTCGGAGGCGAGCCAGGCGACGCACTGGGCGATATCGTCGGGCACGCCGGCGCGCGGGATCGGCTGCATGCCGGCGTAGGCGACCTTGATCTTATCGGCCTGCGCGTCGGCCTTGCTGGCGTCCTTCATGCCCAGCGCCTTGGCCAGAATTCCGGTGGCGATCGCGCCGGGAGACACCGAATTGACCCGCACGCCGGATTCCCCGAGCTCCATCGCCACGCATCGGGTCAGGTGCACCACCGCCGCCTTGGCGGCGCTGTAGATCATCGAGCTCGAATAGCCGGCCAAATGCGCGGCGATCGAGCCGTTGTTGATGATCGCGCCGGAGCGCTGCCGTTTCATGATCGGCGCGGCGTGCTTCATGCCGAGCATGACCGAGCGCACGAGCAGCGCCATGGCCTGGTCGAAGCCGTCGACCGGGACGCCCTCGATGCCGCCGGTCGGCGCCGCGCCGCCGGCGTTGTTGAACAGCGCGTCGAGTTTCCCGTGGCGGTCGAGCACGTGGCGGATCAGGCGCTCCCAGTCGGCCTCCTGCGTGGCATCCGCGGGAAAAAAGCTCGCGTTGGCGCCGAGCCGCTTTGCGATCGCCTCGCCCTCAAGCTTGCGCCGGCCGGTGAAGAAAACGCGCGCGCCCTCCTCGACGAACAGTTCCGCGGTGCGCCCGCCGATGCCGCTGGTTGCTCCGGTGATGATCGCGATTTTCCCGTCGAGCATGCCCATGGTTCGCTCCTCCCTTGTCTCATGTGAATTTGCTTCCCGCGCGATGCGCGAACGCGATCGGCGGAGCCGATGCCGGCGCGGTGCGCAGGTTGGACTCTCGCGATGGATAATAGCCGGGATCGATGGTGGGCGCGGCTGGGATCGAACCAGCGACCCTATCGACCGCGCAAACGAGTTGGACGTGGGCGTCGCTCGATAAGGCCCGATACGAATCAGCATCCGCGACAAATACTGTTTATCTTCTTGTTCAACTCCCTCTCCCAATCCTGCTGGTTGCGATCATTGTCTTTCTTGCCTGGGGGCGGGGTTCGATTGGGTGCCGGTCCCAATGGCGTTTCCTTTTCACCGATGGCAAAGGCCCTTTTGCTTCCCGGCGCTTCAAGAGGCGGCTTGAAGTCGGACTGCGTCGAAACCGAGGTTCGGGATATCGGCACACCGCTGAACCAGACAAGTGCCCACGCACCGCAAGCCACGAAGAGGGCGCCCGCAGTTCCAAGGACCAGGAATTGCACTACCTTCATGCGGCTTCTCGGGCGGTTGCTGTGCGGGTCACTGGTTACTCAGTCACCGTCGATAATATGCGATGCGTTTCGGTCTGCACAAATTGAAAAACATCACTGTCCGGCATATTTAGCGATCTCGACGAGATTGCCATCCGGATCGCGACAGTAGATCGAGGTCATAGGTCCAAGTGCGCCGGTTCTCTGCACGGGCCCCTCGGTGACGGCAGTCCCCGTCGCCCGCAGATGATTCAGCACGTCTGCAGGGGCGGCGGTGGTAATGAAGCAAAGATCGAGGGACCCTGGCGTGTCTACCGCACCAGTCGGCCAATTTGAGGCTCCTGTTGGCCTCAGATTGATCTTCTGATTCCCGAATTTCAGGGCTATGCGCCGATCCGGTCCGAACTCCTCTCGGTCCATGCCCAACACGTGCTGATACCAGACCGCCATCGTGTCGAGATCCCTGCAATTCAGGACGACATGGTCAATTCGGTTTATCGAGAAAGGCATGGTTCTCTCCAACAGAACGCCACGCGAACATTCTGCCCAAGCATTGACCCCTCTGACCAGGAGGAATCGTCGATTTTCAGAGTCTTTAGATGGTGGGCGCGGCTGGGATCGAACCAGCGACCCCTACGATGTCAACGTAGTGCTCTCCCGCTGAGCTACGCGCCCGCACGCCGAGGGGCAAAGCCCCTTATATCGGCTGCGACCGGCGAGGCAAGAACCCTCTCCCCTTGCGGAAGCATCCTTCGTAGCCCGGATGGAGCGCAGCGTAATCCGGGGCAGCCGCTCCCGCATTTCGCTTCGCTCAGTCGAAACCCGGATGTTTCCGGGTTCGACCGGTCCATGATCGGCGCAAGTCGGAAACATCCGACTTGCGATGCGGGCTACGTAGCCCTCACGCCGCCAGCATCTTCTGCACCTCGTTGACGAGGTCGCGCAGGTGGAACGGCTTGGACAGCACCTTGGCTTCCTTGGGCGCCTGCGAATCCGGATTGAGCGCGACCGCGGCGAAGCCGGTGATGAACATGATCTTCATGTCGGGGTCGAGCTCGGAGGCGCGGCGGGCGAGCTCGATGCCGTCCATCTCCGGCATGACGATGTCGGTCAACAGCAGCTGGAACGGTTCCTCGCGCAGCCGCCGGTACGCCGCAAGTCCGTTGTCGTAGTCGGTGACCTCGAAGCCGGCGCTCTGCAGCGCCTTGACCAGGAACCGGCGCATGTCGTTGTCGTCTTCGGCAAGCAGGATCTTCGGCATCGGCGGCTCACGGACCCAATGGCGCAAGAGGGACTCATCCCATAAGCCGCCGCGGGGGTAAATATCGGGTGAACCGTTCGGGCCCGCTTGGCAGAAACCGCTCCGCCGTGGACAATGCCCGCCCGCGTCCCAGGGAGTCGGGCTCGGAACCGTGCGCGCCAGAAAGGTCTTTTAGGACGATGAGCGATCCAGTCGTGGCCGAGCTCGACCCGCCGTTCGAAATCCTCGAACCGCAAGCGACCGCCGCGCCCTTCGTGTTCAATTCCCCGCACAGCGGCCGGGTCTACCCGCGCGCGTTCCTGGCGACCGCGCGGCTCGATCTCGCCACGCTGCGCCGTTCCGAGGATTCCTTCGTCGACGAGCTCGTCTGCGGGGTGGTCGGCCGCGGCCAGCCGCTGGTGCGCGTGCATTTCCCGCGCTGCTATGTCGACGTCAACCGCGAGCCTTACGAGCTCGATCCGCGCATGTTCGAGGGGCGGCTGCCCTCCTTCGCCAATACCCGTTCGATGCGGGTTGCGGGCGGGCTCGGCACCGTGGCGCGGGTGGTCGGCGATTCCCAGGAAATCTACGACCAGCGGCTTCCCGTCGATGACGCGCTGCGGCGGATCGAATGCCTGTACAAGCCTTATCACCGGGCGTTGCGAAAATTGCTCGCCGACGTCCACCACGAGTTCGGGGCCGCGGCGCTGATCGACTGCCATTCCATGCCCTCGACCGGCGGCGCCAAGGAGGAACGCCCGCGCGCCGATATCGTGCTCGGCGATCGCTACGGAACGAGCTGCGTCGCCGCCGTCTCCGAGACGATCGAATCCACCTTGCGGGAGCTCGGTTATCTGGTCAGCCGCAACAAGCCCTACGCGGGCGGCTTCATCACCGAGCACTACGGCAACCCGGCCGCGGGCCTGCATTCGATTCAGCTGGAGATCAACCGCGCGCTCTACATGGACGAGCGCCGTTACGAGCGCTCGGCGAATTTCCCGCAGGTCGCCGCCGACATGGTGATCCTGGCCGATCGCTTGGCGGCCTTGCCGCTGGAGGAGCTGCGGCCCTATCGGGCCGCTGCCGAGTGACGGCGGTCGCGCACCCTGTCTACCGCATAGCAGCATCCCGATTGGCGCATGGCCGATCGGCGGGGGCTTGCGGTCCTGGTCCGAGCTTCGGCCCGCCGGGCGCGCCCGGATCGGCTGACGGGGGAAAACATCGGCAAAAAAAGGGCCGCTCGCGGGTGCAAGCGGCCCAAGTCTAGGGAGGAAACGCCCAAGGAGGGCGGCGGGAACGCGACAACAATCGCGATACCGCGCTGCAGCAATATGCCCCCGCGCCGCACAAAAGGCAAGTCCCGATTCGGCCTGCCCTTCGAAGGAGCCGCTCCGTGGCGAAATGGACACATTCCGACCTCGAGGCTGCGCGCCGGCCCCATCGCGGTTGCCGATCGTACGCGGCTTCGTTAGTGCGAGAGGGTCCAGGAAAACATTCCATGACGGCAGTCGATTTCGGAAGCTTCGTCGAGGAGCTGGCGGCGAAATCCGGCGAAGTGATCCTGCCGTTCTTCCGCACCTCGCTGAGCATCGACAACAAGGGCACGGTCGGCCGCTTCGATCCGGTCACGGCGGCGGATCGCGCCGCCGAGGCCGCGATGCGCGCGCTCATTCACCAGGCGTTTCCCGAGCACGGCATCATCGGCGAGGAATACGGCAGCGAGCATCCCGATGCCGAATACGTCTGGGTGCTCGATCCGATCGACGGCACCAAATCCTTCATCTGCGGCATGCCGGCGTGGGGAACGCTGATCGGGCTGACGCGATTCGGCAAACCGGTGTTCGGCACGATGCACCAGCCGTTCCTGGGCGAGAGCTTCACGGGAGACGGCGAGGCGGCGCACTATCGCGGCCCGGCCGGGGACCGCCAGCTCTGCGTGCGTTCCTGCGCCGCGCTGGACGAGGCGGTGCTGTTCACCACGAGCCCGCTGTTGATGTCGGAGGAGGATCGCGGCGCGTTCCGCCGCGTCGAGCAGCGCGTCCGGCTGTCGCGCTATGGCGGCGATTGCTACGCCTATTGCATGCTGGCGGCCGGTCATATCGATCTCGTCATCGAGACCGAGCTCAAGCCGCACGATATCGTCCCGCTGGTTCCGATCATCGCCGGCGCCGGCGGCGTGCTCACCGCCTGGGACGGCGGGCCTGCCTTGTCCGGCGGCCGCATCCTCGCCGCGGGCGACCGCAGGGTGCACGCCGCCGCGTTGAAACTGCTTCAGGTTGTGGGATAGGCTGAGCACAGCGAAGCCCACGAAATCCATCACAACGGAATCGGTGGGCCGCGCTTCGCTTGACCCACCCTACGACTGTCCTCCGTCATCCGAACAACGGCGTCCCCGGCACGAAGGCGTCGAACGCCGCCCAGAACTGCGTGCGGTGGCGGTCCTGCTCCATCAGGATCTCGTGGCGCGCTCCGGCGATCACCAGATGCGAGCCCACGCGCAGCCGGGTCGCGAACTTCCCGGTGAGCGGCGTCGACACGACCTCGTCCTGACCCGCGGCCACGATCAGGATCGGCTGGCGGATGCGCTCGGGATATTGCGGCTCGCCGAACTCGCGCATGGTCCGGTACGCGGCGTCGACCCAGGCGACCGTCGGCGAGCCCAGCCCCAGCATCGGCTCGGCATCGACGATCGCCGCGGTGCGCGCGTAGCGCACGGGATCGGAGCTGAGCACATTGCCGACGAACGGCAGCGAGGCCACCGCGATCGACCCGCCGCCCGGCACATAGGAGCGGCCGAACCCAACGAGCCGCAGGGTTCGGGCGGTGACGGCGGCAAAGCTCGCGCCGGCGCGTCCGGCAAGCCCGATCATCGGGGCACACAGCACGACGCGGTCGAACCAGCGGCGGCCCTTCTGGGCGGCTCGGATCAGCATCGCGCACCCCATCGAGTGACCGAGCGCGAACAGCGGCGGCGGGCAATCCGGCAGCACGATCTCCCGCACGAAAGTCTCCAGATCGATGTCGTATTCGGCGAAGCCGCCGACGTGGCCCTTGCGTGGATCGGGCAGCGCCCGCTCGGAGAGCCCCTGGCCGCGCCAGTCGATCATGGCCACGGCGAAACCGCGCGCGCGGGCCTCGGAAACCACTTCGAAATATTTCTCGATGAACTCCGCCCGGCCCGGCAGCACCAGCAGCGTGCCTTTGCGGCTCTGGGGCGGAGCCCAGCGCGCGAAGCGCAGCGCGACGCCGTCGGGGGTCTTGAGGACCCCCGTGACCGCGCCCTCCGGGACGGGGTTCGCGGGGGTGGAGATGAGTGTCATCGGGCTGCTGGGCTGAGGTGGGAAGCCGGCCCTTATAGCAGTCCGGCCCGCGGGCTCAATGCGCGGAGCCTCGCACAGGCTCGTCCCCTTGCAGCGGAAAATACCGGTACCCACATAATGTCCGTGCAGGCTCTTCGGCTGCACGAAACGGTCCGACCCGAAAGGTGGACCCCCGCATGTCGCTCAACCAAGGAGGTCATGCCATGCGAACATTCGATCTTGCTCCCCTCTATCGTTCGACCGTCGGTTTCGACCGGCTGTTTTCCCTGCTCGACCAGGTCGCAGGCGTCGACGGCGCGCCCAGCTATCCGCCCTACAATATCGAGCGCACCGGCGAGAACGCCTATCGCATCACGCTCGCGGTCGCCGGCTTCACCGAAGCCGACCTCTCGATCGAG
>WNFD01010587.1_pt1 | contig 24318 bp, 23 predicted proteins | sample 5400491 | NCBI WGS metagenome assembly WNFD01 (sample SAMN13153343, study PRJNA577476) | soil metagenome | isolation source: 120 cm saprolite under Douglas fir tree site 2 hole 2 replicate 2 | place: USA:California | collected 2015-04-18
TAGCGGAGCGGCTTGACGACCACGTCGTAGTCGCATTTCGGAAGACCGGCAAGAGCCCGGCGCGCCTCGGCGGTGGTCATCTCCGCCAGCTCGCTATAGATCATGTCCGGGTCGCCGCCTATTCTTTCGGCTCGAGCTTGATCGAAACCGAGTTGATGCAGTAGCGCAGCCCGGTGGGGTCAGGGCCGTCGTCGAAGACGTGGCCAAGGTGGCCGCCGCACTCCGAGCAGGTGACCTCCCTCCGCACCATGAAGTGGCTGCTGTCGACATGCTCCTCGACCGCGGCGGGTGACGCTGGCTCGTAGAAGCTGGGCCAGCCGCAGTGGGCGTCGAACTTGGTCTCCGAAACGAATAGCTCTGTTCCGCAACCGGCGCATCGGTACAAGCCCGGCGTGCGCGTGTCCCAGTACTCGCCTGTGAACGGCCGCTCGGTGCCCTTTTCCCGCAGCACCTGGTACTGCTCCGGGGTCAGGTCCCGCCTCCATTCCGCCTCGCTCTTCTTGACTTTCTGGCTCATCTGGCTCCTCTATACCCGTTCCGGGGGTCCCCCAGTCTAAGACCGGGACGCCTGCCGGACGGCGATCAAACGGGCCACATCGACGGGCGAAACGATGCCGACGAGCTGTCCCTGGTCGAAGACCAGGACGCGGTTCTCGATCGCGGCCCCAATTCGCTCGATCAGGCTGGAAAGGGGCTCGTCCGGGCGGGTGGTGGGGACGTCCGAGATGGGCCGGGCGACGCTGGCCAGCCGGCCGTCGGCGGCCTCCCGGCCGAGCTTGACCAGGTCCCCCAGGCGCACCACGCCGGTAAGGGCGCCTGACGGATCGTGGAGCGGGTAGGTCGTGAAGGGGTGGTTCGGCGCGACCGACTCCAGGAACTGCCCGATGGTCAGCCAGTCGGGAATGGTGACGACCGGCGAGCTCATGGCGGCAGACACGGACACCGAGCGAAGGGCCGCCTTCAGCAGTCCGCCGGCCTCCTCCTGCGAGCCCGCGCTCAGCAGGAACCAGCCGATGAAAGCGAGCCAGATGCCGTTCACCACGCTGACGGTGAACGTCAGGACGATGCCCAGGCCGATCATCACGTAGGCGAGCACGCGTCCGATGCGGACCGCGCTGTGCACGCCGCGCTGGCGCGTGCCCTGGCGCCACCAGAACAGCGAGCTGAGCAGGCGACCCCCGTCAAGCGGGAACGCCGGCACCAGGTTGAACAGCGCCAGCGCGACGTTGACGTAGGCGAGCCACGCGAACAGGTCCGACACCAGCGGTGAGGCCCCGGTGGCGACCATCAACCCCAGCGCAAGACCTGCGATCACGAAACTCGTCAGGGGCCCGACCGCGGCGATGAGCGCCTCCGCGCCGGCGCTCGGCGGATCGCCCTCCAGGCGAGAGACGCCGCCGAACAGCCACAGCGAGATGCCGGCTACCCTCACGCCGTAACGCTTGGCGACGAGGGCATGCGCGAGCTCGTGGGCAAGCAGGCATGCGTAGAAGGCCACGCCGCCCACCGCGCCGACGACCCAGTAGGTCAGCGCGCCCTGGTTCGAAACGTCCCCGGGCAGCAAGTCGGTGGCGAGCGTCCACACGATGAGCGCGTAGATGAAGACCAGGCTCCAGTTGAGTCCGACGTCGATGCCTAAGATCTTTCCGAGCCGGATGGTCGGAGCCATGCTGGGAGCATAGGCGGAGCGAGGAGGTTCGATGGCGATTCCAAAAGCCACGCGGCCGTTCATGCCGGGGTACGGCCTGCTGCCCGAGAACGAGGGCACCGGGCTGCTGCCGTGGAGCTGGGCGGTGACACGGCTGATGAACTCGCGGAATTACTGGCTGGCGACCGTCTGGCCGCAGCGCCGCCCGCACGTCATGCCCGTATGGGGCATGTGGCAGGAGGACGCGTTCTGGTTCAGCAGCAGCAAGGGTTCACGCAAGTCGCGCAACCTGGTCGCCAACACGCGCTGCGTGGTGACCACCGAGGACGCGCACAACCCGGTGGTGGTCGAGGGCGTGGCGAGAGTCGTCGACGACGGCGAGACCCTGGCGAAGATCCTGGCCTGGGAAAACGCCAAGTACGAGACCGACTACTCGATCGACGTGCTCGACCCCGCGATGAACTCGTGCTTCCGCGTCGATCCGGTGTGGGCGTTCGGCATCGCGCACGACGACTTCACGGGCTCGCCGACCCGCTGGGAATTTTGAGCGCGGACTCACACGACCCGGGCTTCGAGCCGGTCTTGAAGCTGGCCGAGCCAGTGCTCGACGCGGCCGCGCATCCCGTCCGCATCGCGGGAGGTGGGGAGGTCCGCACCGGCACGGCGTCGTGGACCGACCCGACGATGGTCGCGAAGGGAGTCTTCTATCCCGAGGGCGCGACCACAGCGGAGGAACGGCTGCGCTACTACGCGACGCGTTTCCCGGTCGTCGAGGTCGACGCGACGTACTACGCGCTGCCGCGCGAGCAGCAGTCAAAGCTCTGGGTCGAGCGGACGCCGAGGGATTTCGTCATGGACGTGAAGGCGCACGCGCTCATGACAGGCCAGCCCAGCGAGGTCAAGCGCCTGCCGAAGGAGATCCGGGAGGCGCTGCCCGAAAAGCTGAAGGAGAAGGCGCGCATCTACGGCAAGGACCTTCCGGCTGAGCTCTACGACGAGGTGTGGAACACGTTCAAGCAGGGCGTGGAACCGCTGCGCGCCGCGGGCCGGCTCGGCGCGATCTTCCTGCAGTTTCCGCGCTGGGTCTTTCCGTCCAGCGAGGCGCGCGACCGGATCGTCGACGCGAAGTCACGCCTTGGCGACATGCAGCTGACGGTCGAGTTCCGCCACGGGTCGTGGTTCAACGAGAAGAACGCGGAGCGCACGCTGCGCTTCCTGACCGCTGCGCTTCCTGACCGATCACAGGATTCCGTACGTCGTGGTCGACGAGCCGCAGGGTTTCAAGAGCTCTGTGCCGCCGGTCGCCGCGGTTACGTCCCCGGAGCTGGCGGTGTTCCGGTTTCACGGCCGTCGCGCGGATCTCTGGGAGAAGCCGAACATCCCGCCGAACGAGCGCTTTCGCTACCTGTACGACGAGGACGAGCTGGCGGACTGGGCGCCGCGGATAGCCGAGGCCGCGCGCAGCGCCAAGCATGTGCACGCCTTGATGAGCTGAAGCAGTACCAGGCCTAAGTTCCTCCCCACCACAGGGGGGAGGTCAGGAGGGGGCTTAGGTCCCCTCCCCACGGAGTGGGGAGGCCAGGAGGGGGTGTTAGATCCCAGCTGACCTCGGCATGACGCGGGAATGACGGTGTCGCGACGGCGAGGCGAACAACCGCCCTGCTGCAATTCCTCGCGATGGCTCGTGTGCTCGCCGTCGACGACCATGAGCTGAACCTCGAGCTGCTGGCGGCCTACCTGAGCGGCACTGAGTGCGAGCTCGTGCTGGCGCACGACGGTTTCCAGGCGCTCGATGCGATCGCCGCCGGCCGCCCCGACCTGGTCCTGCTGGACGTGGTGATGCCTGGCATGGACGGGTTCGAGGTCTGCCGGCGCATCAAGTCCGACCCTGCGAACCGCCTCCTGCCGGTGGTGCTGGTGACCTCACTCAACACTGTCGAGGACCGCGTCCGCGCCCTGCAGCTGGGCGCCGACGACTTCCTCGCCAAACCGATAGACAGGAACGAGCTGATGGCGCGGGTGGTGACGCTGATCAAGACGAAGGAGGTCTACGACAAGCTCGACGATGCGGAGCACGTGATGGCGGCGTTCGCCAAGATCGTCGAGGCCAAAGACGGCGGCACGGAGGCTCATGTGGAGCGGGTGGCGCGCGGTGCGCGGGCACTGGGCGAGGCGGCGGGGCTTTCGGAGATGTCGCTCGACGCGATCTACTTTGGCGGGATCGTGCACGACATCGGCAAGATCGGGGTGGCGGACTCGGTGCTGCTGAAGCCGGGTCCGCTCAGCGGCCGGGAGGTAGAGCTCGTGCGCCGGCACGTCTCGACCGGCGTCGAGATCGCGAGTCAGCTCAGATCGGCGTGCAATGTCGTTCCGATCATCAAGCACCACCACGAGCGTTTCGACGGGACGGGCTACCCCGACGGTCTCGCCGGCGCGGACATCCCGCAGGCCGCCATGATCGTTTCGATCTGCGACGCGTATGACGCGATGACGAGTGACCGGCCGTACCGCCGCGCCATGTCGTCCGCAGAAGCGATCGCGGAGCTGCGGCGTGGGTCGGGCATGCAGTGGGACCCGGAGCTGGTCGGCCTCTTCCTTTCACGCGTGATGAAGGAGCCGCCAGACGCGGACCTCAGCCCGCTGAGCCTCGCCGCTCCAGCAGGTAGCCATAACCGGGGTGGGCGATGATATGACCTCCCGTATCCGGGTAGTCCCCGAGCTTCACTCGCAAGCGCCGGACGAGAAGGTCCACGCGCTCGGTCCCGATGTCGGCGTCGATGCCGTAGACCTCGCTGAGGATCTGGTCGCGCGAGACGGCGACCCCTGCATTGCGAGCGAGGTACTCGAAGAGGCGGTACTCCAGCGGACCGAGCTTGACGGACCGCCCGCTCACGCTGACCCCCCGGGCGAGGGTGTCGACCTCCACCTCGCCGAATCGCATCTTCCGCTCAACCGCTTGCGCGGGCAACGCGCCGAACGCGCTGCGCAGGCGGGTGGTCTTTCGCAGCTGCGCGTCCAGCCGGGCGATGAGCTCGCCTTCACGCACGGGCTTGGCGACGTAGTCGTCGGCGCCTGCGTCGAGGCCGCGGGCCATGCTCGTCTCGTCGTTGCGCCCGCTGACGAAGATGACGGTCAGCTCCGGATCCTGCGCCCGCAGTTCGCGGCACACCTCGGTGCCGGGGGCGTCGGGCAACACCCAGTCGAGCAGCACCGCCACGGGCCGGTAACGGTGATAGGCGGCGCGCGCCGCCGCGGCGCTGCCGGCGGCGACCGCAGCGAAGCCCTCGCGCTCCACGATCGCGGACATCAGCTCGGCCAGCTCGGGCGAGTCCTCGACGATGAGGACGACGCCGCGCTCAGCGACCACGAGCTGACACTCTGGTTCGCGATCGATTCGCCCGAGGTGTGGCGCCGCGGGCCGCGAATCCTTCCAGGGCCTGGTCGACGATCGACTCCGCGTCGGAACGGGAAGGGAGCGGGGCGGAGAAGAGGAGTGGCATGACGATGGAGCCCATCAGCATGTCGACCAGGCGCGCCGGGTCTGTGTCCGGCCTGAGCTCCCCCGACGCGATCGCGGCCCGAATCCGCGTCTCCAGCGGCTGCCGGTAGTCGAGGAAGCTGGCCTGCACTTTTGTCGACAGACCCGGATCCGTGACCACCGGAAAGAGCAAGTAATGGAACAACCTGCCGCCGAAGATCTTGATCCGCTGACGCACGAAGGCGACCAGGTCCGTCCGGATCGAACCCGTGTCGGGGATGGGGGCCGGCTCCGCCTGCCGGCGGACGACGTCGACGCCGACGTCGGCCTTGGTTCGCCAGCGCCGGTAGATCGCGGGGGTGCCGACGCCGGCCCGCCGCGCGATCTCGCTCAGGCTCGCGCTGTGGTAGCCGCGCTCCAGGAAAACCTCCAGGGCAGCGTCGAGCAGGGCGCCGTCGACCCTCGGGCTGCGGGGCCGGCCCGCCCGGGCCGCAACCTTCTTTTCGTTAATCAATACCGATTAATCCTTTGCTTGATGCAATCTGCTGGCGGGTGATCGTCGTTGGGGGATGACATTGCAATATAGTGTGCTACGTAATATAATACACGCGGAACAGCGGGGTGGGAGCCACGGCGGGAAAGCGCACGATCGGGCCTGAGCTGCATCCCGCTGCGATGGCCGCACTGCACGACGTGGCCGTGGCCGCGGGCGGGGTCAGCGATCCAGACCGGCTCGCCAACCTCGTCGTGGAACGGGCGCGCCAGATCGCGGGCGGCGAGGGCGCCGTCCTGCGCTGGTACGAGCCGGCGACCAGGTCGTTCCGGCTGCTCGCCACCGTGGGCACTGGCGAGGACATGGAAGCGCTGATCGCGGCCAACGCCCCGACGGCGATAAGCGGCGCGTTCAAGAGCGGCCACCCAATCGTCTTGAACGATTACAAGACCTCGGGCAAGACCACGCCGTGGGGGCGCTTGCACAACATCGCGGCGCAGGTCGCCGTGCCGCTGCTCGTGGACGGGCGGCCGGTGGGCACGCTGGCCGTGCTCAGCTACGCCGACCACCAGTACCACAGCGCGGACGCGCTGTTCCTGTCACTGCTGGCGGCGATCGTCACGCCGGCGCTCGAGAGCGCACGGCTCGCATCCGAGGTCAAGCGGCAGGCACGCAGCGTGGCCCAGATTTACGAGGCACTGCCCGTGATGGTCGTTGTTTACGGGCGCGACGGCCGAGCCATCCAGCACAACAGCGCGGCCGAGTCGGCGCTCGGTGCCGAGCGACTGAACGGCGTGCGCGAGCGTGCGATACCGCTGGTCCGGGAGGACGGAAGCCCTATCCCCGCCGACGAGCGGCCGTTTGCGCGCGCGCTGAAGACCAAAGCCCCGGTGCGTGGAACGATCGTCGGCTACGGCATCACCGCGCGCCTCTGGGCGTACGTCGACGCCGTACCGGTGCTCGATGAGAAGGGCGAGGTCGAGGTGGTGGTGACCAGCTCCATCGACATCACGCGACTGAAAGCCGCCGAGGACCAGCAGCGTCAGGACGCCGAGCGGCTGCGCGCGCTCATCGAGCTGCAGACGCAGCTCGGCACGCTCGACCTCGACGCGAACCAGGCCATGCGCGTGGTCGCGGAACGTGCGCTCGAGCTGACCGGCGGACCGGGCGTGGCGGTGCAGATGATCGAAGGCGACGAGGTCGTCATCGCCGCATGCGCAGGCTTCGGCGTCGAGCTCGTGGGCAAGCGCTTGCCGCGTGAGGGTAATCCCGTGAACGGATGCGCCCAGGACGGCACGCCGCAGTCCACATCCGACGTGCTGATCGATCCGCGCTGCGGCCGCGAGATATTCGAGACCGCGGGCATTCGCTCGCTGCTGATGGCGCCGATCCGTCACGAGGGCGCGGTCATCGGTGGCCTGCAGCTGCAGTCGCCGCGGCGCGGCGATTTTCCCGAAGGCACGCCGGCCACCCTCGAGCTGCTTGCCGGATTTGCGGGCGAAGCGATCGGACGGGCCCGTGCCGCCGCTGCCCTCCGCGAGAGCGAGCAGCTCTTCAGCGGCGCCTTCCAGGCGTCCGGTGTGGCCATGGCTATGACGGACATGACCGGCGTGATCGTGCGCGTCAACCCGGCCTACAGCGAGCTATTGGGTTATTCGGAGGACGAGGTTGTCGGTGTCGACGCGCGGTCTCTGGTCGTCGCCGAGGACCTGGGCCCGACAGTGGCAACGCTTTCGCGGCTCACCGGTGCGCCCGATTCCACCGTCATCACCGCCAGGCTCCGGACCATCCACAAGGACGGCCACCACATCTGGGCCCGGGTCACGACGTCCTATATCCGCAAAGAAGGCGTGCCTCCCTACATCCTTTCGCACGTAGTCGACCTGACCGAAGAGCGCAAAGCCGAGGCGATCCTCCGCTCGGAGCAGCAGCGGCTCAACGAGATCATCGAGGCCCAGCGAGACATCGCAGCGGCTGAGCACGACCTGCAGGGAATGCTCAGCGCGCTGGCCGAGCGCGTGGTGCGCCTGGTCGGCGATTGCGGCGTGGCCGTGATGCTGCCCGACGGTGATGCGCTTGTCGTACGCGCCATTGCCGGCATGAACGATCTCGAGGTGGGCTTCCGGGTGCCGATCACCGGGAGCCTGGCCGGTGCTTGCTACCGCAGCGGACGCACCCAGCGGTCATCTGACGTCCAGAACGATCCGCGCGCCCATCGCGAGACCGCGCGCCAGGGCAGGTTCGGAGCCGCGATCTCGACGCCGCTCACGAACGACGGCGAGGTGATCGGAGTGGTGCAGCTGATGTCCAAGCGGCCGAACGCCTTCGACGAGACGGATGCGCGCACGCTCGACATGGTCGCGGCGTTCACAGCGGCTGCATTCGAGCGGGCGCGCACCACACGACGCATCAAGGCGAGCGAGCAGCGCACGCGCGCCGTGATGGAGTCAGCGCCCGATCCCATCGTGGTCTTCGACGTCGACGGCAACGTCGTGGACTTCAACCCCGCGGCCGAGCGCGCCTTTCAGCGCAAGCGTGACGATGTTATCGGCCGTTCGGCCACGATTCTGCTCGCGCCCAAGCATCTCGATTCTTTCAAACGCTGGTCCCGCGCGGGCCGCGAGGCCAACAGCGCGGAATACGCGGGCAAGCTCTTCGAGTCGACAGGCATGCGCTCCGACGGCACGGAGTTCCCGATCGAAGTCGCCGTCACGGACCTGACTGAGGAAGCGCGCCTGGTCGCATGCTTCTTACGCGACCTCACGATGCGCGACCGGCTCAAGGAGAGCCGTGAGCGGCTCGAGGCGGTCGTGTCCAGCGCGCACGTCATCCTCCTCGCCGCCGACACCAGGGGCGTGATCACCCTGGCACAGGGCAGCGGGCTCTCCGTCCTGGACGTCACACCGGACCAGATGGTCGGAAGGGACATCGCCGAGGTCCTCGAGGGGCGGCCCGAAGCGGTCGAGTACCTCGCGCGCACCCTGGCAGGTGAGGCCGTGACCGGGCTGATCCATCTTGTCGATCCAGACCGGTACCTGGAAGGAGTCCTGAGCCCGATCCGCGATGCGGAGGGTGCCGTCACCGGCGTCTCGGTCATCCTGACCGACGTCACCGACCGCATGCTGCAGGCGGCCCGCCAGGCTTCGCTTCTGGCGGCGCTCAGCGATGTAGGTGAGGGACTCGTCACGACGCAGGACGGGCGCTACGTGAGCTCAAATGAGGCCTATCTCGAGATGACCGGCTACACGGACACGGAGCTGCGGGCACTGCCTTCTCTGTTCGATCTCGTGCCGGTGGCCGAGCGTGAGGAGATTCAACGCTCGCTCACGGCCCGGGTCAAGTCGGGCGAGCCCGTGATACACGTCGACTCGGCCCTCGTCACGAAGGACGGTCGCAGGCGCGACATCGAAGCATCCATCATCCGCGTCACGGAGGATGGACTCGCTCGCCTCGTCACGATCGTTCGCGACGTGACCGACCAGCGCCGCGCCCAGGAGGCGCAGCGCGACAGCGAAGCCAAGTCACGCCTGATGGCGATGATGAATCACGAGGTGCGGACGCCTCTGAACTCCATCCTTGGATTCGCGCAGCTGCTCACCGATCCACGAGTCGGCGAGCTGACCGAGAAGCAGCGACGTTACGTCGGCAACATCAAGGTGGCGGGCGACCACCTGCTGCAGCTCGCCACCGACTCGCTGGATATGGCCAAGCTCGACGCGGGACGCGCGGGCATGGTGCTCAGCGTCGTGCCTGTTGACACGGTGGTGGCGCAGGCGGTCGAGCAGGTGCGGCCGATGGCGATCGCCCAGGGCCTGACCTTGAACCAGGAACCGTCGCCTGGCATCGAGGTGCACGCCGACGTGCGGCACCTCACGCAGGTGCTTCTCAACCTGCTCTCGAACGCCATCCGGCATACGCACGCCGGCGAAGTCACGGTGTCGGCGCGCCGCGATGGTGAGTCGGTGGCGATCTCGGTCTCGGACACCGGCGACGGCATCTCGCGCGAGGACCTCGCGCGCATCTTCGAAGAGTTCTTTCAGGGCGGCAACCATGCGCCCGGCGGGATCGGCCTCGGCCTGTCCATCAGCAAGCGGCTGGCGCACCTGATGGGCGGGTCGATCTCGGTCGAGAGCGAGCTCGGCAGGGGCAGCACCTTCACGGTGCGCCTCGGCGTCGCCCGCTAAGGAATTCCCGGCGACTGATCGCGCTCGCCGGTCGATTTACCATCACGCCAGATGAGGGGCCTCTTGCTGTGGTGCGCGACCAACCCCTGGCTGGCCGCACACGTGCCGCAATGGGGCTTCGTCCGCCGCGCGGTGCGTCGCTTCATGCCGGGCGAGGAGTTTCAGGACGCGCTGAAGGTCGCGGTCGAGTGGAAGCCGCGAAAGATCGGCGCGCTGTTCACCCAGCTTGGCGAGAACATGACACGCGCGGCTGAGGCCATGGTCGATCCGATCATCTCTGTCAAGCCGACCCATGTCGGCCTCGACATCGACGCCGAGGCCGCGCTGGCCAACCTGCAGCGGCTCGCCGCCGCCGCCGAGAAGGCCGGCGGCTGGCTCTGGATCGACATGGAGGGCAGCGCCTACACCGACGCGACGCTCGACCTCTACACCGCGGTGCGCAAGAAGCATCAGCACGTCGGGCTCGCCATGCAGGCGTACCTCTACCGCACCGCAGCCGACGTGGCGCGGCTGGTCGAGCTGAAGCCCGCCATCCGCCTGGTCAAGGGCGCGTACGCGGAGCCTGCTGATCGCGCGTTTCCGGCCAAGCGGGACGTTGACGCCAACTACCTCGCGCTGTGCACGTTCATGCTGCCGGAGCTGAAGCGAGACCGCCTGCGCCTCGTGCTCGGCACGCACGACGTGCCGCTCATCCGGCGCATCACGAGCTTTGGGGAGGCGCTCGGGATCGAGCGCGAGAAGATCGAGGTCAACATGCTTTACGGCATCCAGGGCGGCGCGCTCGAACAGCTGGCCAAGGAAGGCCACACCGCCAGGCAGCTGATCGCCTATGGACCGGCCTGGTACGGCTGGTACATCAGGCGCCTGGCCGAACGCCCCGCGAATGTCCTGTTCGTCGCCCGCCAGATGTTCGGCTAAGAAGCTTTTTCCCCCGCGGTGGAGCGGAAGCCCGGATTCATTCCGGGCGTCACCATGCAGCTGCTACCGCACCTAGCCTTCTCGTCGCCAGCGTTGGGGGGTTCCGCGGGGGGATCCTGATCCCCCCGCGCCTAAAGAAGTTCCCTTGGTGGAGCGGAAGCCCGGATTCATTCCGGGCGTCACCATGCAGCTGCTACCGCATCTAGCGTTCTCGTCGCCAGCGTAGGGGGGTTCCGCGGGGGGATCCTGATCCCCCCGCGCCTAAAGGAGAGCCGGCGAAATGCCGGCTCCCCTTGAACGCTGGGTGGGTTGGGCTATGGGACCGTCGGGACCTGGCCGGCGTTCTCCTGCGCCTCCCGAGCGGCGCTCTCGCCTGCCTCGTGCGTCGCGTTCTCGTTGGGGACGAACTTGCCCGCGGCCGGCGCCGGCGAGGCCGCCGCCGCCAGCGCGGCGTTCGAGTTGCTTGCGGCAGACGCGCTGATCGTGGTCGCCGCGTAGAGGACCGCCCCTCCAACCGCTCCTACTGCGAGTGAGCCCGCGGCCACCGCCGCGAGCACTCCTTTCCTGATGCCGTTCATGTCGATGTCTCTCTCCTTATATGTGTGTCGGCCTCGTGACCGCGAGGAGGAGATTGACGACGGAGGCTCAGCGAGGCCTGCGAGAAGGCTGTGAGTTCGCCCAGGGATCCAGAGCCTGCCCCCAGCCTCCTCTCAGCAAACTCCCAGGAAACACGAGCACGATCATGTCGTGAACCAGAAGCCTGTCCAGAACGCGAGCGCAAGGGTGCTGGTCGTGGACGACGAGCCGAACATCACCGAGCTCGTCTCGATGGCGCTTCGCTACGAGGGCTTCTCGGTGAAGACGGCAGCCACCGGCCGGGCCGCACTCACGGCGGTCAGCCAGTTCTCGCCCGCCCTCGTGATCCTCGACGTGATGCTGCCGGACATCGACGGCCTCGAGGTGCTGCGGCGGCTGAACAGCGCCGGGCATCGCGTGCCCATCATCTTTCTGACCGCGCGCGACGCCACGGAGGACAAGGTGCACGGCCTCACGGTCGGCGGCGACGACTACGTCACCAAGCCGTTCAGCATCGAAGAGCTCGTCGCCCGGGTGCGCGTCGTTCTCCGGCGCCACGGCGCGGCAGGGCAGGAGAGCGGGCGCCTGCAGCTCGCAGACCTGGAACTGGACGACGAGGCGCATGAGGTCAGGCGCGCCGGCCGCGTCATCGATCTCACGACCACCGAGTACCGCCTCCTTCGCTACCTGCTGATCAACGCGGGACGCGTGCTGACGCGCAGTCAGATCCTCGACCACGTGTGGCACTACGACTTCGGCGGGGATGCGAGCGTGCTCGAGACATACATCAGCTACCTGCGCCGGAAGATCGACCGCCAGGGCCCACCGCTCGTGCAAACGGTGCGCGGCGTCGGTTACGTCCTCCGCGCGCCGCGAGGATAAGCAATGACTCGCTCTCTGAGCGGGCGCTTGCTTATCGGGATCGTCTCGCTGGTCGTGCTCGGGCTGCTCATCGCCGATGTGGCGACGTACACCGCGCTGCAGAGCTTCGTGACCAATCGCGTCGACGCGCAGCTCTCGACCGGACACAACGCCGCCATCACCGGCCTCGGCGGTCCCTCTCAGGGCAACGGACCTCCGCCTGGCACCGGACTGCCGGCGGACACCGTCATCGAGCTGGTCGCTGCCGACGGCACGGTCCTCGAGGCCAAACGGTTGGTTCCGTTTGGCGCGACCTCAAACTCGACGGCCGAACCCGTGCTGCCGAAGCCGCTGCCCAGCGCCACCGAGGGGAACCCCGCGGTGCTGACGTTGGCAGGTGTCAACGGTGTCGCCCACTACCGCGCGTCCATCTGGCCCGAGGATCTCTTCCGCGGCGAGTACGTGGTGCTGGCGATCCCGCTCACGGACGTGGAATGGACTCTTCGCCAGCTGCTGCAGCTCGAGGTCATCATCAGCCTCGGCGTGGTGGCCGCGACGGCGGTGCTCGCGCTGATCATCATTCGGATCGGCCTACGGCCGCTGCGGCGCATGGCCGGCGTCGCGCAGGACATCGCTGCGGGCGACCTCACCCGCAGGGTCGAGCCTGCGACCGAGGACACAGAGATCGGCCGCCTCGGGATCGCGCTGAACGGAATGCTCAGCCAGATCGAGGCCGCGTTCGGCGAGCGCACGCGTTCCGAGCAGCGGCTTCGCCGCTTCATCGCCGACGCGTCACACGAGCTGCGCACGCCGCTCACCTCCGTCCGCGGCTACGCGGAGATGCTGAGGCGCGGCGCGCAGGAGTCGCCGGAGGACGCATCGATCGCCCGGCGGCGCATCGAAGAGGAGTCGAAGCGGATGTCGTTGATGGTTGACGACATGCTGGTGCTGGCCCGTCTCGGCCAGGGACGGCCGCTGGAGCAAGATCCGGTGGACCTGCAGTCGATCGCGCGCGACGCGGTCGCCGATGCGCACGCCGTCGCACCGCAGCGATTCATCACCCTCGACGCATCTGCGCCCGTCGTGGTCACCGGCGACGATACCCGCCTGCGACAGGCGGTGGGCAACCTGATCCGCAACGCGCTGGTGCACACGCCGCCTGAGAGCTCGATCGAGGTGGCGCTGGAAACTCACGACGGCGTGGCGACGATGTCGGTCGTCGACCATGGGCCGGGCCTAAAGCCGGACGACGCCGGCCGCGTCTTCGAGCCCTTCTACCGCGCCGACCCCAGCCGCAGCCGCGACAGCGGCGGCGCCGGTCTCGGCCTGTCTATCGTGGCCGCGGTCGTGGACGCGCATGGCGGTAGCGTCAAGGTCAGCGAAACACCCGGTGGCGGCGCGACCTTCGAGGTCGAGCTGCCGATCTCGAAGGAATAAGAAAAGGCCGGCGGCACGTCGCCGCCGACCATTTCAGCCGTAAGTCGATTACCTACTCGCTGCTCGCCCTCTTGAAGTCAGGCTCCTCGAGATCTTCGTCCGCAACAGAACCCTTTGTTGGCTCCGCGGCGTGCATCTCGGCCTTGTGCTTGTCGAGCTGCGCCTCGGTGTCGAACTCTTCGTCACAAACGTCGCACTTCACCACAGCGTCCTCCTTTGGGTTGGCATTTCCATGAGGCGCCAAACCCTTGCGTGGCCGGCGCCTCAAATAAGCAACGTATTGGAAGCGCCGACTACCGAGGCCCTGGATCGACCCGGTACCGTGTTTCGCGGAAGCGTTGAGAGATCGGGTGAGATGAAGAGCTACCGAATTCGGCCTGGCCGTGTATTCACGCTGAGATAGACGCGACCAGACCTGCAACGGACTCGCGGCGGCTTTACACAGGCCTTCTCGGCCTGCTTGCGTGCGCTCTCTTGCTCGGAGGCGAGGCGCCCCCCGCGCCGCCGTCGCCCGCACCGCTGGTCGGATTCAGCTACAGCCCGATCATCTCCACATACCTGAATCGCGATCCGGCCGCCGACCTCTCCACGCTTCTCACCAAGACGAACCCGGACCTGGTGCGACTGCCGGTGTACTGGGATCTCACGCAGGCCAGCCCCGGCACGCTGGATTTCACGGTGACCGATCAGCTGCTCGAGGTGATAGCCGACCACAACCGCACGTCATCGCGGCCGGTCCGCGTGATCCTCACCATCGGCGCCCGCAACTTCCTGTATCCGGAGCTGCACGCGCCGGCGTGGGCGGGGCCGCGCGAGCAGCCCGAGCTCGGCCTGGCACAGCAGGGCAGCGACTATCGCGCTTACTTCAATGCGACGCTCGTCCGCTATCGGTCATCGCCGCTCCTCTACGCCTGGCAGATCGAGAACGAGCCGTTCGACTACGTGGCCAACGAGAGCACGGGCGATGACCAGATCACGCCTCAGCAAATGACCTGGGAGATATCCCAGGCGCACAGGCTCGACCCGAATCACCGCGCCGTGACCACAACGTTCGATGGATGGAACGTGATGGTCGACTGGCTCCAGACGAATCTCGCTTCGGTGCTCGAGGGATTGCGCGGGTACCCGAGCGGCCACCCGGCGGTCGCGCTGCAGACCGGCGATGCGCTGGGCCTCGACCTCTATGTCGACGGTCCTTCAACGCCGTTTCGGTTCGCAACCGTGGCGCTGCGTACATCGTGGAAGGCGGAGGCGATCCGCTACTGGTCGGCGGTGGCGAGCTCGCAGGGCAAGGCGGTCTGGCTGACCGAGATGCAGGCGCAGCCCTGGGCCACGGACCCCGGCGATTTCACGACCGACGATCTGTTGGTCAGCGCGAGGGTCTACCGCAACTCGCCGCTGAAGGTGGTGCTGCTGTGGGGTGTGGAGACCTGGCTGGCGGACCCGGCCTGGATGCAGGCCGCGACCGAGGCGATGGAGGTCCTCAGGACCCCGTCTGCAACCCCCGCTCCACCGCGATGATCGTGTTGAGCCACTCGAGGTCGCCGCTGCCGACTGGCCTGCCCTGGGCCAGCCCGTCGCGCATGTCGTAGAGCCGGTCGCTCTCCGTGAAGCCTTCCTGGTTGAGGCGGACGACGATCGCCCCGACGGTGATCGACACGCGCCCGCGGATGTGGGTCAGGCTGTCCGGGGTTGAATTTGGCAGGAGCTCCAGGGCGGCGGGCTCGGTCGTAAGGGCGTACCTGACCTGCTCCAGCAGCAGGCGGCGCACCCGGGCGCCGCGCGCGGTGGCCAGGGGATCCGAAGGTCGACCGAAGAAGGCTGTCATGCCCATGGCGGGGGTTCAAGGCTCCAGGTTGTTAAGTAATAACTTGCTGTTGTTAAGCATATAACGCTCCAGCCGCCGGCATGATCACCGGTTGGCAACTTTTTCCAGCGAGGGCTGAACAGCCTGCACTTGCGCGGCCGCCCGGCTCGCGGGATGATCCAGCCGGCCGTCGATTTCGTATCCAGATCGACGCCGTTCTGGGAGGGTTCAGGAGAGCGATGAGCTTCAGCATCGAGCGCTACAAGGAAGAGTCGAAGAAGCTGGACACCACGGGGGTGGCCTGGGAAGACGTCACCAAGCACCCGCTGTCCAGGGGGGACCTGTTCTGCCTTCACTACATGATGGACATCGAGAACCACGTCCCTCTGTACCTCTCGCACCTCCTCGTGACGAGGGCGTGCATGGACCCGATCCTCACGGCCTTCCTCGCCTGCTGGAACTACGAGGAGCTGTGGCACGGGGAGAACCTTGGCAAGCTGCTGAACCTCTACGGCATCGAGTTCGACACGCAGGATCGGATCGCTCGCGTCCGGGCCAACCTTGGCCTCCAGAACAGCATCAGCATCCTGACCACGATGGCCGGCTCCTGGCTGTCCAAGGACTTCTCGGCGATCTACCTCACCATCGGCGCCATCAACGAGCTCACCACCCTCACCGGGTACGCCGCGCTGATCCGCAGGTCGAAGCACCCGGTGCTCGCCGACCTGCTGTCCAGGATCATCAAGGACGAGCGCAGGCACTACGCGTTCTATTTCAACTCGGCGAAGGAGTGGCTCACCGACAACCCCGCCGCGCAGCGCATCGACCGCTGGGCGCTGGATCGCGTATGGGTTCCGGTGGGCAAGGGCGTGAAGAAGCAGGAGGAGGTTGACGCGCTGGCGTGCTACCTGTTCGATGATGAGCAGGGTGAAGAGGAGCTGCTGGCTATCGACGAGAAGATCGGCAAGCTGCCCGGCCTGTCCGGGATCAGGCTGATGTCGAAAGCCCTCTATGAAGCTCGGTCGCGAATCGCCAAGAATCCCGAGTGGGCGTGGCGCCTCATCGACAACGAGGCGTGGGCCATCGCCGCGCCGAGGCATTCCCCGATCGATCAGCTGACCGGCCGGCGGGGCGTCCCGGTGGAGGCCCTGGAGTCGTAGCTGCCGGCGCCGACGCCGGACTTGCGGCGCGGATGGCGGCGCGCGATACCTCGGCGCTCGCGGAGCTGTTCGATCGTTACGGCCCGCTTGCATACGGCGTCGCGCTGCGCGTTCTGCGTGACCCCGGTCGCGCCGAGGACGCTGTGCAGGACGCCTTCATGAGACTCTGGCACGGCGCTTCCGGCTTCAATCCCGCACGGGGTTCGCTTCGCGGGTGGGTCCTCGCGGCGGTTCGCAACCGTGCGATCGACCTGGTTAGGGGGCGTCCCGGCCGCGAACGCGATGAGCTCGAGCTGCCGGCTGATCTCGCCGCGCCGGCGGCAGGACCGGAGGAGCAAGCGTCGGCCTCGGTCGAGCGATCGGCTGTGCGCGCAGCGCTTGGTGAGCTGCCCGCCGAGCAGCGTCAGGCGGTGCTGCTCGCGTACTTCGGCGGATACACCCAGCTCGAGATCGCCGGCCTGACCGGCGTGCCGCTCAGCACCGTCAAGGGGCGAATGCGACTTGCCCTCGACAAGCTTGCCTCGTATCTCAAGGAGAGAGGCGTGGTCGATGTCTGAGCAAGATGAGATGAGCGAGCCGGCTTTTGCCGCGATCGGACTTGCGGTGGAGCCGGTGGCGCCGCCCGCGGGGTTGCGCGAGCGGATCCTTTCCGCCGCTGAGCCGAGGATTCCCGTGCTTACCCAGCAGCGGCGGCGGCTGCCGTGGTCGCTGCTGGCGGCGGCGATGGTGCTGATCTCGGTCGCCGCCTTCCTGCTCGGACAGACGCTTCATCGCGAAGCCGTGAGCGGACCGACCGTGTTCGCGATGGCGGGCCGCGGCGCGCTCCAGGGCGCGGCCGCAAAGGTGACGGACCTGAAGGCGGACAGGATCGCCGTGGTCGAGTTCAACGGCATGCCGCCTCCGCCGGCCGGAAAGGTCTACGAGCTGTGGCTCATCACCGCGGACGGCCGCGCCGACGCCGCCGGCGTCTTCGTGCCCGACTCGACCGGCCACACGGTGGTGGTCGTCGATCGATCGCTCGAGGGCTACGCCGTCATGGCGGTGACCGTCGAGACAGGGCCTTCTGGCGTGAGCAGCCCCACCCAGCAGCCGGCGATGACGGGCAACATCGCGTAGCTCAATTGATAAGGCGGCGGCCTTATCATTTCCCGACAAATGCAGAGCTTGCCGCCCAGTCCCTATCGCCCCGGCAACGGCATCGACCCGCCGTACCTCGGCGACCGTGAGGAGCAGATCGAGGCGGTGCGCGCATTCCTGAAGGACGCGCGGAACCCTCGGAACGTGCTCATCACCGGCCTGCGCGGCGTCGGCAAGACCGTGCTGCTCAACCACCTGCAGGGCGAGGCCGAAGGCCTGGGCTGGCTTGTTATCGACCGCGAGTTCTCCGAGCCGGACGCTGAGCCGCTCGCCTTCGCGAACGCACTGCTGACCGACGTCAATCGCGCCCTGCGCCGGCTCAGCCTCTCGACCCGGTTGAAGGACAGGGCCGCGAATCTGCTTCAGGCGGCGATCGAGGTGGTCGGCGCGCTGACCGTCAGCTATGGCGAGTTCAAGGTCAGCGTCGACACGAAGCGGCGGCGTCCTGGTCCACAGCGCCGCCTCGACGACGATCTGAAAGAGGCGCTCACGCACATCGGCGAGCTGTGCCGGAAGAGCGAGTACCGCGGCATGGTGCTGCGCTACGACGAGTTCCACGTCATCCGCGAGCATCCGGGTTCGCCGACGTTGAGCGCGCTGCTCAGCGCCACGTCCGCGGTCCAGCAGCACGGGCTGCCGCTGATGCTCATGCTGTGCGGGCTGCCGCCGGTCGTCGACAACCTGGCGCGATCGAAGAGCTACTCGGAGCGGATGTTCACCACGATGGTGCTCGGCAACCTGCGCCCGCCCGAAGACCGCGCCGCGCTCGTCGATCCCGCGACGCGCCTTGGCCGCAGGTTCGCGGATGAGGTCGTGGACGAGGTGATGATCGACAGCGGCGGCTACCCGTTTTTCATCCAGGTCTATGGCGACGCCCTGTGGAACGGCTCGCACGGGGAGACCATCCAGATCGCCGACCTGCGCCGGCTGAGGCCGCGCATCCTCGCCACGCTGGACGCAGGGTTTTTCAGGGCGCGATACGTTCGCGCGTCGCCGAACGAGCGCAAGCTCATGCGCCACATGGCGGCGTTCGGCGAGAGCGCGACGGTCGAGCAGCTGCAGCAGGCGTCCGGCCGGCGCAACAACGAGATCCAGCCGACGATCAGCGCCCTGATCGCGAAGGGCCTCGGGATTGATGATCGAGACAATGCTTCCGCTGCTGTCAGCGTCCGTTGCGGAGTCGTCGCAGGCCTGGATTGGCCTCGCCTCGAACTGGCTTGCGAATCTCCCAATCGTGCTCTTCATCGCGGGCCTCGTCCTGCTGATCCTGCCCGTTTACAAGGCGCCCTGGGTGATCGAGACAGGCATGTGGTTGATCGCCGTCGGGGTGATCATCCTGTCGCTAGGCCTGGTAGCGGTCATCGCGCTGCGGAGTCCGGTGGTGAGCCTTCTCGTAGCGCTGCCGCTGGCGGCGTACTTCGCCTACCTTCTGCCCGCCTCACACCGCGGTCTCGCTGTCGACACCGAAGCGACAATTGCAGCGCCACCTGATCGAGTGTTCGCCTGCGCGAGCGATCCGGCGATGCAGTCCCGCCTGATGCCGATCATCACCGAGTCATACGTGAAAGGCGGCGGCCCTCTTGAACCTGGCGCTGTGATCGTGGGCAAGGGCCGAGTGAACGGCATACGACTCCAGGGCGAAGACATGTTGCTCGAGTTCGATCCGCCCCGCCGCTACACAGAGCGCACGCTGGGTGTGCCGCTGAACCAGGTCACCGTCACCTTCGAGACCACCGGCGACGGCACGCATGTGCTGTGCCAGTACCGAGGCTTGATGTCCTATCCCAACGCGGTCGTCGCCGGCTGGTTGATGAGGAGTCGCAGCGTGGACAGGTTGAGGCGCCACCGACAGCAATGGCTGGAAGCCATCCGGCGCGAGGTGACCCAACCTGTACAGCCATCGGCGTGACTGCGCGGCGGCCCGATTGATAAATCTCGCGTCCTATCAATACTTATCAGCGCCGTGATGCAGCAGCCGCCGCCGAACCCGCAGCCGCCGCAGTTCTCGCCGGACGGCCTTTACTGGTGGGACGGGGTCAGGTGGGTCCCGCGCCCAGGAGTCCCGGCCGTTGCACAGCCGCCGGCGTATCCGCCGCCACCGTACTTGCCCGGCTACTCGGGCGGCGGAACCCCGTCCTTCCTGAAGCCGTCGCCGGGACTGCGGATCGTCCTGATCGTCGCCCTGTCGCTGGAAGCGCTGCTCACCGGATTCGTGACGCTCGCGTTCATCCTGGGCACGGCTCAGCAGCCGAACAGCGACGTGTTCGGCTACCTCCTGGGGTTTGCTTTCCTGGCGATGTTCGTGCTGTCGGGCCTGGCCCTGCTGGGCGTGTCGCTTCGCACGGCGTGGTCGCGCTGGGCCGCCATCGCAGCGGGCATCCTCATCTCGTGGACGTGCGTCGGCCTGGTGATAGGCATCCCCGTCGTGGTCACGGCCGCGCGGGCGCCTGACCTGACCCCGCGAAAGCGCTAGACCTCCGCCCGCACCCGATCCGCGGCCTGCGCCAGCACCGACAGCTTCGCGAAAGCCTTCTCGCGGGGCAGGTACTTCATGCCGCAGTCCGGCGCCAGCACGAGCTTGTCTGGCTCCACATGCTTCAGCGCCGCGCGAATGCGCGCGACGACCGTGTCGACATCCTCGACCGGGCTGTCGTCCGCCAGGTCGATCACGCCGACGATCAGAGTCTTGCCTCGCAGTGACTCGAGCACCGTCAGGTCGACCTTCTGCTGCGCCGACTCCATCGAGATCTGGGCAGCCGCTGTGCCGGCGAGCTCCGCGAGGAATGGGTAGCCGTTCGGCCGGTCGTGAACGATGTGCGCGTAACCGAAGCACGTGTGCAGCGCGGTCTGGCCGGCGATACCCTCCAGGGCTCGGTTGATTGCAGGAAGCGCAAATCGCTTCGCTTTCTCGGCGCGCGCCTGCAGGTATGGCTCGTCGATCTGGACGATGTCGGCGCCGGCGGCGAACAGGTCCCTGATCTCCTCGTTGACCGCGACCGCCAGCGCCATCGCCAGGTCGGCCTCGTCCCTGTAATGGTCGTTCTGCGCCTGCTGCGACATCGTGAACGGGCCGGGGAGCGTGGCCTTGATGCGACGGTCGGTGTGCTTGCGCAGGAACTGGACGTCGCGCACCTCGACCTGGCGCGTGCGCCGGATCGGACCCACGACGCGCGGCACCGGATTCGGATGGCCCGTGCGGTCCAGAGCCGTGCCCGGGTTCTCGAGGTCCATGCCCTCGAGCGCTGTCGCGAACCGGTTCGAGTAGCTCTCGCGCCGGATCTCGCCGTCGGTGATGATGTCGATGCCCGCGCGCTCCATGTCGCGGATGGCGACGATCGTCGCGTCGTCCTGCGCCTGTTCGAGCAGCTCGGGCGCGACACGCCAGATCTCTTTCGCGCGAACCCTCGGGGGCAGCCGGCCGGCGAGAGCCGCGCGGTCGACGAGCCAGTCTGGCTGCGGATAGCTGCCGACCACCGTCGTCAACAGCAGATCCGGCATCCTGCCAACCTTAGCTTCGATGAAGACGCTCAAGCTGAAGACCGTCGACGCCTACGTGGCGTTCGACCTGGAGTGCCCGACCAGCGCGGGCGGCACGCGGCTCGCGCCTGACGTCACCGAGCGCGAAACGCAGCTGTTGGCGCGCGCGATGACCTACAAGTTCGCGGTGCTCAGCGTGAACATCGGAGGCGCCAAGGCGACCATCCGCGCCACCGAGGCCGACCGCGACGACGCGGTCAAGCGCTACGTCGACGAGATCCGCCCGATGGTCGAGAGCAGCACGTTTCTCACCTCCACCGACCTCGGCACGAAGCCCGAGGACTTCAGCTCGCTGCCGGGAAGCGAGCAGGCGAGTGTCATGCACACCACGCATGAGGGCATGCCGCTCGATGCTTTCATCACCGGCCTCGGCGTGACCGTCGCTGCGGAGACCGCTCTCGCCGGCCTGGCGGGCAAGACCGTGGTGATCGAGGGCTTCGGCAAAGTGGGCGGCGCCACCGCGCTGGAGATGTGGCGGCGAGGCGCAAGGCTGATCGCCTTCTCGACCATCCACGGCTGCGTCCGGCGCGCCGCGGGATTCGACGTCGAGGAGCTGCTTCGCCTCCGCGCCGAGCACGGCGACCACGTGGTCGAGCATGTCGACGAGCCGGTGAGCCCGGCGACGGACCTTTTCGAGGTCGGCTCCGACCTTCTGGTGCCCGGCGCGCGCATCGGCGTCATCGACGAGGCGCGGGCGAAGACGCTGCAGGCGAGGGTCGTCGCGCCCGCGGCGAACGTGCCGTACACGAAGCGCGGCCTGGAGGTCCTGTGGGACCGCGGCATCATTCCCCTGGCCGATTACGTGTGCAACTCGGGCGCGACCATTGGATACGTCACCGACAGCGTCACGAGCGCTGAACAGGCGATCGCCGTCGTGGAGGACCGCGTGCGCGAGCTGACGCGCGCGGCCCTTGCCGATCCGGCGGGGCCGTATGAGGGCGCCCGCAAGCTGGCAGACGCGCACCTCCGCACGTGGGTGGACGCGGCTCAGATGCCGGACGGGCCGCCTCTCGCATGAAAGCCGCCGACCAGGCGACGGGCCGGCTGCCCGGCGACACCTGCGACCGCGACTGGATCTGGGACCGCGAGGTCGAGACCGAAGACCGCTCGCAGGCGCTGGCGCGAGGCGAGGCGGCCTGGGAGCGGCAGTGGCGGCACCTCATGGAGAACTCGGCCTTCTACCGGCGACGGTTCGGTGACGCTGGCTTCGGACCCGACCTCGTCCGCCTGGCCGACATCAGCCGCCTGCCGTTCACGTCAAAGGCAGACCTCAAGGAAGCAATCGATGCGCGGCCGCCGTTCGGCACCAACCTCTGCGTGCCTGAAGACCGCGTCAAGCGCGTGTACCAGACGAGCGGCACGTCCGGCGCGCCGACCGTGCTCGCGCTCACGCCCAGCGACATCGAGATTTGGACGACCATCGGCACGCGCACCTATTACACGTCCGGCATCCACGACCACCACAGCGTGCTGTCGACGTTCGGCGCGGGGCCGTTCGTCGCGGGCCATACGTATAACACGCTCGGTCGCATCGGCGCGAGGATCGTGCCCGTCGGCCCGGGCGACGCCGACCGTGTGCTGTTCGGCATGCGGGCGGGCATCTTCGACACCATCGTGACCACGCCTTCTTTCGCGCAGTACCTCGCGAACCGGCTGGAGAAGACCGGCGAGAAGATCACCTCGCTGCGTCACATCGTCACGGGAGGCGAGCCAGGCGGCGGCATTCCGGCGGTTTGCGACCATATCGAATCGGTCACGGGCGCGTTCGTCAACGAGGTCATGGGCATCGGCGACATCGCGCCGTCGCTGTTCGGCGAGTGCCCGGGGCGGCAGGGCATGCACTTCAGCGGCAGCGGGCACGTGTGGGCGGAGCTGGTGCACCCGGATTCGCGCGAGTCCATGACCATCGAGCCCGGCGCAGTCGGCGAGCTGGTCTACACCCACCTGACACGAGAGGCCCATCCGGTCGTCCGCTTCCTCGGTGGAGATCTCGTCGAGGTTCACGGCGGCGATTGCGGCTGCGGGCGCGCGACCTTCTGCATGCGCATCATCGGCCGGCGCGATGACATGTTCATCGTCCGTGGCGTGAATGTCTACCCGTCCGCGATCCTGGCGGTGGTCGGGCGGTTCCGGCCGCGCGTGACAGGTCGCGCGCGGGTCGTGCGGGACGGCGCGAACGTCAGCGTCGAGCCGCCCGTGCCGATCGAGGTGGAGGTCCCGGATGGCGCGCCGGCAGACGCCGGGTTGAAGGACGAGATCGAGAAGGCGGTGCGTGCGACGCTCACATTTCGGTGCCGCGTGGAGCTGATCACCGAGTCGGGCTTCGGCGAAGCCTCGTACAAAACCCGCCTGACGAGGAAGACGTGACGCGGAAGAAGCTGCGATCGGAAATGGGTTGGAGCTCGCCGGACAAGGTCGTCGTGCGTGGCCACGACCTGACCGAGCTCATCGGCAACGTGTCGCTCGGCGACTTCGCGTTCCTGGAGCTGAAGGGCAGGCTCCCGACTCCGCCGGAGTCGGTGGTGTTCAACGCGATCGCGGTGACGCTGGTCGAGCACGGCGTGACGCCGAGCGCGATCGCCGCGCGGATGACATACCTCGGCGCGCCCGAAGCGCTGCAGGGCGCGGTCGCGGCGGGCCTTCTGGGGATGGGGGACCGCTTCGGCGGGCCCACGGAAGAGGTCGCTCGAATGCTTCAGGAGGCGCTCAAGGATGCAGGCGACGACGCCGACCTGCAGACCCTTGCCGAAGGGATCGTCGCCAGGCAGAAGCAGGCGAAGCGAGCAGTTCCGGGGTTGGGTCACCCGATCCACAAGCCGATCGACCCGCGCACGCCGCGTCTCTTCCAGGTGGCGAAGGCCAACGGATTCTCCGGCCGCTATGTGGAGCTGATCCAGGTCGTGGGCGAGGAGGCGTCGCGCAGCCTCGGCCGCGAGCTGACCGTCAACGCGACGGGCGCCATCGGCGCCATCGCCAGCGAGCTCGGCCTGCCGTGGCAGGTGTGCCGCGGCCTGGCGGTCATGGCGCGGGCGATCGGGCTCGTGGCGCACCTGCAGGAAGAGGCACGCGAACCCATGGCTGC
>WNFD01001410.1_pt1 | contig 24298 bp, 28 predicted proteins | sample 5400491 | NCBI WGS metagenome assembly WNFD01 (sample SAMN13153343, study PRJNA577476) | soil metagenome | isolation source: 120 cm saprolite under Douglas fir tree site 2 hole 2 replicate 2 | place: USA:California | collected 2015-04-18
AAGGCGAGTCGCTGCCGGCGTCGGTGGTCCGGTGGGAACGGATCGTGCGCGGCATCGCCGAGGAGCACGGCGTGTTTGTCGCGCTCGCGAATCTCGTCGGCTTCGAGGGCGGCAAGGGATTCCCCGGTGCGTCGGCCGTCATCGATCCGACCGGCAGAGTGCTGGCGCGCGGGCCGCTGTTCGAAGAAGCGCTCCTCACGGCGGACATCGATCTCGATTCGCTGACGACAGCGCGTTCTGATTCGCCGTTGTTAGCGGACTTACAGAGCGCGCTGCCGGTACTCACGAAGAGTCTCAGCGGTCAGAAGCAGAACGAAAAGGTGGGGTTCGACCCCGCGGCGAATGGTGCCGCTCCGCCCCACGCCGTTTCACGCAGCTCAACGCCGCTCCACGCCGCTGAGTTTTCAGAGCGCGACCCGCTCGCGATCGATCCCGAGCTCACGCGGCGCTGGCTCGTCAGTTTCCTCAAGGACGAAGTCGTCCGGCGCCGTGGCTTCACGAAGGGCCTCGTGGGTCTTTCCGGCGGCGTCGACTCCGCGCTCACCGCGTTCCTGGCCGCTGAGGCGCTCGGCAAGGACAACGTCATCGGCGTGCGGATGCCGTACCGCACCTCCAGCCCTGAGAGCCTCGCGCACGCGCAGCTCGTCATCGACAAGCTCGGGATTCCCTCGGTCACCGTCGACATCTCCGACGCCGTGGACGGCTACCTGAAGCAGGTCGGCGACATCGATCCACACCGCCTCGGCAACGTGATGGCCCGGGAGCGCATGATCGTGCTGTTCGATCTTTCCGCCAAGCACAAGGCCCTGCCGCTCGGCACGAGCAACAAGTCCGAGCGCCTGCTCGGCTACTTCACCTGGCACGGCGACGATGCCCCGCCCGTCAATCCGCTGGGCGACCTGTTCAAGACGCAGGTGTGGGCGCTGGCCAGGCACGTCGGCGTCCCGGAGGAGATCGTAGCCAAGCCTGCCACCGCCGACCTGATCAAAGGTCAAACAGATGAAGGAGACCTCGGCGTGTCGTACCTGAACGCGGACCGAATTCTCTATCACCTGATCAGAGGCGAGGAGCCGCGGGGGGGGGGCTTTACTAAGGAAGAGGTGGAGATCGTCCGGAAGCGTCTCGACTCGACCCACTGGAAGCGAAGGCTGCCAACCGTAGCCGTGCTGTCGCAGACTGCTATCGGCGAATTCTACCTGAGGCCGGTGGACTACTGATGGCGCTCAAGGGCCGTCACCCGCGCGAATCCGAATCTGTGCTCACGGAGCTGATGATGCCACATCACGCGAACATCATGGGCAACGTGTTCGGCGGCCACATCCTCGCGCTCGTGGACCGCGTCGCCGCGGTCGCCGCCATTCGTCACGCGCACCGCGAATGCGTGACCGTCTCGGTCGACAAGGTCGACTTTCGCGAGCCGATCCATGTCCGCGACCTGGTGACGGCGATGGCGCGCGTGAACTTCGCAGGCCGCACGTCTATGGAGGTCGGCGTGAAGGTACTCGCCGAGGACGTGTTGACGGGAGACAAGCGACACACGAATTCGTGCTACGTGACCTACGTCGCGCTGGACGAGAACGGCCGCCCCACGGAAGTCGCGCCGATCGTCCCCGAGACAGCCGACGAGAAGCGCCGCTACGACCGCGCTGCGAAGCGTCGCGCGACCAGGGTGATGGAACGCCGCTACGACCAAGGCCGGGGTGAGTAAAGTCGTACTGGTTCTGTCCGGCGGCGGAGCGAAGGCTCTCGCTCACGCGGGAGCCTTCAGGGCGCTGGAGCAAGCAAACCTCATTCCCAGCCATATCGTCGCGACGTCCATGGGAGCGGTCGTCGGCGCCGCCCTCGGGGCAGGGATGCCGTTCGATCAGGTGCGCCGCCGGGCGATGGGGATTCGCCGCAAGGATGTCGCGCCGTTCAATCCGTTGATACTGGTGATGGGCCTGTTCGCCCGCAGTCTCTTTCCGGCCTCGGCGCTGCGCCGCGCCATCGCCTGTATCGTTCCCAAGACGCGGTTCGAGTACCTGCGCATTCCGCTCACCGTCACCGCGACCGATCTCGATAGCGGCGAGTTGCTGCTGCTGGGCGGACCGGAGCGGCGCTCCGATATCGAGCTGGGGGACGCGCTCTACGCCTCGTGCGCGCTGCCGCTCTACTTCCCGCCACTCGAAGCGGACGGCCGGCGCCTCGGTGACGGCGGGCTCCGAGCCGTGCTGCCGCTCGGTCCAGCGCGCGCGCTCGAGAAGGACGCCGACCTGTTCGTCGCCGTCAATGTCGGTCCGGGCTTCGACGAGCGCGGCGGGGGGGGACCGTCCGCCAATGGCGAACAGCCGCAACCACCCGACGCTCCCGTTCCCGCGCCCATCCCGCGGGTCGTGCGGATGCACGGCGAAGCGATGCGCATCATGATGGCGGAGCAGGCGGAGCGGACGCTCGCGGACTGGCCGAAGGACGGGCCGAGGCTGATCTACGTGCGGGCAGTCGCCGAGCGAGAGGCAACGTTCGCGGTCGAGCGCGTGCAGGAGTACGTCGAGATGGGCTACCAGGCAACTAAAAAAGCCTTAGGATAGGCTGGGCCATGCAAAAAACTAGACGCACCGACGCACCGCGGTAAAACTGTTCACGGTCAACCGGACAATCTGATGCGAGCATCGGAAGTGATGATTGCCGATCCCGTAGTTGCTGCCGCCGGCGCCACCTCGTCTGAGGTCGCGGCGCTGATGCGCGTCAAGAACATCTCGGTCGTTCCCGTGGTCGACAATCCGAAGGATCGGCATTACATGGGCACGATATCAGATCGTGACATCGTCGCTCGGTGTGTCGGTGCGGGCCACGATCCGACCGATTGCTCAGCTGCCGATCACGCACGCACCGATACGCCAATCGTGAAGCCCGATACTGAGCTGAAAGGATTCAAGATCTCAAAGCAACTGGACGCGACGGATCATCACGTGCGATCCACGATCGTGGTGTTGAATGGGGACAAGAAGGTCGTGGGATTCATTCCGCATCCCGAGGAGGTCCAGGGTATTGTCGTCGTCTGAGGTTGTCCCGTCGACAGCCTACGGGAGACCGCTGTGCGTCGGTGCGTCTAGTTTTTGCGAGTCCCCGCCTTAGCTTTTCTCTCGTGGCTCACAAATTCTTCACCCTCGCCGATGCCAATCGCACGCTCCCTTTGGTGAAGCGCGTGGTGCAGGACATCATGACCGTTTATCCACAATGGAAGGATCTCGTGGACCGCTACGGGCTGGTCGCTTCTCAGGCTCGCCCCGAATGGGGCGAATCGCAGGAGCAACTCAGCTTGAAGACCGAGGTCGATACCGTTGCCGCCAAGATCAACGGCTACCTCGGCGAGCTCGAGCAGATCGGCTGCGAGTTCAAGGGGTTCGACGAAGGACTCGTCGACTTTCACGGCCGCCTGGACGAGCGCGAGATCCTGTGGTGCTGGAAGTTCGGCGAGGATCGCATTACCCACTGGCATGAGCTGGAAGCAGGGTTTGCCGGCCGGCAGCCGTTGCCGGAGGTCATGAGCCGCACGTGAGAGGCTTCTGGCTGTTCGTCCACGTCATGGGATTCGTCGCGTGGCTCGGCGGCGGTCTCGCCGTCATGCTCAGCGGCATTACCGCTAAGTACTTCCCGCCCGATCAGCGGCTGGCGGTCTACCGGATCATGAGCGTCGTGTCCCGTAATTTGATCGGGCCCGGTGCTGTCCTGGTGGTGGTGAGCGGCTTCGTGCTGTCAGTTCCATACTTCAAGGGTGCGACCGTTCCAACCTGGCTCCTGGCGATGCAGGGCTTGGGTCTGCTGGGTGCAATCGTGGCGATCGGGATCGTGACGCCGACCGCGGCGCGGCTGGGCCGGCTGGAGCTCGATCCGCGGGGGGACCTACCCGAATCGTTCGCGGGCCTGCGGCGCCGGCAGGTGATCTTCGCCACTCTCGCCGGTGTGCTGGCGCTGGCGGCGCTCGTGGCCGGCACGATCACCCGCTGACGTGGCGCTGTCATGAAGCTCAGCACCCGCCTTCTCGTCCTCCTGCTTCCCACCATGACCATCGTCATGGTCGCGTACCTGTACTGGTCCATGGCTGAGCGTGAGGACACGCTGGTCTCCCAGGCAGAACAGGAGATGGGCGCCTACGGGGCGGCGCTGGCCGTGGCCCTGCGGTACGCGTTTCACAGCAACACACACGCTGACTTCCAACGCGTGATCAATGAGGTGACCCGCGATCCCAAGATCTACGCGATCCTCGTGTATGACGAGGGCGGCAATCCGCTGCTCGTCTCGGACTCGGTGACGACACCGAGCCTCGCGCCGCCGGCGTCGCTCGCTCGCGTCCTCGCGACCGGGAAGCCGGTGTCGTTCCGTCGCGAGCTGGAGGATCGCGATGTGTTCTCCGTGCTGCGGCCGATCTACGATCAGGACGGGCGGATCTCGGGCGCCCTCGAGGTCGCGCAGCCGTTGTCCTTCGTCCAGCTACAGCAGCAGGAGATGAGGAAGCGCTTCTTCTTTAACACACTCACGTTGCTCGTGGTGGTGACCGTGCTGACGCTGTGGCTGGTGCGTCGTCTCGTGGCCGCACCGATGCAGCGTTTCGTGGGCGCGGTACGGGCGCTGGGGCAAGGCGAGCTGGCGCACCGCATCGGGCCGGAAGACCCCGTCACCGGGACGATGCGGGGGAGCGAGCTGGCGACGCTGGAGCTCGAGATCAACACCATGGCCGCGAACCTGGAAACGGCCCGGGCGCGCATCATGCGTGAAGCCGAGGAGCGGGTTGTCCTTGAGCGCCGGCTCCGGGAGTCGGAGAAGATGGCGGCCATCGGCAATCTCGCCGCCGGGCTGGCGCACGAGATCGCGGCGCCGCTGAACGTCATCTCCGGGCGCGCGGAGTTGCTGCTCAAGAGCGAGTCGGAGAACCCGGAGCGGCACCGCAATCTCGGCATCATCGTACGACAGATCGAACGCATCACGACGATCGTCCGCAACCTGCTCGATTCCGGACAGCGCCGGCTCGAGCGCCAGCTTGGGCACGTGGACGCCGCGCTTGTGCTCGATGGCGTCGCCGAATTTCTCGACGGCGAGCTGAGTCGAAATGAAATCGCCTTGACGCGGCTCTACCCGCGCCCCCTCCTGGTTTTCGGTGACCCCGATCTGCTGCACCAGGTGTTCGTCAATTTGGTTCTCAACGCGGTGCAGGCTCTGGAAACCGCCCCAACAGAGCGGCCGCGTACGATCGCTCTGCGCGGCTGGTCCACACCCGATGACATCACGCACATCGAGGTCGCCGACACCGGGCCCGGAATTCCTGTTGCCGCACTGCCCCATTTGTTCGAAGCGTTCTTCACGACCAAGGCGAAGGGGACAGGCCTCGGACTGGTCGTGGCGCGGAGCATTGTCGAAGAGCTCGGTGGAACGCTGGAAGCCGCCAACGAGCCCGATGGCGGTGCGGTCTTTCGCATCAACCTGCCGGCGTGGCGTGCGGCGACTACCGCGGTCCCCGGCACGCACGGTTCGCGCGAGCGCGCGCACTCGGGTGCCCCGGAATCTCCACGTGTCTGATCACGTGCTGGTCGTGGAGGACGACGGAGAGCTTAGGGATTTTCTCGTCGAAGTCCTGAACACCGCGGGTCACGTCACGACGGGCTATCCCTCTGCCGACGCCGCGCTTCGCGCCGTCGCCGAGGGCGCGCCGGCCGACGCGGTCGTGACCGACCTCATCATGCCCGGCATGCCGGGTGCCGAGTTCCTGCGCGCGCTGCGCCAGCAGCGTCCCGAGCTCAACGTCATCGTGATGACGGCCTTCGGCTCCATCGATTCCGCGGTCGAATTGGTGCGCGCCGGCGCCTACCACTATCTCACCAAACCGATCGCGACTCAGGAGCTCCTCCTCGCCGTTTCGCATGCGCTCGACCAAAGCCGCCTGCGCCGGGAAGTCGCCCGGCTGGCCCGCAGCGCGATGGCCGCGGGACTTCCCGGCTTTCTGGGTGCGAGCCAGCCGATTCAGGATCTGCTGGGGCTCGTGCTGCGCGCGGCGCAGTCGCCCCATCCCGTCCTGATCACGGGCGAGAGCGGAACGGGCAAGGAGCTGGTGGCCCGTGCGATCCACCAGGCATCCGGACGCGGCGCGTTCGTCGCGGTGAACTGCGGCGCGCTGCCCGAACCGCTGCTCGAGTCGGAGCTGTTCGGCCACGAGAAAGGCGCGTTCAGTGGGGCGGACCGCGCCAAGCCGGGGCTGTTCGAGGCGGCGGACGGCGGCGTGCTGTTGCTTGACGAGATCGGCGATCTGCCACTCGCGCTGCAGCCAAAACTGCTGCGCGCACTGGAGAATGGCGAAGTGCGGCGGGTCGGCGCGACTGAGGCGCGCAATCTCGACGTGCGCGTCATCGCCGCCACCAACCGTGACCTCGATGCCGAAGTGCAGAGCGGCCGCTTTCGCGAAGATCTGTTCTACCGGCTGAACGTCCTGAGCATCCACACACCGCCGCTGCGCGAGCGCGCCGCCGACATCCCGCTCCTGGCGGAGCATTTCCTGCAGGGCGATGCGGCGCCCTCGCCGCGATCCCGGCGCATTTCCCCTGATGCGATGGCGCTCCTGACGACCTACCCCTGGCCGGGGAACGTGCGCGAGCTGCGCAACGCCATTCAACGCGCGGCGGTGGTCGCCACCAGCGACGAAGTGCGCCCCGAGGACTTGCCTTCGCGGATCCGTGAAGCGAGTCGAGCCGCGCCACTGGTCAGGGATTCCACCGACCGCGCGTTGCCGCTGCGCGACGTCGAGCGTCTCTACATCCTCGAGGTGCTGCGTCGAGCCGGCGGCAACAAATCGCGCGCCGCCGAATTACTTGGTCTCGACCGCAAAACACTGTACCGCAAGCTCGAGGAGTACCGCTTGGACATGGAGAGTCCCGCGCCGCGCTGATGCCCTGGGTTGTCCCGATCCTCCCCAATCGCTGTGGGGCGAATTGCCCCACTACTCCTTCCTCTCAATCGCTAAGTCGCCTCACCACGGCAGATAGCCGCGGGCCGCCACGGTACCGGAATTGCCCTCCGAGGCGGAGTGCGCGGTGTGATCCTCTTCGATTTCGGTGGCACACTCGACGCCGATGGTGCTCGTTGGAGTGTTCGGTTTTACTCCGCGTACCTCGCGGCGGGCGGTCAGGAGCCGTTCACAAAGTTCGAGGAGGCGTTTCGCGCATCGGACCGCGCTCTCGGACGCGTAGCTGGAATCGGGACTGTCGGATTTCGCGCGATGGTAGACCTGCAGGCGGCCCTCGTCCTGGCACATCTGCCCGACGGCCCCGCGCTGCGGCGGGAGCAGATCGTGGATGACTTCCATGCGGGTTCGCTCGCGGTGGTTCACCGCAATCAGGAGCTCCTCGCCAGGCTCCAACAATCGTATCGGCTCGCGGTAGTCTCGAATTTCACGGGCAATCTGGGCCCCTGTCTTGAGGAGCTCGATCTGATGCGCTACTTCTCCGCGGTGGCGGACTCCGGCCGCGTCGGCGTCACAAAACCCGATCCTCGTCTGTTCCGTCATGCGCTCACGTCGCTCGGCGCCACATCGGAGCCCACATGGATGGTTGGAGACAATTTCGAGGCCGATATCCGTCCGGCGGCGAGTCTTGGGATGGCAACCGCCTGGCTCGCGCCACCCGCGGCCCGTTCGCCGGACTCGCGACTGCCGACGGCGCGACTCACCACGCTAACCGAGCTCGCCGAGGTGCTGAATTCATGATGCAGGGATTGATCCTTGCCGGCGGCGACGGGAGTCGCTTGGCTGCAGACGGAGTCGAAACGCCGAAAGCGCTCGTCGAGGTCGCGGGTCGGCCGCAGGTGCTGCACCTGATCCAGACGCTCGAGGAGCTCGGTTGTGAATCGATTACGTGCATGATTCGCGATGGCGTGCGCATTGATGCGCCTGCCTCCGTCGTCGTGCGGTCGTGTCGCACACCCTCGTCGCTGCATACCCTGATTGCGGGTCTCGCAGTGGTGCCACCTGGACCGGTGTTTTGCACGATGGTCGATACCGTCATGCCAGCCGCGGATTGGCGCCGCGTCTACGCCGAAGTGACGGACAAACTACAGGAGGGGTCCTTCGCGGTGCTCGCAGTGACTCCTTTTGTGGACGATGAGCTTCCCGTGTACGTGTGGCGGGATGCACAAGGACGCGTGACCGACATCGCCGACCGTCCGAGTAATGGAGCGGCGTCCGCAGTCGTGACGGGTGGCGTCTACGGTTTGAGTCCGGGCGCGCGCCGTCTCGCGACTGTGGCGGTCTCCTCGGCGAGCAGGATGCGCGCGTTTCTGAAGCTGCTGGTCGAGGTGCGCGCGCCGGTCGCGACCGTCGAGGTTCCCAAGATCATCGATCTCGATCACAAACGCGATCTCGAGGCGGCTGAGACCTGGCTCGGCACGAAGGCGTCGGAGGGAGCTCGATGAAGCGCCTGGTCGCGCTGTATCGCAGTCCGACGTACTCACCCGAGGCACACCGCCGCAACGATACGGCGATCCTCGACGACACCGTCGCGGAGTTGGAGTATCGCGGCTGGTCGGTGACGCGCACCGGCGAAGGTGACGTCGCCGCCGGACGGCTGCCCGTGGCCGATCTGTACGTGAACATGTGCCAGGGTCCAGCGGCCTCGGAGCGGCTGCTGGACTTGGTGCCGCGTGAGGCAATCGCCGTCAATCCGCCCGGCAGTGTGTTGAACTGCCACCGTCACCGCCTCGTGGCCCGCATGGCCGCCGGGGGGCTCGCGTTCCCGCGCACGCTCATCGTCCCGACGGCCGACCCGCAGGCGCTCATTCCGCTCGTCCATCAGTTGAACGGCGACGGTCGGCCCGTCTGGGTAAAGCGTGGCGACGTCCACGCCGAGACGAGCGCCGACGTCGTGGCGACGAAAGAGGCAGGCGTGACAGACGCGATCGCTGCATTCGCGCGACGCGGCGTGTCGCGCGTGGCGCTGCAGGCACACATCCCTGGTCCGATCCTGAAGTTCTACGCCGTCGCCGACGGACGCTTTTTCTTCTGGTATCCGGCGGATGGGCCGCGCGACCGCCACGTGGAGGTCGCTGAGGACCGTCTGCGCGAGCTGGTCTTTGCCGCGGCGCGCGCGGTGGGGCTCGAAGTGTTCGGCGGCGACGTCGCGCTCCCCGCGCCCGACGCTCCGGTCCTGATCGACCTCAATGACTGGCCCTCTTTTGCTCCCGTGCGCCTCGCTGCAGCCGCGGCGATCGCCGCCTATATCGACGAAAAAGCCGCGAACGGAAAACAGGCATGACCGATCTCGATATCCAGTTGCAGTCCCAGCGCATCTTCGACCTCGAGGCGCAGTACCTCGCGCCCGGAACGCAGAGCGTGGCGCTCTTCAGCAAGCTCTGCATGGATCGGGGCGAGGGCGCGGTCCTGTGGGACGTGGACGGCAATCGCTACGTGGACCTGCTCGCCGGCGTCGGTGTCGCGAGCCTCGGCTACGCCCATCCGCGCTATGTCGCTGAGATGTCGCGCCAGCTCGAGCGCGTGCACGTGGGAAGCTTCACGTCCGAGCATCGCGCCGCGCTGGTCAAGCTGATCGCGGAGCTCGCGCCCGGCGACTTGAACCGGACGCAGCTCTACTCGAGCGGCGCCGAGGCGGTCGAGGCCGCGCTGCGGCTGGCGAGGGCCGCAACGGGCCGCCACGAAATCATGGGATTCTGGGGCGGCTTCCACGGCAAGACGGGCGGCGTGCTGCCGCTCCTGTCGGGAAGCTTCAAGCATGGCCTGGGTCCCCTCGCGCCCGGTGCCTACTCGAGTCCCTACGCGTCCTGCGCGCGCTGCGCCTTCGGGAAGACGTTCCCCTCCTGCCACTGGCACTGCGTGGACTTTCTGCGCTCCAAGATCGCGCTCGAGACGACGAACGACATCGCCGCGATCATCGTCGAGCCGGTGCAGGGCACCGCGGGGAACGTCGTACCGCCGCCCGGCTATCTGCGCGAGCTGCGCTCGCTCGCGACCGAGATCGGCGCGCTGCTCATCTGCGACGAGATGATCACCGGTTTCGGGCGAACCGGGAAGATGTTCGCGGTCGAGCACGACAACGTCGTGCCCGATGTGATGCTCGTCGGTAAGGGCTTCGGCGGCGGCTTCCCGGTCAGCGGCATCGTGGTCCGCGAGCCGATCGCGTTCTCGAAGCCATGGGCGAATCCGAGCGGCAGCTCGTCGAGCTATGGCGGCAACCCGCTCGCGGCGGCCGCGGCCCACGTCACGATCCGAACGATTGTGGAGGAGGATCTGGTCGAGCACAGTCGCCGGCTCGGCGCGTTGATGCTGGCCGAAATGCGGCGCTGGGAGGATGAGATTCCGATCGTCAGCGACGTGCGCGGCCGGGGTCTCCTGCTCGGCATGGATCTCGTGGTGCCCGGGACGCGGACGCTGCTCGATAAGAAGATCACGCGGTGGATTTTCGACACGCTGCTCGCGCGCGGCGTGATCGCGATGATCTACAACCCCGAGGTGCGCATCAACCCGCCGCTCGTCATTACCGACGAGCAGGCGACGGAAGCGCTGGCGACGATCAAGACCGTGCTCGAAGAGGCTGTCTCGCGTGTACGCGAGTAAAGGGCCGGTTGTCGAGGAGTGGGCCGACCGCCGGTTCTTCAGACCGGTGGGGTGGTGGCTCGCTAATACTCTCGCGCCCACGCGCATCTCGGCGGACGGCGTCACCCTGGCGAGTCTCATCCTCGGCGTCGCCGCTGGACACTTCTTCTGGTATTCGCGTCCGTGGCTCAATGCGATCGGCGTCGCGCTCTTCATTGTTTCGGATGTGCTCGACAGCGCGGACGGCCAGCTCGCGCGGCTGCGTGGCAAGTCGACGCGCATGGGGCGCATCCTCGACGGCTTGGCGGACACTGGACGGTTTGTCAGCTTGTACGCGCATCTCGGCGCTCGGCTGTACATGGCGGGATGGGGCTGGCGCGGACCGCTGCTCTCGCTGGCGGCGATCCTCTCGCACTCATATCAAGCGGCCGCCGCCGACTACATCCGCCAAGCGTATCTGTACTTCGCGGTCGGCAAGGGAAGTGAGCTCGATCTTCCCGAGCAGACACCGCTTCCCGCTGCCGCGTCGATCTGGACCCGCTTGTCAGCGTGGTTCTACGGCGACTACGTACGCCGGCAGGCGTGGCTCTTCCCGCGGACGACCGCGCTGGCGCGGTCGCTCGCCGGCCGCGCCGTGCCGGTGTCTATACAACTGGCGTGGGCGGAGCGGCAGCGCGCGGTTGTTGAGGGCTGCGCGTGGATCGCACAAAACATCCGGTTCCTCTTACTCGCCATCACCGCCGTACCGGGATGGCCGGCTGCGTATTGCTGGATCGTGATCGGCCCGCTCAATCTCGTGCTCATAGGGCTGATTCTGGCCCACGAGCGCGAACCGAAGGTTCATGCGCAGCTCGCCTGACAGTCAGCGCGTGTATCGCGGGGTGTTGCTGGGTCTGGGCGGCATCGCGCGCAACGGCCACCTCCCGGCGTTCCAATCCGATCCGCGCGTCGCCTCCCGGCTCAAGATCGTCGGCATCGTGGACGATGCGGTGACGACCCCCATCGACGGCATTCCTTTATTCTCGGGTCCCGAGCAGATCGCCGAGGTTGGACCGCTCGACTTCGTCGACATCTGCACGCCGACCTCGTCTCACCTTGAGTTGTCGCTCTGGGGCCTGTCGCAGGGTTATCACGTGTTGTGCGAGAAGCCGGTAGCGGTGAACCGTGCTGAGGCAACCAAGCTCGCCGCCGCGGCGCTGGATGCCGAGCGGGTCGTGATGCCATGCCATCAGTACCGCTTCAACCCGGTATGGCTCCGCCTGAAGCGGTGGCTCGACGACGGTCTGATCGGCCGCTGGTATCTCGCGGAGTTCCGCGTCTATCGCGTGGCTGCCGACCCCGGGGGGGGGGAGGGGGGGGGAGCCGGCAACAGCTCCGTCCCATGGCGGGGCCGGCGCGCCGACGGACGTGGCGGAGTGCTGCTCGATCACGGCACGCACCTGGTCTACGAGCTGCTCGACGTCGCTGGGCCACCGCAGTCGGTGCGCGCCTGGACGGGCCGCCTGCGTCACGGCGGCTACGACGTCGAAGACACGGCGCAGATCCTGTTCTCCTATCCTGATCGCATGGCGACGATGTTTCTCACGTGGGCGGCGCGGCGCCGTGAAACCGAGATCCGTTTCATCGGCGAGCGCGGCAGCATCACGTGGAGCGGCGGAATCCTGACGCTCGAGCGCGAGGGCAAGACGGAGTCGTTCGATCACACCGTCGATCTCGACAAGGCGTCGTATTCGAAGTGGTTTGCGGGGCTGTTTCACGATTTCGCGACCACGCTCGATTCCGGCGACAGCGCCGGGCCGATGGCCGATATCGCGCAGGTCGCCGCAGTGCTCGAGGCTTCTTACGCCGCGGTCGCATGAGCCCCCCCGCCCCCCCCGCCCCGCCCCGGCGGCTGCAGCTCGCGCTCTTCCTGCTGGGCGCGGCGGTATTCGGCTATCTCGTCTCACGGATCGGCGTAAACCAGCTCATATCCGATGCCGGACGCACGGGCCTCATGCTGGTGCCAATCGTGCTGATCTACGCCCTGGTGTACGCGTGCAGCGCGCTCGCCTGGCGGCTGACCATGGGAGATTCCAACCGGCCGCGGTTCTGGCGCACCTACGCGATGACGATCTCCGCGAGTGCGCTCAACGTTCTGACGCCTGTCATCAACGCCGGCGGTGAGCCGTTTCGCGTAGCCGCTCTCGCGCCCTGGCTGGGGAAGCGACGCGCCGCCGGCTCCGTGATCCTGCACCGGATGCTGAATTCGGTCGCCTACGTGCTGATCTGGCTCACGGCCATCGTGTTCGCGTTCGCGTTGCTGCCGCGTGAGACGCCGAGCGCGGTCCTCGTCATCCTGGGTGTCAGCGGGCTGGTGCTTCTGGGCGTCATCGCGCTGTTCATGTCGGCTCACCGTAGCGGCGTGCTCGAGCGCGTCTTGAACTGGATGCCTCGAGTCCCGCTGCTGCGCCGCCTCGCCGTGCGGCTCGAGCCGAGGCGCGCGACGTTCGTGCAGATGGATCAGCAGATCACCGAGTTCTATCACCAGCAGCCGGGCCGGTTCGTGAAGGCCATCCTGCTCGAGTACCTGGGCCGCTGCATTTTCATGCTCGAGCTGGTGCTCATCATGGCCAGTCTGGGATTCCGGCTCGGCTACTTTCGCGCCTTCACGCTCGGCGGGCTCGAGGCAATCGCCGGCAACGTGCTGTTCCTGGTGCCGTTCGAGCTCGGCGCGCGCGAGGGCGCGTACTACGTGCTCTTCAAGCTCTTCGGGCTCGATCCGCAGCTCGGCCTGTACACGTCGATCGTCGGTCGCGTGCGCGACTTCGTGTGGATTGCCGCGGGATTGCTGCTGATCTGGATGATCGGCCCCCGTCCGGCTACCGCCGGTGAACCCGCCGCATGACGATCGTCACGCACGCGCTCGCGACGACGCTGGGCGTGAGAGTGCTGAAGCTCACGGGGAGCGACGCCGTGCTCGCCTACGTCTTCGGCGTCGGCGTGGACATCGATCACGCGATCAAAGCTCCTTTCTACCTTCGCTCGGTAGGCAGGCGGCGGCAATTGGGTTACTACTGGCGAACCTCACTCCAGGAGCCTGTCGCGCTGCTCTGGATCATCCCCCTGTGTTTGTTTCTGGGCACCTGGGTGCCCGCGCTCTTTTTTCTCATTCACCTCGCGATGGACTACAGCGTCGGCTACGAGAAGATGCCGTGGTATCCGTACTCACCGCTCGTGACGCAGGGGTTTCTCGTCGGGGTCTCCGACAAGACCAAGGAAGCGGTCCTCATCGTGGTCCTACTATGTATGAATTTGCTCCTGTTCTTGGCTCCGCTGTAGACCGCGGCATTCGCCCGGTCCTGCGATTCGTGCACGTCACCCTCGGGCTCTCGCCCGATCAGGTGACGTGGGCGGCGTTTGGGGTGAGCGCGGCCGCGGCCGTCGTGTTCGCGACAGGGCGTGTCGTGCCCGCACTCGTGCTCATGGCCGTCGGACAAATCCTCGACGCGCTCGACGGCGGCATCGCGCGCCAGTTTGGCCTGGTCTCTGCAGCCGGCCATCGGCTCGATACCTGGCTCGATCGCGCGTCTGAGATCGCAATTTTTCTGGGCTGTGCGGTGGGCGGGCTCGTGTCTCTGCGACTCGCGGTCCTCGCGTCGGTCGCCGTGCTGCTGCTCACGACGATCGTGGATCGCTCGAAGCTCGATCCCGGGGTGAAGCGCTTCGCGCTGTACTTCGGGATCTGGGCGCCGTACTCGGTGATCTTCTCGATCATCTTCAGCGTGAATCTCGCGGCGTATGTCGTCGGCCTGCTCATCATCGACTGCCGCTTTCAACGCGACATGGATGCGCTCGGCGGCGACCTGAACACCGTCGCCTCGCGCGCCGCCCACCTCGAGACGCAGTAATGCTGGCATTCCAGCATCCGTACGTCGTCGTCGCTCCGGCGGAAACGATGCACGTCGAGGCATGGGCCGGCACCGGGCGCCCGGTCGCCGTCATTCCAGGACTGTTCGGCGGGTCGTTCACGTTTCGGAAAGTCCTCCCGTTGCTCGCTGCTCGGGGGTTTCGTCCCATCGTCATCGAGCCGCTCGGCACCGGTTTTTCGAGCCGACCCCCGAACGCCAACTACTCCCTCGCCGCGCAGGCGCACCGCATGGCCGCCGTACTCGATTCGCTGAACTCGGGGCCGCTACTCGTCCTGGCCCACTCGCTCGGTGCGGCGATGGCGTTTCGGCTCGCGGTCGATAGACCCGACCTGGTACGCGGGATCGTCTCGCTCGAGGGTGGCCCGACCGAAGAAGCAACGACGCCGACCTTCCGTAGCGCGATGCGCTATCTGCCGTGGGTCAAGCTGTTCGGCGGGATCAATCTCGTGCGGCGCAAGATTCGCGGCATGCTGCTCGACTCTTCGGGCGACCCGTCCTGGGTCACCGACGGCATCGTCCTGGGCTACACGCTCGGTGAGGCGCGCGATTTCAATGCGACACTCAAGACCTTCCTCGCGATGTCTCGCGCGCGCGAGCCGGCGAAACTGGGTCCGCACCTCGGCGACATCAAATGTCCGGTGACGCTGATCGTGGGGACGGCGCGTCACGACGGCGACGTGCCGCCAAAGGAAGTCGCGCTCATGAGTCACGCCTTCCGTTCCTTCACGGTCGACAGTGAGCAAGGCGCCGGACACTACCTGCAGGAAGAGCGGCCGGCGGCGGTGGTATCGGCGCTCGAACAGTTGGATGAGAGGGCGCGATGACACCGCTCCGGATCGCCCTGATCGCGGAGGACTACTACCCGCAGCTGGGCGGTGTGCCGGAGCATGTGCATCATCTCGCGCGAGAGCTCGACAGCCTCGGTCATGCGACGACGATCGTGACATCCAACATGAGGAAGCAGGAACTGGGAGTGCCGGTGCAGCACGCCGATGTGCGGCGCATCGGCACGAGTCTCGTGATCTATGCGAATGGCGGCGTGGCGCGGATCACCGTCGGCTGGCGGCTCACGGCCCGGTTCGAGGCGCTGTTTCGCAAGGAGCGTTTCGACGTCGTTCACGTACATGGCGGCCTGAATCCCACCCTCGGCATCGTCGCTCCGCGCGCAGCCTGGCGAGTCGGCATTCCCGTCGTGGCCACATTTCACACCTGGTTCCCCAGCTCGATCGGTCTTCGCATCTTGCGCCGGCCGTTCCAGCGGATGCTGGATCGCCACGCAGCCGCGATTGCGGTCAGCAACGCCGCGCGGGAAGCGATGGCGCGCTACTTCACCGCGCCCTGGGAGATCATTCCCAACGGCGTGGACACGACCTTTTTCCGTCCCGCCCTGGGCTCTGACGCCGGGAAATTCGAGCGACACCCGCCGCGGCTCTTGTGGCTCGGGCGGATCGAGCCGCGCAATGACCTCGGGACGGTGCTCGCCGCCATGCCGCGGATACTCGAGCGCCATCCCGATGCGCACCTGACCGTCGTCGGTGACGGACCGTGGCGCTCGCGGATGGAGCGCGCGGCCCGGCGGCTGGGACCGTGCGTCCACTTCGCGGGTTACGCCAACGGCGGTCGCCCCGGCTACTACCGCAGCGCCGACGTCTACCTGTGTCCCACCACCCGCGCGTCGTTTGGCGTGACGCTGCTCGAGGCGATGGCGTGCGGTACGCCGCTCGTCGTCTCCGACATTCCCGCCTTCCGCGATCTCGCAGGCCAGGCGCACGCGGTATTCGCCCCGCCCGGCGACCCCGATGCCTGGGGAGAAGCAGTGAACGCGTTGATCGACGATACGGGGCGGCGTGAGACGATGGCGCAGGAGGGACGGCGCGTCGCCGAGCGGCATGCGTGGCCGCTCGTGGCGCAGCGCGTGCTCGCGGTGTACAGGCGGGTGACGGGATGATGGGGTTCGACCTGATCTTCGGGCCCTCGGTCGAGCGGGGTCCTCGCAGCCGGCGGATGTATCTGACATTCGACGACGGCCCCAACGAGCGCGCCACCGGCGTGATTCTCGAAACTCTCGCGCTCGAGCGCGTGCCGGCGGCGTTTTTCATGGTGGGCGACCATGTCCAGCGGTATCCCGCTCTGGCGAGACGCGTTGCCTCCGAGGGCCACATGGTCGGTAATCACACGCACAATCACATGAAGCTGCACCTGGCCACTCCTGCGCGAATTCGTGCGCAGCTGGACGTGGCGCATGCCGCAATCGCATGGGCGACGGGCCGGACGCCACGCGCGTTTCGCGCACCGCACGGGTATCGCAGTCCGTTTCTGCGTTCCGCCGCGCGAGACCGCGGCTACACGGTTTTCGGATGGACGTTTGGAGTATTCGATACGGCACGGCCCGGCGTCGAGGAGATTCGGAGACGCGTTCGCAAGCGGCTGCGGCCGGGGGCGATTGTGCTGCTGCATGATGGCGACGGATACGATCCTGAAGGGGATCGGATGCAGACGGCGCAGGCTCTCCCCGGAATTATCGAGGACGCTCGGGGCCGCGGTTACGAGTTCGGGTCGCTGAGCGAACTGCTAGACAATCACTCCTGACGGGGCAGATCGGGCACTTGGGCTTTCGCGCCGTACACACCAGCGCTCCCAGCTCCATCAATGCTTGATTGAATCTCCACGCCCGTTCGCCTTGCTTCGGCACCAGTTTCTCAGCGAGCTTCCAGACGTCCTTCGACCCGAATGCTCGCTCCAGTACTCTCCGCACATTCGTATCGACCGTGGGCACCGGCTTCTCGTACGCGAAGCACGCGACCGCGCCCGCTGTGTACCGTCCGACACCCGGTAGTGTCCTCAAGTCCTCAGGATCTTCCGACAACCTGCCGTCGTGCGCACTCGTAACCTCGCGCGCGAGCTTGTGCAGATTGCGGGCGCGCGCGTAGTAGCCCAGACCATCCCACTCCTCCATCACCGCCTTGGGTCGGGCGCGAGCGAGCGACGCGATTGTCGGAAATCGAGCCATGAATCGGGGGAAATACTGCAAAACCCTGCTCACCTGCGTCTGCTGCAGCATGAACTCGGAAACAAGGATGGCATAGGGATTGCGCGTGTCACGCCACGGTAAAACGCGTGCGTTGCGCTTGTACCAGGCTAACAGCTTGCGCGTGAAGCTCATAGCCACACAAGATACAGGCCCATGAGAGCATTCACTGCCGCCCTCGACCTGCGGCGATATGTCGGGCGGTGGTCCTTACGGAGCGCCAGCCACGCGGGGCGCTTCTTTTTTATGCTCCTGGACCTGGTGCGCGGCATCCTGGAATGGCGCGTCTGGCTCCCCCGCACCCTCGAGCAGACCGTGTCCGTGGGCTACGGCAGCGCCTTCATCGTGCTGCTGGTAGCCGGGTTCGCCGGTGCGGTGACCAGCCTCCAGGCGGGCTACCAGTTCACCGGCCAGCTTCCCCTCTACGTTGCCGGGGGGATCATCTCCGAATCGATGATTCTCGAGCTCGGACCCGTGCTCACGGGCCTGATCCTGGCGGGCCGCATCGGCGCGCGCTACGCCGCCGAGCTGGGCAGCATGCGGGTGACCGAACAGATCGACGCGCTCGAGAGCCTTGGCCGCTCGCCCGTGACCCACCTGCTCCTGCCGCGGATCCTGGCGGGCTTGATCGCGATTCCGGCACTGGTGATGCTGGCGAACGGCTTCGGCATCATCGTGGGTTTCATCACGGCAAAGTCCTCACTGGGCCTGACGTATGCGGACTTCGAGTTCGGGGCCCGGTACTTCTTCCGGCCGCTGGACCTGTGGTACTCGCTCGTCAAGTCGTACGCGTTCGCCGGCGCGGTCACGATCATCCCCTGCTACATCGGCTTCAACACCCAGCAGGGTGCCGAGGGGGTCGGACGCTCGACGACGCAGGCCGTGGTCGCGTCGTCGGTGACGGTGCTGATGCTCGACACGATTCTCACGAAGATCATCCTGGGGACCGCCAAATGAGCATCGAGCTGAAGCAGGTCTCCAAGCGCTTCGTGGACAACGTCGTGCTCGACGGCGTGGACTTCTTCGTCGCCGAAGGCGAGACGGTCGCGCTGCTCGGCCCGTCGGGTGTGGGCAAGAGCGTGCTCCTCAAGCACATCATCGGACTCATCAAGCCTGATTCCGGTGAGGTCTGGGTCGACGGCCAGCTCGTGCCGATGCTGGGTCGCAAAGCGCTGGCGAAGCTGCGCAGCCGCATCGGCTACGTCTTTCAGAACGGCGCGCTGTTCGACTCGATGGACGTGTTCGAGAACATTCGCCTCGGCATCACCGACGAGGAGCAGTATGCCGACAAGGACTACTGCATTCAGCGGGTCAAGGAATGCCTGCGCCTCGTGAACCTCAACGAAGATGTGGGGCGCAAGTATCCAGCGGAGCTGTCTGGTGGGATGCGCAAGCGCGTGGGGATCTCCCGGGCGATCGCCGGAAAACCGGTATACTTGCTGTACGACGAGCCGACGTCGGGACTCGATCCCGTGAACGCGGACGTCATCGATTCGCTGGTCGAACGGTTGCAGCAGGAGATCGGCGTGACGAGCGTCGTGGTGACGCACGATGTGCGCGGCGCGTTCCGCGTCGCCGACCGGATCGCGCTGCTGTCAAAGGCCAAGATTCGCGCCGTCGGCACCGCGGAGGAGATCATCGCCTCCAAGGACCCGGTCGTGCAGCAGTTCCTGGAGCGGGACCTCGAGATGGCCGTGATTCAGGCGCACGAGGAGAAGTCCTAGTGGACCTCACGTACAAACAGGAAGTGGGAGTCGGGGCCATCGTGCTGGTGGGATTCGCCGTCTTTCTCGTCGGCATGTTCTACCTGACGGGGCGGTCGCTGCGCACCGGCGGGCTCTCCGTGGACGTGAAGTTCGAGAGCGTCGCCGGCCTGAAGCAGGGCGACCCCGTGCTCGTGTCGGGCGTGAAGAAGGGCAGGGTCGCGCGGGTGGCCCTCGAGCGGGTGAAGAGCGTGCGCGTGACGCTCGAGCTGCAGGGAGACGTCGCGCCGCACATCGATGCCAGCGCCGCCGTCGCCGCGATGGACCTGTTCGGTGCCAAGTTCATCGACTACAACCCTGGCTCGCGCGAGGAGATGCTGGCGCGCGGTCGTCTGATTAGCGGGTCGAACACGCCCGACATCACCGACGTGGCTCAGGGCGTGGCCACTCGTGCCAACGAGCTGATGGAGAACGCGGCGAACATCGTCTCGGACCGGTTGGGCGAAGATATCCACAACACGCTGCTCGTCACGCAGCGCGCGATGAACACGCTCGCCAACGCCCCCGAAGGCCCGTTCATCAAGCAGACGACGCGCACGCTCCAGGCGACCGAGCGCGTCATGCAGCGCGTGGACTCGATGCTCGGCTCGGGGACGGGCCGCAACATCGATTCGATCTCCACCAATCTCGCGCGGCTCACGAATCACCTGGGCCACACGACCGCCGCTCTCGACACGCTGCTCAGCCGGATCAATCGGGGCGAAGGGACGCTGGGGAAGATGGCAAGCGACACGACGATGTATCACGACCTGCACGCGCTCTCGATTTCGCTGACTGCGCTGCTGAAGGATCTCCAGGAGCATCCGGACAAGTACATGAAACCGGGGCTCATAAGGGTGAAGCTGTTCTAACCGTCACTTTCCTCGGCACTTCCGCCGCCAGGCCAACCGTCGAACGAAACGTCTCCGGCCTCGCCATTCACCGCGAGGGGGAGACACTGCTCTTCGAGTGCGGCGAAGGCACCCAGCGCCAGATGATGCGCTACGGCGTGAGCTTCGCGCTGTCCGAGATCTTCTTCACGCACTTTCACGCCGATCATTTCCTTGGTGTCATTGGATTGATCAGAACGCTCGGTCTCCAGGGGCGGCCGGAGCCGCTGTTTCTGTACGGGCCCAAGGGCGCGAAGAAGGTCTTGAGCACGGCCATGCAGCTGGGCGTCGAGCGCGTGCCGTTTCCCGTCGAGATCCACGAAATAAAAGCCGGGGACACGGTAGCCGGGCCCACGAAGCGCGACGGCTACGACATCAGCGCGTTTCCGACCGAACACGGCGGCGGGCCATCGCTCGGATACATCCTGAGGGAGCACGTGCGGCGCGGACGCTTTGACGTTGAGAAAGCCAAGGCCGCCGGAATTCCGGAAGGCCCGCTCTGGGGCAAACTCGCCAAGGGCGAGCCAATCGAGCTGGCTGACGGCAAAAAGCTGACGGCCGATGGCTTCGTCGGCGTTGCCAGGCCAGGCCGGCTCGTCGCATTCACGGGCGACACCCGGCCATCCGCAGCGACGGTGGATGCCGGGCAGGGTGCCGATCTGCTGATTCACGAAGCAACCTTCGGCGAGGAAGAGCGCGATCGCGCGCGCGACACCGGGCATTCGACCGCCAAAGAAGCCGCGCAGGTCGCTCTCGCCGCGAAGGCCAAGCGGCTCGTGTTGTCCCACGTATCGGCTCGGTACTCGATCAGCGCGGATGAGCTGGTCAAAGAGGCGAAGGAAGTCTTTCCCAATGTTGTTGTCGCGAAGGACGGCCTCGAAGTAGATATACCGTATTCCGACTGAGGGCCCATGGGACCGGTCTCGTTCACGTATTCCGCCAGCGTACCAGCGCCAATCGACAAAGTCTTCGCGCTCATTTCCGAGCCGCTCAGAATGCCCGAGTGGCTGCCGAACTGCGTCGCGGTGAAAGCCACGACGGGCAACAAGAGCGCCGGAAAAGGTGCCCGCTACAAGCTGACCTTCCAGCGTGACACCCACCAGCACGAATCGGTCATCGAAGTCATCGACTTCACGGCCCCGCACACATTCGGCTGGGTCGAGATCTACCACCGCGCCGGCTCCAAGACGTTTTTCGGGCTGGGGTTCGCGGGCGGATCCACCAAGGTCTCGCTCAAGCACATCTGGCAGCCATCAGGTTTCCGGTCGTGGCTGAACGGCCAGTTCTACCGCCGCCGCAACGCCCACCGGATGTTCGAAGGGTTGATCAACAATCTGAGAAAGGCGCTGACGCGCTGACGGCGGGTTGCTTGGAGAATAAAGGGGGAATGGTTACTTTTCCGGCCCTTCGGGGCTGTAGCTCAGCTGGGAGAGCGCCTGGATCGCACCCAGGAGGTCAGGGGTTCGAGCCCCCTCAGCTCCATAAAAACGATGCCCCTTGGTGTAACTGGCAACACGCCTGACTCTGGATCAGGAGAGTCCTGGTTCGATCCCAGGAGGGGCAACTCGCAGCGCGATGCGACGATGAGTCGTGTCGCGCTTTGGCTATCTAGGACGGTGTGTGAGTATGTGAGCGAGTATAGCCGCTCACGGATTTCCGACCAACGCCGCCGCGTCGGGGTCGCTCGAACTCAACCACCGCGCGCAACGTCGCCTCGTCCGGCTGTTGGTAGCGGAGCAGGGTGCTGGTATCGCGCCACCCGCCAGCCGCGGCGACATCCTTTAGGGGCAGGTCCTTCCGCTCCGTGGCCCACACGCGCCGGAACATGTGCCAGGCGCTTCCGGCGGGCTTCACCAGCCTTCCACGCAGGAAGGCCTCCTTCAACCAGTACGCCGCGAGATGACGCGTGGTCGGGCCGCCACTGTGACGGCGGCGTTGCGGATGGGGAAACAAGAGCACACGACCGATGCCGCCGTGTTCCGCGCGGAATTGCCGCAGCTCCTCCACGACCTCGCGATGCATCGGCACGACCCAGGTTTGGCGGATTTTATCATGTTCGGCGCGCCAGCGGATCGTACCATTCTCAAAGTCCACGTCGTCCCAGCGGAGCGCCAAGATGCTGCTCAACCGACGCCCCGTGCGCCACGCCAGGAGAATCAACAGACGCAGGAACGGATGAACCGAGGGCGCGACCGCCAGCAACGCGCGAATCGTGCCCTCCTCGACCACCGGTCGCTTGGGGTCTTTCTCGGTGGGAATCTTGTACTTCTCCATCGCGTGCCGGGTGAGGAGCGGCTGACTCCCCTCGTACTTCTGGCAGGCCCAGTTGAGTGCCGCCTTGAACATCCCCAGATCGCGGTGGATCGTGTTCCCCCCGACGGGGCGTGCTGACATGCCCCCGAGCCGACGCCACACCACGTACTCGTGCACACGGTCCGGTGTCAGCGCGCTGACCAATTGATCCTCCCCGAAGAACGCGGAGAGGTAGCGGCCCGCTTGCCGGACATGTTCTAGATAGCGTTCCGTTTTCAAAGAACCATCCGGCAGGTAGCGACCTTCCGTTGTGTACCTGTCGAACAGGCTCCCCAACGTGAGCGGCGAAGCCACAGCTTCTTGCGCCGTGCTTTGACGGAGTTTGAACAACTCCTCCGCTTCGTGCACGGCGCGCCGCTTGCCACAATGTCCAAGGCTCGTGCGGCGTTCACCTTCACCCGGCAGCCAAACGGACACGTACAGCATGCCGCCGGGTTTGCGCTCGTACACTCGGACCCGCGCCCCACGTCGGGGGCCCCACGATCTCGACCAGCAATTAGGGTTGGCCATAACGGCGCTCCTTGCCTCCGAAGAGGCGGCTGGCGAGCTCGTGTACACCCGCACGGGAAGGATGCGGCGAGCCCGGCTTTCGGGGAAGGTCCCCCTGGCGAAAGCTGAGCCGCCCACGGCTCTCTGGTGGGCGTAGGGTTCGCAGCTTGCCCTGTTTCACGAGGCGCGCGAGATGCGCCGTGGAATAGCCGGATGAGGCCGCCGCCTCCCTGAGCGAAAGAACGCGGTTCTCGGTCGCTGCCCGTACGCTGGCCAGTTCCTCGAGGAAGGTGCGACACAGCGTGGCCCCGCTCACCTGGGCGCCGACCTGTTCATACTCCGCCGCCCGGGCCTCCCACTTAGCGATGAGCTCTTCTTCCGTCATGGTTCACTGCCCCCGGACTGCGCCGCGCCCACGGGCTCGGCGATCATCGCAGCCTGGCTGCGCTGGCTATCGTGCAAAAGCTGTCGAACACGCGCCCAGTGCTCGAGAACGACGGCGGCCAGGCGCTCTAGGAGGGCGGTGTGTTGGCCCGCTCGGGCTAGCCGCGTGAGCTCTTCAAGGCGTTTGCCAATCCGGGCCAGCTCGCGTAAAGCCGCATCGGTGGCTGCATGCTGCCGGGCCTTCGGGATCGCGCCGAGCGCCGTCTCGCGGATGAAGCGCGACGACGTCCGCCCACAGAGATGCGCCCGTTCGGTGATGCGAGCGAGCTCCTCCGGGCGAAAGCGGATCAACTTGGCAGCGCTGCGGCGCTCGGGCATTCGGACCTCGTCCGTATGGAGGAGCCTCCCTGTCCACCGAGCGTCTTGGCCGGCGGGGAGGGGATCACTGGTCCCTCTATAAGGGAATAGGCCCGAATAGGGCCGAGCGTGCCCAGACTGCGGCGCCGGGATCACCGGGGCGTCAACGGCTCGAGGCGGTGGGGGGCCCGTCCCCCTTGAGCGCCCGCTAAGGGCGCGAATGGGGCTGGAGCGATATCGGGGCAATGCACGCGCACCAGCGCGTGCACCGATATCGCGCCACTAGCTTGCACGCCGGGAAACGCTACGGAATCAGTGCAGGTCTGGAACCCAGCTTAAAAGACGGTCTAGACCAGGCGGGATCGCGACGCTTCTGGTAGAGCAGCGGACTGAAAAGACGAGGGAGCCTGTGCGGCTCCCTCGTTTTGTGCTCCAACACTGGCACTCAATCACCCCATCTGACGCCATCGGCAGCCACTGACCGGCAAACATTGCGGCAAACACCAGCGAGAGGTACAAATCACCTTCAGATAAACGCTCGGCACCTCCAAACGACGGGCTTTGGTAGCAGAGCTACGGGACTCAATGACAGGTCGGTGGCTTGAACGTCATGTACATTG
>WNFD01005191.1_pt2 | contig 24286 bp, 27 predicted proteins | sample 5400491 | NCBI WGS metagenome assembly WNFD01 (sample SAMN13153343, study PRJNA577476) | soil metagenome | isolation source: 120 cm saprolite under Douglas fir tree site 2 hole 2 replicate 2 | place: USA:California | collected 2015-04-18
ATTACATTGATCTTGCAAGTTTGTCCTGCCGACAGTGATGTGGGGCAGTTGTTGGTTTGAGAATAGTTGCCACTGGTGGAGATGCTGTTGACTGCCAGGCTTACGCTCTGATTGTTGGTGAGGGTCACGCTTTGAGCTGCGCTAGTGGCGCCGGGCGCCAGGGTTCCGAAGTCCAGACTGGCTGGCGAAAAGCCCACAGGCGCGAGGCCAGTTCCCGAAAGGCTCACGAACCATGGTTCCGACAACGTGATCGCGCCGTTGACGGTTCCAATGGCGTTGGGAGCGAAGCTCACTTCAATCGTGCAACTAGCCTTGGCTGGGAGGGATGATGGACAGTTATTGGTCTCCGAATAATCACCGCTAGCCACGAGGCCGCCGGTTCTCAAACTCCCTCCCCCGGTATTGGTCAAAGTAACTGTCTGAGCCGCACTTGCCGGGCCTCCAGGGATCACAACTTGGGGAGAAAATGTCAAGCTGGGAGGCGAAAACCTGGCGGCTGGAAAGGACGGGCAGCTAAACGGCATGGCCTGCACCACAATCATTGCCAACACGAAGCACTGAGAACCAGTTTTTACAGTGGCGCGGTAACGGCTGGAAGCACAACCGCGTCCCTCAGCAGAGGAAGCCGGTACCGATGCCGGGTTTTTTCCGCGAAATCCCCAAAGCAGATTCTCTAAACCGGTCCTAGTCATTGCAGGCCTCCCTTGGCAACTGCTGGGTTGTCACGGCAGAGTTGCTGCTGCTGCGTGGTAACCAAAGCGAACGGATAACTAGAGGGTTGGCCCGTCAGCAGGGCGTTTGTAGATTTACCGAGAAGGTTGGTGTCGAAGAATGCAGCAATGTAATTCCGCACCGCCGAGATCGTTCTTTCCCGCGGCATGGCACCCGCCGGTACACTCAAGCCGGGCAAACCTTTGAACAGCCACACGGCGTCAGAAAGCGTGAAGTGGTCGGCGCCTCTCAGATTAACCGCCAGGCGAGGTCCGTGCAGGTTTCGCCACAATTCGCACTCCTGCTTGCGCCAACGCTCGCGCCCGGCCGCAAGAATCAGAACAGGTTTTCCGGTTCCTGCAGCGGAATCGTCCGAAATTGGCGCGTCGAGCAGGACAGCCGCCCGAAAACGCCCCTCTCGCCGCAAACTGGAAAGGGCCACTTCCCCTCCTAGCGAGTGACCCATCACTCCGATGCGGGACGTGTCCAGTCTGCCGGCGAGCGCTCCACTCCCAGTGTTCATGCGCTCCAATTCATCGAGAAGGAATCGCAAATCGCCGAGGCGGACAGACCGAGCGAACCTGAGCGATTGGTCATCAGCATGGAACGTGCTTTCGTTGAGATAGCTGCCGAAAACAGACTTGGCTAGCCTTCCACCAGGAAACTCAAGAGCCGTCGATTCATAGGTGTGGGCCAGCGAAGCGACCACGTACCCCCTGCTTGCCAGGTCCTCGAAGAGGAATGTGCTATCGGTGAACATGCCGGTGAAGCCATGCGAGAACACGATGACTGGATGGAGTCCATCCGCGACTGGGGCATTGAGGCAGCCGTTCGTGCTCACCACCGGAAACGCAATTCCTGAAACTTCTGAGAGATAGGCCCGAACTTTGGGTGATGAGTATTCAGCATGTCCGCAGTTCCGGGTGGCGACCGCCGGATACCAGAAGCGCACCATCAGCTCCCGCTTGGCGCCGTTTTTAAAAAAAGGATCTGGACGGGCGGAGTCAATCAAGCGGACAGAAAGACTACCAACTTTGCTCTGCCCGCTCGGCGCAGGCACGACTGCTAATCCGGGCCAGTCAGATGCGGCCGAGAGGGTTGATCCGCCCACGCTCAGAATTAACGCGGCCGTGCCCACCACGATCGGCAAAAACTTCGAAAGAATGCATGCTGGGTTCATTTTCATGCTCCAGCGGACAAGTAGAATCCTCTAGTCCTCATCCCTAGACCTTGGAAATAGCCTCTTAGCTTCGATAGTGATGACGTTCAGCAAACTGACGCCATTCGGAAGCACCAGCGACCGGAAAAGCGCGCGGACCTCCCTGCCGTTATTGAGGATCGCGAAACTGAGCCCGGCAGTCCGAACTTTCGAGTCGAAGGCGACGATACCTACAGCCGCAACATCTCCTACGCCCAAAATAGTTCCCTCGGTTGTGAATCCCCATCTCCCAATTACGTTGGCGTCTAAGCAGTGTCTGTTGTGAGCCTGGGCGGTCGCGTCGATGCTCACAACGAGCGTGGCCAGAAGAACAGCTGTAAACCATGCTGACGCGAGACTGTGCCTCATACCTATCCTCTGATACGAACCCTGCGTTGCGGGCTGACCCTGGGAAGCGCGTTGCGACGAATGTCCGGCCACTTGCTCTCCCGCGGGGCGGCTGTTCTGCAAACCGCAGTGGCAGTTGCAGAGCTTTTTGCCTGCAATGAGGTACTCGCGTCAATAGCGCGCAACTGTCCTGTTTCAGTCTTGTAGTTGTCACGCCAGGCCGCTGAAGGAGAGGCATTTAGGCCGCGTTTAGTCCCGCCTACCCAACCGCAAGGAACGGTGATAGACTTGGGTTCCCCAGATGAGGTGCTCGCCTCCATGGGCGCAGCTAGTCCATCTAAGTTGGGGGCCATTCGCTTTGGGGTCTACGAAGTTGACCTCCGCGCCGGAGAACTGCACAAGCACGGTGTAAAGGTAAAGCTGCAGGAACAACCCTTCCAGGTCCTCCAGATTTTGCTGGAACATCCGGGTGAGATTGTTACCCGGGAAGATTTGCGCCAGCGCATCTGGCCGTCGGATACTTTTGTGGACTTCGACGGTGGCGTGAATAACGCCGTCAAGCGGTTGCGCGAAGCCCTGGGCGACAGTGCCGAAAGTCCGCGCTACGTAGAGACCATCCCGCGCAAGGGATATCGGTTCATCGGGCCGCTGAACGGAAACGGCAAGCCGGTCGCGGTCGCGGAAGAAGTGCGGTCCAACCCAAAAAGCCCGGCAGCTCGGTGGGGCTTGCAAATTGGGACCGGGATCGGAATCGCAGCGGCTGTTTTGCTCCTGGTTTCGTTGGGTCCAGTGCCAACAGATTTCTGGCGGCAGTTTTCCAGTAGGACCAATGTTCCTCAGATTCGGTCTATTGCTGTCCTGTCGTTGAAGAATCTCTCAGGCGATCCCTCTCAAGAGTATTTTGCCGATGGCATGACCGAAGAACTGATCACCGACTTGTCCCAAATTAGCGCCCTCAAAGTTATTTCTCATACTTCGATCGATACTTATAAAAAGAGCAGCAAGTCCCTGCCGGAGATCGCGCGCGAACTCCACGTAGACGGAGTGGTTGAAGGTTCCGTTATGCGGTCCGGCGATAAGATTCGAATCACTGCCCAACTCATTTATGCACCCGAGGACAAGAATTTGTGGGCAAAAAGCTACGACCGCGACCTGCGTGACGTGCTGGCTTTGCAGAGTACCGTGGCGAGCGCAATTGTGGATGAAATTCGGGTCAAGATGACACCCCAGCAGACTGCGCGATTGGAGAAACGCCAAGCGGTCAATCCGGAAGCCCTCGATGCCTATTGGAAAGGTCAGTATTATCTTTCTCTGCTCCAGCGTATGGAATTAGTCAAAGATCAGGAGGAATCTGCTAAGAACGGGTTCCACCAGGCCCTTGCGAACTTCGATCAGGCCATCCAGCGCGATCCCAACTATGCTCCGGCTTATCTGGGATATGCGGGTGCGATCAACGAGTTTGCCGGGTGGGTAGATCCCCACACCGATCTTGTGAACAGGCGGAAGCCAGCGCTCATGAAGGCTTTGGCGCTGGATGGCACGCTCGCAATGGCTCATGTGTCCCTCGGAGATATCTTGTTTCAAGACGAGTGGAACTGGGCTGATGCCGAAAAGGAATACAAGCGTGCGATCGAGCTAGATCCAAACTCCGCGAAAGCACACGACAGTTACGCCAATTACCTCGATTCTATGGGACGACTGCAGGAAGGGCTTAAAGAGCATGAGTTGCAGCTACAGCTGGATCCCGACTTGAGTTATGGCGACTCCCCACTGACGCCTCTTGAGCTGCGGATTGGGCGGATGCGGAAATTTGCTGCGACGCACGAGCGCGCTGGAGTTGCGGAATATTGGTGGCGCGTGCTTTTGCTGGCGCGGGGCGGAAGGTACAAAGAAGCAATAGACGAGTGGGCAGGGCTGTTAACACGAACTGGCTGGACAGCCACTGCCAAGGATGTTCGCCACGGTTATGAGAAGGCTGGCTACCGAGGTGCTCTGCGCGTCGCAGCACAGCAAGGAGAAATTGCAGGCGCTAATCATGTGTACCTCCCGCCGAGCATGATGGCGTACCTGTATGGAGTGCTGGGTGACAAAGATCACGCCTTCGCCTGGATGGAAAAGGCCTATGAAGAGCGCGACGGTTCTATTGCGACTATGAAGGTTGCTTTAGATTACGAGCCCCTGCGCTCCGATGAGAGATTTGCAGAAATGATCCGACGGGTGGGGCTGCCGCAATGACAAGCTCGCCGCAACAGGCATCTCCCACAAATGGCGCGCCACTGAATATGCAAGACGTTGGTCCATCGCGCGGGGCCATTCGCTTCGGTGTCTTCGAGGTGGATCTTCGTGCGGGAGAACTGCGCAAGCAGGGTGTGAAGATCAAGCTGCAGGAACAACCCTTCCAGGTCCTCCAGATTTTGCTGGAACATCCAGGTGAGATTGTTACTCGGGAAGATCTATGCCAACGCATCTGGCCGTCGGATACCTTCGTCGATTTCGACGGCGGGGTGAATAACGCCATCAAACGGCTGCGTGAGGCGCTGGGGGACCGGGCAGAGACTCCGCGTTTCATCGAGACCCTGCCACGGCGCGGATACCGTTTCATTGGCCCAGTAAACGCCAACGCTGCCACAACCTCTGCCGACGGATCGCTGCCAACGGCAGAACCCCACACTGGGACGCGATCAAACCGCACCTTGCGCATTGGCACTTTTGTCAGGCTTGGATTGGCCGCCCTGCTCCTCGCGGTAGTGGGGTTCACATCGAACCAGTGGTGGCAGCATCTGCGGGGAAGAGGCGACGTCCCCCAGATTCGCTCGATCGCCGTGCTGCCCCTGCAGAACCTCTCCGGCGATCCCGCTCAGGAATATTTCACCGACGCCATGACCGAGGAACTGATCACGGAACTCTCCCGCATCAGCGCCATAAAGGTGATCTCCCGCACTTCCATCATGCGCTACAAGAAAACGGACAAGCCTCTGCCAGAAATTGCTCGAGAGTTGGGAGTGGATGGAATCGTGGAAGGCTCGGTGCTGCGCTCGGGTGATCGCGTGCGGATAACAGCACAGCTAATCTCCGCGGCCAAAGACGCCAACCTATGGGCGCAGACCTACGACCGGGATCTAAGGGATGTGCTGGCATTGCAGAGTGCCGTGGCGAGCGCAATTGTGGATGAAATTCGGGTGAAAATGACCCCGGGCGAACAGGCGCAATTGCATTCCTGGCATCGGGTGAACTTGAAAGCGCACGAAGCCTACTTGCAAGGACAATATCATCTCCAACTTGAGGGGGAAGCGGTCTTCAAGGAGGGCCGCGCCAAGCTGGCTGCCATTGAAGCCGAGAAGGCCGAGCATTATTTCCGACAGGCGATCCAAGAGGATCCGAATTATGCTCCGGCATATCTTGGAATTTGGGATGTTTTGCAATCGGCTCCTTTGCCATGGCGGGACACGGTGCCGCGCGGTAAGCCGTTGCTGCTGAAAGCATTGCAACTCGACGATTCCCTGGCAGGGGCGCACCGCGCCTTTGCCAGTCTGCGTGTGCATGAGTGGGATTGGCCGGGAGCGGAGAAAGAGTACCGTCGGGCCATCCTACTGGCCCCCAGCGATGCGGATGCACACCACGAATACGCGAATTTTCTCGCTGCAGTAGAGGGCCGAACTCAAGATGCAATGGACGAATACGAACGGGCGCAGAGCCTGGACCCCAAGAACGATCACATGGCCGAGGCGTTCTATTTGGCACGCCAATTCGATCGCGCGATCGAGCTCTACCAGAGTCAGGCACAGTCGAGGCCCAACGACATCGGTGTGCACAACTGCCTCGCAAATATCTATGCCTTGACAGGAAGGCACGAGGAGGCTATTTCCGAATGGCAGAAAATGGCAAGCATCCTGGAATACAAACACCTGTCCGAAGCCATCGGACGCGCCTACAAGAGCGGCGGCTATGAGAAGGCACTGCGAGTCTTTGCCCATCAACTAGAGGCCTCGTCACGAAGCTCTTATATTCCATTGCCGTTTATCGCTTCCATTTACGGATACCTGGGAGATAGAGACCAAGCAATCGCATGGCTGCAGAAAGCCTATGAAGTCAAGGAGCTGGACAGCCTGAACGAACCTGCGTGGGACCCGCTGCGTTCGGATCCAAGATTCACGGAGCTACTGCGTCGAGTGGGATTGCCCACCTAGCCTCCGATGCAAGCCACAGGTAAGGTTGTCCGGCCGACCCGAGGCTTAGGAAACTTGTTCCTTGGTTGGCCCAAGCCGCAGATTGGTAAGTCTTGATGTGGGTTGGTGCAAAACTCGTGCGCATCGTTGTCCCCTACCTCTGCGCACTCCTCTCCGTTTTCGCTTCTGGGCAAACCGAGACCACTGGCCGGATCGCAGGCACAGTGCGAGATACGCAAGGAGCCGTAATCGTAGGCGCTGAAGTCGTCGTCGAGAATCCGGCCACCGCGGACAAACGCACAACAGTGTCCGACGGCGCCGGGAATTACTCAGTGACGTTACTCCCGCCAGCCAATTACGATTTGAAAATTCAGGCGAAAGGGTTCGCCGCGGCCATATTCCACAACCTCCCAGTCGGCCTGAGCGACACGACAACCGTGAACGCTGTTCTCGAACTGGCACAGACCAGTTTCGAAGTTAACGTGACTGACGCACCGCCGCTAGTACGCAGCGAGAGTTCTGAACTGAACACCACACTCGATTCGCGCAGCCTGACAGAGCTGCCACTTCCGACGCGTAACTTTCTGCAACTCCTGACCCTCGCACCCGGCGTAGCCGCACCGCTCACGAACAACAACGCCATTGGGCGCAACTCGCCCAATGTTTCCGTGAATGGTTCGCGCGTGACCCAGAACAGCTATCAAATCAACGGAATCGATGCCAATGACATTTCCTTGCACCAGTTCACGGATGTTGCCGTTCCCGCCCCCGAGAGCATCAGCGAAGTGAACGTTCAGACCTCGGTGTATGACGCTTCGGTCGCAGGTGGGGGTGGCAGCGTGCAGGTGGTCACCAAGAGCGGCAGCAACTCTCTGCACGGTGCTGTGTATGAGTACTTCCGCAATGAGGCTCTCAATGCGAATGATCTGAATCTGAAAGCAGTGGACGAGAGCCGGCCCGTGATGAGGCGCAACGTTTACGGCGCAACCCTGGGCGGCCCCGTGCGAACCAGCCGCGCGTTTTTCTTCGCCTCCTATCAGGGCACACGAGAGGCGAACGGTGCCACCGATCAAAGCCTGTACAAAAGTGTTCTGATCGCACCCGGACTAACTGACGATCGCTCTGCCGCCACCCTCATCAGTCAATTCGGCGTGGCCTCAATCGATCCGATTGCGATGAAATTGCTGAACCTAAGACTTGCAAATGGTCAGTTTCTGATTCCCACGCCTCAGACTGCCAGTGGCCGGGTCACGGGCACGGCGCTTTCCACCTACCGCGAGGAGCAGTTCAATACTAATCTCGACTACCGCATGAGTTCGAGAGACTCGCTAAGCGGCAAGCTTTTCTTCGCTGATGCTCCGCTGTTCAGTGCGCTTGCAGGATCGAACTTTGGCGTGCCAGCCAGCCTGCCCGGCTTTGGCACGCAGATAAACGTCGACAATCGCGTGCTCTCCGTGCAGGAGATTCACAGTTTCAGCCCCACAGCCGTGAACGAAGCAAGATTTGGCTACAGTTTCATCCGGCATGATGAAGTACCGCAGGAATCGGTGCAAGACAGTTCCCTTGGAATTCAGCGCTCGACGGCAGAGCACTATCCTGGCTTGCCATTGATTGTGCTGGGCCGCGACCAGGGCGGCGCATCCATTGGGACCTCAGACATAACCTATCGCGGTAACACGCCCTCGCTATCCTTTGGCGATGTTCTCTCCCTGCAGCGGGGAAAACACAATATTCGCGTGGGTGGTGAACTCCGGCATTCCGAGTGGCGGGCGCGTGCGGGAGTATTTTCCTATGGGGAAATCGATTTCCCGACCTTCAACGACTTCTTAATTGGAAACACTGGCGCGTCACAATTTCCCGGCGGAACCTTCGGCTTCGCGCACCTCGGCACGGGGTTGACTCAGCGCGACGCCATCACCAGTGATTACCACTTGTTTGCGCAAGACGATTGGAAGGTTTCTTCAAAGTTCACCCTCAACCTCGGCCTGCGCTACGAATTGGATCTACCGCCGTACGATTCTCAGGGCCGCATCGGCGGCTTTGATCCCGCGCTCTACCGGCCCCTCCTGGAAGTGGATAGCAATGGATTTCCGTTGGGTCCACCAATCGGCGGCATAGTTGAGGCGGGGAACGCTCCTCCGCAATACAGCTTGCCCGGCGTGAGCAGAGTCGGGAAACGCATGGTGAAGAGCATCGACCCAAACAACCTCGGCCCACGCATCGGGTTGGCGTGGTCCCCGCTCAATTCCGGACGGCTGGCGATCCGCTCTGGGTACGGGATCTTCTATTCGCGCCCATCATTCTTCTATCTGGCGCTGGGGTATTTTGCGCCACCATTTTTCCTGGATTCCAACACTTCCGGAAAGCCATTCAGTAATCCTTTCGCTGATGCGCCGCCGGACAGCAGCTTTCCGCTGATTCAACCCGGGAGCTCGGTGACCGCCACTGTTATTGATCGTAATGCGCGGACTCCGTACTCCCAGCAATTCAATACGAGCCTGCAATATGAGCTGCTGCGAAATACGACCCTGCAGGTTGCTTATGCCGGCTCGCGTGGCGTGAAACTGTTTCGGGGCCTCGCTGTGAACCAAGCGAGGATCGCCAGTCTGAACCATCCCATCACGAACGCGGTGACGGGCGACGTAATCACCGACAATACCGTCGAGAATGCGGCTCTGCGTGCGCCATTGCAAGGAGTCAGCACCGCGTTTTTCGCTCTGAACGGATCGACTGCGCAGTCCATATATCACTCTCTCCAGGCAACATTCAAGCGGCAGGCTCCTGGTAGGTTGCAGTTTTCCGCTTCATACACGTTTTCCAAGTCGATCGACAACGCTTCGAATCCTGGCGGGGGGGCCAATTTCGACGGCTCTCTGGACCGCGGTGGGGGGCTGGACACTGCCAACGTCTGGGGTGATCAGTTGAGCGCCCGCGGCAACCGCGGGATTTCGGATTTTGACCGCACTCATCGCTTCGTCTTCAACTACGCGTGGGATGTGCCTGGGCCCGGGTTTGCCCATGGTTCGGCACCACGGCTTCTGTTCTCGAACTGGCAGCTTTCAGGAATCGTGATTGCCATGTCGGGCCTGCCGGTAGATATTTTCGATCCTACAGGAGGCTTGCTATATGGACTGTTTGGAGCGCGTCCCAACTGGGCGCCGGGGGCAAACCGCAGAACCGCTATGACCAAAATTCCGACAGGATATTATTTCAACCCAGCTGCTTTTACCGCGGCCGCCGTGCAGCCAGGTCAGCCAATCCCAAGCGCTAATGATCGAACGGCCCTGGCCGGTGATCTGGGGACAGACATCGGCAACGTGGGACGCAACGTGTTGCGCGGGCCGGGCCAGACCAATTTTGACTTTTCCCTCGGAAAGCGTTTCCCGCATAATGAGTCGAAAGGCCTGGAGTTTCGCGCAGACTTCTTCAACTTATTCAACCGTGCCAACCAAGACAATCCAATCAGCGACATTAGCGTCGGCGACTTCGGACGGATTGTCGGCTTCAGCTCCAGCCCGCGAATCGTCCAGTTGTCGCTGAAGTTCAACTTCTAATACTCGGTGCCAACCACGAACTGTCTGTGAAGCCACATGTGTCCGTGCTGGTCTAAGACCGATGCCACTTTTGTTGTACCTGGAAGTGATGAGGTTTTGTTAGGCTCTTAGTTTAGGATGCTTACCTCATCATCGGCGGGGTTGGAATGTGCTTCACCTGCCGCTCAGGCTTCGGTGAATATTTATTTTCCCGTAATATCGGACAGTTCTCTGGTTGCCGAAGCAGTTCCGGTTGTCTAACTTGTTGAATCGCTAAGCTCGGTTCTGCGTCTTGTAACACGGTTTTAGGGGGGTGTTCGGCGCTATCTGGACCCAAGTTCTGGGTCGTCGTGACACCCGGGCTGACAACTTGTTTGTTGGCAGTTTCTTCGACAATTTTTTACAAGTGACCTGGTTCTGAGCGCTAAGGCCTGATCATCAACTATGCGCCGTGAGTATAGGGTTGCGCCTTGTTCGGGCGGTCGGAAAAGCAATACCGCACTTGGGATTGCTCGGGAATGACCCACAGTCGACCTGGTGCTCCCACCCAGCGAGAAAGACAGAGGCTACGGATGGATTGGGCACATTATGAGCCCCGAATACGCTTTGATGTTCGCGCAGAACGCGAAGAATATGAGCGCTTATTTAACCATCAGGCAAGAGTGTTGCAAGATCGACTTGTCCGCCGCAGCCGCACCGATCGGACCAGACGGCATGCTATCCCAGAGTGGGAAAAAGTCCACCAAACAGAAGCGCAAGAGCGTAGATTACTGCATCAAGCAAGAGTCCTAAGCTGCGGCAAAGAGAAGAGATATTACTATGCGCACAAACATGTTATTTGAATCACTTTAGACGAATTGCCGGAGCCAAGGAGGGCCAAACATGCTCGGCTCCAGAGTTTTCCGACGCGTCCTTCCATTCGGCGTTCCTCTGCGCCGCACTGCATTTGAAACCAAACGCGGCGGATTTTTCGAGATTTTCACAGCCAGCACGGGGGGGCTGGGTGGGAGCACTATTGTAATATCGCGATGTCACTCACGATGGGTTCTGAGCGCAAAGGCCTGTTTTCATCGACCATCGTATAAAATCGCTGACGGCGAAAGGATTTCCGAGCGCAGCGGGAGCTGGTTCACACGGAGCTTTGGCGCCGGCTATTCCGATCTCGATAACATGGTCGAGCAGCTCGAGAAGCACCGTGCGAATGACCTAGCGCGGTAGGCAGGTCTCGAGTTGCCCAGGTCGGTCAGGCGCTCAGCACTCTCGCTAAAGGAGACGGCGGAGCTATGGCACGAGATGGTTCGTTCCACTTTGAACTGGAGAAGTCGAAAGATAAAAACGGGAATCAAGTGACGACAATCAAGTGTCATGGCGAGCTGGTCAGTGACACCGCGGGTGGGATAAAAGAACTGGTGAGGCCCCTCATTTCTCTTGGCGGCCGCATCATTATCGACCTTGGTGATGTAAAACATCTCGATAGCGCGGGCCTCGGAGCGCTGGTTGGCCTCAAGACGTCCGCAATCAAGCAAGGGCTATGTATCCTTGAACTCGCCAACATGACACCTGGCGTGCTGGAAATGCTGCGCATCACTCATCTGACGCAGATGTTCTCGTCGTAAGGCCGACCGGATTTAACTTCATCCCGAGGGATGTCCCACCGGTGCCGGGGCGCCCCGCTCAAACTCTGCTTGGTCGGGGATTTTATTTGGTTCTTCGCTTGGTGAATTGAACGAACTGGTAACTGATGACATAACGACACGTGTGGTCGGAGGGTTGGAACGTTGTCCCCAAGCACCCAAAGAAGTTCAAGGCTTGATTTCAATCGGAGTGCCGGGGCGGACAATTTCCAAATCTCGTCCATCTCTTCGTTCGACACCGCAATGCATCCGTCAGTCCAGTCATGCAGAGTGTGTGCCTTTCCCACGAAAGCGTAATCCTTAGGGAGGCCGTGCAGCATGATGTCACCTCCGGGACTGACGCCTAATTTCTTCGCTGCCGCGGTGTCTCTTGAGTTTGGATACGAGATGTGAAACGCTTTATAAAAATGGCAGTTGGCGTTTCGTGAATCGAGTACGAACCCTCGGGAGTTCGATGGTCCCCCTGCCGCATCTTCGGCCCGCCAGGTTCGCCACCGAGAGCCACCCGGTACGACCTCAGCTCTTTTCCCTGTGACAGCAGTACCAGCCTCCGTTCATGCTTGTAGACAACAACACGGTCCACACCAATACCGAGCTTCTCACCAAGGGCGAAGAGCAGAGACGTGAGCACCAAGATTCCTGATAAAAAAGTTCGCATTGGACTGCAATTCTATCCCTTGCCAGTAGTGGTTTAACATCGCCGTGGCACTCAAGACGGAGTTCTGAGCGTAATGGCCTTCTGATAGCGTCAACTATGCCCAAAGCGCCGTAAAATACCCGACATGAAGGCCGGTGACACCGTGAAGCTGATTGGTATTCCTCTAGCAGCTAGCCTGATAACGTCAGTTGAGGCATTCGGTCCGAGTCGTGAATTGATGTGATGACATTCGCTAGTCGAAACTTGGAGGACGATCCTTGCGCAGCTCGCTCGCAATACGGTGAGCTACGAGCCGCATGGCCTCGTCGGCGGCTCTGATGTCATTGTTGTCCTCCACCGGGGCGGTGCTAGTGCCTTCAGCCAGGGTTCGAGGGTTACCGACTTGGAGAATTGTGAAACCTATGGCCAGGGTTTGGTTGGGATTGGCATTTCCGATGATGACAGGAGCTGGTTGAACTCCGTCTGGACCGCCCGAAATGCCCGGGCCGCGGCTGGGGTCCAGTAGTGTGGTAAGCACGAAGTATTGGCAACCCTTCTTTTCGGCCTCGGGGCTCGCATCCTCGCGGGAAGTGGCCTCCAGCGAAACGGCTTCCAGGACGATCGACGACTTGCGATCGGCTCGCAGACGCTGCAGTTCTCGCATTAATTGATTGCGCTCCCAGGCGGGCATGGCGAGGCGGCGGGATCGGTTCGTCATTGCGGCGATCCCAACGCGAACTATGCGTCTCTGATCAGCCGTAGATGGTTTGTTGCTGGTCTGAGCGAAGGCCACGCCAGCGACCAGCGCGCCCGACAAAACGATGTCGTCTCTGATCAGCCGTAGATGGTTTGTTGCTGGTCTGAGCGAAGGCCACGCCAGCGACCAGCGCGCCCGACAAAACGATGTAGAGCCCACGATCCCAGTCCATAAACGTCTCCGGAGCCTATCAACCCTGTGCTCCGGTTATTGTGTTCCGCCCTTCTTCCCTTTCACTTGGCTTTCTCTCGACGTTCGAGCGGAAAGAGCGCCAAGCAGCATGTCGGGCCGCGCCGCTGGTTGGCGATCGCGGTAGGGACGATCATCGCTGATCGCCCCCCGCACAGACCCGGACGGGCGCTCATTAGCGCATCCGGTTCTTATCTCGGATGAAAAGCGGCAAAGCGTACTGCGTGTCCGCACACTCGCCCACCGGTGGGACACGCGCAGTCCCGCTCTGTGTCGGGTACGTGTCGAATGGAAGAGCGTTCTCCTTGATCAGCAGCCTTCCCTCCTCACTCTCCGCCGACGAACTTTCCGTCTTTGTTCGAATGATTCATCGGTACTACGCCGCTGTGTGACTCCTCGGAGACGTGCACGCGGGCCGTGTGGCTTGAGCCTTCTCCCGCCGTCCTGCGGCTGACTTTCACCTCAGGCATCTCCGAGGTCTCCCGGTTCTCGTGCATGAAGTTTCTAGGCGTGTCTGGGGTCTTCGACTACGCCGGACTGAACACGGACTCGCGCTATCGCCCCTGTTCCTGTTGCCTTCCGCGCATATTAACCGCGTCGGCGTCCGGGTTGTAAGTTTTCGCAGCTCGATAGCCCACCCCGCCTATACCCCTGTCTACGCTTCACTGAGTCCCTCGCGGTATCAGCGCAAGACTCGGGGCCGAGTGGATCGCTACTCCTTTCTCGTAAGAATTTTGCATTCTCTGCTTCATGCCGGTTTAGCCCGGCGCACTAACATCGCCATTGCGCTCATCGATCCGGTTCTGAGTGTAATGGCCTGCGACAATTGAGCTGAGAGCATGTTGACCAAGCCCTTACACTGAGAGCGCAAGACAGAGTTTCGTTCCATGACGCGTCAAAAGAGACCTCTTCGTGAGTTGTGGAAAGCCGCACTCGTGGTGGTACTCCTCCCGCTTGTGGTTGTGTACTCAGATAGTCCGATTTGGCGCGACTACATGGAGACCCAGGTCGTGCCGCTGGTGCAGGAGCGTGCCATTCTTCTAAATTGGTCGGAACGAAACATGTGGCCGCGATGGTCTCTGAGTGTCCATGTATTCCACCACTTCGGGGAAGGCCGCGAGTTCAACCCTCTGGTAATCGTGTTCCGGCCATTTCATCGCGCAAGAGCTTTTCGCCTTTGGCTACCATTCAAGGATTGGAAGAGGGGCTACAGAGAGCCCGTGGAGCGGCTGCGTCAAGAATTACTTTCGGCGCTCTGACAATGCGCCCTCGGGTACGGAGCGTTATTGGCGAAACATCGCCATTACATTCATTGAAGGGTCGCCGAAGTCAACGAGCGTGATCGCCTCTTTGCCAGCCATAACACCGATCCAGCACCAAAATCCCAGCTCTGGAAGCGATTCTCGACCATCGACAAGATGCCCGTAACAAACGCGTTGGCAACGACTGTGGAAACGATCACCAAACCGAGTCCGGCAAGCCGAGGGGACCGGCGGCTCCACATGCGAGGTGTGAAAACGCCTATGAGCACGACCGCCACAATGACCGTGCAATCTTGAATGGATGTGAAGACTTTATAAGGCAGAGCGTCCCGCGCTTGTCGGCTTTGAATATAACTCGACCGTTCGGCAGGGAGCACTCGATCGAATTCCTGCAATACCCAATCGTCCGGGTGGAAGAGGCTCAAGTCGAAGGTCATCAGTTGATGCCAAAAATTGCTAGCCGACTTGGACAACTGCTCGCGAGGATACGCGCGCAGGGTGGCTAGGACGAACGGGATTTCCTCCTCCCGCAGTCGTGCTTTTGTCTGCTCGGAGGCACGCTGCCAAATTCCGTCCGCTGCCCAGAGAAAATCGTCAGTGTCCATAGGGAGTTCATCGACATAATCACAGATGGTCAGTTTCACCTGCCCGCAATGATGCTCCAAATACCAGTCCCCGGGGCCGTCGGCAATTACCCGGGCCATGAGAAAGGGTGGACGCTTGCCGTTTAGGGAAGGCTTACCATACAAATAATCGTGGAGAGCCAGGTGGGCGACTGCCGCAAGCGACACGATGACCGCAACTTCGCCTAATGCTCTCAAGCGACTGTGCATTGACTGACGCCGAAGAACCAGGAGCAAAGCGAACAGGACGCACATCCCAGTGGCCAACATCAGGTGGGTAACATGCGACGCGATCGTCCACCATGCGATAACAGTTACGGTCAAGTACTCAACGCGGGAAAGGGTCTCTCGGGCAAACAGGAGCAAATAGATGCAAAGATAGGCCACAGGACCGAGAATGTCGGGCATGATCAGGCTGGCGAACCACGCCAAACTAGTCAGCAGGCTGAGCAAGATGACGAGAACGAGGTAACCTTTTACCGGTTGCGGCGGCAGGATTGATCGCATGACAAGCCAGATGAAATATGCGGTCAGGAGGGAATTAAGACCGACGATGGGCCAGGAGTTTACATTCCAGTGCAACGGCAGGATCCCAAGGCAATAGACGAAGGACCGTCCCCCGTAATCGGCCGAGAATTTATGCAGGAAGATTGCCCGCGCGACCAGAGGACCATCTTCCAGGTACGACATCGAATCTGGATAGAACAGCGGAAACCGGTTATAGAGCGCCGGCCAGGTCATGACGAGTGCCCCAGCTAACACTGCGCCTCTGTGCCAAATTGGACGAAACCTACTCCGACCTCTCACGTTTAGTGCGCGGTCCATCTTCTAGCCGGCGTTTCCGTCTTGACTTTCGAAAACGGCCATCATTGTACCCTCATGCACCTTTCACTCTGAGGGCCGTCCGCACCGCTCAGAGAAACAATCGAGCGAAGCGAACCCAGAGGCGAGTTCAGGACTTCAGCCGCTCTGCCTGTTTTATCTGATATAGCGCCAATATGCTTGCGAACGGTCGGGCAAGCGCCATGGTCTACAACGTAACGGTTGATCGAGTTAAATGCTGGTTCGCTGCATTCACTCGGCAGGGCGGATGGCAATTACATGCAACGAAAGGTATCAGCCGAGAAGATGCTGAGGACCTGCTGAGCACGTCTCTTAACTGTTGCTCTCCAGGAACTCCCCCAGGAACTCTCGTTCAGAAACTCCCAGTCGTGGTTCTAAGCTGCAGCGACTTCGATGACTTGCAATCCCAGCTGGGCGGCTTTTCGCTTGAGATGGATGACCTGCTGTTTGCGGTGTTGGGCCTCATAGAACTCGGCTCCTTGGTTTACATATTTCATTCCGTAGCGCAGCATGCGGTAGATGAGCCGAGCGAGTTTGGCAGCCATGGCCTTGGTTGCCACCGGAGGGCCGAGCCGAGTCCGAAATCGGCGGAACTGTGCCCCTAAATAGCTGTCGCTCTCCCGTAGAGTAGTAGCGGCCATCCTTAAGACGGTGGTGGCGCGGTTGTTGGTGGGCATCCGAGCTTTGCCAATGATTTTGCCCCCACTGATTTTGTTGTCCGGAGAAGCTTCAGCCAGGAAACAAAATGGTTCTCGGTCTTCCACTTACTCATATCCCATCCTACTTCGCTGACCATCGTCATCGCCGTCATGACATCGATGCCATCGATCTGGGTCAGGTCCGTACCGGTCATGCGAAACAACTCTTCCCGCAAGTTAAACTGTGGATTGCCTTTCTTCTTCCTGCGCCGTCCCTTTCGCGTCTCTTCCGGCAGAGTGGCTCCCTGGGTCTGATCCTCTAGTCGCGCGAGGTACTGTGCCAGCTGCTGATCGCATTCCGTGATCTGTTTCTGGCAAAACTCGTATCCCGCCTGTTCCTGCCGCAAGACAAACAGCTGATCCTCTTGGCCAGTTGCCCTCCAGAGCCTGCACGATCTCTTCCTCGCTGGCCTCCACCCGGCAGTCCCGATACGCCGCCAGTTCCCGGGGATCGCGTTGCCCATCCAGAATCGCCTTCAGGATGGTCTGCCCGGTCACCCCGCTGATGTCGCTGATCACGTTGGCCAACTGGATATTCATCCGCGTCAGCGCCTTCTGCATGCGCTGAATGTGGCGACCGGTACTCCGCACCAGATCGTGGCGCTGCCGCCAGTACGTCCGCAGAGTACGGATCTCCCGCGAGGGGCGGAACGAATTCCGCAATAAGCCGTACGTGTGCAGCTTCATCAACCACTGGCTCTCCTGCACGTCCGTCTTCCGCCCCGGCAGATTCTTCGTCTCGCGTGCATTCACCAGATACACTTCCATCCCCGCCTCTTCCAAAATGTCGTAGACCGCGATCCAATAGACTCCCGTAGATTGCATCGCAACCGTGCGAATCCCACATTGCGTCAGCCACTGTGCCATCGTCTTCAGCTCGGCAGTGGTGCAGCCAAAGCAGCGGACTGGTTGAGGGTCGCGGCTTGGCGGTACGGCCACATAATGGGATTCATTGCCGATATCAATGCCCGCAGCGTGCGGATGCACCACCTGCAAGCTGAGGTCTTCGCTCTGCACCTTGCGCATCATCTCCCGTCGTTGTTTGCGGTTCATCTCGTTCCACTTGACCAGCGTTGGGTTGTTACTTGCTTCCTTGCCTTGCTTCTTGTCTTTCCGGGCTCTCTTCGATGGTTGGCTTTTCATGCTAACCTTCTCTTGTTGAATTCAACCTGGCCCGGCCCGGGCGGCGAAACTTATACAATCTCTCCATCGGGTTCCGGGCCTTGATCCTTATTCAGGACAATCCCGGCCACCATCTTCACAATCGCCAATACCGGAGCCATGCTTAGGGACGGGCAGAAACGCTCCAAAGATATTGCGGCCTTAGCTGTCGAGCTAGGTTGTGCTCAGATTCTAGTGCTGCACGACCATCAAATCACGCGGGACTCTAAGAGACTCTGAGGGAGTTCCTGGTTCATACAACCACCCCACGGGGTGGCCGGTGCTTAGGGCCCTATCGACAAGTGCGCCGGCGCCGAGCGCCCGCGTGGACCCGAGTGTTTCCCGCCGGGGCACTTGCGATAGGGGGATTTGGGGGAAGCCGCTGGCGTTTGCGGCGGACGCGGAGGGCTATATAAATATTATGGTATGGGGATTCAATGGCCGTTTCGCCATCTCATCGCCCTCAGGCCACGCTAACTGCCAATTCTGTTGAAACGTGAGTTCATGCACAGACGCATATTATCACCTGCAGTCGAGCTCTTGCATCATCCCACACAAACTGCCGCCCCCGAACACGCGATAGCGTCCGCCGCGCCAGCGGCTTCGTCCAAATCGCCTTATCACTCATCGAGGGGTTTAATGAGCGCAAACGCCTGGTTTCGCCAGTTGAGCAGAGCATAATAGAAGCGGACCATGTGACTTGTTGTCTCGAATTCAAAAGCCGAACGTGGCTCTGTGGTTCGGTGTTGTCGGAGCGCTCAGCTACTGGGTGCCGGATGTGACAGCGCCAATCTCCTACTATTTGGCCACGCTGAAGCTGGTCCACGGAAATGCCTCCATGTCCCGCTGCAGAGGCTTTTGCCAGTCGTATTCCGGATGGGCGCTCAGATGTGTCGCCGCCTTGAAGTTCTTGCCGCACGCATGACCCGCGGCGGCGGTAAAAGTCATCTTCGCGATCATGCTCGCGTCGGCAGCCTTGTTCTGTACCGCCCCGGCCGTGGCGTAAGGTCCCACCCAACCGCTCGAACCACGCGGCGAAAGATCAATGTGCCCGTCGAGCGTACGCTCGTCGGCATCTTCTTTCTTTTCGATCGTATCGTAATGATCGGCCAGGAAGTGCTGCGCAGCGGCCACGTCGATCTTTCCTTTGTTCTGCGCCATCAACTGCTCCCAGCGGGCATGCCGGGCAACCGAGCTTTGCCCTAAATCCTTAGGATCGAAGTCGGTCTCTTCGCGGATGAGTTTCTCGTTGATGGGGAAGTTCGAGCCGACGAAATATCCGTCGTTCGTCCGCTCCAACGTGACGTTCTTCAAGCCAAGTTCGAGCCGTCCGATTTCGTTCTTGCGGATATCGGCCAGCAGCCAAGTGTTGGCATAGCCACCGTTATTACCGTCCTTCATGAGGCGCGTGAAATCGTCGATGGAAGCCGAGTACTGGGCTGCCTTGCGCGCCCGCACGAACTCCGGAATACCCGCTGTATCAAATCCGAAGAAGTGGCCGATGGTAGTTTCGGTGATCGCCATTCCCGCAGTATTAATGACGAAGTCGTCGCCACTGTGAATCACTCCGGCCAGGCCATCCATGAGCATGCGATAGCCGCTCGCTGGAGCGATATCGAAGATTATGGTCCAGCGCTCCCCTTCGAGATACGTGGACCAGTTGTTGTGCGCGATCGCCACCTTGCCGTCTTTTGTATAGCTGCCCGTTGCAACAAACGCGCTGCAATGCTCGGGTACGGACACCGCCGCCGTTTTGATGCGGTGTTCTTTATCGTATTGTGTGTTGTAGTAACTCCACTCGGTTTCGGCGTTCAAGCCCACCACGTCCCATACGTCGATCTTGACACCGTGAGCGGCAGCGCCGTCAGCGATCCCCTGCAGCTCGTCGCGGTATTCTTGCTCAATGTGCGGCCACATCATCATCTGAGCGGCATCGCGAAAGAACGACCAGTCCTTCTTGTACTCGTGCTTGGCTTCGAGCATGACAACCTTCAGCATGTCGTTGATTTCGGGTGCCAGCAGATAGCCGTTCTGAAATCCGATCTCATGGGGCGTGCCTTGCAGATGCACATAGGTCCACCCATTTCTCTCAGGAAGGCGGAAAGCGCCTTGCAACTCGCTCGGTGCGCTGGCAGCGCGGGGAGAAGAAGTGGGAGAAACCGACAGAACGATGGTGGCTAGAACGAGGGCAAACAAAACCGCGAGTATTGGGCGCACGCATCAACCTCCTTGCGTAAGGTCAGGGAATTCTACCAGAGCCGCCGATCGGCCTGGACTTTACGATAAGTGGCGATAAATCGCCCTTACCTCGCAACATGGTTCATGAGTGGTATGGCCTTAATGACGACAGCTATTGGCAGTGGTTTGGATCACGGACGAAGGTGACCAGCTAATTCACTGAAAAAATAAGGGAACAAAACCGAATGTGATCCAAGGCGTCTAAGCCGCTGAGGTTGTCTTTGGGTGTAGACTTTCAGGATCATAGGAGTGAAGTGGGGTGGCCAGCGAGCGACGAATCCCAGGATCGTCCAATTTGGCCGTTTCGAGCTCGATCTGGATGCCCGCGAACTGCGCAAGTCCGGCGTACGCATCAAGCTGCAGGAGCAGCCTTTCCAGATCCTTGCCATGCTGTTGGAGCGCCCAGGGGCAATCGTCACCAGGGAAGAATTGCAGAAGCGGTTATGGCCGCAAGATACGTTCGTCGATTTTGATCTCAGCCCGAACAGCGCGGTGAAGAAGCTACGACAGGCGTTGGGAGACGACTCCGAAAATCCTCGATTTATCGAAACTCTTTATCGACGGGGCTATCGCTTTATCGGGCAAGCAAACGGTGCGGTGACGCTGGAGCCAGCCTCGGTTTCTCCCCTTCCTTCGGAAGGGCGCGTCGATTCTGTATCCGGCCCTGCAACGACCCGGAAAACAATTCGTCGACTGCTGGCCTGGATAGTTCCCGTGTTGCTCGTCGTGATTGCTATCGTAATTTGGCTTAGCCGGCCGTCACCGCCGCCTCGGATTACCGGGTACACTCAAATCACCCACGGTGGCTTGTTCAAGCAAGTCATTGTCACCTAGATCCGGCGTGAAGAGATTAGGTCACGCTAAGGGAGGATTGGTCCGGGCGAGCCTGATGCAGGCGCTAGAGCGTGCTCCACACGGTTTCTGGCGTGACTTACGATTGGGAATGGCCGGAAGTAAGTCAGCCAGTTCTGCAGCAGTCGTTCCATCAGCCGCATGCATCTGAAACAGCCTGCATTGTGGCGGTACGATCGCCCAGAGTAAGAAGCTACGGAAGGCTCGTGAAGTTGGGCGAAATCGCTAAGCAGTCTGCTGGCAAGTGTAACGCATTTCAGGAATTCCTAACCTTGGGTTAGGAATTCCTGGAACCGTAAGAGAACCTCCGCAGCCCGATCAACAGGGTGTCCAAGGGCCTCTTGAGAAGGTTGAATGCGCCGGATCTGGGTGTCACGGACGGTGAACGGCTCTATTTTGACCAATCCCAAGGAGATCACTTTGGTGCCGCCCAGGTTCAGTGCGGGGTGGGGAAAGCGCAGAAATAGCGGTTCCTTTTAGGACCGTTTTCATTGGCGATATTGCTGCCGATGGCTCCGCACTTCTCGTTTTCAGCGTCAAGGATACTCAGGTTACACAGGAACGTCCCTCGCCCCCCTTTGGTCTATACCGTTGCCAACGGGATCCCCGCAGCGTCTGAATGACGCCTCGGGACAGGCGGCAACTTGGTCCCGCGACCGAGGAAGGATTGTTTTCGCCAACGGCGGTGATATTTACGCTGCGAACGGAAACGGGCCGTCGCGGAGGTGAACGAAGAGGGTACGGAGGCTGCGGCAGCTACAATGCTCATCATGAAGCGCCTTAGTTCCTCAGCAAGCATCAAGCGCCCGCTACGTCACTTCGAAATGATCATGGATCGCCCATTCTTCGTTGTGATCCGCGATGAAACCACGGGGACAATTCTGTTTATGGGATGGGTCGGAGATCCAGGGCGCGCGCCCCTGTCATGACGCTCTCGCTTTTCCTCACAAGCACTACGCTCTCCTGACCAAAGTCCTATCAATCGACTATGCCCGGCAGCCACAGATAGAAAACCGTACCTTTCCTGGAACGGGCTTGTGGGAAAGCGAAAGAGAATGTGGCTCTCCGCAAGAATTTGACGAAGTGTGCATTTTATGCGGCTTTCTGAAAAGCAATGAATTCGGTCTTGGTAAAGGCCAATCGCTGTGCTTTGAGCAGCAGATAGTTGATATCGCGATAGCCGCGACCGCGGCGCAGCAGTGCTTTGATATTCCCGTAATGGCTTCTACCACGCCTAAAGGAACTTTGTGCTTGCAATAATTCAGGATTCCGGGCAGGTGCTTGACCAGCATGTCGGCCAACTTCTCCATGGGTTGGAGCCGTTGCCAGCGCAGCTGGTCAATCCACTGCAGCAGGTAGCGCATCATGGCTCCTGGATAGCGATAGTTCCATAACCGATCCAAGCTCTCTTTCAGCAGATAGGCCTGTAGCAGCCAGTGTTTTCCTTTCACCAACTCCCGCATCTCCCCTCCTTGGCGAAAAAACTCAGCCCGTCGAACCTCGGTAACGGCCTCATTAGCATGTTGCATGATGTGGAATTTGTCATAGATCAGGCTGCACTGCGGTGCCCATTGTTCTAGACTCAGGCGAAAAGGTTCGTGCATATCCACGCAAGCAGCTTCGATCCCTTGGCGTTGCCGTGCGCTTAGTTCTTGCTGGAAAAACTGGTCCACGGTTTCCTTCTTCCGCTCCCAACCGAACCACACCGGTTCTCCGCTCTGCAGATTACTCACCACGGTGAGAAACTTCTGGCTCTTGCCCAAATAGATTTCATCCACCCCCATCTGCCGCAAAGCCGGCTTCCGCCGTCGCGCCGCCCACCGCTCGAGATAGCGCACATCGATCGTTCGCACCGTCCTCTCCGGAAGATGGAACTGACGGGCTACCCGCCGTATCGCTGCACTCTCACAAGCCTGCCCCACCGCCTCTTCGAACCGTTTGCTGAAAGGAGCCTTGCTGGGCAGCAGCTCCACCTTTTCCGCCTTCACCCCACAACCCGGACAATCCACTCGGTACAGCTCGATCACCACCGTCACCGCATACTCGCCCCAGGGCAGATCGCGCACCTCCCGCTCGTAGATCTCGCGGATGTCCTGCACCACTTGCCCACATCCCCTACATACCAACTTCTGGTTGCCCGATTTCCGTCGTACCCACAGCTTCAGCCTCTTGCCCTTCTCGTTGACTTCATGTTTGTAGACCCGATAGCCGGGCCATCCTAAGATCTTCGTCCACTCCTTCTCTGGCTCTGTCATGGCCACAGCGTAGGCAAACCGAACTGGCCGCCAAAGTGACCAGAGAGGTGCGCGGGGCAGGTTCCCTGTGGAAATGCCGCGCCGTGGAAACCGCGGAAAAGTCCAACCCCGGGACTTTCCCGCGGTTTCCCCCGCGCTTGGGAAATCCCGCAAACGACCCGGGATTTCCCACATTCCCACAGGGAACCGCGGCTGGATTAATATTCCAACTCCACAACCAAACCCCGACCCAAAAGCCCAAACCTAGTAAATTCCAGAGGTGTGTCACTTTCTTGCGGAGAGCGTCTTCTAGGGGGCATCAGAGCTTGAGAGTGACAGCGATGGAGGCCGGGATTGCCCAACATGCATGGGCAATCGAAGAACTCGTCAGACTTCTCGATTATCCAGAACAGCAATACGCAACAGCCTAGGACGGAAAATATGCGATGGATAAAAGACAAAGACTTCGTTGGGATTAGGGTCGAAATAGACGATGGGACTTTCATTCGCTGCAAATTCACGTCTTGCGTCTTGTCCTACAAGGGCGGACTCTTTAAGATCGATGGTTGCGAATTTAGCCCCGACAACGTTTGGGAATTGACGGGAGCTGCTGGACTGACTTTGACGATGCTTGGGTTGATTCGTGCTTTGGGCTACGACATTAACTATTTCATTCCTTCGCAATCGGGACATGCCTAGTTCTCCAAACTGTAACAGTACCGAAATTTCCCATAGATTGCTTTACGCCTCTGATAAATTCACCCTGAATAGAGGATTTAGTCGCCCTCTGGGAAGCCTACGAGCAGCGGAGGGCGGAAAGAGCAGTGTAACGAAGGTGCGCTAGGGGGCAGACGGATATGAGTTTGCGGGGCTATTTTTGACCCACGATGGCGAAAAAGAAAGCTGGCCAGCCCCCCTCTCCTAACATTCTCGATTATCCCGATAGCATGTCCTTGTACGAAAGGGAAAGCCTTGCAGCGGAAGCAAAACTTGCTGCCGAGAGAAAAATTAGGAAACATCCGAAGCCTTTCAGTAATTCAAAGTAGCCAACTGCCCAATCTGCCGGAAGCCCTTCGGTAAGGTATCCTGATGGTATGGATCATCTAGAAGTGCTTCGGGAAAAGATTGCGCGTCTTCGCGCTGAGATCGCGGCCATTCAAGAGTCGAATCAGGAATATCGTCTTCGAGAACGGGTCGGAACA
>WNFD01001416.1_pt1 | contig 24273 bp, 15 predicted proteins | sample 5400491 | NCBI WGS metagenome assembly WNFD01 (sample SAMN13153343, study PRJNA577476) | soil metagenome | isolation source: 120 cm saprolite under Douglas fir tree site 2 hole 2 replicate 2 | place: USA:California | collected 2015-04-18
CGAGTGAAGAGTTGCGTGCCGCCATTCGGATCGATGACAAAGCATTCAATCCAAAACTCAATCTGGGAATTGTGCTGGTCGAACAGCACGAGTTTACCGAAGCTGCCGAGACTTTGGATCGCGCGCGCGCTTTGAATTCGGAGTCGCCATCGGCCAGCCTCTATAGTGGTATGGCCCAGATGGGACTCGGGAATCTGGATGAGGCAGAGAAGCAGTTCAAAGCAGCCTATACATTAGGCGGCAGCTCTTATTCATTGGCCCTATTTCATCTGGGCCAGGTTTACATGAACAAGGGCGAGCGGCAGCAGGCCCTTCGGGCTTTTGAGAGTTATCTGCACGACTCGCCCACCGCAGCCAATGCGGATCAGGTTCGCAAACTGATTGCGATGCTGCGGTGATCGAAGGTCTCGAAACGCGAAAAAGGATCGATTCTTTTTGGAGTTCGAGTGATTCTAACCCCAACACTATTTAGGAGGACAGATATGAGGAGTTCACCGACAGCGAAACCGTTAGCGTCATTTGCGATGCTGACGTTGTTTCTGATGGCATTGATCTTCGTCTCTTCATCGTCGGCCCTGGCCCAGGTGGTCACCGGGACACTTACGGGCACGGTCGTCGACCCGAATGGCGCAGTTGTGTCCGGCGCGACCGTTACGGTCAAGAGTGACACGACTGGGTCTGAGAAGGCTTCGACTACAAGCGGCGACGGACTTTTCAGAGTAGAGAACCTTGCACCTGGCAAGTACACGGTGACTGTCGCTGGTACCGGCGGTTTCAGCGGCAAGGCCGTGACTGGCGTTGACGTAAAACTCGGCCAGATTACGGACATTAAGGTAGACCTGGCAGTGGGCTCGACTACTGCGACTGTGACGGTCACCGCCGGCACAGAGGAGATCGTGCAAAGGGACACGTCGCAGATTTCTTCGAGCTTCGAAACCCGCAAGGTGCAGGACCTGCCCTCCAACTCTGCCGGAGGCGGGATCGACACGTTGGCGCTGCTGGCGCCGGGTGTGGTACCAGGTTTTGGCAATGTGAACAACAACGGTACAACGTTGTCAGTGAACGGCAATCGGGCCCGCGCAAATAACTTCACGATTGACGGCACCGACAATAACGACCTGTCGATCGGTGGTCCCAATTACTTTGTGGACAACCAGGAAATCGTGCAGGAGTTTCAGGTCATCACCAGCAATTTCTCGGCCCAGTACGGCCGCAATCAGGGCGCGATTGTGAATATCGTGACCAAGGCCGGCGGAAATCAATTTCACGGCAGCGGTTTCGAGTACTTTCGCAGCTCTTACCTTGATGCGCTGACCAATTTGGAAAATCGCGATCCGCTCCGAGGAGGCCGGCGTGACAAGTTAGTTCGAAATGTGTTTGGCGGTACCTTCGGCGGTCCGATTAAGAAGAACAAGGTCTTCTTCTTCGGTTCCTTCCAGGACCTCTTCGATTACGAGGACGCTACGGTTACTGGCGGCAGTCTGGCAGTGTTGCCGTCCCAGTTTGCGGCCTTGGCGGCTCAGTATCCGAACAATCCGGCCATTAAGGCTTTCATTAGTCAAAGCGCATTTGCCGTGACCTCCGGAGGCCTGAGGGCACAGCCGCGCGGCGACACAGCGGTAGAGACGGTCTGCTTACCTAAGGATCCGACGCAGTCTGTGGACAGTGCCGCGAAGTGCGCCAATGGCCTAAGCCTATTCCCAGCCAATGATTTCCCGGTGCTGATGGCCCGGCCGCTGTTCACCTGGAGTTCACCTTTCAAGGAACCTGAATACAGCCTCAGAGGGGACGTGAACCCAACGAAGAAGGACAGCGTCTATGTGCGTTGGCTGTGGCAGCGATCGGCCGGCAAGGGCCAGTTGTTCAGCAATGAATTCCTGGGCGATATTCCGTTCCAGGCCAAGAACCTGAGTGGAAACTGGACCCGCCAGCTCTCGTCACACTCATCGAACGAGTTTCGGGCCACCTACCAGAACCTCTTCGTTAAGTTTGGCGGCGGCTGCACCGATATCCTTTCTGGCTGCGTTCCGGATCCGGCCACCAGCCTCGACAAGTCTTTCACATTTATCAGTTTCAGCGGGTTTGGAGCCAGCGGAGGCACCGGAATCAGAAACATCGGCCCGGCCACCAACCTGCCGCAGGGACGCCTGGTCAAGGTGCTTCAGTTCAACGACAACTTCACGCTTACGAAAGGGCGGCATTCGTTCACGATGGGCGCTGATATCCGACACCTGACAAATTCGGTGCCCTTCCTGCCGAACGTTAATGGAAATTTCGCCTTTACTTCGCGCACTCGTCTGGTGGCGAACGCCCCGACTCGCGTGACCCTCGTGGCCGGACAGGAAACCCTGAACTATAAAGAGAACGATAAGTTCTTCTATTTCCAGGATGATTGGAAGTTCCGTCCCAACCTGACGCTTAATCTGGGTCTGCGCTACGAATACACGGGGCAGCCGATCAACATCATGAATGACATCACGACGGCCCGCGAGAGCAATTCGTCAACCGCAGTGTGGCGGCAAAGCCTGCCCCTCAGCGCCCGCACCTTCCCGCGAATACCCATCGATAAGAACAACTGGGCGCCGCGGTTCGGCTTTTCGTATTCGCCGCACTGGGGCGAAAAGGGTAAGTTTGCGCACTACCTGTTTGGCGATAACGATGCGTCGGTTATCCGCGGGGGTTTCTCGATCGCTTACGACCCGGCGTTCTACAACATCCTGCTGAACGTCTCGACGTCGGCCCCGATGGTGTTCAATAACACCATCAACAACTTGTGCACCAATCAGCCGCCCCCCCTCGCAACTAACTGCGGAACGAATGACAATTTGCTCTTTCCGCAGTTCACGATGCCCAATAATCCGACGGGCGATGTCGTGCGTCAGTCGTTGGGTGGTAACCTGCAAAAGAACACCTTCAATCCGCAGTTTCTGGTTCAGACGATCGTCGGACCGGATTTCCACTCGCCCTATACCGAGCAGTGGTCGTTTGGAATTCAGCGGCAGGTCAATCGCAACAACGTCTTTGAAGTCCGCTATGTCGGCAATCGGGGCATTGGATTGTTCCAGACGTTGAATCGAAACCCGTTTCTGGGCGCCAATACCGTTGCCACGTCGGGAGCTTGCAACGGACAGTTTACCAACGGCGGTGTGGCCCACGGTTTCTGTAAAGTCCTGCCTGGCCAATCTACTCCGACGATCTTTCCGGCCTTCCCGCAATTCCTTCACGGGTTAACTCCGGTTAACTGCGTACAAGATCCGACGGTTGCGGACATCACGACCGTTTGCAATGGCCGCGCAGTGGCGGGTCTGGGTATAATCCGTTCGCGCGAGAACACTGCTACGTCTACGTATAACGGGCTCCAGACGCGCATTAATGGCCGGCTGGCTAAGCAGTTGACCTATGGCGCTGCTTACACCTGGAGCAAAGCCCTCGACAACGCCAGCGAGATCTTTTCGTTCGGAGAAGGTTTCGGCGCCGCCGATCCACTCAATTACGGCAAAGGCGAACGCAGTTACTCCGGGTTTGATCGCCGGCACGCCTTTTCGGCGAACATGATTTGGGACCTGCCTTTCTTCAAGAGTCAGCATGGCTTCACTGGTAAGGTATTGGGTGGCTGGCAAGCCAACAGCACCTGGATCTTAACCAGTGGCCGGCGCTATACCCCGGAGCAGATCTTTGGCTTTAACTTCCTTGGCACGACTTCTTATCAGGACCAGGGGTTCGCCGCCAATGCACTCGGCTTCGACCCCGTACGGCCGTTCAATTCAAATCCGTTCGCGGCGCCGGGAACCGTGGCCATCACAGATGTTGATGCCGCGCTTCTCTCGCCTTTCTTGTCCGGACTTCCATTTACGCCGAGTCCAACGGGTTATTTCTCGATGACTGCGCTGGTTCAGAATGGAACCCTGCAGGCGATCGATCCGCTTAACGTTCGCTATATCTGGAACGGACCTGGAGCTGCGGCACGCCTGGGCAACCCATTTGGCAATGTGGCCCGCAACTCGGTGACGGGCCCGGCGTTGAACCAGGCCAACCTGGGTATCTTCAAGAACACGAAGATTCGGGAGAACCTGACCCTGCAATTGCGGGCCGAGTTCTTCAACGTGTTCAATCACCCGAATCCGGGCTATGGCGTGGCGGCGGGCGACAGCTTGCCCAACAACATCCTGGACAATAGTGCCGGAACCGGTTTCGAGGACAAGGGTGAGATGAACCTAAGCAGCCGGCGCGTTCAGTTCGCCATACGCCTAATCTTCTAATGGATCGAGACCGCGAAAGCGTCTCTTAACCTTGAAAGGGGAGAGTTGATTTCAACTCTCCCCTATTTTTGTCTCTTGCCCAGGCGCTCATGCCTGGTGTCCAGAGCGACCTGGATCACGGAGTCCAGTTGATCGATAGTTTCCCTTCGCTACTGCTCTGAGTTCTGACACAACCTTTGACACGGGCTCTTCACTGGGTAGGTGAGGTCCCAATTATTTTATTCATCTCGTAGGATGTTCTTACTGCACTGGCTGCCCATAGACGTAACTCTTACGTCCACGAATAACTACATTCGGCATGCCTATGCGCACAGTCAATTGCCGCACTCCATTTACGATTCGATTCTTCGGGTAGTAGCCAAGCGTGTATTGCTGACGCAACTCCTCGGCTATGCTCCCGAACGATCGGGACAAGTTCTTTATGCTGTCAGTGTACTCGAAACGCCCACCGGTTTTCGCTGCCAGCAAGCGCAAATAGCGCGTTCCTCGTTTGTAGGCTTCGCTGGCCAATTCGCCACTCTTTGTCATGTGGGCCGTGGCGCCTATTCCCACTGCAGACGTTTGCCGTGAAGAATTGTCCGCAAAGTCTGCGTACGTGTTGTACTGAATGGAATATACCGCCGCATCCAACTGTTCCGCCGCGCGCACTGTGCCCTCGTAAGTTGCCTTGACGCTGGCCGTATCGACGCCGTCGGTGAGCAATACAACCACTTTGCGCCCGCTAATCCGAGCGAGCCAGGCGAGAACCGAATCCAGCGCGTCATAGAGCCTGGTTCCGCCGCCCGACTGCATGCGGCTAATGGTGTCGCGCAATGTATTTCGATCCATGGTCTGTTGAGTCAACACCCGCACATTCTTATCGAACGCCATCACCAGTATCCGGTCCTCAGGACCTAATTGGTCCACGAAAGCGATGGCCGCGTCTTTAATTTCTTTGAGTTTGAATTGCGTCGAATCGCTGTTATCGAGTAACAGAACGAGCGTCAAAGGCTTGTTCACCGATTTCGAGCGCGCTTCTGGAGATTCAAAATAAGCAATCTCTTGCTCGACTCCATCTTCAAAGATGTGGAAATCCTCTCGCCGCAGATTGGAAATAGACACGCCATCACGACTCTTGACGCTGACGGGAACAGACACCACCAGGGTATTGATGCGCACCACCTCGTCTTCTTGCTGTTCTTTGGTCGGCGGCGGATTTTGCGCATGAGCAGCAGACGAAGGGCCACCACCAAGCAGGGCCAGCACGACGAGAGAAGTAAAAACTGGAATGCTGAAGTTCATCGCGCAGTCTTTCAATCGATTACGCGGCGTTTCCACCCGGCGAAAGGTGGGGCGATGGAGAACGTCACCAGCTCAATCAACCACAGTGAAGTCGATACTGCGGGCGACGGGTCGGGCTTTTTTCCCGCCGAGCGGATCACTGACAACTAAGGTTAGGAGATACTTTCCCGGCAAGACCTTCGCCAGCGCCAACTGCCCAATCTTGATGATCTGTATTCCTATGAGCTGGCCAGTCAAAGGTTCTTCCGGCTGCTGCAACAGCACCTTGTTGCCCTGGTTAATAATTAGCTGCGTGTTTACCTGAGGCTTACCGCCGCTGTTAAGCTTCGGGTTGTAAACCACGACCGCGTATCGCAGATCCTGTTTGCGTGAAACCTGGCGTAGCGCCTGGAGCGGCACCGCGCCTTTGTTGTCGGTTTGGTTTGGCTCGACGGCAAAAAGGAAGATACTGCTGGTTGTCAGTTGCTTCTTAGAGAGATCCGGGACCTCGAGATATTTCGAGGTTGTGCCCACTCGGCCGGTTTCGTTTTCGCGGACTACCACGCGAAGCTGAAAGTAGCCAGGTGGTAGTTCGGTATGCGCCGAATCACTCAAGCCCGTTGCCAACGCGCGTTTGTATTCCTCCGGCGAGAGGTTTGAATTGACAGTTTCACTGAAGCCCCCGCGCACCTTTCCCATTTGATCGAAAACAAAGCCCGCCACATCGAACGAGTCTCGGTACCTTCCGTCCGCAGATTGAGTGAAATGCAGCGTCTTGGGATCGACGAAGAGGTGAATGTCCAGCCCGGCCTTATTGGTGTCGAGAAACGTGTGCTGCACCAAAGTTGCGACGCCGAGTTCGGTCTTGACCAGTGGCGAGAGCGCTGCTTTTACAACTAGATCTTCCTTTGTGCCTCCGGTTGATCTCGCGGCGTCTTCGCGGGCATAGTAACCGTCACGCGAGTATACGCGCGCGCCCTCACGCCTGACCTTGATTGAAATCTTGTGGAACTTAGCATCGAATTTTTCCGAAGGAGAGTAACCTAACATGTAATAACCCTCGCTCCGCTTCAGGATCTTTTCCAACCCATCGCGAAAGTTGTTCGTATTAATGGAAGAAACGCCGCCGGTGGCGTTGGCAAGGGTGCGCAATCCCTGAGCGCCACCTAACGAATCAGGACCGGAGATTAGCGCCATATCCGGAGTTCGCCCAAAGGTCGGATCCATGCCGCCACCGCCGATTGATTGGTTACCTACGGTTATGCCGAGGCCGCTCTTTCCAGGAGTGTCTTGAAAACCGCGTACGCCGGGAGTTGGTTGCAATCCGCGCACGTCCATCGTGTTGACTACGACTCCGGATCGCGCAGCGTTGTCGGTAATCGAGTTAATCAATGAAGAGATATCGCCGAAGAGAGGTCTGATCTCTTGAATCGGCAAACTCTCCCCGGTGCTGCGGTCAATTACTACGCCTTGCTCGTTAGATTGATAAAGGGGAAGGCCTCCGGAAAGGAGCACGACTGACTTGCGTCCCGGCAAAGGTTTCAGACTGGTGATAACGGAGTTTGCAGTTGCCAGGGCCATTAAGGTGCGGAATCCCTTGTTCAGATCGTCAGTGAGCGATTCGGCATCAAGACCGCTGCTGACGATGTCTCCGGGCGTGGCCGTTTCATCGGCAGCTCCGGGCGTGCCAGTCGCCGGCGTGAAAGTCGGAGCGTTGGTGGAGAACGGGTGTACTTTCGGTGTTAGCCTGGCAATCGCGCGACGCAGCAACACCTTGTCAGCGGTGTATTGTGCAAGCAATCCGCTTCCGCCAACGACGGGGATTATCGCCACCAGATCTCCCTGGAGCATACGATTGTTTACGAAGTCCAACAGGAGATCCCGTACGCGGGCCAGGTCCTCGTTAGGGATTGTCAGGTCGTCAACCACGAAAGCAGTTACCCGCTTAAGGTCCGCGGCGGAGACGCCCGCTGAAGGCACTTCCGCCTCAGCCCCACGCGGCAGCGACGGCGGCGTACCTTCGATGCGTTTGGCCGTGTCGACGCCGACAAACTCGAGGAATTTGATGTCCTGCTTCCTGCCGTTGTCATAGAGTTCGAAGTCTTCAAGCTTCAAGTCCTTTATGATTTGGTCGCTCTTGTCTGTGACGACCGCGTCGGTCTGTACCAAATTCGTGGTAATCCGAATGACGTCTTCGGGCGCGATTTCCTGTTGCGGTTTCTGGGGAGTCTGTGGCGTTTGCGCGACCACTGTGCACATGGCCACTCCCGTTGCCAGAATGAAGGCTGCAATCCGTTTCATAAAGCACCTCTTTGCTTTCGATTCATAAACCTGACGCGCCTGTTCCCTGGGGCGGCTGATTATATTTTATTCTTCGATGCATTGCTACGGTGTCGCTTCGAGATTCCGATTGTTTTGCGCCCAAATTGAGGCGGATATTGAGACAGGTCGCTGCCACAGAAGACGCGATAGACTCCAAGAAATTGCAAGAAAATCCAGAAAAATGAAAGCGTGAAGACTATTGCGGTGCGAAACTCAACAAAAAGTCCGAAACGGAGCGATATACGTCTCTTGCCCTGGTGGCGCAGCGTTTGCCTATCGGAAACGAGAGCATTTGTCGCTATATGGTAGGCGAGCAGTCAATTCATAGCCTTTCCGTGGAACCATTAATACGCAGACTCGGTCTTCAAACACAGGGCCCAGCGAAGTTTTTCTGCCGGGTATACACCAAACAACTTTAACTTTCTTGGAGGAGTCCCCGCGATGAGAAATTACTTGCCAAGGTTCTTTTTTGTTTTGGCGGTCATCGTCGTGTTCAGCCTGTCAGCATTCGGGCAGGTCACGTCGACGGGATCGCTTACTGGAACTGTCGTCGACCCGCAGGGCGCTGTGGTCACCGGCGCGGTGGTGACAGTTAAGAGTGTTTCCAGTCAGGAGTACACGGCCGTAACGAATGGAGAGGGAGTTTTCACAATTCCCGCCCTCAGTGACGGTGTTTATTCCGCCACAATTGTAGCGAAGGGTTTTAAGACAGCCGCAGTTACCGACATCAAGATCAACATCGGTACACCTTCGAGCATCAAGGTGGCCTTGGAAATCGGCGCCGGCACCGAGACGGTTACCGTCGTGGGCGGCGGCGAGCTGGTGCAGACGCAATCGGCCACGGTGGGTACCTCGATCACGGGTCGCCAGATCACTGAGCTTCCGTATGCCTCTCGGAATGCGTTGGACCTTCTGCTTTTCCTGCCCGGCACGTCGACGGCGGGTCGTCCCAGGCAATCGACCGTCAATGGACTGCCCAAGTCCATGCTTAATATCACGATGGATGGCATTAACATTCAGGACAACGTGTTGAAAGGCTCGGACGGATTCTTTACCATCATCCAACCCAAGACTGACGCGGTTCAGGAAGTCAGTGTTTCGACCTCGACGCCCGGAGCTGAGAGTAATGCTGAGGGCGCTGTCCAGATCAAGTTCACCACCCGCCACGGCGGAAACGAGTTTCACGGCAGTGGCTACTGGACCCACCGTGATAAGTCACTTAATGGAAACTTCTTCTGGAACAATGAGCTGCTTGCGCCCAAGCCGCACTTTGACAATATCGCGCGGTCGACCGACAGGGCGCCGCGCACTAACGCGCTGCTCAACCAGCCCGGCGTTAGGATTGGCGGTCCAATGATCATTCCGCCTATCCTGAAAAAGGGTAAGGCCTTTTTCTTCATAAACTATGAAGAGTATCGGCTGCCTGAGGCTCAGTTGCGGACGCGCACCGTCCTCAGTGCGAGTGCCGCGGCCGGCATCTTCTTTCCCGGCGCAGCGTCGTGCGGCGGTTCGACTACCGCCGGGTGTGATCTGTTAGCTCTCGCCGCCGCCCAGGGATTTACGGCGACGAAGGATCCGACAATCAGCGCGCTCATCGCGTCAACGCGATCGGTCTCTGGAAGTTACACAAATGTTTCTGACCCGAACCAGCAACTGCTCAGCTTTACCAACCAGGGCGGACAAAAGCGGCAATTCCCAACGGCGCGGTTCGACTTTGAGGTTAACAAAAATAACCACATCGAAACGATCTACAACTATCAGGTATTCCGCTCCAAGGTGGACTTTCTGAACAATGCGGATCCGTTCGCTCCGGGCTTTCCGAACTTCGGTTCTCAGGACTCGAACCGCTATTCGAGTGCCACGGCCTGGCGCTGGACGATCAAGTCGAATGTTGTTAACGAGGCCAGAGTTGGCGTGCAGAACGGAATCGTGCTTTTCTTCCCACAGAACAATGCTGCCCAGTTTGTAAATCAGGGTGGCTTTTCTCAGGGCCTTAATGCGGCGACCAGCATCGCCAACCTGAGTCTGGGTATCAGTAACGTAACCACGATCAACTCTCCGCAGCGTCGCAACACGCCGACAAACCAGTTGAGTGATAACCTGAGCTGGATTAAGGGCAAGCACACTCTCAACTTTGGCGGCGACATCTCTTCGATTAGCACCTTCCTGCAGGGTTCCGTCAACGGCGCCGTACCCACAGTCAGCTACGCTCAGGACGTGTCGGATACCATTGACACCTTGATGTTCAATTCCACGAACTTCCCGAACGCGAATCAACGTGCGCAGGCAAACGTGCTCTATCGAGTGCTGACCGGTCGTATCAACAACATTTCGCACGTTGCGGCTCTCAACGAAACAGGGGTTGGCTACACTCTGGACGGGTTTCGAGTTGAGCGGTACCGCCAACGGGAGGACGGTATCTACGGACAGGACTCGTGGCGCTTCAGGCCAAATTTAACTCTCAACTTCGGGCTCCGCCTCGAGACCGTGTACGCGCCCATCTCGCAGAATAAGGCGCTTACGCAGAACACCTTTGCCGCATTGTTTGGCCCGTCAGGCAGCGACCTTTCGGCTTTGTTCCGTCCCGGGGCAACGGGAGGGTCCGCGACCACGTTCACGCCATTACCTCCGGGCCAGCATCTCTACAACACCGCGCACAACCTTGCTCCGACCTTTGGCTTTGCCTGGCAGCCCAACTTTAAGCATGGGATGCTACGGCGACTGGGCGGGAACGCGGGACAAACGGTGCTTCGCGGCGGCTGGTCGATGGCCTTTGACCGTGAAGGTTTGAATCTGACGTCGAGCATTGTCGGCGCCAACTTTGGCGGTACCGTCGATTTGAGGCAGAGCGCGGGCAGCCAATTCCCGCGAGGGACGCTCTTCCGCAGTCTGCCTCCTGGACCAACGGTTCCGACTACTATCCCGACGACGCCGAGTATATTCTTTGGCGTGGCGCCGGGATCCGTTGCTTGCGTCACCCCTGGCACCCCTCCCCTTCCGGTGGGTTGCGTGGGGTTAAGTCCGCAAGGCGATTCGGCATCTGCTAATGCGTTCCTGCCGAATCTTAAAACTCCGTACGTGATTTCGTTTAGCGGGAGTATTCAGCGCGAACTGAACAAAGACACGGTGATCGAGTTTGGATACATCGGCAACCGCGGCCACCAACTCTTGCGCCAGTCCAACCTGAACGAACTCAATGTAATCGAGAACGGCTTCGCGAATGAATTCAACAACGCGAGAAAGAATCTGGCCGCTAATATTGCGACGGGCGGGGCCGCCTGCACCGTTGGTGGTACGACAGCTAACTTCGCTTACACGGGCTGCCCCGGAACCGTCCCATTGCCCATGTTCCTTGCGTTTTTCCAGGGGACGACGGTTGGCGCTGGGGTCCCGGCTACGTACACGTCCTCTCGGTTTGGCAGCAGCACGTTCACCAGTTTGATGAGTCCGTCGAATTTTAACGTGCTCGGCGCTGCTGGTACTCTCGCGCGGTTCAGCAATGTGTCGGTCAACGACTGTGACCCAATTTTCGCTGGGACTCAGGGGTGCCCGTACATGCTAAATTTTGCCAACGCCGGTTTTCCATCTAACTTCTTCGTGGTGAACCCGGTGCTGTTCAATAATTTCGGTGCAGGTAATGGCAGCTTCCTGGTCAACAATGACGGGAAGACCTGGTACAACGCGCTCACGGTGGAATTACGGCGTCGCCTGTCGAAGGGTGTTCTGGCCAGCATTAATTACACCGCCGCCAAGGCGTCCGGCAACGAGTACGTGAGCAGCTCCACCGCTTTCGCACAGCCGGCTACAATTCGCAATACCTGGCTGAACAAAGATTGGTCGCCGTTCGACATCCGCCAATCGCTTAAGGGAAGCTATATCGTCGAATTGCCAATGGGCCGAGGCAAGAAATACATGGGCAACTCGCACGGGCTGGTAGAGAGCCTCGTGGGTAACTGGACCCTGAACGGAACCATGCGCATTTCGAGCGGTGTTCCTGTGAACCTCGGCAACGTTCAGCTGGTCGGAATGACCAGGCGACAACTGGAGGACAACATCCGGATTCGCAAGACTGTAGACCATAAGGTCTTCTGGCTTCCGGATGACATCGTTCAGAACACCAGAGCTGCATTCGCCAATTGTGTCCCAGGCACGACGAACAGCAGTGGTGTGGTCGTCTGTAGCCCGGCCGGCTACATAAACGCAGCAGGCGGCGGCCTGGGCGACCCGACCGGCAGATACATTGCCCCTGCAGGGCTCAACTGCATTCAGACCTTCGCTGGACAGTGCGGGTTTACCACTTTGATTGTTCACGGCCCGCGTTTCACCCGTTTTGACGTGGGCATCGAAAAGAAGTTCAAGCTCTCGGAAACGAAGAATATCGAACTTCGGTTTGAGTTCCTGAACGCCTTGAACAATATTGACTGGAGGCTGGGTTCGTATAACAACGACGTCGTCAACATCGGTGGATCTAACGCCGACATACCGACGTACACCCTCTCAACCTTTGGCCAGTTGTTGGGTTCCAATACCGCGTATCGTGACGTTTCAACAACCAATGATCCGGGTGGAAGAGTTGGACAGGTTGTAATGCGTTTCAACTTCTAATCTTTCACTCACTTGACCCAAAGGGAGAAGAGCCTGGCATTTGCTCTTCTCCCTTTTTCTTTTTCAGAGTGCTCGGCGTTTCGTTTTTCTCTTCAAGATCTCCCGCCCCAAGCAACCCGCACCGATTGATTGGACTCAGACTTGCGGAAGCGAAGGCAACATTGTTAAAGTCTGCGTCTCTGCATACACTTTGCCGTCGCGGTTAGGCAGAAAGGCCAAATGATTTACCGAGGTAAGGGGACGCAGAGCTTGCTCAAACTTGCAACTGCGACAATCATAACAGTGCTTTTAGTGGCCGGGATTGGGGCCCAGCAGCCCACTGCCTGGGCCGGGTGGTCTCAGAAAGACGCCGAGAAAATCCTCAACGATTCGCCCTGGGGCCAGACCCAGACCGACACGAACACTTCAGAGATGGTCTATTCCCCGACCGTTGGCTCGGCGGCCGGCTCCACCTCAAGTCGACCTGCTCGCACCGCGGGAATTCGCGACGAACAAGCGGACAGGAACCGCAGCCGGGCGACGGAAGGCGCATACAATCAGGCGGTAGCAATCAACTATCGGATCCGGTTCCTTTCGGCCAAGCCCGTTCGCGAGGCTTTGGCAGCCACTATCCTACAACGGCAGACTGCCGCCTCGGCCGCGCAAGCGAAGCGCGAGATGCAACTGTTCATTGACCGCAACTTCGGTGACTATATCGTCGTTGCCGTGACGTATGACGCTTCTGATCAGCGTCTCTCAGGAAAAGCTTTTCAGGATTTCAGCGCCGCTATGGCCGACACTCTCAGGAACAACACTTACCTTGAGCGCCGGGACGGCAAACGAATCTTCCTCATGGACTATCGCGCGCCCATTGATGACGGCATCGGCGCCAGGTTCGTCTTTCCCAGAGTTGTCGATGGCCGAGAGTTTTTGAACGGCGAGAGCGGCGAGGTCCGGTTCTATTCGGAAGTCGGCCCGAACGTGAAGCTGAATCTACGCTTCAAAGTTGCGGACATGGTTTACCATGGGAAGTTGGAGTATTGACTTTCGCCGGCAGTGATGAGATCGTCGCGGCGTTCGCGCCTCAGCAATTACCGACAAGCAATAACTTGGTTAGAAAGGAAAATCCAAATGCGCAAATATTCAATCGCCGCGCTCACCATGGTGCTGTTCATGGCCGGCGCGGTGTCAGCACAGAAACAGCTTAAGCCCTGGGGTGAATGGACCCAGAAAGATGCGCAGAAAATTCTCGACGATTCTCCGTGGGGGCGGACCCAGACTGAAACTGACACCTCGCAAATGTTCTACAGTCCGACCAGCGATCCCGGCAGGACTGGACGCACCACTTCGAATGATAGTTCTCGCCTTGGCCAGGGCGCGACAAATCAGGCGGTCCCGCTTAATTTTCGTATCCGGTTCTTTACCGCCAAGCCTATTCGGCAAGCGTTTGCGCGAACGATTGCGCTTAAACAGGCCACTCTGACTAAGGAACTCACCGCGCAGCTAACGGCTTGGTCTGATCAGCACACCGACGATTGGATCATTGTGGCCGTAGCCTATGACTCCACCGATCAGCGTTACACTGGTCCGGTGATGCAGGCTTTAGGCTCCGCCACCGCCGAGACCATTAAGAACAGTACTTATCTTGAGCGCAAAGATGGCAAGCGAGTTTTCGCAAGCGAATACCAGGCGCCCGGCCCCGACGGCGCGGGGGCAAAATTCGTTTTTTCTCGCACGCTCGGTGGCCAGCCATTTCTGAACGCAGAGAGCGGCGAGGTTCGCTTCTACTCTGAATTCCCGCTCGCCAAACCTCCGTTCAAGCTCGACATGCGCTTCAAGATTGCCGACATGGTGTTCGACGGCAAGTTGGAATACTGATCGTTACGCCAGCGGTTGCATAGCGGCGTTGCTTTCGGATGGAGCGACGCCGCTTTTGTTTTCCGCTGCCAGCACCGAGGCTGTCGAATCTGATTCCAGACGGCTGAAGCTTGATTCACCTTAGCAAAACGAGGATCATTCTCCGCGAATGAACCCGCTGAACGATCAACTGTCCCTCGCTCCTCTGGGGGCCGGCGATCTAATCGATCGCGCGGTGCGAATGTATCGCCATCACTTCTTTACGCTGATTCGCATCGCCGCGCCGCCGGTGCTGGTTTCCGCCCTGGGCTGGATGATTACCACAATTACTTTTCGCGAGATCAGCGCCACCGGCAGTGACGCTCGCCTCGCGCTTTACGTGCTGATGTTTCTGGCCGGCATAGTGATCATCACCTGCGGCTCGCTATTCAGCGTGATCGTCATTGGCGGAGCCACGCGCAACCTGGTCGCTCATCTCCTGTCCAATGAACCCGTGAGCGCGCGCGCGACCTACCGCGCGGTCAAGGAACGATTCTGGAGCTTGCTTGGCGGTTCGTTCTTGGTTGCGCTCTGGCTGGCGCTGGCGGCGGGGGTCGCTTCCATGGGCGGAGGCATGGTCTTTTGGTTTGTCGCGATCGCCTCTTTTGTGCTCTCTTCGATCTCACCCTGGGTCACCGGCATAGTCGTCGCGATTGGAATCATCGCGGCGACGGTACTTGGCCTCTGTCTGTTCTTTCTCCTGGCGGGTCGCGCCGCTTACGTGCCGCAGGCCATACTGGTCGAAGGACGCACGGTCTTTGACGCGATTGGCCGCAGCTTTGGGCTTGCGAGCGGCAACGTGCGTCGCTTGATGGCCATGACGCTCTTCACTGTTTTCGCGACCTACTCCGCCCTGTTGCTGCTGCTTATTCCCTTGGGATGGTACGGTTCGTTGAACGGGGTGGACCTTTCGTCGTTCGGCACGCCCTGGCCGGCCTGGTACGCAATCGGCTATCAAGTGATTCTGCAGTGCAGTCACATCCTGCTCGCGCCGATCTGGATGCTGGGACTCTCGCTCCTCTACGTTGACGAGCGCGTGCGACATGAAGGTTACGACATCGAATTGATGGCCGCGCGGCAACTTCCGGAAATGCCAAAACTCCCGGGTGTCGTGTCGCCCTTTGCGCCCGCGCTGGTGACGGGGCGCGCCCCGAAATTCGTTCCGCCGCCGCCCGGCCACATGAATGCGGGCAGCGTCTTAGGTTTGAGTTAAGCCAATCGAAATGGCCGCAATTCCTAAACTGAGACGGAAACCATACCTCGCCGTGGTTGGAGTCTTCGTCGTGTCGAGCTGGGTTGCCGGCGCGCGCGCAGTCACTCTTGATGATTATCGTCATCAAGTCTCGCGGGCGCACGCCTCGATTCAGGAGTTGCAAGCTGCATACGCTGCCGAGTATCCGTCACAGCGAGAACAATTTGCGGCGGCAACGATCGCGCTCGTGCGCGCCGAATTGCCAGAGCAGGAAACTGTCCTGCTCGGGCGCCAAACCGTGGCCGTGGACAACACGTGGCTCCACAAAGCGCTGGATCAATTAGAAAAAATCAAAGGTGACAACGCGCGGCGGGCTGATCTACTCGCCCACATTGACGAGCGGCTGCGCGCTCTCGGCGAGCGGCTGGATGAAATGCAGGACGGAAAGCCAGGCGCCGGTAAGGATGATAACAAGACGCGCCTGGCGGAAATTTTGCGGCGCTCGGAATACAACAAGCAGGCTGAAGAAGGGAGCGCGCTCAACCGGTTATTGAACAGATTCCTGCGCTGGTTGAACGGTTTGTTTCCGCGCGCGAAGCCATTGCAACCGGGGAATGGAATGGCCTTGTCGAGAGTCGCGCAAGTCGTCGTTATCGGCGTGTCCGTGGCGGCAATTGGATTCCTGATTTGGAAATTCGCGCCACGGTATCTGCGCAACCGCCGCAAAAAGAAAAACAAGCGCGAAGCGCGCATCGTGCTGGGCGAGCGGCTTGAGCCGGATCAAACCTCCGCGGATCTTTTGGCGCAGGCTGAATCGCTGGCCCGCTCGGGCGACCTGCGAGCCGCAATTCGCAAAGCATACATCGCGCTGTTGTGCGAGCTTGGCGATCGCAAGGTGATTAGCCTGGCGCAGCATAAGACTAATCGCGATTACCTCGGCGCGGTGCGCGATCGGCCGTCGCTGTTTCGGTCGATGCGAGGTCTTACCAATAGTTTTGAGATTCACTGGTACGGCTTTGTGCCCCCTGGCGAAGATGATTGGAAGGAATTTCGAAACGGTTATCAGCAGGCTTTGAAGACTCCGAATCTTTGATTAGTCCTTATGCGTCAACGTCTCGCAATCATCATCACCGTCCTGGTCGTTCTGGTAATCCTGATTGGGCTCAATGCGGCATCCTACGTGAAGGTTGAGCAACCGCCGGACTCTGAGCAGTCGCCGGACCGCTCGACATTTAATTCTGGCGCTACGGGCACGCGCGCTCTCTACGATTTTCTGCAAGAGGCGGGCTATCAAGTCGCGCGCTGGCGCGAACCGCCGTCAGCGCTCTTGAATTTCAATGGACCAAAGCCGGCGACGCTGGTCATCGTGGGTCGCACTCTTGTTCGCTTCACGAAATCCGAGCGCGAAGACGTTCTGCGCTGGGTTGAAAATGGCGGCCGCCTCGTACTCATCGATCGCAATCCGGATCCCGGTCTGCTGCCGGCGTCGGATGTATGGACTGTCGCGACGCTGACTCCGAATTACCCGTCGTCCGAACTCGATCCGACCAACCTGGAACAGATGACCGCGGGCGTGAAACCTCTGGCTCCTTCGCAGCCGACGGCGTTTGCGCGGCAAGTTGAAACAGTTCTGCCCTCGCGTTTCGCTGCGGTAATCATGGTTTTGCCTTCCAAGGCTTCGCCGGACAAGCCAAAGCCCGGCGATCACCCGAGCGATAATAACAACTCCCACGGCGGCAGCACGGGAGAATCGGCCGAAGATTCGGAAGACTCCGTGGAACCACCCACATCCATCACCCTGTCTGATCAGCCCGAGAAACCGAAGGTGGTTGTCTCTCCGGCGCCGGTGGTTCACTTTGGAGGGGAGCGGGGCGCGCTGCTGGTCGACTATCCGCACGGCCAGGGTCGCATCGTCCTGCTTTCAGATCCATTCATCGTCGCTAACAACGGCGTCAGTCGCGCCGACAATCTGCAACTCGCGATCAACGTCGTGGCCGGCTATGGCGGACTAGTCGCATTCGACGAATTTCACCAGGGCCACGCGGCCACGCGCAACGCTTTGATTCAGTATTTCCAGGGCACACCGGTGATAGCGCTGTGCGGACAGCTCGCCCTGATTGGCCTGGCGATCGTTTGGTCGCGCGGGCGACGATTCGCGCGGCCGCTGCCTTTGCCGCAAATCGATCGGCGTTCGAGTTTGGAATTCGTCGCCTCAATGGCTGAGCTGCAACAGCGCGCCAAAGCGCACGATCTCGCGCTTGAGAATATCTATGGGCGGGTGCGCCGGTCGTTGGTGCGGCATGCGGGCCTTAACAACAGCAGTCCGCGCGCCGAAATCGCGGCGCGCGTGGCGGCGCGATCGGGACTCAGCCGGCCTGAGCTGGAATCGCTGATGCGCAAGTGCGAAGAAACGATCAACGGCGCGCCCACGAACGGCAAGGAAACATTGCGGCTGGTAAGGCGTCTGCGCCAGATCGAATCCCGGCTCGGGCTGGGAACGCGTGCGCGCGACGCCAGACAGGCTGCGGAAACACTTTGACTAATTTCGATCTTTGGGCTTTGATTGTGGCCGCACAACAAGCTGCGAAAAACAGATGAATCAAGCATGCTCTATAAGCAAGTCAATGACAGAAAGGATCGGTGAAGATCAAAAGGGCGGAAGGTATGTCTTCTTCATCCTTCAGCCCTCATCCTTCATCCTTTGAATCGTGCCTGAATACGTTTCGGCGACCATCGCACACATCCGCAACGAACTGCGCAAAGTCATCGTCGGCCAGGACGAGCCCATCGAACAAATTCTCGTCGCGCTCCTGGCCGAAGGTCACGCGTTGATCGAAGGCGTTCCCGGCACGGCGAAAACGCTGACGGTGAAAACACTGGCACGCATCGTTAACGCCGGCTTTGGCCGCATTCAGTTCACACCTGATCTGATGCCTTCGGATATCACGGGAACGAATGTTTTCAATATGGGGTCTTCGAGCTTCAGTTTGCGGCGCGGCCCGGTCTTTACCGATATTCTGCTCGCTGACGAAATCAATCGCACGCCGCCCAAGACGCAGGCCGCTCTGCTCGAAGCCATGGAAGAACGCCAGGTCACCATCGACGGCGAATTGTATCCGCTCTCGCCCATGTTCACGGTGCTGGCGACGGAAAACCCGATCGAGTACGAAGGCACTTACCCTTTGCCGGAAGCGCAACTCGACCGTTTCCTGCTCAAGATTTTGCTTCCCTATCTTTCTGCCGACGAAGAGCATCAGGTGGTGGCGCGCTGGGACGCCGGATTCAATGCCCGGCGGCTGGAGCAAGTGGATATCCAGCCGCTACCCGATGCGGAAGCGATTCCGCGCTGTCGCGCCGAAGTGCGCAACATGCACATGGAACCCGGCGTGCAGCGCTATGTCGTGGACATCGTGCGCCGGACGCGCGACCACGCCGCCCTCCATTACGGCGCCAGTCCGCGCGCGGCTGTGGCGTTGCTGTTGTGTTCGAAAGCGCTCTCCGCGATTCGCGATCGCGACTTTTCGACCCCCGACGATGTGCGCGACATCGCCCGGCCCGTGCTGCGTCATCGTCTGACGCTGCGCGCCGAAGCCGAACTCGACGGCGCCACGCCGGATTCCGTGATCACCGACATCCTGCAATCAGCGGAAGTTCCGCGATGATGCGTTTCGTCTTCAGTAAACTGTTCTACGTTCTTCTCGCCGTAGGCTTTGTTCCGCTTTCGCTTTCGTGGGGCCGGCCAATCCTGGGCTGGGTAGCGCTCACGTACGACCTCGCGATCATCGCCTGCGCGATCTTCGATGCGTGGAACAGCAGACTTTCAAAAGGTGTGCGCATCGAGAGGCATTTCGGAAGCCGCTTTGCGGTCAACGCCGAAACCGAAGTGCGGATTGAGATCGCGAACCACACGCCGCGCGACATCTCCCTGATCGTCAAAGACGAACACCCGCCGCAAATGAAGCTGTCCGGCGCGCGCGCAGCGCGGCTAAACGTCGATGGCCAAACCAGCGCGTCGCTGGTTTACAGTTTGACGCCGCCAAAACGCGGGCAATTTCAGTTTGGCCTGATCGCCGTGCGCTATCTTTCGCGTTGGCGGCTGGCGTGGCGCGATACCTTTGCCGGCGAGGCGGCTACGGTGAAGGTCTATCCCAACATGCGGCGCGCGCGCGAAGCTGAATTAAGGGCCCTGGGCGCCCGGTCGTTCGTGGCGGCGCGGCGCAAATCGCAATGGCGTGGCGAAGGACGCGACTTTGAGTCGATGCGCGATTACGTGCGCGGCGATGAGATGCGGCACATTTCGTGGACTGCTACCGCACGCCGCGGCAAGCTGGTAACGCGGCAATATCAGATGGAGCGCGACCAGACGATTCTGATCGCGCTCGACGCCGGGCGTTTGATGACCGCGCGGATAGAAAATGAAACGAAGCTCGACTCTGCCGTGCATGCCGCGCTGGCGCTGATGTCGGCGGCCGCACGCGCCGGCGATAACGCCGGGCTGCTGGTTTTCGGCCGGCGCATCAAAGCTTATCTGCCACCAAAGCGCGGCGCCGAGCACCTCGATGCCGCCCTGGAGGCTTTGTACGCCGTCGAGCCGGAGATGATCGAACCAAGTTACTCGCGCGCTTTTGAATTCATCTCTGCCAACAGCCGGCGCCGTTCGCTCGTCGTCGTGCTCACCGATCTGGTTGACGAGGAAGGATCGAGCGAGCTGTTGTCATCACTGAAGCTTTTGCGTCCACGCCATCTGCCGCTGGTCGTCACGATCGCCGATCGAGATCTGAAAGCCGTGGTGCGCGAAAGCCCGGAGAACGAACGCGAGATGTTCACCCAATCCGTCGCGGAAGAGATCATTCATCTGCGCGAGGCTGCCCTGCGCCTGGTGGAGTCGCAAGGCGGGCTCGCGCTGGACGTAACCGCCGCGGTGCTGGCCCCGAAGTTGTTGGAAACTTATTTGCGAGTTAAGGAGCGCGGTCTTCTATAGGCTCGCGTCCGGCGAGCAGCAGATACGAATACAACGCGATGCCAGTGAGCGCGCCAATGCTGATCTTGATGATCGGGCTGATGGGCTGAGGCGAAATAAAGCCTTCGATAATTCCCGCGACGACCAGCAGCGGCACGCAGCCTATGATCAAGCGCACAGCTTCCATCCCGCGCGACTTCAAAGCGTCCCCACGCGAAAGATCGCCGGGCATCAGCAGCGCGGTCCCAATCAAGAGGCCGGCGCCGCCGGAAATGAAGATACAAGACAGCTCAATCACGCCGTGCCCGACCATGAACGTCGCCAGATCGTTTCCAAAACCAGCGCGATAAGTCAGCGCCAGGATAGCGCCCACCATTGCGCCGTTGAAGGCCAAAACATAAAGAGTGCCCACGCCGAGCAGCGCCCCCAGCGCGAAAGCGTAGAAGGTGACGCGAATGTTGTTGGTGAAAATCTGACTGGAACCGACCTGATTTGCCTTGTTCAGATCTTCCCACCAATGCGTGCGCTGATTGATGACGACCTCGCGAAAGGACGAGGGAATTCCCGCAAACTCGGAAAAGTCCGGATCGTGCCGAGTGCCGAAAAAAGCGATCAGGCTGAAGAGCATAAATACGCCAAACGAAGTCGCCGTATAGCGCCAGGTGCGCCGAAAAGCGAGCGGAAAGTCGCGCGTGAAAAAGTCGCGGACGCGGCCATAGCCTTGCGCGTCGGCCCGGTAAATACGGCCGTGGGCGCGAATTACCAGGCTGTTGAGGTAGTTAATCAGGCGCGGATCGCGCGATTCGGCGCGGGCAATCGCCAGGTCGGAAGCCGTCCGGCGATAAATCCTCCCCAACTCGCGCACCTCCTCGCGGTGCAGACGCCTTAGCGTCATCCCGTCGAGAAGCTTCAGCAGCTCCTCGAGCCTTTGCCAGGCGCTCTTACGTTCGTTGATGAAGCGATCGATGGGCATTGTCGATTGCCAATTGCCGATTTCCGATTTGTGATTTTCGAATTACAATCACAACCTGGAATCTGAGATCGCAGTTGACCGGTAATCGGCAATCGGCAATCACAAATCGGCAATGTTGGTTGAGTGTGTACCAAACTTTAGCGAAGGCCGCAAGCCGGAAACGATCGAGCTGATCGCGCGCGCGATTGAATCGGTGCCAGGCGCGGTCGCGCTCGGTCGACACATCGACCCCGATCACAACCGCTCGGTGATCACTTTTGTGGCCGCCCCGGAAGTTGTCGTGGAGGCCGCGCTACGCGCGGTGACAAGGGCGACTGAGTTGATCGATCTGCGAACACACACTGGAGAACATCCGCGCATCGGCGCCACCGACGTGCTGCCATTCGTTCCAGTCAGCGGCGTCACGATCGACGATTGCGTCGCGCTCGCACACGAAGCCGGTCAACGCATCTGGCAAGAGCTTTCGATTCCCGTTTACTTTTACGAGCGCGCTGCGCTGCAATCGGATCGAGTGCGATTGGAAAACGTGCGCTGTAGAGGCTTCGAGCAACTGCGTGACGAAATCACGCTGAATCCCGAACGCGCGCCGGACATCGGCGGCCACAAAGTTCATGAAACCGCCGGCGCGATCGCGGTGAGCGCGCGGCCGTTTTTGATTGCGTTTAATGTTAATTTGCGCTCGAACGAAATCGGGATTGCGCGACAGATAGCGCGCGAGGTGCGCGAGCGCGATGGCGGCTTGCCCTGCGTCAAGGCGCTGGGTTTTGCCTTGTACACGCGCGGGCTGGTCCAGGTGTCGATGAACCTGACGGACTATGGCCGGACTTCGATCGGGCGGGCTTTCCTGGCGGTGCGCGCCGCGGCGGCCCGGCGGTCAGTGGAAATCGCCGGCGCGGAAATCGTTGGGCTCCTGCCGCGAGCGGCGCTCGACCGCCAGGCTTCATACTTTCCGCTGCTCGAGAACTTTCGCGAGACTTTGGTGCTGGAAACGCTTTTGGAGGCTGCCGAAATCGAGCCGCAAATAAAAGGCTCTTGACGGAACCCGGTGCGGTTGTTAACGTGGACTTGGCCCCACTCCGAGGGGCGGAAAACTTCTGCTGGACAGGGCGAGCGCCTTTGTCTATTATGTGTGCCCCGCTCACGAGCGGTTCCCCACTTTAAGATTGGCCACCGCGGCCAGTTTCCAGTTTGCCAACGATCGCGCGACGGTTTGTCGACACTCGCGAGCGGTAGTGACGACTCCTCAGCCGATTCAATCAGGGAGGTTAGTTATGCTCAGAATGGGACGGAACCCGAACGAAGAAAAGAGCCAGACGCAAGCTACCGACAGTTCGCGCAGTTATTCTCCTTATCAAAGCGGCGAGCCGCAAAGGACTGCTGAACCTGCGGCGAGCACGAAAGCGTTGACCGAAAGCGAAACAACTGCGCGCGAGATCAAAGACGGCACGCTTAGCGGCTTTGTCGGCACCGGCACGAGTATAACCGGCGAGGCGACGTTCAAAGCGATGCTGCGTATCGACGGCCACTATGCAGGACGCATCACGTCCAGCTCGGGTTCACTGCTGGTGGGCGCGGGCGGCCAGGTCGACGCGAATGTCGAAGTCGCGGTCGCCACGATTCACGGCGTGGTGAACGGCGACATCATCGCCGGCCAGCGCATTGAGTTGGGTCGCGCCGGAAAATTGAATGGCAACATTCAAACTCCTTCGCTCGTGATCGAACAGGGCGGCGTCTTCGAAGGCAGTTGCAAGATGGTTCAGCAAAAGGCAGCGACTGAAAAGCCCGCGAAGTTCGAGCGCAAAGAAAGTGTGGTCGAGGCGACCAGCTTGCAGCCAGTCAAAGTGGATGCGGCGAGCAAACCTGACGGCGCGATTAAGAAACCCGAGATCTCCAGCGTCGCCACGGCGAGCTGATCAAGTGGGAGCGCCCGCGTCCACCGGGGTCCCCGGCGCGGCAGTCGCGCTGGGGTGGTCGAGCGGGCGAAGCGCAGACATTCCTGCCTGCACCGGAGCTGCGCGAAAGGTTTTGCGCGGCTTCGGTTTCGGGATTTGCCAAAGAGGGCGGACGTTGGTCCGCCCTTTTCGTTTTGGATCGCACCTTGGCGGGAGCGCCCGCATCCTGCGGGCGGTTCGCAGGCATCGTGCCTGCATTCCACCGCGACAATCTCTCTTGCACGCGGTACAATTCAACCACTAAACGCCTCTTGACTATGCAACTGGGAAGCTATCGAACCGCCCTCTGTGCTCTGATTCTGCTGATCGCCTCGTCAACCACGGCATCCGCGCAAAAACCACGCATAAACAGGCCTGTTTCTGCGATTCCAACCAATGTTTTGCTGCGCATTATGCGTGCCGAGGACGAGCGGCGCTGGGACAAAGATCTCGCGTCACTACTGACCGACAAGAGCGCTCAGGTGCGCAAGCGCGCGGCGCTCGCGGCCGGGCGCATCGGCGATGAGCGAGCTGTCCCGGCTCTGGTCGAACTGCTGCGAAAAGATCGCGAGGACGACGTGCGACAGATGGCTGCGTTCGGGTTGGGCGAGATCGAATCAGCATTGGCTGCGGATGCACTGATTGAAGCAGCGCGCGCGGATCAGGTTTCCTACGTCCGCGCGCGTGCGCTCGAAGCGCTCGGTAAGATTGCCGCCGCGTTGCCGCCGGCGGATGAAGCGCGCCGGCAAGCCATCGGCCAGATAATCCTGGATGCGCTAACCACCGAGCGGCAGGCGATTGTCACAGCCAGCGGCGTCGCGAACCTTGAGGTTGAGTTGCTTGGGTTGACGGCGGCATTGCGCGCGCGTCCAAAAGACGCGGGCAAGGTGTTGGCA
>WNFD01001418.1_pt1 | contig 24267 bp, 23 predicted proteins | sample 5400491 | NCBI WGS metagenome assembly WNFD01 (sample SAMN13153343, study PRJNA577476) | soil metagenome | isolation source: 120 cm saprolite under Douglas fir tree site 2 hole 2 replicate 2 | place: USA:California | collected 2015-04-18
CGCTACACGCGAGCCGTGCGCCTCGATGCAGTACTGCGCAGCCAGGCCGTGACAACCGGCAAGGTGTTCGAGCAGCTCGTGCCGTTCCTTCCCGGATTTCGCTTCAACCCGAAGGACGCCCGGTTCCTCGGCTCCCCCGTCGATTTCGTTGTATTCGATGGCCTCAACGACGGCGACGTGCGACGCGTCGTCTTCGTCGAGGTGAAAACCGGAGCATCCGACCTGAGCCTTCGCGAGCGGCGGGTGCGCGAAGCGGTGCGCAACGCCCAGGTCGAGTGGCTGGAGCTGCGCCTCCCCCCCTCCGCTTCATCGGGCGAGGGGCCCTAGGGGATTGAGTCTTGTCGTTGGCCACCGCAGCTTTCTCCCATCGTCCGCCTCAACCCTGGAGTGCGTATGGAAGAGCTTCCCCCCTCCCCTCTCGAGCCTGTGCTCGTCCCCGTCCAGAGCCTGGTCGCGGAGCGGCTGTTCCGGGCGCGCACTGTGATCATCAGCGGCGAGATCAACCAGCGGCTCGCGGCGAACGTGACGGCGCAGCTGCTCGCCCTCGCAAGCGAGTCCAGCGACGACGTCACCGTCTTCATCAACTCTCAGGGCGGGCACGTGGAGTCTGGTGACACCATCCACGACCTGGTCCGCTTCCTCAGCGCCCGGGTGCGGATGGTCGGCACCGGCTGGGTCGCCAGCGCCGCGGCCTTGATTTACATCGCGGTGCCGCGCGAAGACCGTTATTGCCTCCCCAACACCCGGTTCCTGCTCCACCAGCCGGCCGGCGGCGCCGGCGGCACGGCTAGCGACATCGAGATCGAAGCGCGAGAGATCCTCAAGATGCGCGACCGGCTCAATCGCGTGTTCGCGCAGCAGACCGGTCAGCCGCTCGAGCGCATCGAAGAGGACACGCGGCGCAACTTCTGGCTCGGCGCCGAAGAAGCGCGACGCTATGGGCTGGTAGGTCGTATCATCCAGCATCAGGCGGAGCTCGGCCAGCCCCCAACTCTCTGACGCGCTCACGAGGACCGGCGATGGGAGTTGTCAGATGGTGGCTCCGGAGGCAGATTCCGGCGCCTCCTCCTGGAGCCTCCGCGTGACCGTTGTTTGGATCGACGGCAAGTACCACGACCGCGACACCGCGGTCGTTTCGGTGTTCGACCACGGCCTGCTGTACGGCGACGGCGTCTTCGAGGGTATCCGCGCCTATGGCGGCCGGCTCTTCCGCCTCGAGCACCACCTCGACCGGCTGTACGCGTCGGCCAAAGCGATCTGGCTCGATGTGCCGCTCCCCCAGCCGGAGATGGCGGCGGTGGTTGAGCAGGCCCTGGGCCGCAGCAGCCTGAAGGACGCGTACCTGCGGCTCGTCGTGACCCGCGGAGTCGGCGATCTGGGGCTGGATCCCCGCAAGTGCCCCAAGCCCTCCGTGATCTGTATCGTCGATACCATCAGGCTCTACCCCGCCGACCGCTACGAGAAAGGCCTCACCGTCCTCACTGCTGCCACCCCCATCAACCACCGCGAAAGCCTCTCGCCACGCATCAAGTCGCTGAACTATCTCTCGCACATTCTCGCGAAAATCGAAGGGATCGCCGCTGGTGTGGACGAGGTGATCATGCTGGACGCCGGTGGCTACGTCGCGGAGGCGAGCGGGATGAACCTGTTCGCCGTGAGCGATCGCACCCTGCTGACGCCTCCCCCTTATACGGGCATCCTGCGCGGTGTCACCCGCGACGCCATCATCGAGCTGGCGCACGAGGCGAACTATGGTGTCGAGGAGCGGCCGCTCAACCGCTACGACCTCTACACCGCCGATGAGGTGTTCCTCACCGGCACAGCTGCCGAGATCGTCCCGGTCTCCAAACTCGACGGCCGCACCATTGGCAGTGGCACGGCCGGTTCGGTCACCCGGGATCTCGGGCGGCGCTTCCGGGCCCTCGTGACCCGGGGAGATTGACCTCCCGCCGGGATTCGTAGCGCTCCTCAGTCTGCTCAACTATTGACGGGACTTGCACTTACACCAATATTGTGCGGTCCCCGAATCCCCCGATCAGGGGAGGTGACGCATGCCATGGCGGGTAATCGCCCACGACAATCAGCTTTGGCATGTGGAGGCAGTGGCGGAACGGCGCGCGCACACACAGGCCTGGCAGCTTGTGCTCACGTTCCGTACGGCGGCGGACCGCGAGCCGGGTGGGAGGCGGGCGTTTCTAACACCCTTTCCGCTGGAGGCGACCTCGAAGTCGTCGCTGTTCAACCAGGCTGAACGCATCCCCGACGCCGCACTGACGCAGCTGCTGGCGGAGCGGCTAGCGTGACGTCGGTCGCGCTAACGGCACTGCGTCGGATCGTCGCAGCCGTCGCGCGGCTACGGGGCGAGACGGTGCGGGAGGTGACGGTGCGCTCGGACATTCGGCACCTCAAGGTCGAGCTCGAATCGGGGCTGATCTTGGTGGTGTCGGCGGAGCCGGACGAGCATGGCCGACCGCATCTCGAAGTCGACGTCGTGTCGTCACCGCAGGACGTGTCGGCGCGGCAACAGATCGAGGTGCGGTTCGACTGAAAGGTCGCGATGATGGCAGCACCGATGGAAATGGGGAGCGTGGCTGAGCGGCTTCGCTTCAAGGACTTCGCGTTCCAACGCCTGGCGAGCGGGCGCTGCCACGCACGCGTCGTCCTGGCATGGTCGGACGGCCGCGAGTTTGTGGGTGAGAGCAACGGCGTCGCGTCGCAGACCGGCGAGCTACGCTGTTGCGCCGCCGCGGCGGTCAAGGCGCTGGAGCAGGCCGTGCAAACGAAGGTGGGGTTTGAGCTGCTGGGGGTGAAAGCGGTGCGAGCATTCGACGCGACTGTGGTGATCGTTTCGTTGTCGGCCCGGGAGACGGAGTCCGCTTCCCGGCTGGTCGGCAGCTATCTGACCGAGTCCGATCCTCCGCGAGGGGCGGCGCTGGCGGTGCTGAACGCCACGAACCGTATCCTCGGCAATTTCTTCTCTACCCGATGACGCGGCGCCTCGCACTGGTCGTGTTCCAAGCGCTGCTGGTTGGCGGCTGTGCCGGTGGCGCGCGGCGGACGGCGTCCGTCCCTCCCTCCTCGCCCTCCTCGCTCAGGGCGCTTCCGCCCGCGACCCTCGATACCACGCGCGCACCCGGGGATACACTCCCATCCCCGGCGGGCAGCCGCTCCGACAGTGCCGCGGCGCCGGTGCCGCTGGCCCAGCCCGCCCGTGATTCGACGGTCGTCGTGCCGGCGGTGCGCGGTGAGGAAGTCGCCAGAGAGGCCGAGCGGCTGTTCGGCGCCGAGGGTAAGGTCGTGATCGGTGCCGCAACGAGCCCGGGGGAGGCGAGCTTTGATATCGACGTCACTACGTTCGCAACCAATCGTCGCGTCCTCGAATACCTCGAGTTCTTCCAGGTCGACGCGCGCGACCGCTTCGAGATCTGGTTGTCGCGCTTGGGGCGCTACGAGGGGATGATCCGCGAACGGCTGCGCGCCCGGGGCCTTCCCGAAGACTTGATCTACCTGACGCTCATCGAAAGCGGCCTGTCGAACACCGCGGTGAGCCGGGCGCGCGCTGTGGGGATGTGGCAGTTCATGGCTAGCACCGCACGGCTGTATGGGCTGACGGTCGATCCCTGGGTGGATGAGCGACGGGATCCGTACAAGGCAACGGACGCGGCGGTCAACTATCTCGCGGACTTGGTCCAACGGCTCGGCAGCGTGTACCTGGCGGCGGCGGCCTACAACGCCGGTGTCGCGCGGATCGAACGCGGCGTGGCGCGCCTGCCGGGCGAGCAGGACACGCTCACCGACAACACGTTCTTCCAGCTTGCCGATCGGCGATACCTGCGTCGCGAGACGCGTGACTACGTCCCCAAGCTCATCGCCGCGTCGCTCATCGCCAAGCAACCCGATCGCTACGGCTTCACGGAGATCCAACGGCTGCCGCCGCTCGTGTACGACGAGATCACGATCCCCGACGCGACGGGACTAGACGTGATCGCGCGCCTCGCCGACACGAGCATCGCGGCGGTCCTAGAGTTGAACCCACGCTTCGTGCGCGGCATCACCCCTCCGGGGCGCGAGGTGACTGTACGGGTGCCGCGCGGGCGCGGCGTCCTCGTGGCGACGCGGTTCGACACGCTCCCCGCCACTGAGCGTGTCACATTCCTGGACCACTACGTGGCGCGGGGGCAGACCCTATCCGAGATCGCGCGGCGCTACCGCGTCACGGTGACGATGATCCAGAGCGCTAATCCGCAGCTACGGTCGCACTCGCTGCGCATCGGCCAACGGATCATCATCCCGGTGAGCGGTCGTATTGTGCCGGCCTCCGCCTGGAGCGTCCCCCCCACGCGTCGGGTCCGCCGCGCCAGCCGCGGGGGCGGGGGGGCGGGGGGGGGGGGGGGGGGGGGGGCCGTGTCGGGGTCGCATCGCGTGCGGCCCGGGGAGACCGCCACCCAGATCGCCCGGCGCTACGGCGTCTCGCTCAGCCGGTTCCTCGATTACAACGGGCTGGCGATCGCGTCGGTGATCCGTGCCGGGGAGGTGCTGAAGATCCCTCCGGCCCTCGTTGCGCCGCGTTGACCTCCCCTCGGCGCGCTGCTGAAAACAAGCGCGGCCAGAGACTGGCTCTGGCCGCGCTTGCCCATCGGGTTATTGGCTCGCGCTATTCGACCGCCGGCGTCCGCGGGCGGTGGTAGCCCCGCATGACGTTCGTGGAGTAGCCGTTGCGGGGGTCCTTCCCGGCCCCTAGCAGCTCCTCGACTTTGCCCGGGCCGCGGTTGTAGGCGAGTAACGCCCGCTCGAGGTTGCCGTCGTAGCGCTCCAGCAGATCACGTAGATAGCGGAACCCCACCCGCAGGCTCGTTTCCCGCTGGAACAGCTGTTGCGTGGTAAGGCCTGGCTCGTACAGCCGGGCGGTGCTGGGCAATACTTGGGTCAGCCCCAGCGCACCCGCCTTGCTCTTGGCACGCGGGTTGAAGCCCGACTCGACCTTCACCAGACGGAAGGCGAGGTTCGGGTCGACGCCCTCCGGCAGCGCCACGTCGTAAATCGCCGCGGCCAAGTCGGCGGAAATGCCATAGTGACTGGAGTACTCGATAATCGCGTTGGCGCGCTCCAGTTGCACGCGGGCGACCGCGAGCTCACCGCGCGCGGCCTCCAGCTGCTGTGACAGCGCGCGCATCTCCCCCAGCAGCGCGGGCGCTGTCAGGGGCGCCGGCTGATCGTCCGCCGTGGCGCGTCGAGCCCAACCGCCGATGCTGCTCACCACCAGAGCGCCCAGGAGGATCATCCCTCCCTGCAGCATCAGTTTCTGGGTTTTCGTATGCATATCCCTCTCTTGTATGAGTCGGCCGGTATCACGCCGGTAACCTGGCGCGCCCCGGTCAACGGCCGGTCAAGTTTCGCGGGCGGTGTCTCGATGCCATTCTCCCCCCCCGCGGGTCCCGCCGGTCTTCTCCACCAGCCGCACGCCGAGGATCTCCATCCCCCGGTCGGCAGCCTTCACCATATCGTAGATCGTCAGCAGCGCGACCGAGACTGCGGTCAGCGCTTCCATCTCCACTCCGGTCTTGCCCACCACCCGGGCTGCCGCGCGCACGCGGACGCCTGGGAGTTGCTCGTCCAGACTGGCCTCGACCTCTACGTGGTCGAGCGCGATCGGGTGACACAGCGGGATCAGCTCCGCCGTCCGCTTCGCCGCCAGCGTGCCCGCGACCTCGCTCACCGCCAGGACGTCGCCTTTGGCCACGGCCTGGTCGGCGATGAGGCGGAATGCGTCCGGCGTCATCCGGATCGCCCCCTCGGCCACTGCTGTACGGGCCGTAATCGGCTTGTCGCCCACGTCCACCATGCGGGCTCGGCCGGCGGCGTCCACATGACTCAGCCTCACCCTACCTCCGCCAGGTCCTCTGATAGAACGGCGGTGAGGAGCTGGGGGTTCACGTTCCCCTGCGCCATCTCCCGCGCCTGGAGCACTTGGGCGAGTGCCTCGATCAGCTTCGGGGCATTGGCGTCCCGTCTCCCCGACGTCTCGCGCAGCTGCGCGCGCAACCGCTCAAGCAACTCGTCCAGCATATCGGTAAAGCCGCCCCGCGCTTGGTAGGCCGGCTGCCCCAGCGCATAGGCGAGGCGGCTCGTCGTCCCAGCCCGTACGGCAGCGAGGTACGATTCGGCTGCGCCTCCCCCAGCCTTGGCCCCTGATGAGGCAAGGAACCTGCCAATGCTCCCCTGGGCCATTCCCGCCATTTCCTGCAGTTTCGACCTGCTCTCGCCCGATTTCAGTTCTCGCTGTGCGAATGATGCCACGACACTGTCATGGAGCCGTGCGAGTCTGACCCGCACGACGCGAGACATGATGGTCGGCGGCAAGGCGTCTGGCTCGCTCGCCGTCAGCACAAACACGGTGTCGGCTGGCGGCTCTTCCAACGCCTTCAGCAAGGCGTTGGCAGCCGCTTCCGCTCCCTGTTGCGGGACCAGACGCTCGGCGTCCCCGATAATGAAAACCTTGCGGGAGCCCATCGCCGGTGTCAGCGCCAGGCGTCGCAACAGCAGCCGAACCGAGGCGATCCCGTGGCCAGCAAGGCCAGACGTAGCCTCGTACACTGGCTGATCTCGGCGTGCCGCCATCTCCTCAATGAGCGCTGCTTCGACCAGGTCAATCTGCTTATCAGCGTCCGCGCCCTTCTTATTCACCTCGACAGGTACGAGCCAGTGGAGATCGGGGTGCTGGAGTACGAGCACGAGACGGCAGCTGCGGCACTCGCCGCACGGCTCCCGCCCCTTCCCCCCCCCCCCCTGTCGCTCGCACAGGAGGAGCTGCCCGAGCCACAGCGCTAATCGCTGCTTGCCGACTCCGCGTGGGCCCTCGAAGAGGAGTGATTGCGGCAACCGGCCGGCGGCGATTGCGCCCGCCAGCCGAGTCCGAAGCCCCTCGTGGCCATACAGGGGGTGCACAGGCATGGGGGAATCTACCGGCGAGTGTGGTTTCGTTGGGGTATCCTAGGGAGCAACACATTGATTCATATGGTGTTGCGCTCTTGCCACAGGCCCTTGCGCCACCCTAAGCCAATATTCCTCAAGTCATTACGACGTAAAGTGAGCGCACAATCGCTCAATAGTGCCTGTTTTACCTAGTTTTTCGGCTTCTCTTTGGGGTTAGGTGTGTGATCAGGTGTGAGCGGGGCCGTCCAGGGCAACGCGAACCTTCAGAGCGAGATCTTCGGGGGTGAACGGCTTGGCGAGGAAGGGCAGGCCGTCGTCGAGGAGACCGCGGTGCACCACCGCGTCCCCGGTGTAGCCGGACATGTAGACGAGCTTGAGCTCGGGTCGGAGCGGCGCCAGGCGCTGTGCCAACTCTCGTCCGCCCATCCCTGGCATGACGACGTCGGTCAACACGAGGTGCAACGGACCGGCGTGCCGCTGGGCGATCTTGAGCGCTTCCGCACCATCGCCCGCCTCTAGCACCGTGTACCCCTGGGCGGTGAGGACTTTGCGAGCCAGGGAACGGATGGCTTCCGCATCCTCAACGATCAGCACTGTCTCCGAACCGGTGGGAAGACCCTGGAGCACTCGTGGACGCGGGGCTGGCTGGGCGGGTTCGTCGCTGCGCGGTAAGTAGATCTTCACGGTCGTGCCGCTGCCGGTCTCACTATAGACCCAGATGTAGCCACCGCTCTGCTTCACGATGCCGTACACCGTGGCCAAGCCCAGTCCGGTGCCTTTGCCGACTTCCTTGGTCGTGAAAAACGGCTCGAACAGATGGGCTTTGGCGTCGGGGTGCATGCCGGTCCCAGTGTCGGACACCGCGAGGAGGACGTAGCGGCCCGGCACGACCGGTGCGTGAGTCTCGGTGTAGGTCTCGTCCAGATCGGTGTTGGCGGTCTGAATGGTGACCCGTCCTCCCTGGGGCATCGCATCCCGGGCATTGACGACGAGGTTCAGGATGACCTGCTCCAGCTGGCCGAGGTCGGCTTTCACCGGGGCCAGCTCGGCGTCGAGCTGCGCGATGAGCTCGATGTCCTCGCCGATGACGCGTCGCAGCATCCGATCGAGGTCCGCAACAAGGCCATTGAGGTCGAGCACCTGCGGGGCGAGCATTTGTCGGCGGCCGAAGGCGAGGAGCTTGCGGGTGAGCTCAGCGGCGCGCCCGGCCGCGTGGCGGATCTCGGCGACGTCTCCGCGCATCTGCGTGTTGGCGCCGACCTGACGCTCGAGCAGCCCGCAGAAGCCCAGGATGGCCGTAAGCAGGTTGTTGAAGTCGTGCGCGATGCCGCCCGCCAGCTGACCGATGGCTTCCATCTTCTGAGACTGGCGCAGCTGCTCTTCGAGCCGGAGCCGCTCGGTGACGTCCTTGGCGAGCACGAGCCGGGCGCGCCGGCCTTCGAATTCAATCCAATCCGAGAGGACCTCCACGTCGATGAGCGTCCCATCCTTCTTGCGGTGCTTGGTGTCGCTCACGGTTGCCACTCCGCGCTCCTCGGCCGCAGCCGCCGTCTCAGGCTTCGGGACCTCACTCGACGGCCGGATGTCGCGCAGGGTCATCCTCAGGAATTCCTCACGGGCCCAGCCGTAGCGGGCCACGGCGGCCTCGTTGACGGCGATGAACCGCAACGTTCCCGGGTCGTAGACGAACATCGCCTCGGGGTTCGACTCGAACAGCAGCCGGTAGCGGGTTTCGCTCCGGCGCAGCTGTTCGTCGGCCCGGGCGCGTTCGATAGCGCGCGCGACCTGCGTAGACACGAACTGGAGGATATCGCGCTCGCGCTCGCCGTAGCGCACGCCTTCGGTGTAGGTCTGCACGACCAAGACGCCGATGGTCGTATCGCCGAGCTTGAGCGGCACCCCGACCCAGTCGAGCGACGGGGCGCCGATCAACTCGACTTCGCCCCGGCGCTCCATGTCCCGGTACACCTCCGGCGTCGCCAGCAGGGGCTGGCCGGTGCGGATAACGGACTCGGTGAGCCCTTTGCCCCAAGGCTTGGGCTCGAACGCATCGTCCACTTCGTCCACGAAATAGGGGAAGCTGATGATACGGGTCGCCTCGTCGTACAGGGCGACGTAGAAATTGGTAGCCGGCATGAGCTCGCCGACGATGCGGTGCACGGCGGCGAGGAGGTCCTGGAGACTCCGGGCAGCGCTCGCGGCGTCGGCGATCCGATACGTGGCCTGCTGCAGCCGCTCGGCCCGCCGCCGCTCGGTGACGTCGCGGAAGCTCCAGACGCGACCCACCGCTTGCCCGCCGATCAACTGCGGCTGGGAGTACCGCTCGTATACGCGGCCGTCCTTGAACATCAGGACGTCGAAGCTCGACGCCTCGGGCCGCCCGTACAGCTCGCGGACCTTGGCGACGAACCCCTCGGGGTTCGTGAGCTGTTCCAGCACGTAGGCGATCAGCCGGTCGTCATCGCGTGAGCCCAGCAGGCCGTCCGGGAGACGCCACAATTGGGCGAACTTGCGGTTAAAGCTGGTGACCTGGCCCTCGCGGTCCACGACCAGAATGCCGTCGGCAGTCGACTCGAGCGTAGCGGAGAGCAACGACAGGGTCTCTCGCAGCTGTTGCTCGGCGCCCTCGGGCGCCTCGCGCTCGTGCCACCGCTGGGGGAGGGCGGCGTCGGCCGGATCGGCCTTGGCTCGGGGGTCGGACGGGAGGAGGTCCACGGTTCCGCAGGCGAGACAATAGGGAGCCGCGAGGCGATGCGCTAGTCCCGGGGCGTGCTCACATGGCGGCGTCCAGAACCTCGCGCACCTTGTTGGTCAGCGCCTGCGGTGTGAACGGTTTCTGCAGGAAGAAGGTGCCGGGATCGAGGAGTCCGTGGCGGAGGATGGCATCATCGCTATAGCCCGAGAGATACAACACGCGGGTGTCCGGGCGCCGCGCGGCGAAGCGCCGGGCCAGCTCGCGGCCCCCAATGCCCGGCATCACCACGTCGGTCAGCAGCAGGTGGATCTCCCCGCTGTGGGCGTCAGAGAGGGCCAGTGCCTCGGGGCCGGCAGGGGCGTCGAGCACGGTGTAACCTTGCTGAATCAGGACGCGGCGCGCGAGGCTGCGCACGATTTGCTCGTCCTCGACCAAAAGGATGGTCTCAGTTCCGCCGGTGGCCGCGCGGACGCCGAGCGGCTCCGCGGCCACCACCGGCTCCGGAGACTCCGCCACGGTCGGCAGATAGATCTTGAAGGTGGAGCCGTGACCGGGTTCGCTGTAAACCCAGATGTGGCCGCCGCTTTGCTTCACCACGCCGTACACGGTGGCGAGGCCAAGCCCGGTGCCGCGGCCGATCTCCTTGGTGGTATAGAACGGCTCGAACAGGTGCGCCCGCGTCGCTTCGTCCATCCCGGTGCCGGTGTCGGAGACGGCGAGGAGTACGTGGCGGCCGGTGCGCGCGGTGACGTGGTCGCGGGCGTAGTCCTCATCGAGATCGGCATGGGCCGTCTCGATCGTCAGCTTGCCCCCTTGCGGCATCGCATCGCGCGCGTTCACGGCCAGGTTGAGGATCACCTGCTCGAGCTGGCTGGGATCAGCCCGCACGGCCCCCAGATCGCGCGCCAGGGTCGTCCGCAGCTCGATATTCTCACCGATGAGGCGGCCGAGCATACGCTCGACGCCGTGCACGACCGCGTTAAGGTCCAGCACCTTGGGGGCTAGCACCTGTTGGCGGCTGAAGGCGAGTAGCTGGCGGGTCAGGTCCGCCGCCCGTTGCGCGGCGCGCCGGATCTCTTCGGCATCGATGCGATGCTCGTGTCCTTCAGGCAGGTCCTGGATGAGGAGCTCGGCCGAGCCGAGGATGGCGGTGAGGATGTTGTTGAAGTCGTGCGCGACGCCGCCTGCGAGCCGCCCCACAGCCTCCATCTTCTGCGCCTGCCGCAGCTGTTGCTCCAGCCGCAACCGCTCGGTCACGTCCTTGGCTAGCACGAGCTGGGCGGAGCGGCCGGCGAAGGTGACGGAGTGGGCGAGGACCTCCACGTCGATCAAGCTGCCGTCCTTGCGGCGATGGCGCAGTCCCCGATCGCTGGGCGGCGCCTCGACCCTACCGCGCTCAGCGTCGGGGCGGATGTCGCCAATCGACATTTGGAGGAACTCGTCCCGCGACCAGCCGTAGCCGGCCACGGCGGCGTCATTGACAGCCAGAAAGCGCTGCGTGGTGTCGTCGTAGACCCACATCGCTTCGGGGTTCGACTCGAACAGAACGCGGTACTTCGCTTCACTCTCCTTAAGCTGATCCTCCGCGTGTTTGCGCTCGATGGCCTGCGCCACCTGCGTGGACACGAACTGCAGGATGTCACGCTCGCGCTCCCCGTAGCGCACCCCCTCGGTGTAGGTCTGCGCCGCGAGCACGCCGATCGTCTTGTCGCCCAGCTTGAGGGGCACGCCGACCCAATCCAGCGACGGAGCGCCGACCAGCTCGACCTCGCCGCGGCGCTCCATCTCGCGGTAGACCCCCGACGTGGCGAGCAGCGGCTGGCCGGTGCGAATGACGTGCTCGGTGAGCCCTTTGCCGAGCGGCTTCGCGTCGAAGCCGCGGTCGACCTCGTCCACGAAGTAGGGGAAGTGGATCATCCGGTTCGTGTCGTCGTAGAGGGCCACGTAGAAGTTGGCCGCCGGCATCAGTCCCTGGATGATCGCATGGATGGCGGGCAGCAGCTCCTGGAGCGTGGGGGCGGCGAGCGCTGCCTGGGCGATCCGGAAGGTGGCCGCCTGCAGCACCTCGGCGCGCTTGCGCGCGGTCACGTCCATGACAGTGCCGACGAGCCGTACCGGGCGACCGGTCTCCTCCCGCACCAGCACCGATTGCTCGTGCACCACCCGCTCGCCCCCGTCGGGGAGGAGAATCCGGTGCTCGACCGAGTAGGGAACGCCGTCGCGTAGGGTCCGGTTTACCGCCTCCCGGATGCGGGAAACGTCGTCGGGGTGCACGGCCCGAAAGAACGCGTCGTTTGAGGCGGGGAAGGCGCGGGGCGTATGCCCGAAGATCCGGTAGACTTCGTCGGACCACCACAGGGGATTGCGATCGAGGTCGCCCAGGTCGCTCAGGTCCAGCTCCCAGCTGCCCAGGTGGGCGATCTCCTGAGCTTTAGCGAGGCTCGCCTCGCTACGCCGCAGCGCTTCCTCAGAGCGCGCCTGCTCCTCTCGGGATTGCTTGAGGGCTAGCGCCGCCCGCACCGCCGGGCCGAGGCGGACCAGGCGGTCCTTCAGGAGGTAGTCGGTCGCCCCGAGCTTGATGCATTCCGCCGCAGTCTCCTCATCGAGCGTGCCCGTGACGATGATCAGCGGGATCGTGGGGCGCTCTTGCTGCAGGATGCGGAGCGCCGCCAGCCCGCCGAAGGCCGGCAGGCGGAAGTCGGCAAGCACCAGATCGGGAAGGAACTCCTTGAGAGCGGTCGTGAACTCAGCGGCTGTCATGACCCGCTGGGTGGCGCACACGAGCTTGGCCCGCTTCAGCTCGCGCACGATGAGCTCGGCATCCGCGACGTTGTCCTCGACCAGGAGGATCCGCAGCGGAGAGGTCATCGGTTCAGGGTGTGGATGGTGGTGGACGCTCGTTCAGCAACAGCCAATACAGCCCCACATCGGCGACAGAACGGACGAAGGCCTCGAAGTCGACCGGCTTGACGATGTAGCTGTTGGCCCCTAGCCGATAGCTGGTGGCAATGTCGGGCTCCTCGTTCGACGAGGTGAGGACGACGACGGGGATCGCTTTCGTGCGGTCGCTGGCCTTGAGGCGCCGCAGGACTTCCAGGCCGTCGACCTTGGGAAGCTTCAAGTCCAGGAGGATGACCTTCGGGGCGCCAGCCTTGGGGCTGTCGCCTAAAAGGAATTCCAGCGCCTCGGCGCCATCGCGGGCCACGAGGACCCGATTGGCCAGGTTATGCCGCGTGAGCGCCCGTAACGTGAGGTCGGCATCGTCAGGGTTGTCCTCGACGAGTAGGATTTCGACCTGGTTCGGGGGCACCATGCTTCGGTGTCGGCCTCCGTAGGACCGCTAGTGAGATTCACCGCTATTTGAAGATACTAGGAAAGGCGTGGCGGTCTCGCCAGGGTACGAAACGCCGGGCGAAAAGCTCTCGAGGCGAGTCGGTCGGTCGGCAATCAACCCCGAAACCCTCACCCAACCTTCACTGGGGCATGCACCCTGGCAGCCTAAGAGAGGCTGAACGCGTTGCTGCGGCACGGGCCGGTGACGGCCGGTCCGAGGACGTCGCGGCAATAGATCACGCTTACGGATCGTCCCAACCGATATCGAAATGCCCTCCACACTTCGGGCACCGCATGCTAGGGACATGTGGCTCCAGGCGCGTTCGGGTGCGGCACTGGGGACACACGGCGTAACGCGGCCCCCAGCTCGTCGGCAGCCGTCCACCCGCGGTGGCCGGCCGAGCCACCACCGCCCACCGGGTGGGCGAGCTCGTGACAATCTGGAGGGAGGGGCGCGGCACACCGACTGGCTTGCCGTTGATGTCGAGCACGGCCTCGAGGGGCGTGAGGCGGACGACTCGGTACCAGGCGCCTAGACGGATACGCTGGCTTTGGTCAGGACGAAGTCTGGCCCATTGAGTAGCGAGCATGGTGAGACCTCCATGAAGGAGGGCGTGCTCTAGGATGGCAACGCGGCACCGCCTCGGCGTGTGACGCGAATCACCCAGGATTGGGTAGCCTCGCAGGTACGAAGTCGCTCCGTGTGACGGCTACGCACCGGGTGAGAGGAGGTGCGCTTCCTCGCTCTCCCTCGAGTCAGGAGAGCAGCCGCCGCTCACCTGCCAAGCGTGCGGCGGCTCAAGGACCACCGTGCCCGCACGGCGGAGCCTCGCCCCCCAGGCGACTCGAGCCCAAGGCGCCAAAGCGAACGCCTGCTTGCCGGCGAGGGACAGAACCGTGGGCCTCTACATACACGCCTTCGAAACTGAGCGCGTCAACCAGGCGTGGGTCGGGGAAGTGCTGGCACCGGAGGCCGGATTGGGTCACGGACCTCCCTCGGGATCGCGACAATGGCGAACCCTTGGAACGGTTCCTCCCAGAAACCGGGCATCACCTGTTTCTAGGCGGGCAGACGGCTCTTCAGCGCTTGTGCCGTGAAGGGACCGGGGTCCTCGATAAGGTGCCGTGCCGCGTCCACCTGACCCCACACGTTCCAGAGTAGCACGCCGCGAACGCGCCCGTCCTTGAGATAGTAGACGACGCCCTCGCGGAACGGCTCTTTCCAATCGGCGAACGTCTCGAGCCGTGGGTCGAGCTCACCGACGGCCTCATAGCCTAGCGCGAAGAGGTCCGAGTAGAAGAAGGGCAGGTGCGTGTATGGCGCCCCATGCCCCGCCATCGCACGCCCCGCCGCGGCGCCCATGGTGTTGGCGTTGTCCTCGTGCTCCACCCGTATCCGTTTGCCGAGCGCCGGGTTGAAGAAATTCGCGACATCGCCGGCGGCGAAGATGTCGGGGGCGTCGGCCAACAACAGGTCGTCCACCACGATACCATCATCCACGCGTAAGCCGAGCTGCTCGGCGAGGGCGACGTTCGGCTGGATCCCGAGCCCTGCCACGACGACGTCCACTGGGAGTTCGGCTGCCGTGGTGGTCTTGACCACGACCTTGCCACCGCGCGGCATGAGGCCTGCCAGCCCCTCACCCGTCCGCAGCTCCACGCCTTGCTCGCGGTAGTAGCCCGTTAGGAAGTGCGACAGATCGGCCGGGAACACCCTCGCGCCCAGCCCTGCCTCGGGGACCAGCAGGACAACCTCGCGACCCACTGTCCTGAGCGCGGCGGCGATTTCTGTGCCGATGAAGCCGCCCCCCAATACGGCGAACCGCAGCCTCTCATTAGCGAGTGCGCGCAGCCGGCGGTAGTCGTCGTAAGTGCGGAAGTAGATGATCTGGTCCGTATCGAGTGGCAGACGCCGGGGGGTACCGCCCGTTGCGATGAGCAGCTTCCCGTAGCCGACCACGTCGCCCCGGTCGTCCGTTACGGTCTTCCCTTTCCGGTCGATCCCCGTGACCCGTCGCCCGAGCCGCAGCTCGACGCCGGCTGTCTCGGTGCCGCGCCAGATGCCGGCTTCAGCGTCCCCCTTCCACAGGCCCTTCGAAAGCGGCGGCCGAGCGTAGGGAGCATGGGGCTCGGCAGAGATCATGCCGACCGCGCCGCCGGGATCGACTGCGCGGACGGCGCGCGCGGCCGCGTCGGCCGTCATGCCGCCACCGATGATCAGATAGGGAAAGCGTGTCATCACTCACTCCCGAGGGCGAGGAAAGCAGTGATGATGAAGTTGACCATGGGTGGCTCCTGTGGGAAGAACACAGCCAACGGTCGACGATCGACCCCGAAACCGTCACCGGGGGACGGACCAAGGAGCGCTGCCGTGCGCTCCTTTCGCGTTCCGGACCCCGGCCGATCGCGTACTTGCCCGCCGTTTGGATATAGTGCCAATTCTAATGCCGCACGCCCGTAACGGGCCTCGGCGCTCCGATGCCAGGCGCCCCGGGCGACGGCGAGTCGCTCCGGAGCTGGTGGAGTTCGCGAAGGTGAACCGCAACGCAACGCTCCCTGGGTCGAGTGATGGCGGCGATTCCTCTTGCAGCCGACGATAACCTGCTACGGGGTGCTCGTGGTAAAACGCAAACTGCCTTTGCCGCTTGTGCTTCTGTTGCTCGCCGCCTGCCTGGAAAACCTGGCGGAGAATAGCGCGCCGAATCCCCAGTCTGTGTCTGTGCTTACGCAGCACAACGACAACACCCGGTCCGGCTGGAACAACAACGAAACCGCGTTGACCACCAGCAATGTCAACGTGCAGCAGTTTGGCGAAGTGTTCACGCTGCCCGTGGACGACCAGGTGTATGCCCAGCCGTTGGTCGTTGGCCATGTCTCCGCCGGCGAGGGCCCCCATAACGTCGTCTACATCGCCACGGTCAACAACACGCTTTATGCCTATGACGGAGACAACGGCAGATTGTACTGGCAAAGAAGCTTTACTGTGCCGGGCATGCGGCCGCCAAGACATACCGACATGAGAGGGGGGTACTGTGATAGCTCGTATCAGGATTTCAGCGGCAATATCGGGATCGTAGGCACCCCGGTGATCGATGCAGCGAGGGGGACGATGTATTTCGTTGCGCGCAGCACCACGGGCAGCACGTTCGTTCAGTACCTGCATGCCGTGAACATCGTCGACGGGAATGACATCGCCGGCAGCCCGACACAAATCACCGCTACCTACAGAGGGAATGGAGACGGAAGCGTCAACGGCGTGATCGCATTTGACGCCCGGCGGCAGAACCAGCGTCAGGGATTGACGCTGCTCAACGGCTTCGTGTACGTGACGTTTTCATCCCACTGCGATGCGGGGCCGTATCATGGATGGATACTGGGATACGACGCCGCGACGTTGCAGCAACAAGTTGTCTACAATGCCACGCCCAACGGATACGCCGGAGGTATGTGGGAAAGCGGAACCGGCATGGCCGCTGATGCGGAGGGCAACCTGTATGTGGTGACGGGCAACGGAACGGTGGGGAATACCGGTGACCCGACGAGCCCGACGAATCGCGCCGAAAGCGCCCTGAAACTCACACCGGCCGGGTCGACCCTGCGGGTGGCGAGCTACTTCACTCCCTACGATTACCAGTTTCTCGATGCCAATGACCTGGATTACGGAGCGATGGGTGCGTTCCTGATTCCCAATTCAGGCTATTACCTGACCGGGGCCAAGAACGGGAAGCTGTATCTGTTGAATAAGGATGCCATGGGCGGGTACCTGCCGTCCTCCAACCAGGTGCAGCAAGTCGTCCCGTTGGGCATCAGTGCCAATATGCATTGCCAGGCTGCGTACTATAAAGGAAGCTCGAAGGAATTCATCTACGTGTGGTCCGAGAATGATCCGTTGCGTGCCATCCCGTTCGACCGCGCCAGCAACCTGTTGAACCCACAGGGCCAGGTTGTTTCCAGCGGAGGCGGACCAACCGGGCAAAGCGGGGCGGTTTTGTCGGTTTCGTCCAACGGCTCTAGAGACGGGACGGGCATTCTGTGGGCGTCATATGCATTCAGCGGGGACGCGGAGCATACCGTGAGCCCTGGCATTCTGAGGGCCTTTGACGCGAATGACGTCACCAAAGAGCTGTGGAACAGTCGTCAGAATGTTTCGCGCGACGGAGTAGGCAATTACGCGAAATTCTCAGCTCCGACAATAGCCGACGGACACGTTTACCTGCCGACGTTCTCCAACCGAGTCGTCGTCTACGGATTGCGGTAACATGGCGAAGCGCCATGCCTCCGGCACCTGCGGCGAAGGTTCGGGCGACCCAAGGTTGAGCGTCCTGTTCATCGGGGATCGCGACCCGGACCGGTTTGCTGAGTACGTTCAGGAGCGCACCGATGCGCTTGAAGGAGCGGCCGACCTGCTCGATCAGGACTGGACCGAAACCGTCACAGCGGGGACGGGCTGCTTTGTAAGTCGTTGTAGGGGAAGCTCCCGAGGCAGGACTTGAACCTGCGACCCGTTGCGTGATACCCGACAGGTCCCCGAGCTCGAGAGGCGAAACCGTGTCTGAAAAGTAGGGCCGCGTTTGCTTAGACGCGAGTCGGCCGGTCGACGATCGCTCCCGAAACCGTCACCAAACCGTCACTTGGGCGGACGCGATCCGCAAAGGTGGGGCTGACTACGGGCGGAAGACTTCTTTCGCTAGGCGGAAGGCTTTGAACGGTGCGACCAGCATAAGCGCGGGAATGACGACCGCCATGACGGCTATCCGCACCAGGAGTGATTGCCGACGCAGCCGCTCCGCGAGGCCCGGCTTCAGGGCCGTTTTCCCGAGCCCCATGCCGTGCTGGAAGATGACTTTCTGACGCTCCAGCCGCTTCGCGTCGGCCTCGACGGCCGCACGCTCAGCCTCGTAGGCGGGCGTCCCGGGCGCCGCGAGGATGCGGAGGTGGCCGCAATACACGCACCGCTTCGCCGCGGCGGCGAGGGGACGCCGGCACTTGGGGCACGGGGCAGTGGCGGGTTGGGGCGGTGACGCGGTCGTGCCGACATGATAGGGGCTTTGGGTACGTCGCGCCACGGGCTAGCTCATGCCGCCGTTCGCCTTTCGGAGCAAGCGGCGCATAGGTTAGGCCGACGTCGCCACCACCGGAGTCAATTCCGCCTGGAGCCGGCACCCTGATTTGTGAACCCTTGGGCAAGATCCGAGGCAAAAGCCTCGAACAACTCGTACGTGGCGGCTTGCTGATGACGAACGTAGCATCTCTAGCGCCGACCTGCCGCATGGCGGCGGCGGCATGGCCTTCAACATGCGTCTTTGTAACGATTCGTGCTGACCCATGCGCTCGAGCCCCAACCGAAGAGTGGCAGGCTGGAGTACCTGGACCGCTTGGTCAACGACTACGTCTGACGGTGGAGACCGCGATGAAGGCAATCACATGAAGACGATTAAAGGTCCCGCGATCTTTCTCGCCCAGTTCGCGAGCGATAAGCCGCCCTTCAACTCGCTCGCCGGCATGGCGGGCTGGGCGGCCTCGCTCGGTTATACGGGGATCCAGATCCCAACCTGGGACGCGCGTCTCTTCGACCTCGACAAGGCGGCCTCCAGCAAGGCCTATTGTGACGAGGTCAAGGGCACGCTCGCCGCGCATCGCCTCGTCGTCACCGAGCTGGCGACCCATCTCCAGGGCCACCTCGTCGCCGTCCACCCGGTCTACGACTCGCTTGTCGACGGCTTCGCACCCCCGGCCGTGCGTGGCAAGCCCGAGGCCCGCGCCCGCTGGGCCGTCGAGCAGGTCAAGGCCGCGGCGAAGGCCTGCCGCAACCTCGGCCTCGACACGATGGTGAGCTTCTCCGGTACGCTGGCCTGGCCGTTTCTGTACCCCTTCCCGCAGCGACCGGCAGGCCTAGTCGAGACCGCGTTCGACGAGCTCGCGAGGCGGTGGAAGCCGATCCTCGACTTCTGCGACTCGCAGGGGGTGAACGTCGGCTTCGAGCTGCATCCGGGCGAGGACCTCTTGGACGGCGCGACGTTCGAGATGTTCCTCGATCGCGTGGACCGGCATCCGCGCTGCGGGATCAACTACGATCCCTCGCACTTCGCGCTGCAGTGTCTCGACTATCTCGAGTTCATCGACCTGTATCACGAGCGGATCGTCGCGTTCCACGTGAAAGACGCCGAGTTCAATCCGACTGGGAGACAGGGCGTTTACGGCGGCTTCCAGCCGTGGATCGACCGAGCCGGCCGGTTCCGCTCGCTCGGCGACGGCCAGGTCGATTTCCGCGGCATCTTCTCGAAGCTCGCCCAGTACGGCTACGCCGGCTGGGCCGTGCTGGAATGGGAGTGCTGCCTGAAGCACTCGGAGGACGGGGCGCGCGAGGGCGCCGGCTTCATCCGGGACCACCTCATCCGGGTCACGGAGCGGGCGTTCGACGATTTCGCCGCGAGCGGCTCCGATGAGGTCGCCAACCGCCGCCTCCTCGGGCTCGACGGGAAGGCGCCGTGATCGAAGGGCGCAGGGCTTCGGCCGGTGGACGCATCCGCCTGGGCATGGTCGGGGGCGGGCAGGACGCCTTCATCGGCGCCGTGCACCGCATCGCCGCCCGGCTCGACGATCACTACGTGCTCGTGGCCGGCGCGCTGTCGTCCGATGTGACACGGGCGATGGAATCGGCGCTCGAACTCGGCCTGGCCCCGGACCGCGCCTATGGCGACTTCAAGGCCATGGCCGCGGCGGAGGCCGCGCGCGAGGACGGTGTCGAAGCGGTGGCGATCGTGACGCCCAATCATCTGCATGCGTCGGTCGCCACTGCGTTTCTCCGGGCTGGCATCCACGTCATCTGCGACAAGCCGCTCGCCACTAGCGTGGCCGACGCGCGCGACCTCGTTCGCTTGACCAAGCAAACCGGAAAGCTCTTTGCGGTAACGTACAACTACACCGGCTACCCGCTGATCCGCGCGGCGCGCGCCATGGTCGCTGCGGGCGAGCTCGGCGACATTCGCGTCGTGCAAGTCGAGTATGCGCAGGACTGGCTCACCGAGCGACTGGAGGCGACGGGCCAGAAACAGGCGGCCTGGCGCACCGATCCGGCGCAAGCCGGGGCGGGCGGCGCGCTGGGCGATATCGGCACGCACGCCTTCCATCTCGCCTGCTTCGTCACCGGACTCACGCTCGAGTCGTTATGCGCGGATCTCACGACCTTCGTCCAAGGTCGACGACTCGACGACAACGCCCAGATCCTGTTGCGCTTTCAGGGCGGCGCGCGCGGCATGCTGTGGGCCAGCCAGGTGGCGCCCGGCAACGAGAACGGGCTCAAGCTCCGTGTCTTCGGCACCAAGGCCGGGCTCGAGTGGTACCAGGAGAACCCGAACGAGCTGCGGTACGCGCCCTTCGGCCAGCCGCCGCGCCGGCTCACCCGGGCCGGTCCGGGCGCCGGGCCGGCGGCGGCGCGGGTGACGCGGATCCCGGCCGGCCATCCGGAGGGCTATCTCGAGGGCTTCGCCACCATCTACACGGAAGTGGCCCACGCGATCCGTGCTGCCCGGCAGCGAAAGAAGCCCGATGGCGAGGTCCTGTTCCCGACCGTCGAGGACGGTCTCCACGGGGTGGAGTTCATCGCAGCAGCGGTGCAATCGAGCGCAAACGGAGCAATCTGGGTCAGAAAGGAGCAGGTGTGACCGATGCCCACCATGTCTTCAGCGAAGCGGGCAGCCGCAAGATCATGATCGCCTCGCTCCGCTACCTCGACACGTTCGCCAAGATCGAGGGGCGTTGGTACTTCGCCGAGCGCAAGCTCAGCGTCGACTGGAGCGAGACGCGGGCGCTGTCATCCTGAGCGCCGCAGGCGCGCGATCTCCCGATAACGGAAACAATCGACGAGGTGATCGTTTACCATTCCAACCGCCTGCATGTACGCATAAACGACCGTGGGGCCGACGAAGCTGAATCCCCGGTGTTTGAGGTCCTTACTGAATGCGACGGATTCGGGCGAAGTCGCTGGAATCTGCCGCGTAGCCTTCCAGTGGTTGAGCTTGGGCCGCCCGCCGACAAAGCGCCAGCAGTAGGAGTCAAAGTCCCCGAACTCTTCCTGGATTTTGAGAAATACGCGTGCGTTGCGGACTGCGGCTTCGATCTTCATCCGGTTGCGAATGATCTCCGGATCGGATGTAAGGCTTTGGATTCGCCTTTCGGAGTAGCGAGCGACTTTCTCCGGATCAAAGTCATCGAACGCGCGGCGATAACCTTCCCGTTTTTTCAGCACGATCGACCAGCTCAATCCGGCCTGTGCGCCTGAGAGGACGAGGACCTCGAAATGTTTGCGGTCACGATGAACGGGGACACCCCATTCGTCATCGTGATATTGGAGCAGCAGCGGACCATCCACGCTGGTCCAAGAGCACCGTTTCGGAGGCATTACTGCTTGCCGAGTTGGGCTCTTGCAGCGGCAACAAGCTCCCCATTCGTGTGCGCGTGACCGGCGAGGCCCCAGCCGCCGTCGGGAGCCTCGGTGAGCAGCACCCAGGTCCGCTCCTTCACGGCCGGGTCGCCTGCCGCCGCTCCAACAATCCGAGTCAGCTCGGCGACCACCGCGAGCTGTTTCTCGCGGTCGAGGCCCCCGGCATTCGTGAGCACCTGCACGCGAACGCACGCGTGATCGCCGTCGACATTCGACAAGGTGTCCCGTGTGAGCTCGTGCACGAACGCCGCGGTGTTCTGACGAAACAGCGGGATGTTCGGCACGCGCTCGATCGTCATCACCGCCGTCGCAAGGTCCCGCGCGAGCGTCGCCCGGTCGCGAAACGTGCCGACCGGGGCGTACACATCGATCATTGGCATGCTATCGGCTCGCGCTCTCGATGATCCGGGCGACGTCCTGCGCCCGCGAGATGAACACGAGATGCCCAGCGGGCAGTTCGGTCACGTGTGCATTCATCCGCTTCGCCATGAAGCGCGCGAGCTCCGGATTGATTGCGCGGTCCTGCGTCCCGACGACGTACCACGACGGCACGGTCTTCCAGGCCGGCGCGACGGTGAGTGGCTCGCCGAGCGCGCCGCCGGCGATCGGCTTCTGCGCCGTCGCCATCGCGCGTGCCTGCGGAAGCGGCAAGCCGTTGGCGAACACGTCGGGATACTTCGCCGGGTCGATATAGAGGAAACCCGCCGCATCCGGGGCGAGCGCCTTGCCGAGTCCGAGATCGGGGTAGCGTTGCAGCAGGCCGCCGATGACCTCACCGGAATCTGGTGCGAACGCTGCCACATAGACGAGCGACTTGACGTTGGGATTGCCCGCTGCTGCTGCCGTGATGACGGCGCCGCCGTACGAGTGTCCGACCACGACGATCGGCCCCTGTTGCGCATCCAGCACGCGTTTCGTCGTCTCGATGTCTTTCGCGTAGGAGAAGAGGGAGTTCTGCACCGCCACGACTTTGTAGCCGCGAGCCTGCAGCGCGCGCGTCACGTCGTACCAGCCACTGGCATCCGCCCATGCGCCGTGCACGAGGACGATCGTCGGTTTGGACTGCGCCGAGAGTTGTGTCGCCACCACCGATGCTAGGACGGTGAGTGCGACGAGAGCGTTGCGCATCATGAATCCTCCTGGAGTTGGTTCACACCTGTCACGGTCGCTCCCGATCCATCCATTCCCGGATGTAGCGTGAGCAGTTGCGGAGCTGCATTCCATCCGCTTCGCAGCGGACCAGAAATCGGACTGTCGCAACGTCGACCAGCCGCACTTCGTCGAGATCAAGAACGACATTCGGCCCGTGTCGCGACATGCAGCTCCGCAGCTCACTCAGATGCTCGGCGTCGATCCGCCCGCTGACCCGGAGCACCGCCGTGATCCTGAAAGCCATCGCTGGGGAGTGGGCAAAGGTCGCGCCAACGTCAGGTGATGGTTCGACAGCGACTTACGATTGTGAGACGTGCTGATGCTCAGAAAATGCCGAGCGAGACCTAGCGTGGCCGGAATTTCAGCTTATCGATGCGCAGCGCCCGGATCTTGGAGTCGAGTGTCTGGCGCGGCATGCCGAGCTTCGCGGCCGCTCCTTTGGTCCCCGCGACACGTCCTTGGGTCGAGGCCAGCGCCGCCTCGATCGTGGCCCGCTCCTGCTCTCCGCCCGCCGGAGCGCCTTTCGCCTTCAGCCACGAGTCGTCGATCGAGAATGTTTCGCCCTCACACAGCACGACGCCACGCTCGATCACGTTCTGCAGCTCACGGACATTGCCAGGCCAGTCGTACGCCTGCAGGAGTGTCATCGTGCGCTGCTCGATGCGCGTGATCTTCTTGCCGGCCCGCTTCGCGAACCGTTCCACGAGGTACTCGACGAGGACGGGCACGTCGTCCGCGCGCTGCCGCAGCGCCGGGACCGCGATCGGAAACACATTCAGTCTATAGAATAGATCGGCGCGGAATGCGCCGCGCGCGACCGCTGCCTCGAGATCCTGATTGGTGGCGACGATGACGCGCACGTCCACCGCGATGGGATGACTGCTGCCGACCCGTTCGATTTCCCGCTCCTGCAGCACGCGCAGCAGCGCCACCTGTGCTTCGGCGGGCAGGTCGCCGATTTCATCGAGGAGAATGGTGCCGCCGTCGGCGGCTTCGAACCGTCCCAGGCGTCGCTGCAACGCGCCCGTGAAGGCGCCCTTTTCGTGACCGAAGAGCTCGGACGCAATGAGGGATTGTGGTATGGCCGCGCAGTTCACCCGGATGAACGCCTTCGTCGCCCGTCGCGACCGCTTGTGAATAGCGCGCGCGATGAGCTCCTTGCCGGTACCGGTTTCGCCAAGGATGAGGACCGTCGAATCGGTCGGGGCAACCTTCGCCACCTGGGCCAGCACCGCTCGCAAGGATGCGGACGAGCCCACGATCTCTTCAAACATCGAGGCGCGATCGATGTCTTCGCGCAGCGCGAGATTCTCGCTCTGCGTGCGCTCTTCGGTCCGCTTGCGATCGTCGATGTCTATGGCCGTCGCGTACCAGCGGAGAACCCGGCTCTGGTCGTCGACCAGTGGACGATACCGCACCAGGAACCAGCGGTATCGCCCATCGTGGCGCCGGGCGCGCCACTCGATTTCGAAGGGCACTCCGTGATACAGTCCCTCACGCCTGGGATCCTTGAGCCGGACGACATCCTCGGGATGGAAGAGCAGACTGGGGAAATCGGCGGCCAGCACATCGGGCATCGTGAGTCCGGTGTAGTCGAGGACCGCACGATTGGCGTACAGGGTGACGCCGTCGGGGGTCAGGAGGACGATGCTCTCAGCGATGGCATCGAGGATCTCAGCCAATTCGAGGGTGGAGGTGCTCATCGAATGGC
>WNFD01002360.1_pt1 | contig 24266 bp, 25 predicted proteins | sample 5400491 | NCBI WGS metagenome assembly WNFD01 (sample SAMN13153343, study PRJNA577476) | soil metagenome | isolation source: 120 cm saprolite under Douglas fir tree site 2 hole 2 replicate 2 | place: USA:California | collected 2015-04-18
CGCGTCCCTGACTTCGTGAAGCTCGCCGAGGCCTACGACTGCGAGGGCATCCGCTGCGAGAAGGCCGCCGACGTGGACAAGGTGATCGAGCGGGCCATGGCCATCGAGGACCGGCCGGTCGTGGTGGACTTCATCGTGCACCGGGACGCGATGGTCTGGCCCATGGTCGCGGCCGGCACCAGCAACAACGACATCAAGTTCGCGCGCGGCCTGGCGCCCGACTGGGGAGGACACGAGGAATGACCGAGCCAAAGGGGCGCGGCGGCGCCTGGACTGAGGAGCGAGGAACGAGCGACGAGGGAAGGCGGCGCCTGAAGGCGCCCCGGAGGCGAGCGGGAGACAGAGCACGAGCGACGAGGGAAGGCGGCGCCTCAAAGGCGCCCCGGAGGCGAGCAGGAGGCAGAGCATGACCCGCCATACGCTGTCCGTGCTGGTGGAGAACAAGCCGGGGGTCCTGGTCAGGATCGCGGGGCTGTTCGCGCGCCGCAACTTCAACATCGATTCCCTCGCGGTCGGGCCCACCGAGCACGAGGAGATCTCCCGCATTACGATCGTGGTCAACTGCGAGGAACACCCGCTCGAGCAGGTCACCAAGCAGCTGAATAAGCTGATCAACGTGCTTAAGATCGTGGAGCTCGAGCCGGGCGCCACGGTGCAGCGCGAGCTGATGCTGATCAAGGTCAGGGCCGACGCGGAGAGCAGGTCGCGGGTGCTCGAGGCCGTCAACCTGTTCCGCGCCAAGGTGGTGGACGTCGCGCTCGACGTGATCACGGTGGAGGCGACCGGGAACCGGGAGAAGCTCGACGCGCTGATCAAGGTGCTCGAGCCGTTCGGGATCAAGGAGCTCGTGCAGTCGGGGATGGTGGCCATCGGCCGCGGCGGCCGCTCGATCACCGACCGCGCGCTGCGGCCCGTCGAGCGCAGCGCTTAGAGTCTCAGCACAACTTCAGGACAACACAGATTTTCAGGACGACACAGAGAAGGGCCCATTCAGTGGCAGAGATTTTCTACGACGACAGCGCCGACCTTTCCGTCATCCAGCGCCGGCATGTCGCCGTCCTCGGTTACGGCAGCCAGGGGCACGCGCACGCGCTCTCGCTCCGCGATTCCGGCGTCGACGTGCGCGTCGGGCTGCCCGAGGGTTCCAAGAGCCGGGAGAAGGCCGCCAACGACGGCCTGCGGGTCACCACGCCCGCCGAGGCGTGCGAGGAGTCGGACCTGGTCATGGTCCTGGTTCCGGACCACCTGCAGCGGGAGCTCTACGCCCAGGCGATCGCGCCCTCACTGGTGGAGGGCGACGCGCTGTTCTTCGCCCATGGCCTGAACATCCGGTACGACCTCATCACCCCGCCAGCCGGCGTCGACGTGTGCATGGTCGCGCCCAAGGCGCCCGGCCACCTGGTGCGGCGCCAGTTCGCGCAGGGCCGCGGCGTGCCCGTACTCGTCTGCGTCGAGCGGGACGCGACCGGCAATGCCTGGCCGCTGACCCTGGCCTACGCCAAGGCGATCGGCGGCACCCGCGCGGGCGCGCTGAAGAGCACGTTCACCGAGGAGACCGAGACCGACCTGTTCGGCGAGCAGACGGTGCTCTGCGGCGGCGTCGCCGAACTGATCAAGGCGGGCTTCGCCACCCTGGTCGAGGCCGGTTACCAGCCGGAGTCCGCCTACTTCGAGTGCCTGCACGAGATGAAGCTGATCGTGGACCTGATGTACGAGGGCGGCATCTCCAAGATGTACTGGTCGGTGTCCGACACCGCCGAGTACGGCGGCTACACCCGCGGTCCGCGGCTGATCAACGAGCAGACCCGCGAGGAGATGCGCCGCATCCTGGGCGAGATCCAGGACGGCTCGTTCACCCGCGAGCTGGTCGAGGAGTTCGACGCGGGCAAGCCCAACTTCCTCAAGCGCCGCGAGGCCGAGCACGCCGAGCAGATCGAGCAGGTCGGCGCCCGGCTGCGGCCGCTGATGTCCTGGCTCGCCGAGGACGAATAGGCCGCGCACCCTGCCGGGAGGCGTTTGGACGCTCCAGACGGGGTAGCGGGTCACGATGGTAGTGAACACGACGGAAACGACAGCTAACGGGCAGAAGAACGCGGTCGCGACGTCCCCGCGACAGATCCCCGTCGCGGGGACGCAACCGCGGCGTTCCTCCTCGGCGGGCGACGTGGTGCTGGCCTACCTGCGCCAGCACGTGCACACGCTGGCGTCGCTCGAGCCGGGGGTGCGTGCCGACGAGTTCGACGCGGTCCACCAGATGCGGGTGGCGACCCGTCGGCTGCGCGCCACCTTCCGGTCGTTCGGCCGGGTCATCCCGCGCTCGGACACCGAACACGCAGCCGGGGAGCTCAAGTGGCTCGGCACGCTGCTCGGCGAGGCACGCGACGGCGAGGTGCTCCCCGGGCACCTGCAGGCGAGCCTGCGGTCCACGCCGGTCGAGCTCCTGATCGGGCCGGTCCAGGCGCGGGTGCAAGGTCACTTCGCGCCCAGGCGAGCCGCCGCGCGTGCCCAGCTGCTCGAGGCGCTCGACTCGCCGCGGTACGCCGGGCTGCTGGCCGAACTCGACCGGCTCGCGGCCGGACCGCTGCCGGGCCCGCGGGCCGGGGACCCGGCCCGCGACGTCCTCCCGGCGGCGGTGCGACGGGCATACCGGCAGGCGGACCAGCGGATGCGCCGCGCCAGGAAGGCGCCACCCGGCCAGGCCAGGGACGTCGCCTTGCACGAGGCCCGCAAGTCGGCCAGGCGCACTCGCTACGCGGCCGAGGCGGCCAGCCCGGCCATCGGCAAGAAGGCGCGCAGGTTCGCCAGGCAGATGAAGAAGGTCCAGTCGGTGCTCGGTGACCACCAGGACACGATCCTCGCCCGGCAGGCAGCCAGGGAGCTAGGCGTCGGCGCGCACCTGGCCGGCGAGAACGCGTTCACCTACGGCCTGCTGTACGAGTACGAGCTTCACCAGGCCGAGCGGCTGCAAGCAAAGGCGCGCAAGGTATGGAAGCGGGCCTCCCGCTCCCGGTACCGCCGCTGGATACGCTAGGACCTCAAAGTAGTGTCTCGCATGTTGAGACAAGCGTCTTGAGGGATGTCTCCGACCAGCTTCCTTCGGGTAATGTGGCAGGCACTATGCGGCGTTCCGTATTCCTCGCCAGCCGCAGCGGGGCCTGATCCAGGGCAGGCCGGCAACCCGCTGCGGGGGTTAGCTGCTGGCCGTAAGTCCGGTCTGAATCGCGATCAGGAGCATTTCTCGTGTACGACATGTACCCCTGGGACTCTGCTAGCCGGGGGGGACGACCCCCCAAGACCCCCCCGATCCTGGGGGGACCCATCCCCCCAGACCCCCCTTGGGGGGGACCCATCCCCCCAGACCCCCCTGGCCCATCCCCCCAGACCCCCCTTGCCCCCCTTGTCCAGGCCGTGCAGATCGCGCTGGACCGGCGGGACAACGGAGGAGACGGGGTGGCCGCGGCAGGTCAGCCCACGGCCAGCCGGACCCGCCAGTAAGGTTCTGGCATGAGTTCACGAACGATCAGGCTGGCCGTCGTCGGCGGCGACGGAATCGGTCCCGAGGTGGTCGCCGAGGCGCTCAAGGTGCTGCGGGCGGCAGTGTCCGGGGTCACCATCGATGAGACCACCTACGACCTGGGCGCACGGCGCTGGCATCGCACCGGGGAGACGCTCCCCGACGCGGTGCTCGAGGAGATCAGGGGCCACGACGCGATCCTGCTCGGCGCGGTCGGCGATCCGAGCGTGCCCAGCGGCGTGCTCGAGCGCGGCCTGCTGCTCAGGCTGCGGTTCGAACTCGACCACTACGTCAACCTGCGCCCGGTGCGGCTGTATCCGGGCGTCGCCGCCCCGCTGGCCAGCGCCCGGCCCGAGTCGGTGGACATGGTGGTGGTCCGCGAGGGCACCGAGGGCCCGTACACCGGAGCCGGCGGCGTGATGCGCAAGGGAACGCCCGCTGAGATCGCCACCCAGGAGAGCATCAACACGGCGTTCGGTGTGCAGCGGGTGGCGAGGTACGCGTTCAACCGCGCCATGGCCAGGCCGCGCCGGAAGCTGACGCTCGTGCACAAGACGAACGTCCTGACCTACGCCGGCGACCTGTGGCAGCGGACGGTGGACGGGCTGGCCAAGGAGTTCGCCGACGTGTCGGTGGACTACTGCCACGTCGACGCCGCGTCGATGTTCTTCGTCTCCCAGCCCGAGCGGTTCGACGTCATCGTCACCGACAACCTCTTCGGGGACATCCTCACCGACCTGGGCGCCGCGGTGGCGGGCGGGATCGGGCTCGCCGCGAGTGGCAACATCAACCCGGAGGGGGCCTCGCCCAGCATGTTCGAGCCGGTGCACGGCAGCGCGCCGGACATCGCCGGGCAGCAGAAGGCCGACCCGACGGCGGCCATCTTGTCCGCCGCCATGCTCTGCGAGCACCTGGGGCTGTCCGCCGAGGCGGCGAGGATCGAGCAGGCGGTCGCCGAGGACCTGGTCGAGCGGCAGGGCGCCTGGGCGGCGCGCACCACGGTCGAGGTAGGCGACGACATCGCCGAGCGAGTATCCGGCTAACCGGCCGACGCATGCGCCTGCCGGGCCGCCCCGGCAGGACGACCTCCGCCCGGCAGGCTCAGCGGGTTTTCCCGGTTACCCCGGGTTCCGGGCCAGGTGAGACCCTGGTTTCACCGGCTAGTGTTAATGTCCTGCCCGCGGGCGAGGAGGAAGCTTCGCATGATAATTGATTTTGATATCCGCCCTTCCGGCCAGCCGGTCCCCGACGCTGAGCGGGAGGCACTGCTGCGGTCGCCGGGGTTTGGTCAGTTCTTCACCGACCACATGATCACGCTGCGCTGGTCAGCCGAACGCGGCTGGCACGACGGGCGCCTCGAGCCGTACGGGCCGTTCACCTTCGATCCGGCCACCATGGTGTTTCACTATTCCCAGGAGTTCTTCGAGGGCCTGAAGGCGTACCGCCAGGACAACGGCTCCATCACCTTGTTCCGGCCGGACGCCAACGCGGCCAGGTTCAACCGCTCGGCGCGCCGGATGGCGATGCCGGAACTGCCGGAGGAGACGTTCATCCGGGCGCTCGAGCTGCTGGTCGTCCAGGACCGCGACTGGGTGCCCGCGGGCGAGGGGAACAGCCTCTACCTGCGGCCGTTCATGATCGCGACCCAGCGCGGGCTCGGCGTGAACCACCCGTCGAGTGAGTACCTGTTCTGCGTCATCGCCTCGCCGGCCGCCTCCTACTTCAGCGGCGGGGTCAAGCCGGTCACCGTGTGGCTGTCCGAGGACTACACCAGGGCGGCCCCGGGCGGCACCGGCGCGGTCAAGGCGGGCGGCAACTACGCGGCCGCGTTCGTGGCTCAGCGGCAGGCCGTGGAGCGGGGCTGTGACCAGGTGGTCTGGCTGGACGCCGCGGAGCACCGCTGGGTCGAGGAAATGGGCGGGATGAACCTGTTCTTCGTCCGCGGCTCGGCAGGCGGGGGGGCGCCGGTGATCATGACGCCCCCGCTGACCGGGACGCTGCTGCCCGGGATCACCCGCGACTCGCTGCTCCGGCTGGCGCCGGAACTCGGCATCAAGGCGGTCGAGGAACGGATCACCATCGACCAGTGGCAGGCGGAGTGCGCGGCCGGCGAGCTGACCGAGGTGTTCGCCTGCGGGACCGCGGCCGTGATCACCTCGGTGGGCCGGGTCAAGGGCGAGTCCGCGGAGTGGACGATCGCGGACGGCGAGCCCGGCCCGGTGACCAGGCGCCTGCGGGAAGAGCTGATCGGCATCCAGTACGGGCTCAATCCCGACCCGTTCGGCTGGGTCCACAAAGTCACCTGAAGGCCGTAGCCCTGCTCCCAACCCCTCCGGCTAGGTCCACAAAGTCGGCTGACGGACAGCACGCCCTGGCCCCTAGCCCTCTCGGCTGGGGCCGCGTTCTTCGCCTGCTCCCGCTGCTCCCGGATGTACTCGCCGATCGAGTCTCGCATCGTGAGATACGGGCGCCAGCACGCGAACGAGTGTGGCAGACTGTCAGCGTGACGTCCGGCCGCATCATTATCGGCAGGCGCGTCGGCACCTAGGGCATCAGTCCTAGTGCCCGGGCACAACGGTCCCGGGACGTCGGCGCGCAGACCTCTCGCGTACTCGCGAGGGGTCTTTTGTTTTGCGCCACGTTGCCTGACGAAAAAGACAATCTCGGGAGAATCCGATGCTCGACGACACCTTTCACGTCTACGACACGACCCTGCGAGACGGCGCCCAGCAGGAAGGCCTTAACCTCAGCGTGGCCGACAAGCTCGTCATCGCGCGGCAGCTAGACGAACTCGGCGTCGGGTTCATCGAGGGCGGCTGGCCCGGCGCGATCCCCAAGGACACCGAGTTCTTCCGCCGCGCCGCCACCGAACTTGACCTCAAGCACGCGCAGCTCACCGCGTTCGGCGCGACCCGCCGGCCCGGTGTCAAGGCGGCCGACGACCCCCAGGTCGCCGCGCTGCGCGAATCGGGCGCTCCGGTCGTGACTCTGGTCGCCAAGAGTCACGACCGGCACGTCCTCCTGGCGTTGCGGACCACGCTGGAAGAGAACCTGGCCATGATCGCGGATACCATCACCCACCTTCGCGAAAACGGCCAGCGGGTCTTCCTCGACGCCGAGCACTTCTTCGACGGATACCGGTCCAACCCGAAGTACGCGCTCGAGGTGGTCCGCACGGCCGCGCAGGCGGGCGCGGACGTGATCGCCCTGTGCGACACCAACGGCGGCATGATGCCGAACGAACTGGGCGACGCGGTCCGCGCCGTCGCCGATGCCACCCGCTCGCGGCTCGGCATCCACTGCCACGACGACACCGCCTGCGGCGTCGCCAACACCCTCGTCGCGGTGGACGCGGGCGTCACCCACGTCCAGGGCACGGCGAACGGGTACGGCGAGCGGGCGGGCAACGCCAACCTGTTCAGCGTGGTGGCCGGCCTGCAGCTGAAGAAGGGCCGCACGGTGCTGCCCGGCGACGGCATCAGGGAGATGAGCCGGATCGCGCACGCGATCAGCGAGGTCACCAACGTGGCACCGGACACCCACCAGCCGTACGTGGGCCTGTCCGCCTTCGCGCACAAGGCCGGCCTGCACGCCTCGGCGGTCAAGGTCGACCCGATGCTCTACCAGCACATCGACCCCGCCCTGGTCGGCAACGACATGCGGATGCTGGTCTCGGACATGGCGGGCCGCGCCTCGGTCGAGCTGAAGGGCCGCGAGCTCGGTTACGACCTGTCCGATGACAAGGCGGCGATCGGGCGGGTCACCGACCGGGTCAAGGACCTGGAGGCCCGCGGCTACACCTTCGAGGCCGCCGACGCGTCGTTCGAGCTGCTGCTCCGCGACGAGCTCGGCCAGCGGCGCGAGTACTTCGCGGTGGAGTCCTGGAGGGTCATCGTCGAGCGTCACCCGGACCACCGGATGACGAGCGAGGCCACCGTCCGGCTGACCGCCAAGGGGGAGCGGCTGGTCGCGGTGGGCGAGGGCAACGGCCCGGTGAACGCGCTGGACAAGGCCCTGCGCGCCGCCCTCGAGCAGATCTACCCGGAGCTGGCCCGCCTGGAGCTGACCGACTACAAGGTGCGGATCCTGGCGGGCACCCACGGCACCGGCGCGGTGACCCGGGTGCTCATCGAGTCCGACGACGGCACCGGCGACACCTGGAGCACGGTCGGCGTGGACGAGAACATCATCGCCGCCTCCTGGCACGCCCTGGAAGAAGCGGTCACCTACTCCCTCCTCCGCTCCGGCCGCGAGCCCACCTAACCAGAATCCCCTGGCGTAGCACCCCCACGCGCCCCGCCAACCCCAGCGGTCCCATCCGTGGGAGTCTCGCCACCTGAGAACCGAGTTATCGTGGGTGGTTACTGCCCCCATGAGGGCAGTAACCACCCACGATGATTGGCGCCCCCGGTCGGGGCCTGAACAGATGTCACAGATGACCCATGAGTCCCTGCGGTTCAGGCGGGAAGTCCCGCCGCGCGCCCCGGCGCCGTAGCCCGCGCGCCCCGGCCGCCCCGGCCGCCCCGGCGGCGCCGGCCGCCCCGGCCGCCCCGGCGGCCCCGGCGAACCTCAGGCGGCAGCCGGGACCTTGTCCAGGAAGCCGTGCACGCTGCGGATCTGGCCGCCGGAGTTGACGACCGCGACGTCGAACCCGATCACGAGGGGCTCGCCATCAGACGGCCCGAGGTGCCAGGTGAAGCGGGCCTGGTTGTGGTTGGCGTCGACCGGCCCGGCCAGCCGGAACACCAGGCCGGGAAATTGCTGCTGCACCGCGCCGATGAGCCCGTCGATCTCGTCCCGCCCGTGAGCGTCGGCCAGCGGGTCGGTGTAGCGGCCGTCGGCCGCCCACAGCGAGTTGACGAGCCCCCGGCGGCGCCCCGGGTCCGTCTCGTTCCAGGCGGCGATGTAGCGCTCGATGATCTCCTGCATAAGGGTTCCCTTCGTAATCAGAAGCGACTGCCTCGATCCTGCCCACCCCAGGGAAGCGCGGCAATTACCTCCGAGGTAATGCCCAGGCCTATCGCAACGAGCTACGCTGAGGAAACATGACCCAAAAGGCCGGGGACCTGCTGCGCGAGTGGCGGCAGCGCCGCCGGCTCAGCCAGCTCGACCTCGCCATCGCCGCGAACGTCTCCTCGCGGCACCTGAGCTTCGTCGAGACCGGGCGCTCCCGGCCGACCAGTGAGATGATCCTGCACCTGGCCGAGCATCTCGACGTGCCGCTGCGCGACCGCAACGCGCTGCTGCTGGCGGGCGGCTACGCGCCCGCCTACCCCGAACGCCGCCTGCAAGAGCCGGAGCTGAAAGCCGTCCAGACCGCCCTGAAACGGGTGCTGGCCGGCCACGAGCCCTACCCGGCCGTGGTGGTGAACCGCTGGTGGGAGCTCGTCGACGCCAACCAGGGCATTGCCCTGTTCACCCAACACGTAAAGCCAGACCTCCTCGAGCCGCCGGTCAACGTGCTGCGGCTGAGCCTGCACCCCGACGGCATGGCCCCGCGCATCGCGAACCTCCCCGAGTGGCGCGCCCACCTGCTCACCAGGTTGCACCGCCAGGCCGAAGCCACCGGCGACACCCGGCTGACCGAACTGCACGACGAGCTCACGGCCTACCCAGGAGGCGAGAGCGAAAAGCCGCCACAAGCGACCGACGTCGTGGTGCCGCTCCGCTACCGGAGCGGCCAAGGCGACGACAACGAACTCTCCTTCCTCAGCATCACCGCCATGGTCGGCACCCCGATGGACGTCACCGTCGAGGAACTGGCTATCGAGTCGTTCTACCCCGCCGACGAGAGGACCGCGGCCGCCCTCACCCCGCCCCCGACCTCCGCTGACCGTGGCCGCTGACCGCCTCGGCCTGCGGGCGCTGAACCGGGCCACGCTGGAGCGCCAGCTGCTGCTGCGCCGGGCCGCGATGGAGGCCCGGCCGGCGGTCGGCCATCTGGCCGGCCTGCAGGCCCAGGCCACGCTGGCCCCGTACGTGGGCCTGCAGGCCAGGCTCGCCGGCTTCCGTCATCAACAGCTAAAAGATCTTTTGACCGAACGGGCCGTAGTGCGTGCCCACCTCATGCGCAACACCGTCCACCTGCTGACCGCCGAGGATTTCGTCAGCTTCCGCCCGCTGTTCCAGCCCTTGATGGAACGCGGGCTGGCTGGCAGTTTCGGCCGGAACCTGGCCGGAGTCGACCTGGCCGAGCTCCGGGCGATCGCGGCCGCCCTGCTCAGCCAGGGCGCGCTGACCCCCCGTCCGGTCCCGCTGCCGCCGGGCAACGGCGCCACAACGGGCACGCTGCTCGTCGACGGGCTCTGGCAGGCCGACTGGAAGATCACCCGAGCGAAGGACAAGACCATCCTGGAGATCCGGCCCTTCATCCGGCTGAGCGCCGCGGAGACGGACGCCATCGCGGCCGAGGGCGAGCTTCTCCTCGACTTCGCGGGACCCGCAGGGACCCTGCCGATCACTGGCCGGAATATCCGGTTTTGCCCCGGTAACGTGATAGTTGGAATGAGGGCGTCAACCCGGCCCGTTCGGGCCAATTAACCGACCCAGGGCCGCAGCGGGACGGCCAGAGACTTACGGTAGGGGCATGGACGACAAGGAGATCATGGCTCACATCGACGAGCTGATCGAGACCGAGCACAAGCTCCGTCAGCAACTCGCGGCCGGTGAGCTGGGCACCGCGGAGGAGCGCGAGCGGCTGCGGTCAGCCGAGCAAGCGCTCGACCAGTGCTGGGACCTGCTGCGGCAGCGGCGGGCCCGCCGCGAGTTCGGCGAGGACCCGGACGACGCGGTCCAGCGGCCGGTCAGCGAGGTCGAGGGCTACCAGCAGTAGCTACGGTCGCAAGGTCAACACGAGGGAGTGGCGTGCGTATCGCGAGATTCGCCAAGGGCGACGGGGTCGCGTACGGCGTAGTCGAGGGCGAGCCGGATAGCGGTCCAGGGGCGGGGAGGGCCCCGCGGCCAGGACTGACGATCGCGGAACTGTACGGGCACCCGTTCGGGGTCGATCCGGGCGGGGTCCGGCTGACCGGGAACCGGTACCCGCTGGGCGAGGTCAGGCTCCTCGCGCCGGTGCTGCCGAGCAAGGTGGTGGCGGCGGGCCGGAACTACGCGTCGCACGCGCGCGAGATGAACGGCGACCCGCCGGCCGAGCCCGTGCTGTTCCTCAAGCCGTCCACGTCGGTGACCGGACCGGGGGACGCGATCAAGTACCCGGTGAAGCTCACCGACCGGGTCGACTACGAGGGCGAGCTCGCGGTCATCATCGGCAGGCTGTGCCGCGGGGTGCCCAGGGAGCGCGCCGAGGAAGTGGTGTTCGGCTACACCTGCGCCAATGACGTCACCGCGCGGGACCTGCAGGCCAGGGACGGGCAGTGGACCAGGGCGAAGGGATTCGACACGTTCTGCCCGCTCGGGCCGTGGATGGAGACCGGGACGAACCCCGCCGACCTCGAGCTCGTCACGACGGTGAACGGGGCGGTCCGGCAGCAGGCCCGCACCTCCGAGCTGCTGTGGGACGTGCCCGACCTGATCGCGTACGTCAGCCAGGTGATGACGCTGCTGCCCGGGGACGTCCTGCTGACCGGTACGCCGGCCGGCGTGGGGCCGCTGACCGACGGGGACGAGGTTTCCGTGACGATCGAGAGCATCGGCACGCTGACCAACCGGGTGGTTATCGACTGAAGCGCACTGATGGCTCGTAAAAGCGATCTCTAGTGCAAGCCGACACGGCAGGTTTAGGATTGGCGGCAGCCAGGGGAGGCGGGACGCTGGCCCAGCGGCCCATTCCGTCACGGTCGCGGAAGGGTGGGCATCGATGGGTGGGGGTTACTTTCCTAATTCCGGTCGGCCTCCCGGCAGGCAATTTCCCTCGTATTCCTTCTCCTCGCTCGTGCCGGTCCGCCACTGGGCCCGGGACCCGGCGCTGCGCAGCTGGCCGGTGCTGCTGCTGATCGCCCTGGTGTGTGTGCCGCCCATCGCGCTGGTCCTGCTGAACAACCCGACCGAAACCAAGATCCACGACGCCGCCTGGATCTTCGCGGTCTACTTCGCGGTGGCCTGGCTGCTGCTGCTCGGCGTCATCGTCCGCCCCCAGCATGTCTCCAGGTCCATGCTGGCCGCCGTCGCCGTGATCGGCATCGTCACCCAGGCGCCCACCGCGATCTTCCTGGAGACCCAGCTGCACAGCAGCACCGGGAGCCTGCTGGACGTCTTCACCATCGGCGTCCCGGAAGAGCTGGCCAAGGCCATCCCGATCGTGGCGGTGGCCTGGATCTGGCGGCGGCACTGGCACACCCAGACGCCCAGGGATTACCTGTTCCTCGGCGCCGTGAGCGGGCTGGTGTTCGGCGCGGCCGAGGTCGTGCACTATTTCACCAACGTCCTCGGCTCGCTGTCAGGAAACGTCAACGGCCTGGTGCTGCAGGACCTGACCATTCAGTACATCTGGCGCTTTCTCACCGACCCGATCGACCACGCCATGTGGGCCGGCATCACCGGGTATTTCATCGGCCTGGCCATCACCGGCCAGAACCGGAAGTACTCGATCGGATTCGTCGGGATCGCCATCGCGGCCATCTTGCACGGCCTCAACGACTGGAACCCGATCAACAGTCATCCCGCCTGGGTGCTGATCACGCTTATCAGCGTGCTCTTCTTTTTGGGCTACGCCCGGGCCGGAGCCTGGCTGCCCCAGCCGCAGGCTCAGCCCGGCCTCGCGCCGTCCCCGGCCGCCATGCCCGCCGCCCACGGCCCCCTGCCGCCCGCGCCCTGGGCCGCGGGCCAGCCGGGCCACCTGCCCCCGGCCAGTCAACCGGGTCCGGCCGGTTCCGGGGTCCCGGCGGGTTCCGGGGTCCCGGCAGGCTACGGAGGTCCGGCGGGCTACGGAGGTCCGGCGGGTTCCGGGGTCCCGGCGGGTTCCGGGGTCCCGGCGGGTTCCGGGGTCCCGGCCCCGCCGCCGGCGTCACGGGATGCCTGGTGGCAGGCGCCCGCGGCGAGCGCCCGGCCCTCTCCCGCGCCTCAGCCGGCCCACCACGCCTCGTCCGCCCCGCCCGACATCGCAACACCGCCGCACGCCACCGTACCGCCGCACGCCGCCGCAGCGCAGAACCTCGCCACCCAGCCCACCGCGGTCCCGCCCACCGTGGTGCAGCGCAAGCCGGCCCCCAAGCCATGGTGGGAGCAGTAGGTGGTGACGCTCGACCGCAGGAAACTGGCCGCGCCGTTGTTCGCGCAAGCCGCCGCGTTCGTCGTTGTGCTGGTCATCGGCGGGTTCACCGGCCACGCCTCGACGACGCCCGGGCCCGCGCCCGCGCACGGGGCAACGCCGAGCGCCAGCGCCAGCGCGAGCACGGCCGCCAACGGGCGCGGGCTCAAGCTCACCGTCAAGGTGGTGGAAGAGGGCACCGCCGGCTTGAGCGTTTCCGGCAGCCAGGTGGCCGTACTGCAGAACGGGACGCTGACCAGCGTCGCGTCGGGCACCCTGAACCCGGCCCTGGAGTTCGCCGCGAACGTGCCCGCCGGGCAATACCAGGTGTGCATCAACCCGCCGATCGGCTGGGCCAGCACGGTCAGGACCACGCACGCGCTGGCGGGCTGGATCTGCAATGCGGCCGATGTCAGGACGGGCCCCCAGCTGGTGACGTTCCGCCTTACCCTCCAGCTCCCTCAGGTGGGCCAATGAGCAAACCCGGTCGACGCAGCCACGGCCCTGAGCGAGCCGGCCCAGGCCAGTCCGGCCCGGCCCAATTTGGCTGGGCCCTGCTGGTGATCGCCGCGGCGCTGATAGGAGGCCTGGCCGCGGCCACCCTCGTGCACACCTCGCTCACCATCGCGGTGATCGTTTCCGTGGTCGCGGGCGGCATCGCGGTCCTGGCCGTGTTCCGGTCGCCCGCGCAGCCGCCTGAGCTGAGGGCCGGCGAGCCCGAGGACGAGGACTTCGGCCGGTATCCCGCTCCGCGCCGCCGGCCGGCTTCGCCCGCGGCCCAGTCCCCCCAGTCCCCCCAGTCCCCCCAGTCCCTCCGCGCTCCCCAGGCCGCCCGGGCCGCCCCGCCCGCTTCGTTCGCGTCGCCCGGCCCCGACCCGACCGCCCCGATCCCGGCCGGACCCCACGGGCAGATCCGCGGCGGCCCGCCCGCCGGGACCGAGACCGTGGTCCAGTTGCTGCCGCTTCCGCCGCAGCCGGGAAACGCGCAGCCGCCGCCGGACGCGCCCTGGTGGGACTCGGCCCAGGGGGCGCCGCCCCCGCCCAGCTCGGGCGCCAAGCGAGCGCCCGCTCCGGACCTGTCCACCTACCTGGCGTCCACCTTTATCGCGCAGTGCCCACGCTGCGGCGCGTTCCGGCTCGACATCCGGCGGGCCAGGAACGGCTGGGACTTCCGCTGCGAGTCCTGCGAGTACACCTGGACCTGGCAGCCGGGCACGCCGTGGCCGCCGGTCCGGGTCATGCCCAGGGGGCGGAAGGAGTCCCGCCCGCCTGCTCCCTGAACTCGTCCAGGTCCGTGTTTCGAGTTATCGCTGGTTAGCAACGGAGGCAATTTCATGTATGAGAGAGACATCAGCCGGAGAGATCCTGGCTGCGTGGTTTTCTTGCTCGATCGCTCCGATTCCATGAAGTCATCGTGGGTGAACAGCCGGGAAACCCTGGCTGAGGGAGCGGCCCGGGTGCTCAATGAGATCCTGCTTGAATTGCTCTTCACGTCGCAGGGCGAGCCGGGGAAGGCGCGTCACTATTTCGACGTCGGGATCTTCGGCTACGGCATCCGCCCGATGGCCGGCGGTGAAGGCGTCGAGCCCGCCTTCGGCGGCAAGCTGGCCGGCCAGCCGCTGGTCGCGCTGCCCGATCTGCGAGACAACCCGATCGCGGTCCGGGAGACGCCGTCGGTGGACATCGGCGCGCCGCCGAGCCGGGTGCCGGTCTGGGTCGAGCCGGTGCACGGCTACCGGACCCCGATGTGCCAGGCGGTCGCGGTGGCTGGCGCGCACGTCTACGAGTGGGCGAGCGCGCATCCCGACTCGTTCCCGCCGATCATCATCAACATCACCGACGGCATGGTGACCGACAGCCCGTACGAGGGCGCCAGCCTCGATGAGTGGGCCCAGCGGCTGGTCAACATCCAGACCAGCGACGGGCCCGCGCTGTTCTTCAACATCTTCCTGTCCCCGATGGCGTCCAACGGCGTGCTGTTCCCTTCGACGGATTACGGCCTGCCCGAGCCGGGTCCCCAGCTGTTCCGCATCAGCAGCCCGCTGCCCCCGCCGATGATCGCCAACGCGCAGAGCACCGGCACCATAGTGGAACCGGGGGCGCGCGGGTTCGGCTTCAACGCCGACGCCACGATGCTGGTCAGGTTCCTTGAAGTCGGTACCAAGGTCGACGTGCGGGACTGAGCTGGCACGCCAATGCAGATCCAGATGGTCACCTTCAGCGAGCCCAAGGAGGGCAACGCGCCCGGCGAATGGCAGGACGGCGCCTGCGGCGGCGTCGTCGGCGATGGGACCGCGGTCCCGGGACGGGCCCGGTTCGTCGTCCTCGACGGCGCCACCGGGGCCTATGACCCGGTGCGCTGGGTGGATCAGCTGGTGAGGTCGTTCGCGCCGCAGGCCGGGGAATACGAAGGGCCCAGGCTGGAGCCCGCCGCCATGCGGGCCTGGTTCGCCGAAATGCAGGATCAGTGGGCCGTGGACGTGCGCGCCTTCGACAGCATCATCGAGGAGCGCAAGTTCGCCGAGGTCGGCTCCTTCGCGACCCTGCTCGGCTTCGAGATTTCCGGTCTTGACGGCCCGGAACCCTACTGGCGAGCCGTCGCGCTCGGCGACACGGTGCTCTTCCACGTCCGGGCGGGCCGCCTGATCACCGCGTTCCCGCCGATGGGACCCGATGATTTCGGCACCCTGCCGGACGGCGTGCACACGTCGCGCGCCAGCCTGGACCGGATGACCGAACGTCTCCTGGTCGGCGGCGGCGTTCTCGAGGCCGGCGACTTCCTGTTCGCGGCCACCGACGCGATGGCTCAATGGATCCTGCGGACCATCGAGCGCGACGAGGCCAAGGTCTGGAACACCCTGACCACGCTGGCGCACCCCGATGTTTTCGCGCGTCTGGTCGAGGATCAACGACGAGAGCAGAACAGTGCTAAGAGGATGAAGAACGACGACGTGACGCTCATGCGGCTGCGGATGCTGGCCGGCCAGCCCGCCTTCCTGCTGGCCTGCCGATGACCGCCTTCCCGGCCGCCGGTGACTACTACAAGGCGGTGCAGGCGCCGGCCCGCTCGTTCACCGTGCCGAAGCTGCAGGCGGCCGAGTTCGTCTGGGACAGCCTCGGACCCACGCTGGCCCGGGGCAGTAGCGCCGTGGTGTTCCAGGCCTCGGTGGAGCGCAAGACCCAGGCGCTGCGCTGCTACATCAGGAACGACGCCTCCAGCCGGGACCGGTACAGCGCGCTGGACGCCTACCTGGCCGGCCGCGACCTGAGACCGTACGTGTCGGGCAGCACCTGGCTCGATTCGGCCATCAGGGTCAACCGCGCGACCTGGCCGGTGCTGACCATGGACTGGATCGACGGCCGGACGCTCAACGAGTACGTGGACTTCCTGGTGGCGGGCTCCAACGCCGTCGCCCTGACCACGCTGGCCGTCCGCTGGCGTGAGCTGATCGCGCTGCTGCAGCGCAGTGAGTTCGCGCACGGCGACCTGCAGCACGGCAACGTCATGGTCGACCAGGAGGGGCGGCTTCGCCTGGTCGATTTCGACGGGGTCTGGATTCCGCAGCTCGCGGGCCACTCCCCGCCCAGCGAATTCGGCCACCCGAATTACCAGCATCCCGGCGTGCACGTCTGGGGCCGCTGGTTCGATACCTTCTCCGCCCTGGTCATTTACCTGTCGCTGGTCGCCCTCGGCCAGGATCCCGGGCTCTGGCTGGCGCTTTACAATTCCAAGAACCTGCTGTTCGCCAAGAACGATTTCTTCCCCCCGTTCAAGACCGAGGCCTGGAAGCAGCTGGCCGCGATGGGGGACCCGCAGGTTGACGAGCTCGTCCGGCGGCTGCAGGAATGCTGCGATCCGGACTGGGTGCCGGACAAGAGCCTGGAGATGGTCCTTGACCAGCGGGCGGTGACGCCGGCGCGGTCGCCGATCCCGGTCGATCAGCGCTGGTGGGAGAAGAAGCCCCTGGCCGCCGCTGGTTCCGCGGCCGAGGCCGGTTCCGTGGCCACCGCCGGGCCGCCGTCGCGGCCACGGCCCCAGGGAGCGCCGTCGGCCTCACCCTCGGCGGCCGCACCGTCGGGGGCAAGGCCCTTGGGCTCAGCGTCGCGTACGCCAGCGTCACCAGCGCCAGCGCCGTCGAGGGCCGCGCTGCCGGCCCCGCCCCCGCTGTCCGCGCCACTCGGCCAAGCGGGCACGGGACCGATGCCGCAGCTGAGCCAGACGATGGTGCGCCCCGGCTCCACCATCTGGTGGTCCGGACCAGGGTCAGCTTCCGCCCAGGCGCCGCCCGGTCCGGCGCCGCCCGGTCCGGTGCAGCCCGGTCCGGTGCGGCCGGGGCCCGTGCCGCCCATGCCGGGACCGCTCATGCCGGGACGGCCCACGCCACCACCGCCCGCGTCGGCCGCGAAGCGGCAACCGGGGCCGCTCGCCGGTGGCATCGCGCTCGGTCTCGGGATCGTGTTGCTGATTATCGGCGCCGCCGGTCACCTGTCCATCGTCGTGATCGGCGGCCTCGTCGCCGGCGCATGGGGCATGTGGCGGCTCGTCACCGTGACCGGGAACAGCACGAAACCACCCGGCTAGACCTAAGGCCGCTCTGGGTCACGGCCCGCTGCCTTACGTCACGACCCACCGCAGTTGCTTCCAGTACGCCAGCAGGTCGCGGTCGTTCGTACCGACTATGACCGCCATGACGTGCTGCTGATTATCGCTGCTGACGATGATGGGGTTGTTCGTGGTGTTGGGGTACTCTGCGATGCTGCCCGTCATCTTTGGCGAGGTGCTGGTGAAATCCGACTCGCATTGGGCGATGAAGTCGACGAAGCTATTGTTGCTCGTGCACTCCGAGCCTTTCTTGAACTTCTCGTTCCGCAGAAAGGTGCTGAACCCGCTGCCGAGCGTGGTCGTGTTGGAGAACAGGTAGTAGAAGATGGTCCCGGCGGCCAGGCCGTGCAAGCCAGCGCACTCGCTCACCGCGATCGCGCCGACCGAAGTGCCGATGTTGTGGCAGTTATTCTGGCCCTGAACACCACTCGGAATCTTGCTCAGCAAGATCTGGTAGTCCGACGTCGGGCTCGGGTCAGGGGACGGATCCGGTGACCCAGCCGGGCTCGGGCTTGTGCTATTTGCCGGGCTGGCGCTGGCGGGCTGGGATGAGGTCGCCGCTACCGTCCTGGCGGGAAACGGACTCAGGTGCGCCACCGCCGCGACACCCAGATAACCGGCGACCAGCGCGATGGCCGCGGCGACACCGAGCGTGTTCCGGTTGAGGACCCGTGACCCGGCTGGTGGCCGGCCCGGTGGCGAGGTCCCGCCGTCCCCTGGCCTTCCCGGGGGAACGCCAGGTCCGCCCGGCGAGCCAGCACCGCCGTGCGCGGCGCCCGCCCCCGCGGCGCCCGCCCCCGCGGCAGGCCCCGCCCCGGCACCGCCGCCCGCCATGGCAGCCCCGGCCGCCGCGGCGGAAGCAGGCGGCTCGGCTGGCCTGGGCGGAGGCGCCTGGCCCTGATCGGTGACGCCGACGGATCCGATGCGGGCCGTCGGCTGGGTTCCGCCGGGCGCGATCAGGCCCAGGGCGCGAGCGAACTCGCGGACCACCCAGACACACGCCGCCATGTCCAGACCGTGGGCCTCGGCCAGGCTGGCGGCTGCGGACTGGATCGCGCCGTAGTTGCCCAGCCGGGGGATCAGGTCCCGGAGCAGCGCCGGCACATCGGTCCGGGCCGCACTGGTGATGAGGATGGCCTCGCCGGGCAGGCCGCTCAGGCGAGCCTGGCAGATGCCGTCCATGATGACCGCGTTCGACAATGCCTCCGGCCCGTGCTCGGCCACGACCGCATGCAGGGCACGGCGAGCGTCCCCGGCCGGATCGATTACGTGCCCATTCCCTTCAGTCACCAAGGACCTCCCCTGAGGTGTCCGTAGCGCCGCTACCGGTCACCTTAGTGGGTATTTGATGAATGTCCCGATGGCCGATGGCTTAGTATCGCGGTCGCTATCGTCATGCGCGGCCTCGGATGCGGGGTGGCCCCGCGGCTTAGCGCAGGAAATCCCTCAGGTGGCGGATCTGGCGCTCGACGTGGGCCGCGGGCACCGCATGGCCGGTGAACGGGTGAACCGATATGTCCTTGCCCGCGGTGATCTCGTTATAGGCGGCGAACACGGTGGACGGGGGGCAGATCGTGTCCATCAGCCCCACGCTGAGCAGGCATCGTGCGGTGATCCGGCGCGCCAGCAGCGCGCAGTCCACGTACCGCAGCGTGTCAAACACAGGAACGGCACGTCGGCATGGCACACCGCGACGACCTGCGGGACCAGCGCAGCCGTCGCCAGCGCGAGCCCGCCACCCTGGCTGATGCCGCTCACAGCGACCCGGAGCGCGCCCGTCAGCTCGCTGGCCGCCTCGACCGCCAGCACGGCGTCGGTGAACAAGCGGGTGTAGTAGTAGCCTTCCGGCCGGGCGATACCCCTGGTTATCACCTTGGCGTTTTCCGGGCCCGCAGCCTGCTCGTCCTGGTGGTCGCCAGTGGCGCCGGTGCTCCACCGCCCGCCCTGGCCCCTGGTGTCCATCACGAACACGGAAAACCGAGAGCGGGCAGCAGCGCGTGCTCGGCGGGCAGGCCGCGCCCGCCGCCGTAGCCGATGAACTTCACCACCACATGCGTCTGCCCGTCCGCGCCCGCGGGCCGCAGGTACCAGGCCCTGATGCGGTCGCCGCCCGCCCCGGAGAACTCCGTGTCGTAAACCTCGACCGGCGCGTAAATATCGGCTTCGTGCCTGGTCAGTATCGGCTTGCGCGCTGCGGCGCGGGCCTCGTCGAGACGCAGCTGCCACCATCGGTCAAGACCCGGCGGCTCCGCGGTCTCGGTGCGATATTGGCGCAACTGATCCAGCGGCAGATCAAACTAGGGCATTCGTCCCTTCGGCCAGTCAACACGCCTGAATCTAGCCCTACCATTTTCCTTGTGGCGGCGGATCCTGAGGCACGCGGTGATCAATGGCGCCACGTACCCGGGGTATACCGTAACCGGGGCCAAGGCGACGGGATGCACGGTGACGGGATGTATGCCGACGGGACGCAGGGTGGCCGCCAGGGTCGCGGCGGCCGGGGTCGGCGCGGCGCCGCCGTCCTCGCCCTGATCCTCGGGCTCGTCGGGTTTGCCGTCTCGGCGACCGAGGTGGCCATCCAGTTGCTGCCCAGGCAGTTCACCGCCGCCCAGCAACGCCAGATCGAGGCGTGGGAGGTCATCGGGCGATGGCAGACGATGCCAGCCGGGCAGATCTTCCCGGCCACGATCTCCTACCCGCTTTCCCCTAAGGCGCTGCCGGACGCGGCCCCGCTTAACCTCGAAGCGCTGCGGGTCAGCATCGCACCGCAGGAGTCCGACTGCGCCAAGGCCGTGACCAGCGCAGCGGCCGGAGCGGTACTGCGCAGGAACGGGTGCGAGGCCGTCCTTCGCGCGACCTACGTCGACGCCACCCGGAGCTACGTGATGACCGTCGGTGTGGCGGTGCTCCCGACCGACGCCGCGGCCACCAGCGCGGACAGTCGGCTGTCCCAGCCGCGGCTGGCCGCGGCGCGTGATTTCGGCGGCGGCGGCGGCCGGCTCGCGCCCGGCGTCCTGGTCGTCAGGTTCGGCGTCGCGGCGGCCCGGCTATACGACTACAGCAGGCAGATTGCCCGCAGCTTCACGGCCGGCCCGTACATCGTCATGTACGCCGTCGGGTACGCCGACAGCCGGCCGCGGGTGCCGGTGTCCCAGGACAGCTACTCCGAAGCTGAGATGACCAGCATGGCCGCGGGCGTCGCGCACTCGGTCGCAGACAAGCTCGCGGCCAGGCCCGCCCCGCCACATTGCCCGGGAGCACCCGGATGCTGAACCAGGGCCGGATGCTGAACCAGAAATTGCGTCCCGGGCTCGCCGTGCTGGCCGCGTTCGGCGTGGTTTCGCTGGCCGCGCTGCCCGGCCCGGCCCTCGCGGCGGTGCGGCAGGAGAGCGGAGAGTTCGCGGGCTCGGCCGCCGCCGACGGCATCAGAGACAACCAGCAGTGGGTCCTGGGCATGCTAAAAGTTTCCGCGGCGTGGACGGTGACCGCGGGCGCCGGGGTGACCGTCGCGGTGATCGACAGCGGGGTGAACGCGTACGTCAGCGACCTGGCCGGATCGGTCACCACCGGTCCCGACTACACCGGCGTGACCACCAGCCCGTCCAGCCGGGACTGGGGCATCCACGGCACCTGGATGGCGTCGCTGATCGCCGGGCACGGCCATGACGGGGGCGTCAGCGGGGTCATCGGCATCGCGCCCAAGTCGCGGATCTTGTCGATCCGGGTGATCCCGGATCGCGACGATCCGCATTACAACCAGTACGAGCGTGAGCAGGAGACCCTCATCCAGCAGTCGCTGGCGAAAGGGATCTCCTACGCGGTGGCGCACGGCGCGCAGGTCATCAGCATGTCGATCGGCTACAGCGCGCCGAGCAGTACGGTCAAGCAAGCGCTGCAGGATGCCTACGACCACGGCGTGGTAGTGATCGCCTCCGCCGGGAACTCAGGCGAGCAGTCGGGCTCGGGCCGCGGCGCCGAGCCGCCCGAGTCCTTCCCCGCCAACTACCCGGGCGTGATCAGCGTGGGCGCCGTCGACTCGAGCGGGGCGGTGGCCGGATTCTCAAGCGCTAACCTCTCGGTCCAGGTGGCGGCGCCCGGGAAGTCGATTCCCGCGCAGGGCCGGGACGGGCAGTACTGGTCGGTCAGCGGCACCAGCCCGGCCTGCGCACTGGTCGCCGGGGTCGCCGCCCTGATCAAGTCGAGGTATCCGGGTCTCGCGCCCGACCTGGTGGCCAGCGCGCTGACCTCGACGACCACGGGCCGGCCGGCCGGGGGCTACGACAGCCAGGTGGGATTCGGCATCGTGAACGCGGCCGCCGCCCTGGCCAGGGCCGGGGAACTGGCCGACGTCCGGCCCGCGCAGGCCGGCGTCAAGGCCACCGCAAAGTACCGCGGCGTGCCCCCGCGGGAGCCGGTCCGCCCGCGGGGTTCCGGTCAGCTTGTCCTGTTCACGCTGCTCGCGCTGACCTCGCTGGTACTGACCGCCGCCGCCGGGACCAGGCTGGCCGTGCTCCGCCGGGCGAACCGGTGACAGCCGGCGAACCGGTGACGGCCGGCGAACCGGTGACGGCCGGCGAACCGGTGACGGCCGGCCCCGCGGGCGACGGCGGATCGCCGCCGGTCGACGACTTCGCCAGTCACGTGCTCGACGTGGTGGACTCGATCCCGCCCGGCCGGGTAATGTCCTACGGCGACATTGCCGAGTATCTGGGCGCGGGTCGGGGCCCCCGGCAGGTCGGCCGGGTGATGGCCGTTTACGGCGGCGCGGTGGCGTGGTGGCGGGTGATTCACGCCGACGGTACCCCCGCCCCCGGTCACGACAGCGTGGCGCTCGAGCACTACCTAGCCGAAGGCACGCCGCTCCGCTCGGCCCGCCCTCCCGTCCGGGTAGACATGCGCCGCGCCCGCTGGCCCGGCCCATCCCGGCACCCGTAATCGCGACCTGCGGGAAACCGCTGGTGCGACAGGCAACCAACGTCCGGATCATCCGTTTAAAGATCATGGTAGAAACGGGCTCCGCGGTTGATCCGGTGCACGATGGACCCCCCGATCCACCGCCGAGCCCGGATCCACCGCGCAAACTCCGGCTACCTGGGACGGAGCGGACGCGATGGGGCCGTGGGGTCACTGGAACAGCCGAGCCGCGCGCCCCTGGCCCGCGGGTCCGGGCGCCCGCTGGCTCGGCGGGTCCCCGGCGCCGCCGCTCGCCGGTAAGGCCCCACCGCGACACGCTGGGTGTTCGGCGGATCAGTCGCGAAATGTCAGTGGCGTCTGCTGGAATGCGGTACTGATGGACCAGTCCCACGCACCCGCGTACCGCCTTGTCCGCCGGCCTTTGCCCGCGGCTTCGGCGCCGCGCCTGGACGAGGCGCAGCAGCGGGTGGTGGACCACGCGGGCGGCCCGCTGCTGGTGCTGGCCGGGCCCGGCACCGGCAAGACGACCACGATTGTGGCCGCCGTGGCGGACCGGATCGAGCGGCGCGGCATCGCCCCGGAGCGGGTGCTCGTGCTGACCTTCAGCCGCAAGGCGGCGGCCGAGCTTCGCGAGCGCATCACCGCCCGGCTGCGCCGGACCACCCGCGAGCCGCTGGCGGTGACCTTCCACAGCTACGCCTACGCGCTGGCGCGCCGGGAGTTCGTGCTCGCGGGCGACGAGCCGCCGCGGCTGCTTTCCGCGCCGGAGCAGCTACTCGAGGTGCGCCGCATGCTGCGCGGGGAGGCGCAGGACGGAGGGACCCGCTGGCCCGAGCGGCTCCGGCCGGCCCTCGCCACCCGGGGCTTCGCCGAGGAGGTCCGCGATCTGCTGCTCCGCGCCGCCGAGCGCGGCCTGGACGGCCGGGGGCTGCGTCAGCTGGGCAAGCTCCGGGACCGCGACGACTGGATGGCGGCCGCCGCGTTCCTCGACCGGTACGCGGCGCGCTTCGACCTGGCGCCGGTTCCCGCCTATGACTACGCGGAGATCGTCCGCATCGCCGCCGCCCTGCTCGGCCACGAGGAGACCAGGCAGCGTGAGCGCGGGGCGTACGACGTGGTGCTGGTCGACGAGTACCAGGACAGCGACCCGGCTCAGGAGTCCCTGCTGATGGCGCTGGCCGGAGACGGCCGGGAGCTGATCGCCGTCGGCGACCCGGACCAGTCCATCTACGCGTTCCGGGGCGCCGACGTGCGCGCGCTCACCGAGTTTCGCGAGCGGTTCCGCACCGCGGACGGCCACCCCGCGCCGGTGGTGGCGCTGCGCACCTGCCGCCGCAGCGGCCCCGTCCTGCTGGCCGCATCCCGCCGGGTGGCCCGGCGCCTGCCCGCCGCCCCGGCCGCGCCCGCCAGTGCGGCGCCCCGCGGCACAGCGCCCGGCGGCACAGCAACCGGCGGTACCGCGCCCGGCAGCACAGCAACCGGCAGTACCGCGCCCGGCGGTACCGCGCCCGGCGGTACCGCGCCCGGCAGTACAGCGCCCGGCAGTACCGCGCCCGGCGGTACCGCGCCCGGCAGTACAGCGCCCGGCAATACCGCGCCCCGCGGTTCGGCCAGTCACCGTAACCTGGTCCCGGTGCCCGGCGCCCCGGCCGGCGAGGTCCGCATCCTGGTGGCGGACAGCTCGACGCAGGAGGCCGCCCTGGTCGCCGACACGCTGCGCCGCGCCCACCTGGCGGACGGCGTGCCCTGGTCGTCGATGGCCGTCCTGGTGCGTTCGGCGACGAGGCAGGTGCCGCTGCTGCGGCGGGCGCTGACCGCGGCGAACGTCCCGGTCACCGTGGCCGGCGACGAACTGCCGCTCGCCGACGAGCCGGGCACCCGGCCGCTGCTCATGCTGCTGCGCTGCGCGCTGCGGCCGTCCGAGCTCGACGATCAGACCGCCGCCGAACTGCTCTGCGGCCCGCTCGGCGGCACCGACGCGCTCGGCCTGCGCCGCCTGCGCCGGTCCCTGCAGCTGCTGGCCGACGCCG
>WNFD01005567.1_pt1 | contig 24257 bp, 17 predicted proteins | sample 5400491 | NCBI WGS metagenome assembly WNFD01 (sample SAMN13153343, study PRJNA577476) | soil metagenome | isolation source: 120 cm saprolite under Douglas fir tree site 2 hole 2 replicate 2 | place: USA:California | collected 2015-04-18
ATCGCTTTCATCGCGGCGATCGGCATCGCGGTCGCGGGGCGGCACGTGTGGCTGCAGCACCTGCCGCCGGAGAAGCGGCCCGCCTGCGGCCCCGCGCTCGATTATCTGCTTTCGGCCTTCGGGCCGGTCGAAGGGCTGAGCCGCGTCTTGCGCGGCTCGGGAGAATGCGGTGCGGTCGACTGGACGCTGCTCTCGTTCAGCATTCCGGAGTGGACGCTCGCCGCGTTCGTGGCGTTCGCGATCTGGGCGGTTTTTCTCGCACGGCGAGCCTGAAGGCGATCACTCCGACTTTCCGCGGTAGGGATTTTCGATCTGCTGCACCAGCCTGCCGAGGATTTGCTTGAACTGGCGCTCGTCGCATCCCATCAGCACCGCGTCCTCGAGCGCATCCTGGCAGATCTGCTGAATCTCCTCCAGATTTTCCCGGAGCACTTTCAGCTTTTCGACGCAGGACACGACTTCTCCAGCAGGCGAGCGCCAGACCGTGTCGGGGATGGGCCGTCGGTTCATGATTCGATCTGACACCTCGAGCGTGGACGGGTTCATTCAAGCCCGCTTGAGGATCACCTCGATCTTCTCGGCGAGGACCGACTCGGTACGTGCCGCCCTCAGCACTTCGCCGAGGAGCACCAGCGCAGGGCCGCCGCCGGCCCCAAGCGCCAAGGCAGGCAGGTCTGCCAGCGTGCCGCGGAGGATGCGCTGCTCCGGGAGCGTCGCGCTTTCCACCACGACGAGCGGCGTGGATTTCGGCTTGCCGCGCGCTATCAATTCCGCGCTGATTTCCTCGGCGAGCCCCGCGCCCATGTAGATGACCGCGGTGTCGGCTGCGAGCACGCTCGCCGCCCAATCGTTCTCGCGCTCGCCACTGCCTGCGCGGGGCGTGACGAAGGCGACATGGCGGGCAAGGCCGCGGCGGGTGAGCGATACGCCGAGCTCGGCGCTCGCGGCTGTCGCAGCGGTCACTCCCGGGACGATTTCAAAATCGATTCCGGCCTTGCGCAGAGCGTCGATTTCTTCCTGCGCGCGGCCGAAAAGCATGGGGTCACCCCCCTTCAGCCGCACTACGACACCGTGCTTGCGGGCGGCGTCCACCAGCCGCTTGTTTATGAAGCTCTGGGCGGTCGAATGGCGGCCGCTGCGCTTGCCCACGAGAATCTTTCGGGCACGCGCTGCGAGCGCGAGCGTCTGCGGGTGCACGAGAGCGTCGTGAAACACCATGTCGGCGCGCTTGAGAATTTCCGCCGCGCGCAGAGTGAGAAGGTCCGGTGCGCCGGGGCCGGCGCCGACTAGATAGACTTTACCCATCGATCATCCCCGCGGCCACGGTCTGGTTGGAGGCTTCGTCGATCAGGATAAAGGAGCCGGTGGCGCGGTTCAACTCGTAGGAATCGACGAAGAGCGGCTGGGCGAGCGCGAGGGCCACGTGCGCGATATCGTTCATCGCCAGACCCGTGGGCTTCGCGTGCCGCTCGAGCGTGTCGACATCGACCCGCGAGTTGAGCGAAACGAGCTTTGCCCTGACGCTGCGCGTGGTGTGCTTGAGCACAAAACGGGCGGCCGGCAGGGCCCGCGCATCGAGGGGCTGGGCGGACAGCCAGCAGAGTCGTGCCTCGATTGACTTCGCCACCCGCGGCGGGAGGGTCGGCTCGGCAAGCAGGTCGCCCCGCGAAATGTCGATATCGTCGGCGAGCATGAGCGTCACAGAGTCGCCGGCGACGGCGACGGGCAGCGAGCTCTCGAGACAAACGATGTCCTTCACGACCGTGCGGCGGCCCGAGGGCAGGGCGAGCACCTCGGCTCCACGGAACACGGCTCCCGATTCGATTCTGCCGGAGTAACCCCGGAAATCCGTCCCCGCTCCGGGGCGCACCACGAGTTGCACGGGAAAGCGGAGTGGCAGCGCGTCGGCCTCGTCGGCCACGTCGATTTTCTCGAGCGCCGCAAGCAGCGTGGGGCCTCGATACCAACTCATGATTTCGCCGCGTTCCACGACGAAGTCCCCGCGCAGGGCGGAGATCGGGATACAGCGCAAATCGACGATGCCAAGCGCCGAGGCGAAGGCGAGAAAATCCCTGCGGATGCGTTCGAATGTCGCCTCGTCGGAGCCGACGAGATCCATCTTGTTCACGGCGACTACGATGTGCCGCACGCCGAGCAGGTGAGCAATGTAGGTGTGGCGCCGCGTTTGCGGCAGCACGCCCTTCCGCGCATCCACCAGGATCACCGCCGCGTCGGCGGTGGAGGCGCCGGTGACCATGTTGCGGGTGTACTGCTCGTGTCCGGGAGTGTCGGCGATGATGAACTTGCGCCGGGGCGTGGCGAAATAGCGGTAGGCGACGTCGATGGTGATGCCCTGCTCGCGCTCCGCCTCGAGCCCGTCGGTGAGCAATGACAAGTCGAGGGCATCCTGCCCGCGCTTGCTCGAGGCACGTGCGACCGCGGCGAGCTGGTCCTCGAATATCGCGCGTGTATCGTGCAGCAGCCGCCCGATCAGCGTGCTCTTGCCGTCGTCCACGCTGCCGGCGGTGATGAAACGCAACACTCCGCGGTCTTCAACCGCCAGCGGATTTCGCTCGATTTCACCGAGCAAGCTCATCTCAGAAGTATCCCTCCTTCTTGCGCCGCTCCATGGAGGCTTCCGAAGTTTGATCGTCCATGCGCGTCGCCCCGCGCTCGGTGACAGTGGTCAGCACGGTCTCGGCGATGATCTCAGCCGCCGTTGCGGCGGCGGACTCCACCGGGCAGGTGCAACTGATGTCACCGACGGTGCGGAAGCGCACCGACAACTCTTCCAATTTCTCGCCCTCGCGCGGGGGAGTGATGTCGGTAACGGGCACCAGCAGGCCGTTCCTGCGCACGACGGGCCTGCGGTGCGCATAGTAGATCGAGGGCACGGCGAGGCGCTCGCGCTCGATGTACTGCCACACATCGAGCTCCGTCCAGTTGCTGATGGGGAACACTCGCATGTGTTCGCCCTTCGCCACGCGGGTGTTGTAGAGGTTCCACAGCTCCGGGCGCTGGTTCTTAGGATCCCACTGGCCGAACTCGTCGCGGAAAGAGAATACGCGCTCCTTGGCGCGCGCCTTTTCCTCGTCGCGGCGCGCGCCGCCGATGGCGGCATCGAAGCCGAACTCGGCGATCGCCTCCAGCAGCGTCACCGACTGCGCGGCATTCCTGCTTTCGTCGGACCGGCGAAGCTTCACCGTCCCGCGGCGCATCGAGTCCTCGACGGAGCGCACGATGAGCCGCTCGCGGAGTTCGCCGGCGCGGGCGTCGCGGAATGCGATCACCTCCGGGAAATTGTGCCCGGTGTCGATATGCATGAGCGGAAATGGAAACTTCGCGGGGCGGAAAGCCTTCTCGGCCAGGCGCAGCAGCACGATCGAATCCTTGCCGCCGGAGAAGAACAGCACCGGGTTCGCGCACTCGCCCGCGACCTCGCGCAGGATGAAGATCGCCTCGGATTCGAGCCAGTCGAGATGACTGCGGACAGGGAGCGCTGTGCGCCCGGCGCGCGGCGATTCAAGCACTGCGCTCACGCCGGCACTTCCGTTTTCGACCGTGCTAGCCGTCCATCAGGCTCGACGTGCAGCCCGCATTCGCGCGCCTCGGGCTGCTCCCACCACCAGCGTCCGGCGCGAACGTCTTCGCCCGCGACGGTGGGACGGGTGCACGGTGCACAGCCGATGGAACGGTAGCCCTGGTCGTGCAGCGCGTTGTACGGGACGTCGAAGGCACGAATATAAGTCCACACCTCATCCTCGCTCCAGTCGGCAAGGGGATTGAATTTCACTTTGCCCCGCGCCGCATCGTATTCCTGCACCTTGAGCTCGGAGCGCGTGACCGCCTGGTCGCGGCGCTGACCGGTGATCCAGGCTTCCTTGCCTTCGAGCGCCCGATTGAGCGGTTCGACCTTGCGAATGTGGCAGCAGCGCTTTCGCAGCTCCGCGCTTTCGTAAAAAGCGTCGCGGCCGAATTTCACGACGTACTCGGTGACGGCCTCGGGCTCGGGGCGGAACACGCGCATGTCATAGCCGTAGCGCTTGCGGATCGCCGCGATCACGTTGAGCGTATCGGCGTGCAGCCTTTGCGTGTCCAGAGTGAAGATCTCGATGCCGAGCCCGTGCCGTAGGATGACATCGGTGATCACCATGTCCTCGGCGGACAGGCTTGAAGCGAGAGCGGCGGGCGCGTGCTCGAGCGCAACGCGCACCAACAGGCGCTCGAGCTCGGAGGTCTTGCGCTTCATCGTTTCGGTCATGATTTGCTCGCACCCAGGCGGCGGCGGAAAAGCGGCGCGGGGCGCAGCACGGAAGTCTGGTAGCCGTCGCTGAAGGTGCCGAATACGGAGAGCGCTTCTTGCGCGTCCTGGTCTTCGCGCAGCGCGAAGGCGTCGAACCCGCACTGCTCCATGAAAAACAAGTGATCGTGCAGGACATCGCCGATGGCGCGCAGCTCGCCCTTGAAGCCGTAGCGCTCGCGCAAAAGGCGCGCGATCGAGTAGCCGCGGCCGTCGCCGAACTTGGGGAAGTTCACCGCGATGAGCGGGAAGCGCTGCACGTCACCGGCGAGCGCTTCCGGCCCTTCGCTCGCGTCGAGCCACACGCCCAGCGGCCCCGTTTCCACGCGAGAAAGGAGTTCTTCGCGGCGCGCTAGCCAGAGCGCGAGCGGAACGATGACGTCGCCGCGTGCCGGAACCTCGGGCAACTCGCCCTTAGGTCCGCGTTCAAGCAGATGCCATCTGTCCGCGACGATGCGCCGCTCTTTGATCAGCGTTGCCATATACGGATTCCTTGAAGGGTTCGACGCCGATGCGGTGCACCACGTCGATGAAGCGCTCGGCGTCGCTGTCGCGCCGCGCGAGATAGCACTCGATCAGCTTTTCGATCACGTCGGGGATCTCGGCGCGGGCGAAAGATGGGCCGATGACCTTGCCGAGGGATGCGCCCCGGCCGGGCCGGACTTCACCCTGATTGCCACCGACCTCGATCTGGTACCACTCCTCGCCGCTCTTGTCGACGCCGAGTATGCCGATGTGGCCGACGTGATGGTGGCCACAGGCGTTCATGCAGCCGGAGATATTGAGGTCGATCTCGCCGATATCGTGCAGGTAGTCGAGATCGTCGAAGCGCTGCTGAATGGCCTCGGCCACCGGGATCGACTTGGCGTTGGCGAGCGAACAGAAGTCCCCGCCCGGGCAGCAGATGATGTTGGTGAGCAGGCCGACATTGGGCGTGGCGAATCCCAGTTCCTTTACCTCTTGCCACAGCGAGTACAGATCGGACAGCTGCACGTCGGCAAAGATCAGGTTCTGCTCGTGGGATACGCGCAGCTCCCCGAACGAATAGCGGTCGGCGAGGTCTGCGATTTTTTCCATCTGCTCGACGGTGACATCGCCCGGCGGCACTCCGGTCTTCTTCAGGGACAACGTCACCGCGGAATAACCCGCTTTCTTGTGCGGATGGACGTTGCGCTTGTGCCAGTTCGCGAACGCCCGCTCGGACGCAAGCGCAGCTTCGAGCCCGGCATCGGTCGCCGGCAGCCTCAGGTAGCTCGGGCGCGTAAACCGGCTTTCGATGCGGACGATCTCCTCGGGGACGAGCGTCGCGGGGCCGTCCTTCAGGTGCGCCCATTCGGCATCGACTTCCTCGCGGAATTTCTCGGGGCCGCGCTCTTTCACCAGGATCTTGATGCGCGCCTTGTGGATGTTGTCGCGCCGTCCGTAGCGATTGTAGACCCGCAGGATGGCCTCGATGTAAGTGAGCAAATGCCGCCAGGGCAGGAATTCGCGGATGACGAACCCGATCGCCGGAGTGCGGCCAAGGCCTCCTCCAACCAGCACGCGGAACCCCACCTCGCCCTTCTCGTCCCTGAGGGCGTGCAGTCCGATGTCGTGCACGGCGACCGCCGCGCGATCGGACTTTGCGCCGTTCACGGCGAACTTGAACTTGCGCGGAAGATACGAGAACTCGGGATGGAACGTGGACCACTGGCGGATGATCTCGCACCACACGAAGGAATCGACGATCTCGTCCTGCGCGACGCCGGCGAAATGATCCGTGGTGATATTGCGGAAGGAATTGCCCGAGGTCTGGATCGCGTGCATCTGCACGGTGGCGAGCTCGGCGAGGATGTCGGGCGCCTGCGGAAGCTTCGGCCAGTTCAACTGGAGGTTCTGTCGTGTGCTGAAATGGCCGTAGCCGCGGTCGTATTTGCGGGCGATATGCGCGAGCTTCCTCAACTGCTTCGTCGACAGCAACCCGTACGGGATCGCGATCCGGAGCATCGGCGCGTAACGCTGGATGTAGAGGCCGTTCCGCAGGCGCAGCGCGCGAAATTCATCGTCGGAGAGCTTGCCGGCGAGAAAGCGCCGCGTCTGGTCGCGGAACTGGACGACGCGTTCGTCGACGAGCTTCTGGTCGATTTCGTCGTAGAGATACATGGGTTCTACAGCGCCAGTTTGCCGCCGATGAGGATCAGCATCGCAGCGAGCGCACCGCGCAGCAGCCGTTCCGGAATCTTCTGGCTGAGCGCGCTGCCGAGCCAGATGCCTGGCAACGAGCCGATGAGGAGAGCCACCAGCAGTTTCCAGTCCACCGCCCCGGCCGCGGCATGCCCCAGCCCGGCGACCAAAGTGAGCGGTACGGCATGAGCGATGTCGGTACCGACGATGCGCGCAACGGAAAGGCCGGGGTAAAGGAGAAACAGAACCGTCACACCCAGCGCGCCAGCGCCTACCGATGAAACCGTGACCAAGACCCCGAGTACCGCGCCGAGCGCAACGGTGCGTTGCGGCGAGCCGGTTGCCGAACGCGGGCCGGACGTCGCGCGACGCGCCGCCCAGGCGTGAAGCTTTTCTCTGAACAGTAGCGCCCCGGCGGTGAGAATGAGAGCAAAGCCGAGCGCTACGCTCACGATCGCCGAGAGTTTGCCGGGATCAGGCACGAACAGGTGCAACAACGCCAGAGTGACGGCGGAAGCCGGCACGCTGCCTGCGGCGAGCCAGCCGACGATGTTCCAAGCGACGTTGCCGCGACGCGTATGAGCCCATGCGCCGCCGGTTTTGGTCAAAGCGGCAAAAAGGAGATCCGTTCCGACTGCGGTGACGGGCGCGACGCCGAACACGAGCACGAGCAGCGGCGTCATGAGCGAGCCCCCGCCGACACCTGTAACGCCGACCACTAACCCGACCAGAAACCCAGAGAGTGAATAGAGCCAGTCCATGTTCAAGTTTCGTTGAAGGAAAGCATCCTAGCGTCCGCACTTAATACCTCAAAAGACTTTCGTGTTAGAATTTAATAACCATCCACCATATGATGTAAACCCATGAATTTTCAGCAGTTAAGATACGTTCGTGAGACCGTCAGGCAAGGGCTGAATCTTACGGAAGCAGCCAAGAAGCTCTTTACCTCCCAGCCCGGCGTGTCCAAGCAGATTCGCGAGCTCGAGAACGAGCTCGGGGTCGAGATCTTCGTGCGTCACGGCAAGCGCATCATCGCGGTGACCGAACCCGGGAAAGCGGTGGTCGAGGTGATCGAACGACTGCTGCAGGAAGCGGAGAACCTGAAGCAAGTGGGGCGCGAATTCAAAGACCAGGCCGCAGGCACGCTGACCATCGCCACCACCCATACCCAGGCACGCTACTCGCTGCCCAAGGTGGTGGGCGCATTCAAGCGGCGCTATCCGAGAGTGCATCTCACGATCAAGCAGGGCAACCCGCCGCAGCTCGCGGAGATGGTGATCGCGCGCGAGGCCGATATGGCGATCGCCACCGAAGCGCTGGACAACTATCCCAAGCTCATCGCGCTGCCGGGTTACGAATGGCGCCATTGCGTGGTGGTGCCGGCGAAGCACCCGCTCGCGAAAGAGCAGCGGCTCACGCTCGAGATGCTTGCGCGATACCCGGTCGTGACCTACGACCCCGCGTTCGCCGGGAGGAGCCGCATCGACGAGGCGTTTCAGGCGCAGGGGCTCACCCCGGACATCGTGCTTTCCGCGGTCGACTCGGACGTGATCAAGACTTACGTGGAGCTGGGGCTCGGGGTCGGTGTCATCGCGGCGATGGCTTTCGACGAGAAGCGCGACCGGCACCTGCGCGCGCTGGAGGCCGGACACCTGTTCGGCACCATGACGACCCGGGTGGCAGTGCGCCGCGGCGCGGCGCTACGCGGCTATGCGTACACTTTCATCGAGTTGTTCTCGCCGCGGCTGACGCGAAAGTTGATCGAAACGGCGTTGGCCGGCAAGGCCGAAACGTACGAGCTGTAATTTGTTTTGCCGACTGCTTAGTCGCCGGTAGGCGCAATGCGGAACCCAGTGACCGAAGGCAGCGCGTTGAGGGCCTCGGAAAGCTCGCGGGTCTTGTCCCGGTCGGGCGAATGGATCACCATCTGGTACTCGAAGGTCCTGCCTTCGCCCGCGACGCTGTAATTCATGTTGGCGATGACAAAACCCTTTCGCTCCACGATCGAGCGTAGATCCGCTTCGGGCAGGGTGGCGTTGCGGACGAAAGCCACGGTAAGGTTCGCGTAGAATTCGATCGGCATCTTGCGTTCTATCCAGCGGAAAACCGAGAGCACGATGAGCGTCATGGCAGTCGAGATGCCCGCGGGAAAATAGAAGCCCACGCCGATCATGATACCGATTCCGGCGGTGATCCAGATCGACGCAGCTGTGGTGAGGCCGCGCACGGTCAGGCCCTCCTTCATGATCACTCCGGCGCCCAGGAAACCGATGCCGGTCATGATCCCCTGCGCCATGCGCGTCGGATCGACGCTGATCTGTTCGAGCGAATAAGCGGAGAACCAGGTCTCCTGGTACACGGTGAGAATCATCAGCATGCAGCAGGACAGGCATACGAGAGCATGGGTGCGGAAGCCCGCGGGCCGGCCGTGGTAGCTGCGTTCCAGGCCGATGATACCGCCCGCCGCGAGCGCGATCACGAGGTGAAGGGCGATCGCGCCGTAGTTGTCGTTCCAGATCGAGTTCATCGCCATGCTCCGAGGGAAAAAAGCTCGCCCACGCGTGCGTAGAATACCGCCGCCGCGTGGGTATGCGTTACTTCGGGCGCTCAGTAGCGGTAGGCGTCGGCCTTATAGGGACCGGCCTTGGACACCCCGATGTAGCGTGCCTGCGCGTCGCTCAGCTCGGTGAGCATCGCGCCGAGTTTCTTCAGTTGCAGCCGCGCCACCTTCTCGTCGAGGTGCTTGGGCAGCACATAGACCCCGATCGGATATTTGTTCGAGTTCTTCTGCGCCTCGGTCCAGAGCTCGATCTGCGCAATGGTCTGGTTGGCGAAGGACGAGCTCATCACATAGGAGGGATGTCCGGTCGCGCAGCCGAGGTTCACCAGCCGCCCTTCGGCGAGCAGGATGATCCGTTTGCCATCCGGAAAGATGATGTGGTCGACCTGCGGCTTGATGTTCTCCCATTTGTATTTCCTCAGGCCCGCTACGTCGATTTCGTTGTCGAAGTGTCCTATGTTGCAGACGATCGCCTGGTTTTTCATCCTCTTCATGTGATCGTGCGTGATCACGTGGAAGTTGCCGGTGGCGGTGACGAAGATATCGGCCTTGTCGCAGGCGTAGTCCATGGTGACCACGCGGTAGCCTTCCATCGAGGCCTGGAGCGCGCAGATCGGGTCGATTTCGGTCACCCAGACCTGGGCCGACAGCGCGCGCAGCGCCTGCGTGCTGCCCTTGCCGACGTCGCCGTAGCCCGCGACCACCGCGACCTTGCCCGCGATCATCACGTCGGTCGCGCGCTTGATGCCGTCGACGAGCGATTCGCGGCAGCCGTAGAGGTTGTCGAATTTCGACTTGGTCACCGAATCGTTGACGTTGATCGCCGGGAACTTCAGCCGGCCTTCCTTCGCCATCTGGTAAAGGCGCTTGACCCCGGTCGTGGTTTCCTCGGAGACGCCCTTGATCTGCGCGATGCGCTTGGAATACCAGCCGGGCTGCGCAGCCAAACGCTTCCGGATTGCGGCGAAAAGCGCGGTTTCCTCCTCGCTCGCGGGATGGCCGATGACCGCGGGGTCAGACTCGGCGCGCGTGCCGAGGTGAAGCAGCAGCGTCGCGTCCCCGCCGTCGTCCAGGATCATGTTGGCGAACCTGCCTGCGCCTCCGTGCCACTCGAAGATCTTGTGGGTGAACTCCCAGTATTCGTCGAGCGATTCGCCTTTGTAGGCGAACACCGGCGTACCGCCGACGGCGATTGCGGCAGCGGCGTGATCCTGAGTCGAGTAGATATTGCACGAGGCCCAGCGCACCTCCGCGCCGAGCGCCTTCAGCGTTTCGATCAGCACCGCGGTCTGGATCGTCATGTGCAGCGACCCCGCGATCCGGGCGCCGCGCAGCGGCTGGATTGCCGCGTATTCCTCGCGGATCGCCATGAGGCCGGGCATCTCGGTCTCGGCGATGGCGATTTCCTTTCGCCCCCAATCGGCGAGCGAGAGGTTGGCGACTTTGAAGTCGGTGACGCTGTTGGATTGCGGAACGGCGCTCATCTCGCGCCCTCCTTTCTTTCGAAAAAAGTTTGCGAGCGCCGTTGCGGTGTCGATACTCCGAGCCTGGCTGGCCTGGCGGCCTGTTGCAACGCTCCTCGGAGAGGGCGAATTATACCGCAGTGCGGTCTTTTTTCCGAGGCCGAGTGACTCAGGCCATCGCCGGATGCTTGATCCCTGAATCGGCCGCGAGCGCGCGCGCTTTGTCGACGGCTTCCCAGGTAAACTCGGGCTCGTCGCGCCCGAAGTGCCCGTAAGCGGCGGTCTTCTCGTAGATCGGACGGAGCAGGTCGAGCATCTGGATGATGCCCTTCGGGCGCAGGTCGAAGTGTCTCTGCACCAGCTCCGAGAGTTTCTCGTCCGAGAGCTTGCCGGTGCCGTGCGTCGTGACCATGACGCTGGTGGGCCGCGCGACGCCGATGGCGTAGGAAAGCTGAACCAGGCATCTCGAGGCGAGTCCCGCGGCGACGATGTTCTTGGCGACGTAGCGCGCCGCGTAGGCCGCCGAGCGGTCCACCTTGGACGGGTCCTTGCCGGAGAATGCCCCTCCGCCGTGCGGAGCCGAGCCGCCGTAGGTGTCCACGATGATCTTCCGGCCGGTGAGCCCGCAATCGCCCTTGGGCCCGCCGATCTCGAAGCTGCCGGTCGGGTTGACGAGGTACTTGATTTGGCCCTTGATGAGGTTTTTCGGCAGCACCGGCTTGATGATTTGTTCGATCACCGCTTCCTCTATCTGCTTGTGGGTGAGGCCCGGTTGATGCTGGGTGGATAGCACCACCGTCTCGATGGAATCGGGCTTGCTGTCCACATACTTGATGGTGACCTGGGACTTGGCGTCCGGCCGCAGCCACGGCAGCCTCCCGTCGCGGCGCAGTTCCGACTGGCGCTCGACCAAGCGATGGGCGAGATAAATCGGGAGCGGCATGAGCTGCGGCGTCTCGTCGCATGCATAGCCGAACATCAGGCCCTGGTCCCCCGCGCCTTGGTCGAGGTCGAGACCTTTGCCTTCGTCCACGCCCTGTGCAATATCCTTGGACTGTTCGCCGTAGGCGACGATCACGGTGCAGGTGTGGGTGTCGAAGCCGATGGTAGGATCGTTGTAGCCGATGCGTTTGACGGTCTTGCGCACCACTTCGGAGAAATTGATCCGCGCGCCGGTGGTGATTTCGCCGGCGAGCACCACCATATTGTCCTTGACTAGGGTCTCGGCGGCGACTCGGGAGGTTTTGTCCTGCGCTAGAATGGCGTCGAGAACGGCATCGGAAATCTGGTCGGCGACTTTGTCCGGATGTCCTTCAGACACCGATTCGGACGTGAATAGATAGCTGCTCATGCTGGGCGATTTCGCCCACCCAACCCACACCATCCCACTTTCGGCCCATGCTATTCCTGCTGCGGTTGGCGGCGCGTCTTCCCCTGCCGCTGCTACACGCTCTGGGCGCGGTGCTGGGCTGGACTGTCTATCTCTGCTCAACGCGTTACCGGGGAGACTTCAAGCGCAACCTCGCCGCCGCGGGGCTGAGCGATTTTCGGCTGCGTCGCGCCGCCATCGCGGAGGCGGGTAAGAGCGTGACGGAAGTGCCGGCGGTCTGGCTGCGGCCGCTCGGACGAGTGGCCGGTCTAGTGGTCGAGGTGAATGGATGGGAGCACGTGGACGACGGGGCGAAGCGCGGAAAGGGCGTCATCGTAGTGACGCCTCACATCGGCTGCTGGGAAATGGTCGGACAATACGTCGCAAGCCGCATGCCGATCACGGTGATGTACCGGATCCCCAAAATTCGGGCCCTCGAGCCGCTCATGCGGATCGGCCGCAGCCGCGGCGCGGCGATGAAAAGCGTTCCCGCCGATCTGCGGGGCGTGCGCTCGATGTTGAAGGCGCTCAAACGCGGAGAGGCGATCGGGCTGCTGCCCGATCAGGTGCCCGGTATCGGTGAAGGCGAATGGGTCGAGTTCTTCGGCAGGCCCGCTTACACCATGACGCTCGTCGGCAGGATCTCCGAGCAGACCGGGGCGCCGGTGCTGCTTTGCTGCGCCGAGCGTCTGCCCGGGGGGCGCGGCTATCGCTTCATTGCGGAACCGATGCTCGCGCCGCGGCCGCCCGAGTCGCCGGTGCGGGCTCTCAACCGCTCTCTGGAGCGGCTGATTCGCCGTAACCCCGGGCAGTACCTGTGGGGCTATAACCGCTACAAAGTGCCCGCGGGGGTGCTTCCGCCGGGTGGCCGGTAAAAGGGAAGCCCGCCTTGCTGACCCGAATTGCCGTTGCCGTCGTTTGGATACTGCACTTCCTACCGCTTGCCCTGCTCGCTCCGATCGGCTCCGCTCTGGGTTCGCTGCTGTACATCCTTGGACGCGAACGGCGCAACGTCTGTCTAATCAATCTTTCGCGCTGCTTCCCGGAGATGACAGAAAAGGAGCGTCTCGACATTGCTAAAGCGCACTTCCGCGCCTTCGGCCGGAGCGTCCTCGAACGCTCGATTCTGTGGTGGGGACGGCGCGAACGCGTGATGCGGCTCGTGAAAATTGTGGGACTCGAGCGGATCCGCGCGCTCAAGGGACAGCCGCTCATCCTGCTCGCGCCGCACTTCGTCGGGCTGGACGCGGGCTGCACCCGCCTGACCTGCGAAATCGACATGGCGGGGATCTACGCGAGGCAGAAGGATCCTTTCTTCGACGCACTGCTCCTGTCCGGGCGAACGCGCTTCGGGCGCCAGCGCGCGATTTCCCGCCAGGAGGGCGTGCGCCCGGCGCTCGCCGCGCTGAAGCAGGGGATTCCGTTCTACTATCTCCCCGATCAGGACTACGGGTCCCGCGATGCGATTTTCGTGCCGTTTTTCGCGGCCTCCGCCGCGACCATCACCGGGCTTTCGCGCATGACCCGGCTCACCGGCGCCCGCGTGCTGCCCTGCGTGACGCGCGCGCTCCCGGGCGGCGCCGGATACGAGCTGCGGTGCTATCCGGTCTGGGAGGATTTTCCGGGCGATGACGATGCTGCGGACGCGCGTCGCATGAACGCGTTCATCGAGGAGCGCGTGCGCGAAATGCCCGAGCAATACTTCTGGACACACAAGCGTTTCAAGACCCGACCACCGGGTGAGGCCAAATGGTACTAGCCGTTCGCGATTTCTCAGCAAATGCAAGGAAGTCCGATGCGGGTGGGGGGCGGGTGATCGGGCCCGTAAAAATTGCCACCTGACTGCTCGCGGACGTCATGCGGTTCGCCGTTCTGCTGTTAATATTTGCAGGGTAGCCAGTCGGAACGGGACTGGGCTCATTCAGATCAGCGGAGATGGTACTCATGGTGGGCCGGTCGAAATCGGTCAACGGCCAGATGGCGACAGGCGCAGCCTGGACGGTGCTGTTCATGCTCATCGACCGGTGTATGGGGCTCATCAGCACGGTCATTCTTGCGCGCCTCCTCGTCCCGGAAGATTTCGGCCTGATCGCGCTTGCGACGTCCGTAATCGCAATACTGGAACTGCTCGGCGCCTTCGGTCTCGACACTGCTCTCATCCAGCAGCCGGACACCGGCCGCCAGCAGTTCGACACGGTGTGGACTTTCAACGTGCTGTTTGGCCTTGGGATGGGACTCGTGGTCGCCTGCCTTGCTGCGCCGGCTGCCGGGTTCTATGGCGATCCCCAGCTCGTGTCAGTCATGGTCGTGCTGGGGTTCGGGCGCGCGATCCAGGGCTTCGAGAACGTCGGTATCATCGCGTTTCGCAAGGAGATGGCGTTCGACAAGGAATTCAAGTATCTCCTCACGAAAAGATTCGCAACAACCGTGCTGGTCACGATTCCGCTCGCGTTCGCCCTGCGAAGCTATTGGGCACTGCTCGCGGGAACTCTGGCCGGGACCTGCATTGGCGTGGCGCTCAGCTACGCGCTCCACCCGTTTCGTCCGCGGCCCTCCCTGGCAGCGCTCGGTCAGCTGATGACTTTCTCCAGATGGCTGTTCGTCACGAGGTTGGTCGAGTTTTTCTATTCGCGGATGGCGGACCTCATTGTGGGTCGATGGGCCGGCACGGCCGCGCTCGGATCGTTCACGATCGCGCGTGAAGTCGTAAGGGTCCCGACCCGCGAACTGGCGGCATCGGTGCACCGGGCAGTATTTCCTGGCTACGTCAAGCTCGCTGATGATCGAGCACTACTGCGGCGGCAATACCTGAAAGTCACTTCGATCCTGCTCCTCCTCATATTGCCCGCTGGAATTGGTTTGAGCCTGCTCGCCGAGCCGATCGTCCTGATCCTCCTTGGCGCGAAGTGGAAGGAGACCGTGCCCCTAATCCAGATATTATCGATTAACGGCATACTGGCGGTGCTGCTGAGCACGGTGCACTACGTGAATCTTGCGGTCGGCATGTCGCGCGCGACGAGTCTGGTGCTCGCCGCCCATCCATGCATTTCGGTCCCGCTGATGCTCTGGTGGGTGCCTTCTTACGCCGCCCAAGGTGCGGTCGCAGCGATGCTTACAGCGTCTGTCGTCACGGCCCCGCTCAACTTTCAGCTGCTTGGCAGAGCGATCGAGTTCGGGCGCCGCGACCTGCTCGATATCCTCTGGCGGCCCGGCGCGGGTTCGCTCGTGATGATCGGTGCCGTTCTCGCCATCAAAACCTATTGCGCGGAGCTGACGTCGAGCCTCTCCGGTCAGATCGCTTACGTCGTGCTCGTCGCCGCCGGCGGTGCGCTCGTGTACGCCACGACCATCCTCTTGCTTTGGTGGTGGCGGCGAGGTGATCCTGACAGCGCAGAAGCCTGGCTACTCGAACGTGCCGCAAAGCTGGCAGAGGTCGCCCGCAGATACACGGGCATTCACTTTCGGTAGGACCGCGATTCACGCGCCGTCCCGATCCTTGACATCTACGATTCGATCTGCAGGATCATGAAACTTCAGCACGAGTGTATCGAAGATGCGCTTGGGGCCCTCGCCAAAGACCGGCCGGCCGCGCCCGCGTTGCAGGCACCTGGCCGCAAACCGCTGACCTACGCGGACCTCGCTGCCCAGATCCACCGCGTTCGAAAATACCTCGGCGGCCTGGACATCGGGCGAGGAGATATCGTCGCGGGAGTTATTCCGTCGCGGCCGGAAATGGCTGTCGCGTGTGCCACCCTCCCTGCGTCATCGACCTTCGCGCCGCTCAGTCCGTCACTCACCCCCGACGACTATTCGCAACTGCTCGTTCGCACGGGCGCGAAGGCGGTCCTGGCACCGAAAGGGGAGGAGCATCCGGTTCGCGCGGCAGCGCGGCGGCACGGGGTTGCGGAAATCGACGTTGCGGTGGAGCCCGATGCACCCGCCGGTCTGTTCACGCTCGATCTCGGCCGGGCCGGGGACTCGCTTCGCAACCCGACGCCAGCGCGTCCGCAGCTCGCATACGTCTTGGTGTCCTCGGGTACGACGGGTCGGCCGAAGCTCATTCCCTCACAACACCGCCAAACGCTTCGCTACGCGAACGTTGTGGGCAAGTGGCTCGAGTATTCGCCGCGCGACGTGGGCTGTCATCTCATGCCCATGCATCTTGGCAACGGCTTGCGCAGCGGATGGTTGAATCCGCTTCTAAACGGAGTATCGACGGTCTGCCTTCCTGAAGTCGACGTCGACGCATTCTTCGCCGCTCTGGAGCAATACCGGCCGACGTGTTTGAACGCCGGGTTCACCCTGTTGAGCGCGATCCTGCGCCGGGTGCCCGATTACCGACCCGCAGTTGCCCAAAGCCGCCTCCGGTTTCTTCGCGCTGGGTTGGGACGACTCGATTCCGACGAGATCGAACGCCTCGAACAGGGCTTTAGCGCACCCCTGCTCGGCGCGCTTTCGTCGACCGAAACCACTTCGATCGCCCATGACCCGCTTCCGCCGCGTCCGCGCAAACGCGGCACGGCGGGGCTTCCCCTGGGGAACGAGGTTGCGATCATGGACAGCTCCGGCGCGATCGCCGGCGCTCGCGCGGAAGGCGAAATCGTGGTCCGTGGCCCGCTCGTCTTTGGCGGCTATCTCGACGATCCACAACTCACGGCAGAGTCGTTCGTGGGGGATTGGTTCCGCACCGGCGACCTGGGACACATCGACGAGGGCGGATATATCCATCTTTCTGGGCGCATCAAAGAGATCATCAACCGCGGCGGGGAAAAGATCTCTCCGGTCGAGATCGACCTCGCGATTCGGTCTTTGCCAGGCGTGAACGAGGCCGCTGCGTTCGGCATCCCTCACCCAACTCTCGGGGAGGAGATCGTCGCCGCAGTAGTTCGACAACCGGATGTGACGCTCCATGAGGCGCAGGTTATCCAGCACGTCGGCCGGCGTCTCGAGCTACGGAAGGTACCGCGACGCATTTACTTCGTCGAGCGTCTGCCACGCACCGACAACGGCAAACTGCGCCGTCATGCACTTCCGCAACTGCTGGGCTTGACCCAAAAGGCCGCCGCTCAAGGCGCTCCCTTGCCGGCCGCGGAAGAGATCCGGTCTCTGTCGCCGCTCGAAGGGGCGCTCGCCGGACTTTGGGCCACGTTGCTCAAGATCGAGCACGTCAACCCGGACGACAACTTCTTTCTCCTTGGCGGGGATTCGTTGCGCGGCGTCCAACTCATCGCGCAGCTCAAGGCCTTGTTCGGTGTCGAACTCGCTATACAGTCGCTGTTCGAGGAAGGGGCCACCGTTGTCGGCATGGCGCGCTCGATCGAGGCGATTCGCAACGCGGAAACTAAAGCGCCTATCGGCGCCCGTAGCGCGGCGGGGCAAGCTGCCGATGCGGCAATTCCTCGACGGCAAAGTCGCGAACCATCGATCCTCTCACACACGCAACGACGCGCATGGTTTCTCGCTCGGCTCGATCCAAGCAACCCCGCCTACAACGAGCGCCGCGCACATCGGCTGACCGGGACCATTGACGTCGATGCGCTGCGCGGGAGCTTGCAAGCTGTACTGCGTCGTCACGAGATCCTGCGGACCACCTACGTCCTGGTCGATGACGAGCCGCGGCAGGTCGTGCGTGAGCACGCGACGCTGGATCTCCGGCGCTTCGATCTCTCCACTATGGCGGCGTTGAAGCGAGACGATGCGTTGGCCGACATCCTGACCATCGAGGCACAACAGCCCTTCGACCTCGAAACCGGTCCGCTCGCGCGATTCAGTCTTATCCGTCTTGGGGACGACGATCACGTGCTGATGCGAGTGTGGCATCACATCGTCTCGGATGGCTGGTCGGCGGGGCTATTCGAGCGTGAGCTCTCGATTCTGTACAACGCGCTGGTAGCGGGCCGTGCGGCGGAGTTGCCGGCACTTGCGCTGCAGTACGCAGACTATGCGGTTTGGCAGCGCCAGTGGCTCGCGGGCGAAGTGCTGGACAAGCAGCTTGGCTACTGGAAGGGGAAGCTCGCCAACCTCTCGACCCTGGAGCTGCCTACCGACCGCACCCGCCCGGCGGTGCAAAGCAACCGCGGGGCACGCCTGGAGAGCGTACTCCCGCAGTCACTTGCGGAAGCGGTAGAGGCGCTCGGACACGTCGCAGGCACCACGCCGTTCATGACGCTACTGGCGGCATTCCAGGTGCTGCTGCATCGCTACAGCGGCGCCGAGGATATTGTGGTGGGCACGCCGATCGCCGGGCGCAGGCGCGCCGAGCTCGAGGGGCTGATCGGATTTTTCGCCAACACAGTGGTGCTGCGCGTGAGCCTGGCGGGCGCGCCGACGTTTCGCGAGCTGCTCGCGCGAGTGCGCGAAAGCGCCCTCGCCGCCTACACGCACCAGGACGTGCCCTTCGAGAAGCTGGTCGGGGAGCTCGCCCCGAGCCGCGATTTGAGCCGCAATCCGCTGTTCCAGGTCTGCTTTGCGCTGCAGAACACGCCCGACACGGTGCTCGCGCTGGAGGGCTTGCAGGCCAGCCGCCTGGCGCTGCCGACCCGCCACGCCAAGTTCGATCTCACCTTGACGCTAAGCGCGCGCGCGTCGGGGCTGCAGGCAAGCTGGGAGTACTGCACCGATCTTTTCGAGCGTGCGACGATCGAGCGCATGGCAGGCCATTTTCAGCGGTTGCTCGAATCAATCGTGGCCGATCCGGGACAGCGCATCGGGCAGTTCGCGCTACTCGACGCGGCCGATCGCCACCGGCTGCTGGTGGAGTGGAACAACACCGCGGCAGATTACCCCAGAGAGGCCTGCCTCCACACGCTGTTCGAAACCCGGGTAGCCAAGGCGCCGCAGGCAGTGGCGGTGGCCCACGGGGGCAACACGCTTACCTACGCCGAGCTCAACGCACACGCCAACCGGCTCGCACATCGTCTGCGCGCCCACGGAGTCGGGCCGCAGGCGCTGGTGGGCATTTGCATGGAGCGCAGCCTCGATCTCATAGTGGGCTTGCTCGGGATCCTGAAGGCGGGCGGCGCTTACGTGCCGCTCGATCCTAATGTGCCTCGCGAGCGGCTAGCCTTGATGCTTGACGACGCGCACGTCGCCGTGGTCCTCACGCACGCGCATCTACGGCCGCAGCTCCCCGCCGGCCCGATCCTGATCTGTCTCGACACCGACTGGTTTGAGATCGCGGCCGAACCCGATTACGAACCGGCATCCGTCACCACCCCCGACAACCTGATCTATGTCATCTACACGTCCGGCTCGAGCGGCGTGCCCAAGGGGGTTTTGGTCTCGCATCGATCGTTGGTGAACTACACGCAGTGTTTCAACGCCGAGTTGCAGATCGGTCCACGCGATCGGGTGCTTCAGTTTGCTTCGGTCGCATTCGATGTTAGCGCGGAAGAGGTCTTCGGCGCCTTGACGGCCGGCGCGACGCTCGTGTTACGCGACCAACAGATGCCGCGCTCGGGATCGGCGTTTCTTCAGACGTGTGAAAGGTTGGGAATCACCGTGCTGGACCTACCGACCGCCTTCTGGCACGAACTCGTCAACGGTTTCACACCGCGCGCGCTCCAGCTGCCACAATCGGTCCGCGCGGTGATCATCGGAGGAGAAAGAGCGCTGCCGGAACTCACCCGTCGATGGCTGCGTGAAGTCGGTCCGACTGTGCGCACGGTCAACATGTACGGACCGACCGAGGCAACCGTTGCAGCGACCTGCTACGACTTGACCAACGCCACCGGCGACTGGACAGAGGTGCCGATCGGTCGACCGATGGCGAATGTCCAGATCTACATTCTAGATGCGTACCTGCAGCCGGTGCCGGTGGGCGTACCCGGTGAGTTGCACGTCGGCGGCGTGGGGGTAGCCAAGGGCTATCTGAATCGACCCGACCTGACCGCCCAGAAATTTATTCCGCACCCATTCAGCGACGATCCGCAGGCGCGCCTCTACAAAACCGGCGACTGGGCACGCTACCTGCCCGACGGCAATATTCAGTTCCTGGGACGCGTGGACGCGCAGGTGAAGCTGCGCGGGTTCCGCATCGAGCCGGCAGAAATCACCTCCGCGCTGGATAGCTACCCGGCTGTGCGGGCGTCCCATGTCATGGCGTGGCGGCAGGCTTCGGGCGATGTCGCCCTCGGTGCTTACGTCGTTCCGCGACATGCCGATCGGGATCCGCCGACCGCCGCAGAGCTACGGCGCTTCCTTTCCTCGCGCCTGCCGACCTACATGGTTCCGGTTTGGTTCGTCGCGGTGGAATCGATTCCGCTGACGTCGAATGGCAAGGTGGATTTGCATGCCCTGCCTGATCCTTCTGTCCATGGCGTGCGCGAATCCGGCGAGTATGTCGCGCCCAGGGACGAGACCGAGCGGGTCATGTGCCGCGTGTGGGCCGAGGTACTCGGCATCGGGCGCGTTGGGCTCGATGACAATTTCTTCGAGATCGGCGGACACTCGCTGCTCGCGGCCCGGCTATTTGCCCGACTCGACAAGGAGTTCGGCCGGTCGTTTCCGCTCGGAGTGCTGTTCGCCGCACCGACCGTCCGCGTCCTCGCCGAGAGCTACCGCGTTTCTTCAGCACCGCAGGGTTATTCCACGCTCGTCGCGCTCACGACGAGCGGCTCGCTGCCGGCCATCTACGCCGTGCCGGGGGTGTTTGGAAACGTAATAGGCTTCGCTGAGCTCTCGCGCGAACTCGGGCTCGCACAACCATTCTATGGGCTGCAATCGCTAGGCCTCGACGGAATGGCAACGCCGCTCGATTCGATCGACGTGATGGCAAGACGCTATGCAAGTGAGATTCAGACGATTCAGCCGCACGGACCCTACATTCTCGTCGGCGCGTGCTTCGGTGCGACCGTCGCCTACGAGATGGCTCGTCAGCTCCTCGCAGCGGGGGAAGAAGTGGCGTTCCTCGGGCTGCTGGATCCAGCGCGCCGCATGACGAGCGAGGCGAGTAAGAATCCGACTTCTACACCGCGGCTTTTGAAGCGCGCGCTGGCGCTCGGTAGCTTCGTGAAGGACCGGCTGACCCTCTATCTCGAAGAGATGCGCGGTCGCGGCTACGGCGATCGTGTCACATACATCGCGCGCAAGCTTGGGTCGCTCGGCCGCTTGCTCGGGAAAGACGACGCCTTGGAGGGCGTCCAACGCGAGATCAATCAGCTCGAAGTCTATCGAGCGAACCTCCTTGCCCTTGATCGCTATCGGCGTAAGCCGCTGAGCGGCCGCCTGCGAGCGGTTGAAATCTTTGAAACGATCCGCCGGGGCAGCCGCCGCGAGGGCGAGCCCTCCGAATGGGGAGCGCTCTGGGAAGGCAAGGTGATTCACCATCGCGTGCTGGGCATAGATTCCGGGGACATGCTGATTGGTGCGAACGCACGCGTTCTCGCTGCGCTCGTTGCGGAGCGATTGCGGGTTGCCCGCGAGGGAAGCGCATAGGGCCGGATCGCGCCTATGCCGATCGCAGGTGTCGACATGACTTGGCTGCGCCGAGTTACCGTTCCTGACCGAGAATCGGTCAGTCCAGTCTCCGTGCAGCCTCGAACGTCGGCTCGAGTTCAATCAGAAGCGGGCGCAGCGCTTCCGTCACCGAGCCGATGGCAACCGAGACCACATGATCGGGTGTGGGCTGGAACGTCCGCACTTGCCAGCCGGTTCTGGAGCGGGGTTCAACGGTTGGATCGTTCACGAACGCAAGCTCGTCCTCGTCTCCGACCAATACGCAGCGCGGGTCTACCTTTAGCCCTAAGCCCAACGCCTTCAACACTGCCTCTTTGCGGGTCCACAGTCGGTGAAACGCCGCGGTGGCCTCGTTCCTGGCCAGAGTGTCCAAGCGCGCGAGCTCGAGCGGGGAAAGGACGGCGCTGAGCAGCGAATCGTCCACCGCGCGGGTCGATAGTCGCTCCGCATCAACACCACAGGCCACGCGTCGCGTGAGCGACACGGCAAATAGGCCCGGAGTGTGGGTGAGGTTGAACCGAATCGGTGGTGCTCCGCTGGACCAAGCGAGCTCCGGACGCCCACCGCTGCCGGTTTCGAAGGCAAGTTCGTGGGCGGGCGTGCCCCTATAGGTCGCGAGCGCCAACCTGAGCGCTGCGTGCGACGCGAGAAACATGGTGCGATCCTCAAGCCGCCTGAAGCGTCGGGCCGTCTCACGCTCCCTTGCGTCCAACAGTGTTCCGTCGCGGACCCATGGAGGCATGCAATGCGGGGATAGGCGCCCGATCCAGACGTGAACACAGGCATCTGAAGCATCCAGAGACTGGGCGAGGCCAGGAGGTACGCGGATCCGCATATCGGCGTGTTGTCGACGTTGCGCCGGGGACTAGGCCAGGGGAAGTCCCGACGACGCGCGGGTACTCTCAGCGATTGCGGGTAAGGTTGCGGGTATCACCGGAACAGAGATGGGAGCAAGTATATAGTGTAAGCGATCCGTTAGAGCACTGATGCGACTCAAATTCACCAAGATGGAGGGCGTCGGCAACGATTTCGTCGTGATCGACGGCGTCAGCCGGGACATCAAGATAACGCCGCAGCTCGCGAAACGGCTCGCGGACCGGCATTTCGGCGTCGGCTGCGATCAGGTGCTGCTCGTGGAAAAGCCTCAACTCAACGGCGCCGATTTCCGCTACCGTATCTGGAATGCCGACGGCGGAGAAGTCGAGCAGTGCGGCAATGGAGCGCGCTGCTTCGTGCGTTTCGTGCACGACAAGGGCCTCACGAAGAATAACGAAATCCGCGTCGAGACGCTCTCCGGCGTGATCGTTCCGCGCCTGGAGGCGGACGGGCAGGTGAGCGTCGATATGGGCGCGCCGATATTCGAGCCCGAACGCGTGCCTTTCGACACGCGCGGGTTGCAGCCTATGCTTGGAGGCAAGCGCTGGCCGCTCGATCTCGCCGGTCGCGAGGCAGTCGTCGCGGTGCTTTCCATGGGCAACCCGCACGCAGTGCAGACGGTCGCCGACGTGGATTCGGCGCCCGTGACGACAGAGGGACCGTCGATCGAGCGTCACCCCCGGTTTCCGCGACGCGTGAACGCGGGGTACATGCAGATTGTCACGCGCACCCACATCCGCCTTCGCGTATGGGAGCGCGGTGCCGGAGAGACGCTCGCCTGCGGCACCGGCGCCTGCGCTGCGGTAGTCGCGGGCATCCGCGAGGGGCTGCTCGATGGCACGGCGCATGTCACCATGCGCGGTGGGGAATTGACGATACGCTGGCGAGGCGGGGACAATCCCGTGTTGATGACGGGTCCGGCCGTGGTCGTGTTCGAAGGGGAGATCGAAATTGAAAGCTGACGACGTCGCGCGCTACCTGCGGGAAAATCCCGGCTTCTTCGAAAGCCACGCCGACATGCTCGCCGAGATCACCGTTCCGCATCCCCACGGCGGGCGCGCCATTCCGCTCTCGGACCGCCAGATGCTCAGCTTGCGCGAGAAAAGCAAGGCGCTCGAGTCGCGCCTCACCGAACTCCTGCAGATCGGCGAGGAGAACGACGCGATCGGCGAGAAAATGCACCGCCTGAGCCTCGCGCTGCTTTCCGCGGCCGACCTGCAAAGTCTCCTGTCCGTGCTCTATCTGCACTTGCGCGAGGATTTTGCCGTGCCGCACTCCGCGCTGCGGATCTGGGGCGAGGCTTTCCGCGGCGCGGGGGGTGCCGCGGAGTTCCGTCCGGTCGGCGAACAGCTGAAGCGCTACGCGGCCTCGTTGTCGCAGCCTTTCTGTGGCCCGAGCGGAGACGCCGAGGCCGCGGCCTGGTTCGGCGAAGGGGCCTCGCACGTTCGCTCGGTGGCTCACATGGCTCTGCGCAACAAGGAGTGCTTCGGAATGCTTGCGCTCGGCAGCGAGGACGTGCTGCGTTTCTATCCCGAGATGGGCACGCTGTATCTGAAGCGCATGGGCGAGCTCGCGGGCGCGGCCCTGCTGAGATTTCTCTAGCCGCGGCCGGCGGGAATGGCGAACGACTCCCGCCACAGGCTGCTCGAAGAGTTTCTCGATCAGCTCGCGCACCAGCGTCGGCTGAGCCCTGGAACTGCGCGCAATTACCGCCGTGCAGTCGAAGAGCTCTTCGCCTTGAATGATGATGTGTCCCTGAAGAAGTTCGAAGCGCAGCATATGCGTCGCACCGTGTCGCGGTTGCACGCGCGGGGTATGTCGGGCCGGACCATTGCGACCCTGCTCTCGGGCTGGCGGGGTTTCTTCAATTGGCTCGTCAAGCACCGCAGCTTTCCCCACAACCCCTGTGTCGGTTTGCGCGCGCCGAAAAGCGCGAAGGGGCTGCCCAAGGCGCTTTCCCCGGACCTCATGGCGCAGCTGCTTGAGGCCCCGGCCCAGGGACCGGCGCAATCGCGGAACAAGGCCATGTTCGAGTTGTTCTACTCTTCCGGACTGCGGCTTGCCGAGCTG
>WNFD01010711.1_pt1 | contig 24255 bp, 21 predicted proteins | sample 5400491 | NCBI WGS metagenome assembly WNFD01 (sample SAMN13153343, study PRJNA577476) | soil metagenome | isolation source: 120 cm saprolite under Douglas fir tree site 2 hole 2 replicate 2 | place: USA:California | collected 2015-04-18
AGGTCGCGGGTTCAAATCCCGTCGGGACCGCTCAAGCCCGGGAGCGGCAACAACCCAGGCACGGTCAGGTAGCTCAGTTGGTATGAGCGTCCGCCTGAAAAGCGGAAGGTCGGCGGTTCGACCCCGCCCCTGACCACCCGATCTCGGAGCATCTGCTAGCCCTCTCACCTGCGCGAACCGCAGGAGGAGAGGGAACGTGATGGCGACGACCGGACCTCTACTAAGAGTCTCTGACCAGCGGAAACGCTGGCCTGCAGAGAGCTGCGTCGCAGCTCGCTCGCAGGAAGAGAGACAAACTATGAGCGTGCCGGAACCGCGCTCGCGGCAGCCAAAGCCGCTAGCTGCGGGAGTGTTCCAGCCCGAGATCGGCTCGTTCCGGCTCTGCCTTGCGGCCGAGGGTAAGGCGGGCAAGACGGTGCGGATGTACACCGAGGCGGTCCAGTGGTTCGCCGCGGCGCACCTGATCCCACAGACCTGCCGGACCAGGTGGGAGCAGGTCAGCGGGCAGGACATCCAGCGGTGGATGGTGTGGCTGCTGGGCCGCTACAGCGATTCCTACGCCAGCAACCAGTACCGCGCCCTGCAGCAGTTCTTCAAGTGGCGGGCCGCCGAGGAAGGCCTCCCCGACCCGATGGCCAGGCTCCGTCCGCCCCGGGTAACCGAGAAGCTCATCCCTGTTTTCGCCAGCGTAGAACTATCGAAGCTGGAAAAGGTTTGCGCGGGCCGGACGTTTGCTCAGCGCCGCGACCTCGCGATCATCGCGGTGTTCCGGGCGATTGGGGTCCGGCTGTCTGAGTTGGCCGGGATCGTCTACGACGCGGAGGATGCGCAGCGTAGTGACGTTGACCTGTGGCAGCGGGAGATCACGGTCCGGGGCAAGACCGGTAAGGCGCGGATCGTCAGGATCAACCACCAGACCGCCCTCAGCCTCGACCGCTACATCCGGGTCCGGGCACGGCATGCCCAGGCGTACCGGCCGCAGCTGTGGCTGGGAGTGAACAACCGGGGCCCGATGACCGGCGAACGGCATCTATCAGATGATTGTGCGCCGCGGCCGCCAGTGCGAGGTGGCCGTGTATCCGCACCGGTTCCGTCACCATTTCAGCCACACCTGGCTGGACCGGGGCGGGGCCGAGGGGGACCTGATGGAGCTGAACGGGTGGACCTCGCCGCAGATGCTGCGCCGCTACGGCGCCAGCGCCCGCAGCACACGAGCCCGCCGCAACTACGACCGCATCATGGACCCCATCACCTGACACGCCAGACGGCCCAGCCTTGACCTCTTGCTCAGAGCCCCGGAGGCCACGTGGCATTTCGCCCTGCAAGAACAGCTGAGCGCTCGCGCTTGCCGCCACGCTGACCAAGAGCCGACGCCGATAGTCGACGCCGCACAGATGAGCTCGTCATGGCTGGTGGTGCTGGCATCAAGGCGGGCCAGACCCGTGCTGAGACTCACTCACGTGCCGAATAGCGCGCGTTGGATATGCGCATGACCATGCGGTAATTCGCATGACCCGGACGACCTTACAGTCGGCTCCCGGAGCCTTCGGCGTTTCCTGGAGTCCATGCGCGACGCGGCGCCCGGACAGCGCCGCTAACGAGTCACCGGGCCGGCAACATGGACACGGCGACCCGCGATGCTGCGGCGCGTCAGCTCGGGGGGTATTGCCGGGTCATCTCCGGCTGGCTGGGCGGGTGCCCAAGGGGATCTCCAGTCCCCGGTGCTGCCGCCTGCCTTGTCGGCAGTACAAGGGCCAGCCAGCCACTGCGTTCTGTTTTCTGTCCTGGCATGCCCGCCCAGCCTCTCACTCCTGTCGACTGCGCCCGCCAGGAATCGACGCGCCACGGCAACTGGTCCACGCCCAGCCACCCGCCCGGTCTGCCTATCCCACTGACCGGGGGATCACCCGTGTCCCGGTGGGTGGCATGGGGTCACCGGTTCGGCGCAAATGCGGAAGGTGCTGCCTCGCCAAGCGGCTGGCATGGGGCGTACTGTGCGAAGCGCAGGGCATTGTGCGCTAAAGGGGGTGGCGATGCTTCCAGTATCTTCAGCCGTCAACGTCCGCCCGCTCGAGCCTGGCCACCGGCACGGGCCAAGCCGCCGCCAGTTTCTCGCCGCCGGGGCAGGGTTGGGCGCCGCCGGGTTCCTCGGAGGGCAGGTGATCGGGGCGGGTCCGGCGCTGGCGGCGCGGTCGGCCGGCGCCCCGCGGCCGATCCCCGGCGGGATCCAGCCGTTCGGCCCGGGCACCGAGGTGTTCCACGTGTTCTTTCCCGGCACCGGGGAACCGAACACGATCACCAATTTCAACGGCTTCGTCGGCGTTGGCAACGTCGACGGCGTCGGTGCCGGTGACAACGCTGGCCTGAGCTTTGACGTCGACAACCGGTTCATCACCGGGGAGTACATCGCGCGCGACGGGCGGCACTTCAACGCGACGTTCGGTTTCCTCTGACTGGACATCTTCCAGGGGCCGGTCGGCTCCAACCAGATTCACGACTTCAACCCCGGCATCGCGGCAAGCGGGCTGTTCTGGACAACCCGCGTCCCAGACCGGTCGGTAACGGTATCGCCCGGCAGCGGGCGAGCGACGTGGATGCTTGAGAACTTCGAGCTCCCCGACTTCCACGACATCCTCAATTCGCTTCACCACGGCAAGCCGGTCGGCACTGGCCTGCTTGACATGACGATGACCTGGTCCGGCGGTGGTCCGATCAGTCACGTCCGCGACGCGGCGAACGGGTTCACCGGCCGCAAGGTGACCGGAACCTCGCACATCTCCTGGACCATCAAGATGGGAGATTTCTCCTTCACCGCCGACGAGTCCAACCAGATCAGCCTCGTGTCCGAGGTATGGAAGGAGCGCAACGGGGTCTTCTTCTCCTAGCTCCCGCATCATCCGAATGACCGTCTAGCCCTGCAGCGCCTCCGCCGGCCCCCACAGCGGCCGGCGGAGGCGTTTCTAGCCTGCTAACCTGCGCGTCTGTAGGCTGCTGCGCAGGCCATAGGGCCAGACCTGGCCGTGCCATACGGCCCCGGCGGTCCTCCCGGCGGCGCGGGAGAAGATGAGGACGATCCGGCCTCACTGGTTCCCGTCGGGTGCCTGGCAGCACCGGCCGGACGGCCGCTACCGTCCCGGCCAGGTCGCGGTGGTGAGCATCTGCCGACCTTGATCCAGCCGGGCCTGCCAGGTAGCGGAGTCCGGGCTGGGGCGCTGCGCGCTTGCAGGCTAGCGGATGATGAGCGCGCTGTCGCGGCGCGGGACCAGCTCCCCGATCACTGGCGCTCCCGGCAGCTCCCCGGCGACCAGCAGCCCGCCCGAGGTCTGCGCGTCGGCGAGCAGGAGCAGGTCGTCCTCGCTCACCCCGCCGGTGTCGGTGTGCGGCAGCACCCATTCGAGGTTTCGCCGGCTGCCGCCGGGCATGTGCCCGGCCCGCGCCGCCTCCCGGGTGCCCTCGATGAGCGGCACCGCCGCGTGGTCGACGATCGCGGTGACCCCGCTCGCCCTGGCAAGCTTGAACAGGTGGCCGAGCAGGCCAAACCCGGTCACGTCGGTAGCACACCGGATCCCGGCGGCGAGCGCCAGACGGCTGGCGTCGGCGTTGAGCGTCGTCATCACCTCGATCGCCGCCGCACTGACCTGGCCCGTCGCCTTGTGCCAGGCATTGAGCACGCCCGTGCCGATCGGCTTGGTCAGGCTGAGCGGAAGGCCGGGCCGCCCGGCGTCAATCCGCAGCAGCGCGGCCGGATCCGCGGTGCCGGTCACCGCCATGCCGTACTTTGGCTCGGGGTCGTCGATGCTGTGCCCGCCGGCGACGGGACAGTGCGCCGCCCGCCCGACGTCCAGGCCGCCGCGCAGCACCTCGGCCGCCAGCTCGGCCGGGAGCTTGTCGCGTGGCCAGCCCAGCAGGTTCAAGGCGACCAGCGGCTCGCCGCCCATCGCGTAGACGTCGGACAGGGCGTTGGTCGCGGCGATCCGCCCGAACGTGTAGGCGTCGTCGACGACGGGGGTGAAGAAGTCGGCAGTCACCACGACCGCCATGGCCGGGCTGACCCGCACCACGGCGCCGTCGTCGCCATGCTCGACCCCCACCATCAGGTCCGCGCCCGGACCATCGGGCACGAGCCTGCTCATTATTTCCTCCAGCTCACCCGGCGGGATCTTGCAGGCACAGCCGCCGCCGCGCGCGTACTGGGTGAGCCGGAAGCCACCCGGACCGGTCATGCGGTCAAATCTAATGCCTTGCTCGAACAGGCCCGGCCACCGGCCAGGCCCGCTCCGCGGAGCAGATGGCGGGCGCCGCCGGGCGCGGGTAACGTCGGCCCCGGAGGCGTCCGGGTGCCTGGTGGCCCCCCCGGTCTTCAAAACCGGTGGACGGCGCACCGCGCCGTCGGCGGGTTCGATTCCCGTCCGCTCCGCGTGGACCTGGCCTGGGAACGGCCGCCCGGCCGGTGCCGGTGCGTAGGTCAGCAACGGGTGAACCGGCCGGTGACAGGCCTGGTTGGGCTTTACCGCGCATCCAGTCAGCTACGCACTCACCGATCATGATGCGGTGCACAGGCGGCCGTTTTGGCGACCGTGTCGACGACCATAACGGCGGATCAGGCGCGGGCTGCCACGGTGACTTGACCACGCTCCGTGACCGGCGCAAGCCTGCTGCGCAGACATTGCGAGCACCAACGGGCCCTGCATGACGGCGTTGAGGCTAGGTTCGCGAGCTTCGTGACAGGACCCGCCGCCTGCAGATGCTCGAGGATCTCGGACGTACCTCATCGCGGCATGTGAGTGCGTCTTTCTAGCCCGCGGCCGGCGCACGGCCGTCCTTCAACCCGGAGGCGGTGACCGCGAGGCGATCCATGTGCGGGAGCGGCAGTCCCCGAGATCCTGGTGGACGGGGTCAAAGCCATTCCCAGGGGAAGGACCGGAAAGGCCCTGCTGATCAGGCCATTCCCTCAGCGCGACCACATGATCACCCGAAGATCGCCCGGCAAAGGTCACGCGGCCTGACAGGCTGCCCCGCCAGGTGAACAAGTCTCCATATGCCCGCCCGATTCAGCCTCCGCGGGACCTCTCGATTGCCGATCACGCAGCGTGAGCCCGCCTCTCGGGGAGGAGGGCGAGATGCCGTCAGGCCGACGGGCATGCCGTTTGCAACACCTGGGTGGGGCGCCGACCTCCATGCCAAGCGGCATCCGATTAGGGGATCTTCACTGCGCTGACCACCTGTTGCTGGTAGCGCTGTGGATTGTTGCCGCTGTCGTACGTGCTGACGAATGTCGCGTAGTCGACTGTACCGTCGAAGACATTGCCGAAATAGTCACCGATGAAGGTGTCGGTAGGAACGGCCGACGAAGCGCGATCCGGGGCGTTGAGTTGAGGGTCCCAGGGGTGGCTGCTCAGCCGGATGTTGTGTCCGATCGGATCGAGATTGGCCCGGTAGAACTGGACGCTGGAGTTGATGCAGTAATCGCTCGCCCCGTAGGGCGGCAGGCTTCCACCGTAATTTGGGTTGTTGCGGTCGAGAGCCAGCCCGGCCGCCGATGCCTCTTGCGTGCCCTGGGCCGGGCACGCAAGCCTGCGGTCGTAGAAATTGACGCTCACCGTGCCGTCCGGAGCCACCGCGAGGTTGGGCTGGAACTCGTCGACGTTGGGGCTGGCGTTGTCGTTCACCTGGATCGGCGCCGTCCAATGCTCGCCTTGATCGTAGGAGGCCGTGAGCAGGATGTTGCCGAACCCGGTGCTCTTTGACTCATACGCAATGTAGACCGGGTAATGGCCGCTCGGGGAGAGGTGGTTGCCCACCGCGAATGTATTCTCGATGCCGTCCTCGAACGTGGTGTTCACGTAGCCCGCTCCTGTGAGCGGCGGCACGTGGACGTCGCTGGCCGCGACGAACGGCCCGTTCCAGGTGACGCCTCCGTCCTTCGAGTAGTCCATCAGGACATCGACACAGCATCCGCCGTGCTCCGCGTCGTAGTTGATCAACGACGTGTAGACCACACCATTCGGATCCACGTGCGGGAAGAGGTATGTGTTGTTGTTGGTGGAATTCAACGTTGGCAGCTGCACGGGAGCTGTCCAGTCGCTGTGCGTTCCGTCGCGGTGAGCGATGGCCGTCTGGACGTACGGTTTGCTGCCGTTGCCGTTGAAATTCACGTACATCATGTAGATCCGGTCGAAGTCGGGATTCGGTGAGCCGTCGGGAAGGGTTCTATTGGTATCGATGGTGATCCATTCCTTGTCCGGCTCTTGTCCGAACCCTGCATTCGTGGTGAAGACGTAGTCAGGGTGACCGTTGTGGGTCGTGATCCAATCTGTGGGCCCGGTCGCACCGTGGGGCCGCACCGCGACAGCGACGGCTTCGTTGGGGACGGCGGGATTCGGCTCGTTCCCCGGCTGGAACTTATGGAAACCGGACTTGTCGTAATAGAACTGATAGGGGAGAAGGGCCTGGTAGTAGTTCCCGTAGGCGTCGAAGGCTCCGACCGGGTCGGTGTTGTCGGTGAAGCCCTCGTAGCCCGGCACATGCGCCATCGTCGGCCACGTCTTCCCGCCGTCCCACGACTCGTAAAAGCCGAGCACGTGGTTGTATCCCTCGGGGCTGGAGAACCACTTGGTCGAACCGATGAGGTGCTCAGGATTCGTTGGATCGACTCGGATGTCTGACTCCGAGCGGTCCTTCACCAGCATCGATTGAGCGGCCGGATAGGGCGGATCGCTTCCGACCTGGGTTGGGTAGAGGTGCGTTGCCCCGGTATCCTCACCCGTTGTGGCCCCTGGGCACGGCGATTCGCCTGTGTAGCCGTCGTTCGGCCCGTTGTTCGCCGAATACGGCACCTCGGGCCGGTAGCAACTGACCTGCTGGCTGGTCACGAATACATTCGTGACGGCGTGCGTATTGAAGCTCTTCGCGTAAGCTTGATCGGACTGAAGGCCCTGGGGAACGTTTCCGATGCCAGGGTCGACGGTTGAGGATGAGCTTCCCAAAGCCGGTACGAGACTGAAGCTCAACACAGTCAGCATTCCCACTACGATCGTCAGCAGCCGGCGTCCTGGCACCCCTGCTCACCGCCCCTTCCACGCTCTCCCGGGACAACTATCTCGCGATCGCGGGCATCGCGCGATCGCGAGCATAGGCCGCCGAGTAAGCACGAATCAACCGACGAGCGGGCAAAGTGCTGACCTGAGACTTCCTTGTGGTCTTGGGGGAAGGCTAGGCGCCACCTAGAGACGACCGCTCATCGGCATTATGCGGGTGATCGTTGTCAAGCTGATCATGGGTTGTTGTTCCGGTAGTGGCGTGCTGCTGTGGTAGCGGTGGTGCCGAGGAGCTCGCCGATCTGGGTCCAGGTGAGTTCCTGGTCGCGGGCGTCGCAGACGGCCTGGGGCAGGATCTGCTGGGCCTGGGTGATGAGGCTGGCCAGGGCGTGCAGCCGGACGGCGGAGTCGCCGAGCCAGTAGGCGGTGCGCTGCCGGGCGAGGCTGTCGATCGCATCGGTGAGGACCTGCAGGCTGTCGTCGCCGGTGACGGGCGCGGGCAGCTGGCCGGGGTGGGTGAGGTGCAGTGGCGGGTGGTTCATGAGGCGTCCTGGTCGACTTGGGCGAGCAGCGAGGCGAACAGTTGCCCGCGGTGGTTTTGGCGCTTGGTGATGGCGTCGTCGTGCTGGGCTTGGAGGGTGGGGCGGAACTCGATGCTGGTCTGGAAGTAGGTGCAGGTTTCACAGATCGACTCGAAGGCGCAGTCCAGCTCGGCGGGGCGGGTGCAGTAGCCGTTGCCGAGCAGGCGGTGGTGCTCGCGGCGCAGCCGGGTCATGCGTGGGTCGGCGGCGTCGGCGGGGAGCTGGGCGGGCTGGCCGTAGAGCGCTTCGACTTTCTCGGTGACGGCGAAGTACTCGTCGGCGACGGTCCGGCTGGCGATCTTGGCGTAGCGCAGGGTCATGTCGAGGCTGCGGTGTTTTATATGCGGGTGATCTAGAGGCAGTGACATGGTCGCGTGCCGCGGTCTGTCACCGGCTGGAAGGGAAACCACCCATTGGAGTTCGTGCCATGCCTGGTCCGCTCGGCGGCAGGCGGTGAGATCCGGAAGATCACGCTCGGGCATCCGCTGCTGGATGACTGCCTGGTGTTCGTGGCGGCGCGGGCACGGACCAGCACCTGGCTTGCCGTGGCTTACGGCTTGAAGGTGTTCTTCGAGGTCGTCGGCAAGGAGCCGGCCGTGGTGACTGCTGCGGATGTATTCGCTTTCTTGTCCGCGCAGCGGCGTCCCTCGCCGCGGGGAGCGGGTCGTGCGGCTGGAGGACGGCGAGGCGGGCCTGGCGGCACGGACGATCGCCCGGCGGCTGTCGAGCGTGCGGGGCCTGTATGCCTATTTGTGCGCCCGCGAGGACACCGGCGTCGCCGCAACCCGGTGCCGGCCAGCCTGGCTGCCCGCCGGCCGGGCGCACGGCGTGGCAGGGGCGGGATGCCACTGATCCGCACGCCCCGCACCCTGCCGCGGGTGCTCGCGCCTGCCGGGGTCGACGCGCTGCGGGCGGCGTTGCGGACCCACCGCGACCGGGCCATGGTGGATGCGATGGTGCTGGGCGGGCTGCGCCGCTGCGAAGTGCCCGGATTGCGGCTGGAGGACCTCAGCGCCGGCGAGCGGCGGCTGTTCGTGGCCGAGGGCAAGGGCGGCCGTCAGCGGGTAGTGCCGGTCTCGGCGCGGTTCTTCGCCGCCGTGGGCGCCTACCTGGAATCCGGACGGCCCGCAGCGGCCGCGGCCAGGCAGGTGTTCGTGGTGCTGAAAGGCGCCCGCCGCGGCGAGCCGCTGCCGGCGGCCGGGCTGGATGAGATCCTTGACGGGGCCCGGAGCCGTGCCGGGCTGGAGCGGGCAACCTGCCACCAGCTTCGCCACACCTGTTTCACCCGGTTGCGGGAGGCGGGCATGGCGCCAATCGAGGCGCTGTCACTTCGAGTCCATCTGCGAATCATGCACGTTCTTCCAGACCACCATCGAGTTCCGCCCCACCCTCGAAAAGCAGCGCGACGACGCCGCCGCGCGGCGGGCGGGACGAGTCGGCGGCGGCCGATTTTGATGGTGCGGAGTTGGTGGGAGCGGATGAGGTTGTAGATGGTCCACCGGCTGATGCGGAGCCGTGCGGCGGCCTCGTCGATGGTGAAGAGGGTCACGTCCATGGGTGGTCATCTCCCGGCGGTGGGTTTGGGGTTTGGGGGAGGCCGGGACGGGTGGTCGCACCCGTTAGCGGACTTATGGGCGGGTGGCCTCGTCCGGCGAAGTGCCAGTGAGCGAGGACGAGGGTGGTGTCGGTGGCCGGGCCAGGCAGGAGGCCAGCAGCTATGGCGCATTGGCGCTGGTGCTGGCTGCGGGCAGCGCGGAGCGCGCCGAGGGTGGTGGAGTAGGCGCGGCTTTTGGTAGAGAAGTGGCCGCGGAAGCCGAGCATGTGCGCCCATGCGCTAAGGCGGAGTTGTTCGAGCCTCGCGGGAGCTTGCCGAGGCGGAGGCATTCGGCGATGAGGCGGCGGGGGTGCTCGCGGATGGCGAGGTCGGCGAGGCGGGTTCCTGGGTTGATGCGCTGGTCGAGGGTGCCGGTGCATTCAACGGCTTTGGTGGCGTATTTGGCCACGTAGGCGGCGACCTTGCCGTCGTTGAGTTCTCCGGTGGCGGTGATGGGGCGGGTGTCGTGTTCGCGTCCCCAGGCCAGGGTTCGTGACGGGAGGTCCGCGGTGGCAGGGGTTTGGATGTGGACGGCGGTGGCGGCCTGGTCGATGGCGGCTGTGAGCAAGTCGGTGCTGGCCCAGGCAGGCGGGTAGGTGGCCGGGCCGCCGGGGCCGTCGAGGCGGATGACGGCGTGGAAGTGGACGACGCCGCGGCGCTGGTATTCGGCGACCTTGGCGAATGACACGCGCACCTGTTTGCCGAGTGCGGTGCTGGTCATCCCCGCCTGGCGGGCGAGGGTGCGGCGGAGGGTGATGGTGAAACGCCGCCAGAGTTCGGGAGCGTAGGCGTTGAACAGAACCGAGCCGGTGTAGTCGTAGCAGCCGGAGCACAGCGGTTCCCCGAGCCGGGAGTCGGCGGCGGAGTGCCGTTCGGTGCAGGAGACCGGGCGGCCATGGGGGCAGGTCCGACCGCCCCGGCGGGGACGGCAGGCCAGCACCCGGCCGTTGTGTTCCCGACGGGCATGGACCGCGCCGAACGACGGGGCGGTGAGGGTCGCGAATACGCACGGATGGGCAGAGACAGTCTCGGGGATTCCCTTACCGCCGGTCAGGCCCGTGCGGATGAGCTGGTAGGTGTCGGCCCGGTAGATCTCGGCGCAGGGCAGGCACCGGGAGGCCCGGCGGGTCTTGCAGGCGACGGGTAGGACGCCGCCGGGTTCGTGGACGGTGGTGTAGCGGTGCAGGAGTTCCCCGGTGGCACCGTCGATGTGATCGACGCGCCCGCGTAGCAGGACGGGCTGTACGCAGCCGCCCGCGTGACGGGCCTGTTGACCGGGCCGCGGATCGAGAGGCGCGGATAGGGTCATCAAGCCGCCTCGGATGAGCCGTCGTCGGCCGGGGTGTCGTAGGGGGTGATGACGCCCGCATAGGACATCAGCGCCTGGTGGGCAGCGCGGCGGCGGTCGGGGACGCAGATCACTTGGTAGGTGATCCGGCCGAAGGTCTTGGTCGCCGTGTAGTGACCGCCGTCGAGGATTTCGTCGTCGACATTGACGCCGAAGATGGCGGCGACACGGTCGACTTCGGCCCGCCGGGCGGCCTCGGTGTCGTCGAGGGGGTAGTTGTTCAGGTCCCAGCCGAACTCGCAGACGGGCACGTCCGGGTGGGTGTCGAGGTAGTCGGCGAGCTTGCGGAGCCCGTCGATGACCTGGGTGCGGGCGAGCAGGTTATCGGGGATGTGGAGCGTGGTCATGGGGGTCTCCTTCATGAGGTTTCAGGTGTGGTGCGGATCTGGCGGAGCAGGTCGGAAGCGAGCTGGTTGGACACGCCGAGCCGAGCGCGGAGCGTGTCGCGGGTGATCGGCTGGCCATGGGAGTCGTGGTGCTCGGCGGCGACGCGGCGGGCGAAGTCGAGCAGTGCCGCAGCGGGCCGAGGCTCGGGCTGGTCGGTCGGGTGCTGCGGCCCGGACGACCGGATGGGGGCGGGGACGGGGACGTGCCGCTCGTCCGGGACGGGGACGGGTCGCTCCTCTTCGTCCCGGACGGGCAGGACGACGGGGACGCTGGCCCTGCCGTTGGGATGGGACGTGCGGCGTTCGAGCATGGAGACGGCGACTAGGAACGCTGCGGCGGGTGTGGCGGCGGTGATCTGGCCCCAGGTCGTGGGCTGGGCCTGGTCGAGATTGGCGGCGAGGCTGAGCAGGACGCCGCCGCCCAGGACGAGGACGGGCCAGGATAGGCGACGGGCAACTCGTCCGGTTCGTCTGTCGCGCTGGCGTTCGCGGGCGGCCATGACGCAGGTCAGGTCGATGCACACGGCGATGGCCCAGGCCATCGGCCCGCGCTGGCCGTGCTGCGCGGCGGTGTCGCGGATGTGGACGAACGACCCGGCCCCGGCAATGGCGGCCAGGATCAGCACAGGCGCAGAGTCGAGGACTTGCGCGGCGCGGCGGCGGGCTTCGGCCATCGGGCACCTCCTTCCGGGTGGTTTCGGGGCGTGGGCGGGTAGGGACCTGGCGCTGGCGAGCGCTGGTCGTGCGGTATTGGATGGGGTCAGGCCGCGTCGTCCCCGGCCTGCGGCCAGGACGCGGGAATGGGACCCGTGCGCGTGAGGGCAGCCCAGTCCGGGGCCAGGTGCGCGTACATGCGGGCGGCGCGCTCGGCGTCGTCCTCAGAAACCAGGACGGAGCGTGCCCGGTGCCAGGAGCCGTCCTGGCCGGTGACGATGGCGACGCCGGGAGTGTCGGCGGGGATGGCGCGGGCGGCGTCGAGGGCGGCGGGGTCGAGGTCGCCGAGGGTCATGGTGGCGGTTTCGGGGTCGTTGACCCGGTGGCAGATCCGGCCCGAGAGCTGCCACCGGGTCGCGGTGACGCCGGGGCCGAGGTCGGCGCTGATCCGTTGCCCGCAGACGATCAGGTACACGCCGAACGCCCGGCCGAGCTGAGCAACCCGCAGCAGCCCGGTAGCCGTCCTGCTCACCTGATCCTTCTCGGACTTGTCCGCCATCAAGAACATCTCGGCGACTTCGTCCACCAGCACCACGACCGGCATCGGGCGGACAGCGTCGGGGAGCCGCCAGATGTTGCGCGCGCCGTGGTCGCGGCAGGTCCGCATCCGGTCGGCGAGCAGGCGGACCAGGTCGTCGAGCAGGTCGCAGCTTTCGCTACGAGTGGTGGCCAGCGCGGACAGCCGGGCGGCGTAGGGGGTGAATTCGACGCCGCCCTTGAGGTCGAACCCGGCCAGCGCGACCGGCTGCGGGGAGAGGCCCTTGATGATCGCGTTGGCGAGGTTGGACTTGCCCGACTGGGTGGCCCCGGCGTTGAGCCAGTGCGGCACGGTTCGGAAGTCGATGACCCATGGTTGCCCGGTTTCCAGCATCCCGGGCCGCACTCTCAGCAGCTCCCGGGCGTCCAGGCCGATGCTGACGTTGGTGAGTGGATCTTTGCGGGTAGCGAGCAGCCAGACCCGGCCGGGTGCGGTACGGGTGATGCGGACGGCATGGACCCGCCAGGCGTGGGCGAGCTGCTCGGCGGCACGGATGTAGTCGTCGGGGACCTGGCCCTCGTGCAGCCTTATCCGCACGGCCCAGCCCCGCGCGTTCGGGCGCAGCAGCCCTAAGCCGGGGGCGCGCTGGAACCTCCACGCGGCGGACCCGGCGGCGCTCGGTCAGCAGGACACTGGCGCGCCTGAGGCTGCCCGCGACGGGCACAGCGTCGAGGGTCCACCGCCACCGGCGGCGCTTGGCACTCAGCCCGCACGCGGATGCCCACGAACCGCTGCGGACCCGTCCCGCTCAAGCTTTTAATCCGCGGCTTCGAGCCACCGCCCCAACTGGCCAAGCTGGAAGCTGTACAGCACTCCGAGACAGCAACGCCATCGACTGCGAAGGGCTCCGTAACGACCGCTATAGGCCGGTCTGGCGCTAGTTCGCATCGGGGGCGCGGCAAGTCCTCCTGATCACCAATGTTGACCTCAACCGCATGCCAGCTGACCGAGCCGTAGCGGACAGCCGAGGCAGCGTTGGCCCAGGCCAGCGACCGTATACGACAACAAAACGAGGCCACCTGTTTGAGGCGCGATGCAGCCACTCGTCGCCGGAGGCCTCGGGTGAGCCAGGCGGCCAGCGCCGACTCGGCCAGGGCGTTGGGCGCTGCAGGTGGTGTCGGTCTTGAGGCCGTGCTGCACCTGGCGCACCTTCACGCCAGAGGGGACCCAGGCCCCTGGTTCGGTGGTGCCCCTCGCCATAGGGCCGGTGAGTGCTGGTCGGAGGTGGCCCTCGACGGCGGACCGCTGGCATGAGGTCAAGCTGACTGTCATACACGATGGCGTTGGCCGGGACTACCGTGGTAGAAACGGTCAGCGGAGGCTGGCCACAGGTACTGTCCGAGCCAAAGAGGCTGCTCCAAGCCGGCCAGCTCGCAGCGCGGACAAGAGCTGAGCGGCTGCGGTGACCAGACACACGCGACGATGGGCGAGGGGATTGCCGCGCTGGTCAAGATCTGATGGCCAGAGGTCATGGTGTCCGGATGGCACGGGTGTCTTCCAATACGAGGGGCCTGTCCAGGGACCGTTGGTTGGTCCCGTTCGGGACTTCGCTAACCGTATGAGCCCGCGGGAGCATGAATGAGACAGATAAGCCCAGCGGCGAGCGTGCCCGCGTCAGTGAGCCGGTACTTGCTGCCGCATGAGCGCTCGTGCATTACGGTCCGCATACATCCGGCGACGCTGGCTGGGCCGCTCATCCTTGTCTCCGGTGGCCTGGTGGCGGCCGGGGAACTGACCAGGCGCTCAGTGCGCCCGAAGATCGTCTGGGGAGCGTACCTGTGCGTCCTGCTGTACTTCCTGCAGCGGGTAGCAGCCCGGCAGGCGACGTACTTCACCGTGACGGATAATCGGATGATCCTGGTCAGCGGGTTCGTGGTCCGCAAGGTGGCGATGATGCCATTGACCAGGGTGACCGACATGAGCTTCCGGCGCTCGGCGCTGGGCCGCTTGCTTGGCTACGGTGAGTTCATCATCGAGTCCGCCGGTCAGGAGCAGGCGCTGCGCACCATTAACTTCCTGCCGTATCCGGAGCAGCTTTACCTGGAGGTCTGCGGCCTTGTCTTCCCGGGCGCGGTGGCCGAGACCCAGCAGGATGAAGACGACTTGCCCGATTGACACTGTTGAGTTGTCAAGTTGCTAGCGCTCAGAGCGTGAGACAAGGACAGAAGCGGCGGATCGCCGCTCAGATCGCGGGATCGGGCAAGCTAAGCGCTGACCACAGTCCTGACCACAACGGCATCCGACTCCCTGCCGCAACAAGCGATCTTGCATAGCGAATAATGCCAGGTCAGCAGCGTTATGCCACAACCTGCCCGCTCTTTGCAAGCAGAGGGTCACCCAATCCGTCCGGCACGAATCGAACGGCACCGACCTACAGCCACGCCGCCGATCGACGACGACGGATGACTTGCGGTTTTCCGATGCGCAGCGAGCGGGACGGCTGCCGCGACCGGTCAGGCCATGCGGCCATGAACGACCAGTCGCCGCCGGGCGTGCGGCCTCTTCGGGCCGACCCGGCGACGGCCGACCCTTGCCGCGGTGACGAGCGGAAGCCGTCGATCTCTGGCTCCACGTTGCCGAATTGAGCCGCATCTCGATTAGGACAGCGCCGCTTCGGGCTGCCGTCGGCCCGGCACCGGCGCCGGGCTCCAGTCTTGGCGCCCCGCCCGGCGCGCACCGACATCATCGCCGACCGTCGGCAGATGGATTATGACAGACTGGCTCATAGCTCAACAGTCGATGGGGCTAGAGTGCCAGCGTCCTGTACGGGTCATTTCGGGGCCACAAGCGCCACCTTCAGCGCTGCCATGCGCGCTTCCAGTACACGTGGGAGAATCGCGATGACCAGTAGGCGAGTCTGGTCGCAGGGTGAGCTTTCTGACTTCTTTCTGGAGCGACTGGAAGAAGTTTCAGACGCAGTGTGGAGGCGATCTGATACTGATGTCAGGCTTAATCTGGAAGGAGTCATTGACGAGATAACCGCCGAACTCGGTCTTAAGGCGATACAACTTGATTTGTCTGCAATAACGCGATCTGAGATTAGCGCAGGCAGGTTTGCCATGATGGATCATGGTTTTAAAAGGGTGCCCGGCCAGGTCTTCACGGTCCGCATTCCGTTCTCTGGCTCGCCTGAGCTGTTGCAGTATCGGGCATCTACCTCTCGCCGCAACGCGCCAGATCCGATAATCAGAGTCGTTGACCAAACGGTCGAGGTGCAGATAGGAAAGGTAATTGAGAGGCTGACGGCATCAGCCATTGCAGAGCAGGTGGAAGAGTTCAAGAGCGACATTCAGACTTTCGTCGTGTCGGCTAACGCTGATGCCGAACGTTTCGGTGCCGAACTACACGACCTAGTTCGTGCTACGGTGCTCGATCGCAAAGGACTACTTGACGACACTGCGGAACTGGATGCGACGTTGGAGATACCGCTTAGTCCAGTATCCGCGGATCGTCAGATAGAGATTCCGGTATCTCGAAGGACTGTGCGACTTGAGAAGGTAAACGCTCGGGAATCGCAGAGCGAGTTTCATCTGGCGAATATCATCTACGAGGACGTACTGCGAACTATCACAAGCTTCGGGCGCGCCATGGAGCGGCTGCCGATCACCGCACGGAAGTTTGACGAAGAGGGAATTCGCGACATCGTTCTCTTCATCCTCAATGCCAACTACGAGGGCGAGGCAGCTGGCGAGGTATTCAATGGAGCTGGGAAGACCGACATTACGCTAACCTATCGCAATCAGAATGCATTCATTGGCGAGTTCAAGTTTTGGCCTGGTCCCACAAAATTTACTAAAGACGTTGACCAATTGCTCAACTATACAGTTTGGCGCGATACAAAAGCGGCCCTAGTACTGCTGATCAAAAACGTTCGTGCCACAACCGCGATCAGAGGTGCTGATAACGTAATTCGGTCTCACCCGCAGTTTCAGGCGGCCCAAGACAACATTGATCAAGACACGCGTCGCAATTATGTGTTGGCCTCGAACAGCGACCCTGAGCGTCACATCTCGGTTGCGTTGCTTCCTGTCGTAATCCCCAATCCAAAACAGAAGGCTTAGGTCATCTATTATCACCAGCGACGCTCGTCCCCTCTCGCCAGCGTTGTACGGTCTGTCCGTGGCCTGCGCCCGGTCGGCCGTCGGACAGAGCGTGCGCGGATTCGACGACAACCTTGACGACAACGACCACAACCACGGGCATCCGTGAGCACCCGCTGGGCACCTTCCACGCTGGGCCGTTTCCCCTTGAACTGGGCGACTGCCCCGCCTGAAAAGCGGAAGGTCGGCGGTTCGACCCCGCCCCTGACCACTCAGGGTCTCTCACCTGCGGAAACACTGATCCAGGGATCGCCGTAGCCCAGGTCGCCGGAGGAAGAGAGATAAACTATGGACGTGGGGGCACCGCGCTCCCGGCCGCTGAAGCCGCGTGCTGCGGGAGCGTTCGAGGGGGCAATCGGCTCGTTCCGGCTCAATCTCGCGGCCGAGGGCAAGTCGCCCAAGACGGTGCGGATGTACACCGAAGCAGTCCAGTGGTTCGCCGCCGCTCACCTCCTGCGCGAGGCTTGCCGCGCCGACTGGGACGAGGTAGACGGGCAGGATATCCGGCGCTGGATAGCCTGGCTCCTCAGCCGCTACAGCGACTCCTATGCCAGCAACCAGTACCGGGCCCTCCAGCAGTTCTTCCGCTGGTGGGCCGGAGAGGAAGAGCTCCCCGACCCCATGGCGAAGCTGCATCCGCCCAAGGTCACCGAGAAGCTCGTCCCTTTTTCACCAGCGAAGAACTATCAAAACTGGAGCGGGCCTGCGAGGGCAGGACGTTCGCTCAGCGCCGGGACGACGCGATCATCTCGGTGTTCCGGGCGACCGGCATCCGGGTGTCGGAGCTGGCCGGGATCCGGTATGACCCGGATGACCCTGGACGGAGCGACCTTGACCTGTGGCAGCGGGAGATCAGGATCCGCGGCAAGGGCGGCAAGGCGCGGATCGTCCGGATTGGGCACGAAGCCGCTCGCAGGCTCGACCGGTACATCCGGGTCCGGGCCAGGCACGGCCAGGCGTACCGGCCGCAGTTGTGGCTAGGGGTGAACAACCGGGCGCCGATGACCGCCAACGGCATTTACCAGATGATCGCCAGGCGCGGTCGGCAGTGCGGGGTGGAGGTCTACCCCCATAGGTTCCGTCACCATTTCAGCCACACGTGGCTGGACAGGGGCGGTGCCGAGGGTGACCTGATGGAACTGAACGGCTGGACCTCCCCGCAGATGCTGCGCCGCTACGGCGCCAGCGCGCGCAGCCCGAGGGCACGCCGTTCCTATGACCGCGTCATGGAGGGCAGCACATGACGCGCGCCACGACCGTCGGCGAGGTGATCACCCGTGAATGCCATGCTGGCGAGGTCATCCAACGTGACTGGCTTCAAGCTGCCCGACCAGGCCGTAGGTCAGCCGAAGGCTCACCGGGCCCGATCACCCGCCCGCAGCGAGATGCGAGCCGAGAGTGAGGTGCTCCGGGGGCGCTGGCAGTGCGGCACGCGGAGGTCGTGGTCTCCGCAGAATATCTTCGCGAGCGCCTCCTTCGTGAGCTTCAAGCTGCTGCATGGCGGAAGCGCCCCACGGGTTCCCCTGTGCGAGTGACTGCATCTGCCCAGCGGTTTCCCACTGCAGACAGGGATGCCGAGGGAGATATGTCACGATTAGCCCGCCACGCGGTGCGGTTCCTTGCCGGGGTCTTCGATGTTCTCCGAGGAGTATTCTCGTCTCTATGAGTGAGGGTTCCCTGCCTTTCGATGACGAGGTCGCCGACCATCAGGTGATCTTCAGGGCAGGCCAGGTCGAGGCGGTTGTGGTCCCCTTGGAGGAATATCGCGCGCTCAAGGCGCTGGAGCAGCGTGAGGCTGAGCTGTACTGGGTCGCTCACCAGAGCAGCCACCCGTCAGCGCCCGGTGACGACATCCCTGACGGCAAGGTGTACGACTCGATGGAAGCGCTGGTGGCCGATCTCGGCACAGGCGAATGAAGTATGTTCGCACGACTGGTTTCCTGATCGACCTGCGCCGTCTGCCTGATGAGCACCGCAAACTGTTCGTACGGGCCGTCCATGAGGTTCTCCGCCCTGCGCTGGACGCTGGTGCTCATACGGGGGCGGTGCCGTGGCCGAGAGCGTTGCGCGTCCATCGGATCGGCGTGAACTATTCGATGACCTGGAGCTTCGCGGGACCGGATGGCCGGGCACTGTTCCGGCTGGCGGAGGTCGCAGGCGAAACGGTTGTGGTGTGGCTACGTGTCGGCAACCACGGTATTTACGACTCCTGACGCAGCGTGGAGTGGATCCGCTGGATGGTGGAGGGCGGCTGCATTCCTGCCGGAAATGGGGATCCCGGCATCAGGGGCCAGACAGCGCGGTCAGTGATCATGGTCCGGCCAGGAGGCGGGGCCGACGCCGCTGACATGGTCACCGAACGTGATGGAATCCCCGGAGGCCAAGCTCGCCGAGCCGCGCCATCGTCAACCAGCCGGTAGGTCGTGGCGACGTTCCAGATCGTTCTGTCGCGCCGGTGTCTGTGAGCGCCTGCTCCCCGACGGGCTACGGCCGCAGCGCTTTGCCATTCCGAGCTGAGTACTGGAGCGATCCGCAGGCGTTCGTCTCGCGCGGTTACACGATTTCTTGACTCGGCCGCAGGTGCCCGCATACCGCACAAGATCACCAAACCGGCTCCACAGTTTGAGCGATTGCCATGAGTGAGACTATTGACGAGCAAGGACACGATCGGCGCGTCGATGGCGCACGACTGCAAGGGGTGGGCCATTTGGAAGGTCCATGGACCAAGTGGGGGGTATTAGTCGCCACGGGCAGCTTGCTCTTGGCATACTTCGCGACGGCCAGCCAGCTTCATTGGCCCCCTTTCACCCCGCATCCGACTACTTCACAGACACCACCGCCCAGTCCAAGCCCGACACAGCCGCCACCGTCCAGCCCGCGAGCAACCACCTCGGCGCAGATTAGTCTGTCCCGGCCAACGGCACCCCGCGGGTCAAGCCTGACTGTCTACGGGAGCGGCTTCCACCCCAATGAGCTGGTGCAGATAACGATCCAGGACACGATCGTCGCGACCGTGACCGCTGACTCACAGGGGCAGTTCACACAGGACATCACCATCCCCAACTCGGCTCCACCATCCCAAGTTCAGACGAGTGTCGTAGCGACCGGCGAGATGCTGGATACAGCAACAGCTCCGTTCTCGACCAGCTGAACTGGTTTCTTCGTACCGTGGAGACGTCGCCCCAAAAAGGAGTGTTGGACCACGTATCACGCTCCGTGGCCGTGGTCCGCCAAGCCTGGCGCCCGATCACGTCACGGACAGCATGTTCGCGTGGCGGGCAGCATGTTCGCGTGGCGGGCAGCTCAGTCAACAAGGGCTCAGCCTGGCGCGCGGTGATCTGATGGACCGCCACGGGAGTCGACTTGCCAGCCCAGGCGGGAGGGGCTGCGACGGGGGCGGCCCTCGTTGTCGCCGCCTGGCCGCGCGGTGATCTCCAGCTAGCGTGGCCCCAGGCCAGTTCGTAGATGCCAGTTGACAAACTTGGCTGAGCCCATAGTTTGTAGATGACAGTTAACGAACTACCGAGAGAGCGGATCATGATCAAGAAGATGCTCGGAGTCGGGGACATCGCCGCCATGTTCGGCGTCGAGCCCAAGACTGTCAGCATCTGGCGGCTGCGGTACCCAGACTTCCCCGAACCCGACATAAACGTGGGCGAGCTGGCCGGCTGGGACCCCGGCCGGGCCGAGGAGATCGAGGTCTGGGTGAACCGCCGCCCCGGGCGAGGCCGGAAAACGGTGCCGACCGAGCACGTGCAGGAAGTGCTGCGCCGGATCTTCGTCTACAAGTTCATGCGCCCCGACGATTTCGCCTGGGCGCCAATCGACTTCCCTGGCGTCGAGTACGACGAAGACGGCCTGCTCGCGGACGGCATGCAGGCCAAGGCAACGGCCCATCTCATCGAAGCCATCCGCAGCCAGGGCTATGAGTTCGTCTTCGAAGACCCAGCAACCAACGTAACCGCAGCCATGCACCACATCCTCTGGGACAAATGGACCGAGGACGAGATCGGCGAACACCAGTTCATCGGGCGCTTGTTCAACGAGCGCGGCCAGATCTACTTCGGCTGCACAGCCTTCGACGCCGCCACCTACACGATCCAGCGCCTGGCGGCCCTAGGCGGCGAACTCCGCCCCGTTCACCGACCCTGACCTCCAGCCCGCGGTCAAGGCCATCGGCGCGGCTGACGGGGCGAAGGACGAGCGGGAACGCTACCGCCACGCCATCGCCGAGGCTGAACAGGCAGAAACAGCTGACCAGGCCGCCGACGCCGCGGCCAGCGCCGAGCGGCAGCAGAAGAATGTCGTCCGCCTGTCGAGGACCAGCTCGCCGACGCCCGAGCCGTCCTGGCCGCCGCCAGGTTCCACACGTGCCAGACCATGATCAGGCAACGCAAGGATCCGGCAGGCACCCGACTAACACAAACAGCGTTCCCGCACCACCGCTCCCAGCGCGATCACGACCGTCCGCCAGCTGACCACCAAGCGTGGTCGAGCCCTCGCCGGGCAGGCGCGCCTTCCCGCCGATCGGTGCGCGCGGTGGGCTGATGCTCTGGCTGACTGCGTCGGTACCGGCAGATTGATATGGGCGGCTCCAGTTCCGAGGTCGCCGGCGGCGGTACGCAGACCGCGTGCACCAGCGGCACGATCCGGTCGCTGACCGCCATGCGTCTCTTCGCAGGAGAGCGCCGAGGCCGGACTCCGCACGGACGAGCCTCGGCGCAGTCAACCCGCCCACCCGCGATCCGTTCAGGGCCGGAGCCTTGACATCGGTCCCTGGCAGGATCAAGGCCACGGGCCGGCTGACTCCCTGGGTGAAGCGGCGTGTTGTCGCGGGCGTGAGCTCAACCGGGGTATCATCCGTCCGGTGGTCGCGCCGGGGAATAAAGTGGCCACGCCGTGCGGCATGAAATGGGGGAGCACATGGCATTCATTCAGCTCATCGAGGTCACGAGTTCGCAGGTCAGCGAGATCGAGGCGCTCATTGGGGAGTGGCGGGCCCAGACCGAGGGACAGCGCACCGCGGTGCGGGGCACGCTGACCCAGGACCGCGATCGTCCCAGTACCTATGTCCAGATTGTCGAGTTCGGTTCGTATGAGGATGCGATGGCGAATTCGCGCCTGCCGGTGACGACGGCATTCGCGGCGCGACTGGCCGCGCTGTGCGATGGGCCGCCAGTCTTCCGGAACCTCGACGTCATCAGCGTCGAGGAACTGTAACCGCGGCACCGCCGGCTGGATGGGCCGGGAGCCTTGGGTCGGCGCTTGGCCGCGGGGCCAGAGATCCTCTTCGCCGAGCACGTCCAGGTTCCGGAACTTCAGCGCGCCCTCGCTGATCTCTGCAAGGCCCCGAACTCTCCGGTCCCGGGTCGACCGGAATTCTCCACGCCACGGTCGCGAGAGCAGAACTCCACCAAGAGCAGGTACAGGTCCCCGGCGTCCCGGTCCCTTCTCAGAAGAGGACTCGTTATGCGCGGACGGTAGGTCCGCGTGCGGGCGCTGCCCGGCCGTGCAGAATGTGGTGTTCTTCGCGCCGAAGCCGATAGCGCGGCAGAGGCGCTGATCTTCCCTCCGGACGGTGGCCGGGCCCGTGCGAGCGGTCGAAACCGACCGAATGTTCCATGCCCGGACATTACCGACGTCCCGACTCTGCGGAATTTAACGCATGCCTATGGCGTCGGCACGTCCACCGGGTTGCTGCTGTTGACCAGCGGGTGGGAGGACGCGGAGTGTTATGCGTCAGAGAGGGCGGACGTTCTCCGCCTGCGGTCCTTTTTGTCCCTGGGTCGTTTCGAATTCGACCTTCTGGTTCTCCTCCAGCGACCTGTAGCCGGAGCTCGCGATCGCGGAGAAGTGGACGAACACGTCCGCCGTCCCATCATCGGGGGCGATGAAACCAAAGCCCTTATCGGCGTTGAACCACTTCACTGTGCCTGTTGCCATCAGTACAAGTCCTTTACCCCACCATGCCAAGATGCGACCTCGCCGCACCGACCGCGAGCCTATCGTTCCTAGCCCCGGAACCGAGCCCCGGTCATGGTCTTCCGCAGCACTAGCCGCTGCCCCGCCCGGCCGGTCGTGCTTCTCATGGCCCAGGGGGCCGGTCATCGCCTCAGCCAGCCACACGTTCCCCGGGTGAACGAGCGCAGGAACGAACCCAGCGTGACGGCGCCCGCACCCCGCCCTTGTGTATCGCGTAACCTGACAGCACGCCGGCGGTCCGGCGATGTTGAGGGCCCGGCGGGGTCGTTGAAAGCAGGACGGCTGGAGGCGCCGGCCATCCGGCATGGTCTGCGGGAAGGCTTCGCAGGTACCTCTCGATATGGCCGTTCCCCGGTGGCGGGCTGCCGGTGGTCTGGTGGAGCGGGACGTCCCAGGCGCCGGAGCGGGGCTTTGGCTTAGTACCTTGTGAAGTTGTGGCAGGAGCGGGGAGGTCCGCGGTGGTCAGCCGGATCTGGGTAGTTGCGTTAGGGGTCGTGGCGCTGGCCGCGTCGTGCACCTCTGACCCCGGCGCGGGGCCGGGCGCGGGGGGTCCCGCGGCAACCCCGTCGGCGGCGGGTTCCGCCGGTCGGGTCTGTACTGCTCATGGGTGCATTTCGCTGAGCCGGCTGGCCAGCAGCATCGATACCCAGATGAAGGGACATGTCGTCGGCTACGTGGCGCTCATTGGTCCGTCGAAAGTTGTTTCCTCCGGCCTTGCCCGCACGGCCGCAGACCCGCCGAAGCTCGCCATGGGACCGGACGTCATGGTGAATGTCCTCAGCGTCGGCAAGATGTTCACCACGATTGCCGTGCTGCAGTCACTCGCCCGGCACCATCTCAGCACCGGCAGCCGGATCTGGCCTTTTCTGCCCCCGGGCTGGGTCAAAGGCCCGGGTGTGGGCACCATCACCTTCGGGGAACTGCTGACCCACCGGGCAGGGTTCCGCCTCGACAGCGGCCGGGTCTTCCAAACCGACAATGCGGCGCGGGAACAAATCAGGCAGGGCATCCAGCCGATCGACAAGCAAGTGGCGGACTATAACAACATCAACTTCACCATCTTCCGGGACCTGCTGCCGTTCATGGAAAGGGCTCCGCAGCCGGGCCCGGCCGCGCGCGCCGCAGCCGCGGACCGCTTCTTCCTCGCCTATGTGCAGCGTCAGGTCTTCGATCCCGTGGGTGTCACGGACGCCACCTGCGCGCCGGTCCGCGATGCCGTGCTCATGTACCCGCCGCCCGGCGCCCGGACCACGCGGGGCAGGCAGGCCCCCGGGGGGCCATCGGCGTGCGCTGGGGGCGGCTGGTTCATGACACCGGCCAGCATGCTCCGGATACTCGAGGGCCTCATCAGCGGCAGCCTGCTGTCCAGCGGCCAACGACAGCAGATGGACCGCAACTGTCTGGGCTGGGACTGCTCGGTCGACAGCCAAACCGGCTACCGGGGCAAGGGCGGCGGCCCTTTCTGCGACGGCTCAGCGTGCCTGCAGATCTTCTTCGGCATCCTCGCCGGGACGATCCCCGTGGTGATAGCCACCAACTCCGACCCCCGGAAACCCCTCTTTGCCATCGTGCAAACCGCCCTCTCCGCCGCCACCAGCCACCGGTAACCGGCACGCTGGCGATCCTGCGGGACAGATGAAGACCTAAGGCAAGCTGACGCCCCGGCCTGCGCCGCCCGGTGAGCCGAGCCCAGCCAGAACACGCTGTTCTGCGCCCCTCAGGCCTGTCGAGCATGCCACCAACCGCCCGCGCGTAATCGGCGATCTGTCGCGCCCAGGGGCTCGACGACCCCTGAAAAGCGGAAGGTCGGCGGTTCGACCCCGCCCCTGACCACCCGGAGGTCTTCACGTTTCAGTGGGGCCTAGTTTCACGTTTGAGTCCGACAGTCCGGCGATCTGGGTTCTAGCGCGCTGGGCTGGTGGCGTTTGCTGTCTGGCGGTGGTGTGCGGGCGGTTTCCGCTGGTTACGGGCAGGC